>Ga0209168_10000682_pt1 | contig 30612 bp, 20 predicted proteins | sample Coa_R1_FD_187156 | JGI IMG/M metagenome (GOLD analysis project Ga0209168, IMG submission 187156) | Surface soil microbial communities from Centralia Pennsylvania, which are recovering from an underground coalmine fire - Coalmine... | ecosystem: Environmental > Terrestrial > Soil > Unclassified ...
TAATTTCTCTCCTTGGGAAGCAGCGGGCGCGGAAAACAAGCCGCGTCCGTTTTCTTTTTTCAGACGTACCCAATCCGGTTCCCACCTGTGCAAATCGTTTCATTTTTCGTCTATCTCATTTCGAGATTTGCAGCTATAGTGAAGAGGCTCAGCGATTCCCAGGCGACAACGAATCTGAACTGATGGCGCGGAAGAGCCCCACCATCTTGCAGGAGGAGTTGTACCCGTCCGCCGGGCCCACGCGCGAGCCACTGCCGCGCGAGGAGCTTGACGATGCGCGCCTGGTGGATCTGGATGTAGCTGAGGAATCACCTTTTCTGCGGGGCCAAAAGCGTGTCTCGGCCCGCCGCACTTCCATCCCCAAGAAAACCGCTCATCGCCTTTTGTGGGCTTCGGTTGTCGTGGCCGTTCTCTGTGTCTTTGCCATCACTGCCGCGGCGCTGTACCAGTACGGTGAGCGCTCCTGGCGCTTTCGTATCGAGTCAAGCGACAACATCGAGGTCTCGGGGAACGAGAACGTCAGCAAAGCGCAGATCATGGAAGTGATGGGCTCCGACATCGGGCGCAATATCTTCTTCGTACCGCTGTCGCAGCAAAAGGCCCAGCTGGAGCAGATTCCATGGGTCGAGTCGGCCAGCGTGATGCGCTTCGTTCCCAACCGGCTGAAGGTGGAAGTCCAGGAGCGCACTCCGGTGGCATTCGCCCGCGTGGGTCCGCGAATTTTCCTGATTGATGCCGGCGGAACGCTGATGGAGCTGCCGCAGAAACACAAATACTCGTTTCCGGTGATTCTGGGGATGAACCCCGGGGAGCCGCTTTCGACGCGCGTTCCGCGCATGAAGGCTTACAACGGACTGGTGCAGGAGCTCGACTCCAGCGGCGCTCATTATTCGCAGGATCTGAGCGAGGTGGATGTTTCGGACCTCGACAATGTGAAAGTTCGGGTGAACGATCCTGCGGGTGATGTGTTGGTGGAGCTTGGCGCGTCTGACTATCTGAAGCGCTATCGCACCTACGTCAGCCATGTCCAGGAATGGCGGCAGCAGTTCCAGAAGCTCGAATCGGTCAACCTGCGGTATGACAATCAGGTCATTGTGAATCCCGACATGGAAGGCAAGCCGAAGCAGCCGGCGCTTACGCTTGCGGCAGCGAAAGCCGCGGCGGCTGCGGGAGTGAAGCCGGCAGCACTGATTACGAAAATCAACCCGCATGACAAGACCATTCCGAAGCCGGCGTTTGAACTGACTGAGAAGAAGCTGGATCCGAAGGTGACGGCGAAGAATCCGCCCACGAAGCCGAGAGCCAAAAAGCCCTCTTCGATGGTTGCAAAAGCTGCGGGACCGAAAAAAGAAGTGGCGAGACACGCGACAGTGCCCAAAGCAAAGCCATCTGCATCGCACGCCGCGACGCAGAAAACAGACTTGAAGAAGTCGGCACAATGGTCGCCCGCGGTCGCGGCGAACGCCGCGAATCCGAAGCCGAGTGCTGCGGTGGCGAAGCCATCGCCAGGGACAGCCTCGAACTGATTTTTGTTACTGAAGATTATTTGGGTTACGAAACTTATAAGAATTTTTGGCGAAACTTATAAACATGGGGAACCAGCAGGGAAGTTTTCTCACGGCAATTGATGTCGGCAGCGCCAAGACGTGCGCGCTGATGGCCGAGATGAGCGACACCGGTTTGCGCTATCGCGGACACGGGCTCGCCGAATCGCGCGGCTCGCGCAAGGGCGTGATCGTCGAGCTTGACAAAGCTGTTGCTTCGATTCAGAAAGCGGTCGAGGCGGCCGAAGATATCGCAGGCGCTCCGGTGGAGCACGCCATCATTGGCATTGGCGGCGGCCACGTACGAGGTGTGAACAGTCATGGAGGCATCAGTCTGGGGACGCGTCCGCGTGAAATCGGACGCGATGAGATCAAGCAGGCAGTCGAACGCGCCCGGGCGATTCCGTTGCCTGCGGATCGCGAGATTCTGCACTTGCTTCCGCAGGAGTTCATTCTCGACGACCAGGCTGGCGTGCACGATCCGCTGGGCATGATGGCGGCGCGGCTTGAAGTGCGCGTCCACATGGTGACGGCGGCGACCAGCGCAACTCAGAACGTGATTACCGCGGTCAATAAGGCGGGAGTGCATGTCGATGATACCGTCTTTGAGCCACTAGCTGCCGCCGATTCCGTGTTGCGTTCGGACGAGCGGGAACTTGGGGTGTGCCTCGCCGACATCGGCGCGGGATCGACTGAGCTCATCGTTTTCCAGCAGGGAGCTGTCGCATGGACTGGCGTAGTTCCTGTTGGCGGGGATCACTTTACCAGTGATCTTTCGGTTGGCCTGTGCACACCACTTGCGGAAGCGGAGAAAATCAAGAAGGTGTATGGGAACGCGATCGTGACTCTCATTCCCGAGGGTAATGAAGTAGAGGTCCCGTCTGTCGGTGATCGACCATCACGGCTGATGTCGCAGCGACTTGTTGCCGAGATTCTCGAGCCCCGCGCGCGCGAGCTTTTCGAGATGATGCGCGACGCTCTCCGTCAGAGTGGGATGTTTGAAATGTGCATCGCTGGAATCGTGCTGACTGGGGGTGCATCGCGCCTGCCGGGAATTTTCGACGTGGCTGAGTCCGCGCTGCGGCGTTCAGTCCGGCTCTCTTGGCCAGCGCCGCTGGCGAAGATGCCGTCGAATCTCTCCGAGCCGGAATTCGCAACCGTTCTGGGGATGGTGAACTATGGCCATCGAGCCCGCATCGCGCGAGGCTTGCAGGGAGACCGCTGGGGGACGAGATTGAAGGCGATGTTGGTCGGCAAAGGAGCATGAGAGCAGGGTGGGGATCAGTTGCATGCTAAAGACTTTTTTGCTGGCGACTGATCACATCCGGACATAAGCACGATCGCAAGCAGCTTGGCAAAATTTATCAGGAGTCAACAAATGAGGAGCGATATTCGCATCAGTTTCAACGAGGAAGCCCGGAACGACGCCAAGATCAAAGTTATCGGTGTAGGCGGAGGCGGCGGCAACGCCGTCAATCGCATGATTGACGCCGGAGTGGAGGGCATCGAATTTATCGTTGCCAACACCGATCTGCAGGCACTGCGCATGTCCCACGCACCGGTGAAGCTGCAACTCGGGGTGAAACTGACGAATGGCCTCGGAGCGGGCGCAAATCCCGAAGTCGGGCGCAAGGCTGCGCTCGAAGACTCTGACAAGATCATCGAAGCCCTGGAAGGCGCGGACATGGTGTTCGTTACCACGGGTCTTGGCGGAGGCACCGGCACTGGCGCTGCTCCAATCATTGCCTCGCTTGCCAGTGAAATGGGAGCGCTGACCGTCGCTGTCGTGACCAAGCCATTTTCGTTTGAAGGCAAACGCCGCATGCAGCAGGCCGAGCGCGGCATCTCGGAGTTGATGGAATCGGTCGATACGACGATCGTAATTCCGAATGAGAAGCTGCTGGCCGTCGCCGAAGACGCCGGATTTTTCGAGTCGTTCCGCATTGCCGATGACATTCTGCGACAGGGCGTGCAGGGGATTTCTGACATCATCACCATCCCGGGCATCATCAATCGCGATTTTGCCGACGTGAAGACGATCATGGCGCGTATGGGTTACGCCGTGATGGGTACGGCCTCGGCGTGTGGTGCCAAACGTACGATCGATGCCGCACAACGGGCGATCGCCTCGCCTCTGCTGGAAGCCGGCGCGATCGACGGAGCGCGCGGCATCCTCATCAACATTACGGGTTCTTCATCGCTGAAACTGGCAGAAGTCCAACAGGCATGCTCGATCATCCAGGGTGCTGCGCACGAAGATGCCAACATCATATTCGGCGCTGTGATGGACGATAAGATGAAAGATGCGGTTAAGATCACGGTCATCGCGACCGGATTTCGCGAGGCTCCGGCCACTCGCCAGCGTCAACCGGAGACGCGAACGTCCTTCGCGGCGGCGCACGATGAAGCCATGGACTTTCCGGAGGCGATCGGTCCGCGCGATCCCATGCCGGAACCGCCGAAGCACATCATGTCGGAGCCGGACATGTCGCACGAACAAATGGCAGACGACCGGTCGTTTATGGAGGAATCAAGTCCCGCGGCCCCGACATCCGGCCAGGTCAATGAGGTGGTATCGCTCGACTCAATGCGCACAGGTGTCCTGACAAATCTGGCAGCGAATTTTGAGCAAGATGATCTCGACGTGCCTGCGTTCTTGCGCAAACGCAACGATGTGATGTGAGGTGGGGTGGAAATTCTGACAGTTGCGCTTTCGAATACTCGACTATAAAGTCACGGATAGGAAAAACTTTTCACTTGGCCTAGTACCTCTCTAGTAACGTGGTAATGCGTTACCGAAAGGGTCTGAACCGCGGTAATCTCCGCGTATGTCGCTGTTTAGGAGTAGGTTAGATCAGAAAGAACGTTTTCGCCGATTTAAACTTTAGCGTTGCCAGAGGATGCTAAGTCTCGTACTATCAGCGGAGTTCAGCGAGGGTACCGGGTTACCTTTAGCTGGCAGCCAGCGTGCATCGAAGTACTTAGAATCCAGGGAGTTAATTCAGAAGATGTTTAGGGGAAGCCACCTTCGTCTCGTTTTTGCTTTGTGCGCATGTCTGCCACTGGCGGGCATGAGCTGGGCAGCCCACATCAACACGCATACAACATCGAAATCGAAATCTCAGAAGGTAAGTGAGACCACACGTACGCGACGCCGGTATCACCATCTGGCCCGCAGTCGGAGCGCGAAGCCGATTCCGGTTTCTGCGACGACTCGCCGGACTCATCACTATTACGAGCGTTTCCACATGAGCTCGTTTGTGGTGGAGGATGTTACCGCCGGTGACATCACCACGGGGGAAGATCCGGTTGTGCGCCAAGCAGCGATCGACGCCCTTGGAAATATGAACGGCACAGTGGTCGCGGTTGAGCCTACGAGTGGCCGCGTCCTCGCAATGGTGAATCAGAAGCTGGCACTTTCGAGCGGAGCGCAACCTTGCTCAACGATCAAGCTTTCTGTGGCGCTGGCCGCGCTCAGCGAAGGTCTGATTTCAAAAGACACGCCGGTGACCCTCGGCGGGCATTACCGTATGAATCTCACGACCGCACTGGCGCACTCGAATAACGCCTACTTCGAGGCACTCGGACGCAAGCTTGGATTCGAAAAGGTGGCCTACTACGCGCACCAGTATGGCTTGGGTGAACTCGCGGGATACGATATCCCCGGGGAGGAACTGGGCACCTACCCTGAAGCAGTGATCCCCGAGAAGCTGGGGGGCGTTGGCAAGATGTGTTCGTTCGGGGAAGGGGTTTCCATGACGCCGCTGCAGCTGGGCGCCATGGTTTCGGCGATTGCTAATGGCGGAACACTCTACTACTTACAGCATCCGACGACTCCCGAAGAGGTTGCGAGCTTCCAGCCGCGCATCAAACGGCAGCTCGATATCGCCCCCGTCATTCCGGAGTTGTCCGACGGCATGGCCGGTGCGGTGCAGTACGGTACCGCGCGCAGTCTGCGTCTGAACTTCAACGAGGAAGAGATCCTGGGCAAGACCGGTACTTGCTCGCACGAGGGGACCCGTTACGGCTGGTTCGCTTCTTATGCAAATACCAGTATTGGACGCGTCGTCGTCGTGATCTTCCTGCAGGGGGGACGGCCGACGTTCGGACCGAAAGCTGCTGAGATCGCCGGACGCATGTACCGCAACATGTATGATCACAACTTCTTTGTTGCCGGTCATGGAACGCCTTCCGATTCGGTAGCGGTGAAAACCGTCAGCACGAACCCTTAATTATTCGTTGCCAGTCAGAGGTGTGCTGGAGTTTCAGATAGGCGTGCGGAACACACACTCCTACTGCGATGATAAAGCGGTGGGAGTGCTTCGATACCCTGGCGGGCACAGTTCTTCGTTACGAACTGCGTGATGCAGGAATCTCGGGTAGCCCGCTGCGGAGGCAGACAGGCTGCCGCATTGGGCCTTGCTCATCATCTCTCCTCGTTCGCGAACTGTTAGCCGGACCTCCCGCGCAAATTAAGAAGGCTGCAATGGTTGCCACCACCCACGCATCGAACCGAGCCCTGGAGGAACGGTTCTCTGGTGTGCGAAACCCTTCAATTCACATCCTGGGTCGCCGGCGCTCGCTTGTCCGCCAAAAAAGCCCAGATTTGAATCGACAGTGCCGATCGTTGTGCAAAGAGATTCGCTACATTTTTCCGTAGGGCTCGGGCGTTAAATTTGTATTTTTCATAGCTAGGCAACGATTCGCCGCGCCCAGTTGACTCGACACGAACTCCCCAAAAACAAAGCGCGACTGTTTTTGTTGCTAATGCGTGTAAGCCCGTCCCAGCCAGGCGCGATTTCGTCATTTTCCCATCGGAGCGGGCATTTTTGCTTTCTCACTGGCACAAGGGATGCACTTCGGAGCACTCATGTACCGCCGCGTCCGCCATTGTGTCGAATGTCCGATGTGTCATACCTGCTATTTGATCGCCTTCAGTCCCTACCGCAACGGATCCTATCTGGTCCGCCGGTCCGCAAGCGGCGAGGAATACACACTCTATTGTTTCTGCGGCGGCGCGCACAAACCTAATGTGTGCCGATGGCCTGAGGTAAAAGCCTGCAAGGTGTCCAAGCCAACCTACGAGCGGGGCTATGGACCGCGCGATGAAGTCCGGCCGATCTCTCATCCAATGCACCTCGATCCATCTCTCAACGCGTCCAAAACTTTCGGAATGCCGCAAATCTAGCTGCCACAGGTCCGCATGCAAACCCATCTGTTCCAACTAAACGAAATGCTTACAACAGGAGGACGATCGTATGAACTGCAATCAACTCTTCAAATGCGCAGCCTTTTTGTTTCTTAGCTGTGGATGGATGAACGCCCAAACGATTTCCACTTTCGAAGCTCCCGGCGCGGGCAAGGCAAGCGGCCAAGGAACGTTTCCTCTAACCAATAATCCGTCGGGCGCAGTTACCGGATACCAGCTGGACACGAGTGGCGCAGCCCACGGGTTCGTTCGCTCCGGCCATGACCACTAAAACAGGTTGCGGAGTGTTCGTGCGTCCTGCACCCAAACCAATGAACTTGACCTGCGAAGGTTCCGCATCCCGGCACTGTTTCTTGCGTTGGGATGCGGATTCTCAAAAACAGAACCCCAAGCCTCCGGCCCAAGATACGGTAATCTGGACCGCAAAATGCGTATTCTCGTACCTGTCGATAACACGACCTTTCGCATTCGAAGTAGAATGTCCCCCATGAATTTGCCATCCCTGAGGCAGATTGCGCGCGCCTACCTGACGTCCATCATGTTTTGGTTCGGCTTGACGCTGCTGATGGGATTTCAGAACCAGCCTCTCAATTATCAACATCTGTTGGCATCGCTCGGGGCGTTAATGGTCGAGGTTGTGCTGCGAAGCTTGGCCTTCGCCTTCTGGTCTCCTCCCATTTTTTTTCTCGTCGGCAATTACCTCAGCACTTCCACTCATCGTCTGCGATATGCACTACTGTGGATTTTTGGTGCGCCACTGTTTGTATTCCTGAATACCAGCATCGTCTGGCTGTTTGCTCCTCCGTACGATGACGCACTGCAAAAATTCGGCCCGCGCACGTTGCAGGAATGGCTGGCAATGATCCGCGGCGGTTTCGCCGACCAGATCTTCATCTACGTGGCCGTTGTGGTCGCGGCTCACGCCTACTACTACTTGAAACGCCTGCAACGGGAAGAACGTGAGCGCTATGAGTATCAGCAGGCGCTCGCCGCAACCGAACTGCAGGTGTTGAAGATGCAGGTGCATCCGCATTTCCTGTTCAATACTCTGCACGGCATCGCGACACTAGTCGATAGTGACGCGAAAAGCGCCAAGGTAATGATCATTAAGTTGTCGAATCTACTTCGCAAGGCGCTCGATCGCGACAGCTCCGATCTGGTTCCTCTGGAAGAAGAATTGAAATTCGTGCGCGAATATCTCGATCTGGAAAAAATGCGGCTTGGCAGCCGGCTGAAAATTGACTGGAACGTGGCGCCAGAGGTCTGCGCGTTGCTCGTGCCGCAGATGATTCTCCAGCCACTAGCGGAGAACGCCATCCGGCACGGCATCGCTTCAGCGCGCGAAGGTGGATGGATGGAAATTACTGCCAGAGCAAGCGGGGGCGTTCTGATCGTGAAGCTGCGCAACAGTGTTGGGGGCAGCAGATCCAACGGAACGGGCGTCGGCCTTCGCAATGCCGAAGCTCGACTGAAATACCTGTATTCCGGTGGCGCCAGCCTGCGGCTCGAAATCTCCGATGATTGCACGGCGACTGTTGTTCTCTCACTGCCGGCTTTAAATTTCAAGCAACACAGCGCAAGTATTGGCCAGTTGCGAAGTGTCTCCGAGAAGGAGCATCCGATATGCGCGTTCTCATCGTCGACGACGAACCGTTAGCCCGATCGTCGCTGGCGCAAATCCTGAGCGCGCGACCCGATGTGGACCGGTTCGATTCCGTCAATGACGCCATTGAGGCCCAGGAACATCTCGCCCGCGAGAACTATGACGTTATGCTGCTCGATGTGAGCATGCCTGAACTTTCGGGAATCGAACTACTGTCCCTCCTCGAGCGCCACCAGCGCCCGATCCCTTCGGTCGTCTTTGTCACTGCGCACGCAGAATATGCGCTGGCCGCCTTCGAACGCCACGCGGTGGACTACATCGTGAAACCTTTCTCGGAAGAGCGCGTGAATCACGCTCTGGATTTCGCCTCGCACCGCTCCGCCAGTGAGCGTGCGGCGCGGCTGCTCGAATTGCTCCCCCAACTGAGAACCCTGGCCCATCAGCAGAATTTGAAGATTGGGATCAAGACAAATGGCAGGATCCTCTTCATCGATCCGTGCGATGTTTTAACTGTGGAGGCCGAGGGAAACTACGTCTTATTGCGGCGCGCGAAGGGATCGGACCTGCTACGCGAGTCTATTTCGATGATCGCAGAAAAGCTGAAGCCTTTCGGTTTCGTCCGAATTCACCGATCCGTTTTGGTCAACTCGTCATTCGTGCAAGACATCCGCCCCTGCTCGACCGGCGAATATCAGCTTCGCCTCCGCGACGGCAGTGAATATACAGTCACCCGCACCTACAAAGAGAATTTGAGCGGCTTGGCCTCGTTTTGGATTGGAACTGGTCCCTTCCGGGACTAATCTGGTCGTCGTGCTCGTGAAACCGTGAGCGGTCCGCAGTCGGAGCCGCACCGACACGCTAGGCGATCCCCAACTGTCTCTGGATTTGCTCCAGCGGCACGCCCTTGGTTTCGGGAACCATGATTCGAACCCAGAGGAGTTGCAGGACCATCATCCCCGCGAAGAACGAGAAGATGTAGCCCGCAGGGAAAGCCGCGACCATTTTCGGGAAAAATGTGGTGAGCGCGGCGGCAAAGATCCAGTGAGTGAAGCTGCCCAGCGTTTGCCCTTCAGCGCGATGGCGATTAGGAAAGATTTCAGAGATGAAGACCCAGATGACGGCTCCCTGGCCGATCGCGTGGGCCGCGATGAATGCGAAAATGCAGACGGGCACGATCGAGTAATGGGCAGTGAAGAACGCCCAAGCGACAAGACCCAAAGACGCGATATAGCCAAACGATCCGATATAAAGAAGAGTGCGGCGCCCCAGCCGGTCGATCAGCCAAAGGCCCACAAAAGTGAACACCAGATTGGTGACGCCGATGCCAATCGATTGCAACAGCGCAGCTTTTTTTGCCAGCCCTGTAAGCTCGAAGATTCGAGGAGCGAAGTAGAGGATGGCGTTGATCCCCGACATCTGATTGAAGAACGCAATCAGAAAAGCTAGCAAAATCGGTTTTCGCAAACGACGGGTCCAGAAGTGCCCTGACGAAACTTGTTCGGTGGAAGCTGCAACGATCTCGTCGGCTTCGGCTACGATTTGTTCTTTCGGAACATCTGGCTGACTGCGCTGCAAGACTTGCAAGGCCGCATCGCGGTCGCCTTTTTTCGTAAGCAGCCAACGCGGACTCTCCGGCAGTCCCAGGCAGAACAATGCGTAGAGTAGAGAGGGGAAGGCCGCGACGCCCAGCATCCAGCGCCAGGCATTTTCTCCGATACCCGCTAGCAGAGCGTTCGACACAAAAGCGATCAGGATCCCGAAAACGATGTTGAACTGGAACATGCCGGCGAGGCGTCCCCGATGCTGCGGCGGTGCAATTTCAGAGATGTACATCGGGGCGACAACGGTCGAAATGCCAATGCCAAGGCCACCAATCACGCGAGCGAGGATAAAGATTTCCACATTTGTTGCAAGCGCCGAACCGACGGCGCCCACAAAGTAGAGGACGCCAATCCAGAGTAGAGTCGCTTTGCGACCGAAGCGGTCGGCGGGCCAGCCTCCGATCAGCGATCCGACGACGGTGCCGTAGAGCGCGGAGGCCATGGCAATGCCATGCACACCTGGGCTCAGTCCCCAAAGAGTCTGAATCGTCTTTTCTGCGCCAGAAATAACGACGGTGTCGAAGCCGAAAAGAAAACCGGCCAGAGCCGACGTGAGCGACCAGAAGAAAATGCGACCATTCATAGGGGACGGCGCAGCTTACCACAGAATGAAGTTTTACATGTGATTCGACTGAGAGGACCCGCTAGGCTTTGGTAAGCGGAAAACTCTTTTCCCGCCAGCCGCGTATGCCGCCGTCCATCGAAATCACATTGGTATAGCCCATCTTCTGCAGATTGTCGGCGGCCAGCGCAGAACGGAAACCTCCTCCGCAGTAAAGGATCATCTCCGCGCCGAGATCGGGCACTCGGGCCTCGATATCGCGCTCGATGACTCCTTTGCCCATGTGAATCGCGCCCGGAAGGTGGTCTTTCGCGAACTCGCTCTCCTCGCGCACATCGACGAGAAGAAACTTGTCGCCGCGATCTATCCTTTTCTTAACTTCGTCCACGTTTGTCTCGCGCACGCGCGACCGGGCATCGTCAACAATTTTGAGGAAGCGCGGGGGATGCTGGTGTGCCATGAATTTCTCCTTCCGTAGATTGCCTTCAACATAGTATCAACCCGTCAAGCGCCGATGCATCGAAGCAGCGGTATCAAGTAGGATCAAGAATTGCCCATGGACCGCATATCTCGGCAAATCGGCTTGGCTCGCGCTCTCTCGAAGCTCGGCTACTGCTCTCGCTCGCACGCTACGGAGATTATTCATGCCGGCCGCGTGCGCTTGAATGAAACCGTGCGCCGCGATCCTGAGACGCCGGTGCGTCTGGAGAAGGACCGCATCGAAGTCGATGGTCGCGCGATCGAATCCGAGCAGAAAGTGTATCTGGTGATGAACAAGCCGCGCGGATTGGTTACTACCGCTTCCGACGAGAAGGGACGCGAAACGGTGTACCCGATCCTTGAGCGATCCGGCGAGTCTCTGCCGTGGGTGGCTCCAGTCGGCCGCCTCGATAAGGCAAGCGAAGGACTATTGCTGCTGACGAATGACTCCGAATGGGGCGCGCGCGTGGCGGATCCTGAGACGCATGTGGAGAAGACGTATCACGTGCAGATTGGAGTCGTCGCTGACGACGATTTCATCCGTGAGATGGAGCGAGGAATCCGAACGAAAGAGGGAGTCGTTCTGAAAGCCTCGCGTTGCCGCCTTCTTCGCACGGGAGAGAAGAACAGTTGGCTGGAGATCACGTTGGACGAAGGCAAGAATCGCCAGATTCGACGCATGATCGAGGCGCTCGGCGTAGAAGTTTTGCGGCTCGTACGAGTGGCGATCGGACCGCTGCAGTTGAGTACATTGGCTAAAGGAACATATCGGCAACTTACTACCGAGGAAAAGCAGGCCCTCGATCGGGCATTAACAAAAGTTGCCCGAACCAAGTCGCGCATGGTGACGGAAAGAAACGCGGGCGATGACTGATATCACCTTCCTTCCGGCTCTCGCGATGGCGCAACTAATCCGCGAGAAGAAGATTTCTCCAGTGGAGCTCGTCGACGCCCATCTCCGAAAAATCGAGCGCCTCAGTCCGACGCTGAATTCCTTCGTGTACGTCGACGCCGAACGCGTCCGGCGAGAGGCTCGCGAGGCTGAAGCCGCCGTCATGAGCGGACCGAATCTCGGTTCACTGCACGGAGTGCCGATCAGCATCAAGAGTTCCATCGACGTCGCGGGTATGAAATGCGAAGCGGGCACCCGTCTTCGCGCCGGCTATGTCGCCCACAGCGATGCACCTCTGGTTAGCCGTTTGCGCCAGGCTGGAGCGATCGTCCTCGGTATGACCAACACGCCTGAGTTGCTCATGGCATGGGAGACTGACAACCTTCTTTATGGGCGGACCAATAGCCCTTGGGATCTCGAACGCACGCCCGGCGGTTCGAGCGGTGGCGAGGCTGCCGCGATTGCGTCTGGAATGTCAGCCGGAGGCGTGGGCAGCGACGGCGGAGGATCGATCCGTGTGCCCGCACACTTCAGCGGCATCTGCGGATTGAAGCCTACGCCCGGCAGAATTCCTTCGACTGGACACTTCCCGGAGTCCGCTGGCCCGTTCGCCTTGATAGGTGTCGTCGGTCCGATGGCGCGCACCGTCGCCGATTTGAAGACACTGTTCGCCGCCATGCAAGGTCCGGAAGATGGCGACGCCTTCACCGCACCTGTACCGCTGCGCTGGCGGAGCGAGTCAGAAATCAAGCAATTGAGAGTGGGCTACTTCGATGACGATGGCCGTACGCCGGTCACATCAGAAATTCGACAGGCCGTGAAGACCACCGCAGAGTCCCTAGCTCGCGTCGGGTTCAAGGTAGAGCCCTTTCGTCCCGAAGGCTTGGAGGAAACTCGCGAACTCTGGCGAAAGTTTTTCGTAAGAGCCGGCGGTATGCTCATCGACCCGCTGTTCGAGAAACGGAAGTCTGATCTGAGCCCAATTCTCAAGCAGTTTCTGGAGTTGTCGGCGGATGAACCGGCTCTCACCGCCGATTCACTGCTCGATGCCTGGATTCGGCGTGATGCGCTCCGAGCGCGGTTCCTCGCCCAGATGCAAAAGTACCCGATCCTGCTTTGCCCACCGGCAGCCGTTCCGGCGTTCCGTCATGGCGAGCGCTCCTGGGCAATCGACGGAAAAACTGTCAACTACCTCGATGCCTGGAGCTACACGGAGTGGTTCAATCTCCTGGGAAATCCGGCGGCAGTGGTGCCGGTCAGTCATTCCAAAGAAGGCTTGCCGATTGGCGTTCAAATTGTCGGCCGGCCTTGGGAAGAGGAGCAGGTTCTCGCGGTAGCGGCCGTCATCGAGAGAGAATGCGGGGTCTGGCGAGTGCCGCCAATCCACTAACATGGCGAGAGCGGACTAATATGTTTCAATTATTCCGCAGCTTTCGTGCTCTGGATAACTTTGTGGATGCGAATCATCAGCTACTGTGGCGCTGATGGCCATCGCCTACCGTCGGATCGCGCAATACGCAATGCCAAGCTCTGGGGGAATCATCGCTCGAATTCTGTCGTGGCTGGTTGTTTTCCTGGCCATTTCTGCCGCGTACCTCTATACGCTTCCTCAAGCCAACGTTCTTTACGCTGGTGTTGTATCGCTTCACGCTGTCGGTGGCTTGCTGGCAACGATTCTCCTGCTGCCTTATCTTGTTGGCCTTGTCCGTCGAGGAAGCTTTGCGACTCGTGCCGGTTGGCTGCTGATCATCATTGGCGGTTTCGTCGGCCTTGTGCTAATCAAGACCGGTACTCCCCGCAGCGAATGGAACAAGCTGTACCTCCATATCGTCATCTCTGTAGCCGGCGTTGGCTTGTTGGTCGCCGGATGGCTAGACAATCGCGCGAACGAAAAGCTGGAAAATCGCCCAAGCTTGGGCGCGAGTGCAGTTCGAGTCATTCTTTGCCTCATCGTGCTCGCAGGACTCGGTTACGGGGCCCGCTACGTGCACGAAAGCTGGCAAACGAGCAACCGCATCCAGAATCCCACCATGCCTCCCGACAATATGGATGGAGAAGGTGACGGGCCACAAGGATCATTCTTTCCCAGTTCCGCACAGGTGTACGGCAATCAGAAGATTCCCAGCAAGTTCTTCATGGAGTCCGACTCCTGCAAGCGCTGTCACGAAGACATCTACAACCAGTGGTTCAGCTCGGCACACCATTTCTCGTCATTCAACAATCAGTGGTATCGCAAGTCGATCGAATATATGCAGGACACGATCGGCACCAAGCCCTCGAAATGGTGCGGTGGATGTCACGATCCCGCAGTCCTTTATGCGGGCATGATGGATACGCCCATCAAGCAGATCGTACACCGCCCGGAAGCGCAGGCCGGACTCGGCTGCATGATGTGCCACTCTATTGCCCACGTGAAGAGCACCATGGGGCAGGCGGATTTTTATCTGGAGTATCCCAAGTTGCACGAACTTGCTGCCTCCCAGAGCCCAATCGTGCGTACGCTTCACGATTTTCTGATCAAACTCAATCCCGAACCACACCGGCGCGTTTTCCTGAAGCCATTCATGCGCGATCAAACGGCGGAATTTTGTTCCTCGTGCCATAAGGTTCACCTTGATGTACCGGTGAACAAATACCGCTGGCTCCGGGGCTTTAATGAATACGACAACTGGCAGGCTAGCGGTGTTTCCGGTCAGGGCGCCCGCTCGTTCTACTATCCGCCGAAACCACAGCAGTGCGCCGATTGCCACATGCCTTTGGAATCTTCAAAGGATCAAGGAAACATTAAAGGCTTCGTGCATTCGCATCGTTTCCCTGCGGCCAACACGGCAGTGCCTACCGCAAATGAAGATTCGGCGCAGTTGAAGTTGACGGAAGACTTCCTAAAAAACGGTGCTCTGACGGTGGATATTTTCGCCCTATCTCCAGCGCAAGCTCCGGTAAAACCGGGCGCAAGCATGCAATCCGATCTTTCCACAAGCTTTGCGGTAGGAGAAGAAGCTGAGAGCAAAGTTGCGGCAGAGGGCGGCGTGACCGGGCCCATTACCGCCCCGTTGAATCGCGTGCAGCCTGCATTGCGGCGTGGTGACACAGTGCGCGTCGACGTAGTCGTCCGCACCAAGAAGGTCGGGCACTTCTTCCCGGGCGGCACCGTCGATGCCTATGACACGTGGCTTGAGTTGAAAGGCACCGACGACAAAGGCCGAACAATTTTCTGGAATGGCATGGTCGAAGATAACGGCAATGGGCCAGTGGAAAAAGGAGCGCACTTCTATCGCTCCCTGCAGATCGACGCCCACGGGAATCCCATCAACAAGCGCAATGCTTGGGCGACGCGGGCTGTCGTTTACGTGAGATTGATTCCTCCGGGAGCGGCGGATACAGTGCACTACCGCATGCACATTCCGGAAAGTGCCGGAAATAAGATTACGCTGCGCGCGCGACTCTGCTATCGCAAATTCACCTGGTACGGCACGCACGAGGCGTTCGCGGGTCTGCCTGATCCAAGTAAACCCGACGCAGTTTCGCCCGATTACGACGACCGTCCAACGATCTTTACTGCTTCGCTTAGCGGAGTTTCGGCGAAAGAAGAGAAGATCCCCGACTTACCGATTGTTCCCATCGCAGAAGATGAAGTAACGCTTCCTGTCGTACCGCATAATGCACCGGCCGAGCCACCGAAAACGATTGTCCGCAAAGAAGAGTGGCAGCGCTGGAACGATTACGGTATCGGTCTCTTTCTGCAAGGAGACTTGAAAGGAGCGGCCGCCGCCTTCGAAAAAGTCACCGAGGCCGACCCGAATAATCCCGACGGCTGGGTCAATATCGGACGCTGTGCTGTGCAGGAAGGCGACATGGCTCGCGCCCGAACCGTACTCGAAAAAGCCCTCGGACTGTCACCTGATTTAGCTCGGGCAAATTTCTTCTACGCAAAAGTTCTACGCTCTGACGGCAACTACGACGGAGCAGCGATGCGCCTGCGCATGGTTTTGGCGCAGTACCCGAGGGATCGCGTGGCGCTCAACGATCTAGGACGCATCCTTTTCTTGCAGCGCAAGTACGAGGAGGCTGTCAAAGCCCTGGAATCCGTTCTCGAAGTTGATCCTGAGGACCTGCAAGCGCACTACAACCTGATGCTCTGCTACAACGGCCTGGGCAACCAAAAACTGGCGAAAGAACATCAGGATCGCTACATGCGTTTTAAGGCCGACGAGGCGTCACAGGCGATCACCGGACCTTACCGCCAAATCCATCCCGAAGACAACAACGAGCGCCAGGCTGTGCATGAACATGTGTCGGTGCCCCTGCCAGTTAATGCCTCACATCTGGGAACAACCGCCTCGGCTGTCCTGCCGGGCAAAGTGCGGCTTGCTTCAACCACTAGCGTTGCTGGGGCATCCAAATAAATGTTTTCTTTCGCGAATCAATTGACCACAGAGTCACAAGATCCCAGAGAAAAGCGTAAATACCTTTTTTGTTATTTTCTCCCTGTCTCTGTGCCTCTGTGGTTGGTGCCTCTGTGGTTGATGGTGTTTTTACTCTCCACGTCAAGTCAAGCCCAGGCCGTCCATTTTCGCGATATTACCGCGCAGGCTGGCATTCACTTCACCCACAATAACGGCGCCTTTGGAAAGAAATGGCTTCCGGAAACCATGGGACCCGGCTGCGCCTTCATCGATTATGACAACGATGGGTATCCGGACATCGTCCTGATCAACGGCGAAGATTTTCCCGGACATACTCATCTGGGGGCTACCACGCTGAAGCTTTACCACAACAACCATAACGGCACCTTCAGCGACGTAACCCGTCAGGCAGGACTTGCCATTCCCATGTATGGGTTCGGCGTTGCTGTCGGCGACTTCGACAATGATGGTTTCGACGACCTGTTCGTCTCCGCACTCGGACAGAGCCATCTCTTCCATAACAACGGCAATGGCACGTTCACCGACGTGACAAAATCCGCTGGTATGTGGGGACCCCAGGAATTTTCCACCAGCGCCGCCTGGGTCGACTATGATCGCGACGGAAAACTTGACCTGGTGGTCGCGAACTACGTCCAATGGACCGAGCAGACAGACCTTTACTGCACGCTCGACGGCGCGCACAAGTCTTACTGCACACCCGAGTCCTACAAGGGAACATCCGTTCGACTGTGGCACAACCTGGGCGGCGGGAAGTTTGAAGATGCCACACAGAAGGCCGGACTCAACGATCCGACATCAAAGAGTCTCGGCATCGCCATTCTTGACTACAACGTTGATGGCTGGCCAGACATTCTCATCGCCAACGACACGCAGCCCAACAAGCTCTACGTGAACAAGAAAAACGGTACCTTCGAAGAGCGTGGAGTCGCTGCCGGCATCGGATTCAGCGAAGACGGCGTTGCGCGTGCCGGCATGGGTGCCGACGCGGCCGACTACGACCGCAGCGGCTACGCCAGCGTCCTCATCAGCAACTTCGCCAACCAGATGGTGTCGCTTTATCACAACGAAGGCAACGGTCTGTTCGTGGATGAAGCTCCTCAGTCTGAGATCGGACGCAACTCGCTGGTCACGCTCGGCTTCGCGTGCTTCTTTTTCGATTACGACAATGACGGTTGGCCCGACATCTTTGTCGCCGACGGTCACATCGAGAACGAGATCGAGCGTGTACAGAAGCGCGTGAGCTACGCCGAGCCTCCGCACCTGTTCCGCAATCTGGGGGGCGGCAAGTTCACTGAAGTCACTGCGCAGCTGGGCACGTCTTTCGCCACACCGAAAGTGGCGCGGAGCGCGGCGTACGGCGATATTGATAATGACGGTTTTCCGGATATTCTGCAGACCACCAATGCCGGGCCTGCCTACCTGTTTCACAACGAGGGAGGAACGAATCATAGCCTGCGCATTAAGCTCGTGGGAACGAAATCCAATCGCGACGGCATCGGTGCCGTCGTCCGTTTGATCTCGGGCAGCGATCATCAGTGGAAGATGCTGCGCTCCGGCTCAAGTTACCTCGCTCAGAGCGAACTTGTTCTGACCTTTGGACTGGGCGGGCAAACGAAAGCAGACGCCATCGAGATCCAGTGGCCCAGCGGGCAGGTCGATAAACTGTCGAACGTCAACGCCGGACAGACTGTCATCGTGCAGGAAGGGAAGGCGATCACGAGCAGCCGTCCTTATTCTGTTCCGCACGTGTACAAAAAATAGAGTTTTGACCACCGGTAAAATTCCGATGACCCCTGTGCTGCCTGTGCCTCCTATGGTTAAATCGTTGACGAAATGAATCTGAAAATCTCTGCCGTATTCCTTGCCGCACTGGCTGCGGCAGCAGGACTTTTCGCACCCGCCCTTCAACCCAATCCCCTCGAAGCTGCGCGCCTCAACAATCTCGGCGTTGCGTATATGAACCAGCAACTCTTCGAGAAGGGTCTTAAAGAATTTCGGCAGGCAGTCGAGGCTGATCCGAACTTTGCGATCGCGCGGTTGAATGAAGGCGTTGCGTTCCTGAATCTGCAGAAAGTCGATGACGCGAAAGCGGCTCTGGAAGATGCGCTTAAGCAGGATCCGAAGAGTCCCAACGCCTGGTACAGTATCGGCCTTCTGGCGAAGAATACCGGCGATGCGCAGGACGCGATCGACGCGTTCAACCGTGTAACTGAGATCGATCCCAACGACGCCGATACCTGGTATTTTCTTGGCACATCGTATGCGCAGGCCAAGCAGTTTCCGCAAGCCATCGAGGCTTTCGACCACGCTCTGAAAATCAATCCGCTGCATGCGTCTGCGGAATTCGGGTTGTCCCGTGCCTACCAGCAGTCTTCCGACACTGATCACGCCCGCGAACATCTGAAGCGGTTCCAGTACATCACGCAAAACAAAATTGGTGCGCCCATGAGCCTCGCTTATGGCGAGCAGGGACAGTACTCGCGTGCCGTGGAATCGCCTCTGATGCAGTTGAAGCCGCCGCCGCAGATCAAAGTGCAGTTTGTGGATGTGACGAAAGAGGCGGGAATCGTTTCGAAGCCGCGACCTGTGATCAACGTGGCGAAAGACGAGCAACCCGGCCCCGGAGCGTGCTTTTTCGATTACGACTCTGATGGCAAGCCCGACCTTCTTATCGCTTCCAACGGGCCGCAGGGCGGGTTGGTGCTCTATCACAATCTGGGCAATGCCAAATTCGAAGATGTAACGAAATCAGCAGGGCTTGATCCTAATCTCGCCGCGACCAGTTGCACAGCTGGGGACTACGACGACGATGGGTTCACCGACCTGGCAATTGGCCTGGATGCTCACGCGCTTCTACTGCATAACGAGAAAAATGCCACGTTTCGGGACCAGTCCGCGGCTCTTGCAACACCGCTCGCGACGAGTGCGATCGCAGGTCTGACTTTTGTTGATTACGACCACGACGGTGACCTCGATCTGTACGCCGTCTACCAGGGCGGTGTGAGGGACCCCAGGAAATTGAGTCCTGCACATGTGGCTGAAACTCATGGCACGAACCAGATGTGGCGCAATAACGGCAACGGAACATTTACCGACGACACCGATGAGAGAGGACTTGCGGGCTCTGCGTATGGCGCAAATGCTGTGGGTACCGACTACAACAATGACCGGGCTGTTGATTTGGTCGTAACCGGCGGATGGAGCGGCGGTGTCACGGGTGGTACTTTGCAATTTCCGTTGGCTATTTTTGAAAACCAGCGCGAGGGAAAATTCGCTCCCCGGGAACTTATCGCGACCCCTTCGCCAACACGCGGAGTTGTGCCGCTTGATTTCGACCACGACGGCTGGATGGACCTCGCCCTTACGCATGATGGTTCTCCCGCCCTCAGTCTCTGGCGCAACAACCACGGCAAGTCCTTCGAGCAGGTAAAGCTTCCCGAAACAAGTTGGATCCGTGCCTTCGGCGTGGCCGCTTTCGACTACGACAACGACGGCTGGGTCGACCTCGTAGCCGTCGGCGAGACGAAAGATGGCAAAGGCGAAATCCGCCTTTTCCGCAACCTCGGCCCTGACGGATTCAAAGACGTCACCGCCGACGTCGGGCTCGACACGGTTCAACTCAAAGATCCTCGGGCCATCATCACCGGCGACTACGACAACGATGGCACCACCGACATGCTTATCACGCAGAATCACGGCCCGGCCGTGCTCTTGCGCAACGAGGGTGCCACTCAAAATCACTGGCTGAAGCTCTCTCTCAAGGGGCTTAACGACAACAAATCCGCCATCGGCACCAAAGTCGAAGTATTCTCCGGAGGCAACCGGCAGAAATTTGAAATCTACGGATCGAACGGATACCTCGGCCAGAATTCCACCGACATCATCGTAGGCCTCGGCCAGTCGAAGGATGCCGACATTGTTCGAATGCTTTGGCCCACGGGCGTTCTACAGGATGAAATCCAGATTGCCGGCGACAAACAGCAGAGCTTCCTGGAAATCGACCGCCGCGGTAGTTCCTGCCCGACCTTATTCGTCTGGAACGGCGAGCGCTACGAATTCGTCGCCGACATGCTAGGCGCCGGAGTCGTTGGACACTGGGTCGGTCCCCACCAGCGTGATATCCCGCGCCCGGTTGAGTGGATCAAGATTCCGACTGGCCTCGTACGCGTAAAACCGGCATCAGACTTCGGACCTCGGACCTTGGATAATCGCTCACGAGCTGAAGCCGGACGCCGGGAGCCGGAAGCCGGGTTTTTGAGTTTCCGCTTCATGGAACCTCTGGAAGAGGCCGTCTATCTCGATCAGGTGCGACTCCTGGCGGTCGATCATCCGGCCAATGAGGATGTATATCCCAACGAATACTTCGCGTCGAATCCGCCGTATCCGCAGTTCAAGGTCATCGTGAGCCGCGGCGCGAAGGCTCCAACCGGGGCTTGGGACGAGCATGGGCACGACGTGCTGCCCGATCTGCTCGCGCACCGCTACTTCGGTGATTTTGCACTCACGCAATTTCAGGGATTTGCCAAGCCGCACTCGCTGACACTTGATCTGGGCGCGCCCTACAACGGCGGTCCGCTCTGGTTGCTGGCCCACGGCGAGATCGAATATTTCTCGGCGAACAGTATGTATGCCGCATCGCAGGCCGGCATTCAAGCTATTTCGCCATATGTGGAAGCGCTGGTCGGAAATGACCAAGACGGCACGGGAAGCTGGAAGCGAGTGATGGATGACATGGGATTCCCCGCCGGCGGCCCGCGCACGATGACCGCCGATCTGAGCGGAAAACTCCCCTTAGGCACGCGAAAAATCCGCATCACAACGAATCTGCAAATCTACTGGGACAGCATCGTTATCAATCGCGCTCAGCAACCTAACCGAGCCGCCTCTCCTGAGGGGTGGCGTCATCCTGAGCGGAGCCGTCCTTCAGGCGGAGCGAAGGATCTCGCGAGCAGCGAGACTCGAACTCGTCTAAGCTCCATTCCTCTCGTCCGTGCCGATCTCGAATTCCACGGCTATCCATACAAGATCGAGGGCAATCCGCCCGGCAACGTGCAATACATCTACGAGAAAACCAGCGCCACGGGACCCTACACACGTCCCTTCGGCACGTACACACGGTATGGAGACGTCCTATCCTTGCTGACCGATCTTGATGACAAACTCGCCGTCTTCGGCTCCGGCGATGAAGTCCGGCTCGATTTCGGTCCGTCGAAACTGCCAGCACTTCCCAAGGGCTGGGTGCGCGATTACTTCTTCGCCGCCCACGGCTACGAAAAAGACATGGACTTCTATGCCGCCGAGGGCAGCTACGTTGCGCCACTGCCATTCCTGAGCATGGGCGAGTATCCATACACGCCCAAGAAGTCGTTCCCGCTTGACGCCGAGCACGTGAACTATCTGCTCGAATACAACACGCGCCACATGTCGGGCAATGAGCAGCGGGGATACTGGTTCGACTATGGTCCTCACTAAACCAGGCCGATGTCATTCTGAGATTCAGCGAAGCTGAATTGGAAGGATCGTACGTACGCATTTTGCGCCGATGCACAGCGACGGGGCTGCACCGCTGTGGTCAGTCCAGGGTTTCGTTTCATATGGCTCCCCAGATCAGCCCGTCGGAAGGTTCCTCCGAGAGCCCTCGCTCTCGTGAGAATGACATCTCGAAATGAGAGCGACGGGTAACTGCGTGCTTATGAAGATACGGAATCGTTTTAATATTGACATTCCGTCTATCCCATAATTCAATAGCCGTTCCCATGGAAACGACGACTACTGCTCCTTCCGCTGTACCTCGACTGCGCCGCACGCTCACGCTTTGGGACCTTATCTTTTACGGGATCGTCCTCATCCAGCCCATCGCGCCCGTTCCTCTCTACGGCGTGGCGCAGAAGCTTTCCGATGGCCACTTTGTCACCATCATTCTGATCGCGCTCTTTGCCATGCTCATCACGGCCGTCAGCTATGGACGCATGGGAGCACTGTATCCCACGGCAGGATCGGCTTACACCTACGTAGGCAAAGGTCTCAACCCGCACCTCGGCTTCCTCGCTGGGTGGGCGATGATTCTTGACTACATCCTGCAACCTCTTATCAACACAGTCTGGATTTCGACCGCGCTTCACGAGCGTTATGTGCACCAGGTGCCTTACGTCGTCTGGGCTTTGCTGATTGCGGGTGTCATGACCGTGCTCAATCTGATCGGGGTTAAGGCTTCGGCGAACGCGAACAAGGTGCTGCTCGCAATCATGACAGTAGTGGTGGCGGCCTTCATTGTGCTGGCGATCAAGTTTCTCTATGGCGGACAGGGATGGGCGGGACTATTTTCTCTGCAGCCGATTTATGATCCGAAAACGTTCGACTGGACCAAGATCCGGACAGCAACTTCGTTTGCGGCTCTTACCTATATCGGCTTCGACGGGGTGACCACGCTCGCAGAAGACGTGGAGAACCCGAAGCGCAACGTTCTTCTCGCCGTGGTGCTGACCTGCGTTTTTGCCGGAGTCTGCAGCGGGATTGAGGCCTACTTGGGAGCGCGCGTATGGCCCGATTGGCGATCTTTTCCGGAAGAGACTACGGCTTTTATGGATATCTGCCGGCGCGTTGGCGGCGGCATCCTCTTTAACGCAATGGGAGTGATCCTGATTGTCGCCGCGTTTGGCAGCGGGCTTACCGGAACCCTCGGAGCGGCCCGCCTGCTCTTCGGTATGGGCCGCGACGGAGTACTGCCAAGAAAATTTTTTGGCCGGCTCAAACCGGGCACCAGCACTCCGGTGAACAACATTCTGCTGATTGGCGGGGTGGCGTTTGCGGGGGCCGAGTTGCTCTATCACATCGGCAATGCGTACGAGCATGCGGGCGAACTGCTCAACTTCGGCGCCTTCCTCGCATTCACCGGAGTCAATCTCGCGTGCTTCTGGCAATTCACGGTGCTGGCTCAGAGGAAGGGTGTGAAGTGGCGCCTTGTTCAGGACGCGCTGGTGCCGCTGACTGGCTTTCTGGTCTGCGGGTACATCTGGTGGAACCTGAATCACCTCGCCAAGACAGTCGGCGGTATCTGGTTCGCGATTGGAATTCTTTACGTGGGTTACAAAACGAACTGGTTCCGTTCCGCTCCTGTGATGATCGACTTCAGCGACTCCTAGTCCGCGTCTGGCTGTGCTCGAAGTACTGTCGTGGCGTGGTTCCCAGCGCTTTCCGGAACATCGCAATAAATGCGCTGGGGGTGCTGTAGCCCACATCCAAAGCGGCGCTGGTGATCTTCTCTCCTGCGGCCAGTTGCTGCAGAGAACGCATGAGCCGCAATTGCTGTCTCCACTTGCCCAGCGATAGGTTTGTTTCCCGTTCGAACACTCTTTCAATCGTTCTCTTGCTCGCGCCCACCTCTCGACAAATTGCCACCAGAGACCGGGTTTCTGACGGATTGCGTTGCAGAATCGCAGCCACTCTCAGGGCACGTGAGTCTGACGGACTTGTGAGCTGCAAAGGAATGGCGTGAACGGTCTCCAATTGGTCCAGAATCAGATCGATCAGATGAGCGTGTGCCTTCAGTCTGCGACTCATGGCAGGGAACTGGCAGGCGTGCAAGATCAGTTCCTGCAGCAGGCGCGATACGTTGACGACGCAACAATTCCGCGGAAGATTCCGTGCCATTCGCGCGCGCAAATAAAGTGTGCGCATCGACACCGGACCTGACATCACAATGCTGTGCGCGGTCTTCGCAGGAATCCAAACCGCACGGCGCGGCGGCACGACCCATGTCCCTTCCTCCGTTCGCACCGTCATCACTCCGCGGCTGGCATAAACCAGCTGATCTTCCGGATGAAAATGCTCCGGGATCACATGGCCATGAGCGAAGTCGTAAACCAGGGTTGAGACGGGAGATGGAAGCTTGGGACAGGCATGAACTTCATGTCGCTTCTTCGACATTTCTTGTCACGATAGCGTAATGACGTACAGCAGGGCAATAGCGTAGTCTTTGCGTCGCGGGCCGCCAGTCAAGCTATTGGCGTGGAGGCATTCCATGTTAGGTTCCACGAACGTTGTCGCTTTTGTTCCGATTAAAGACGCAGAGAAAGCGCGCGCCTTTTACGAGGGTGTGCTGGGACTGCACTTTGTTAAAGACGACGGATTCGCTCTAGTGTTCGAGGCGAATGGGATCATGATCCGGGCAGCCAAGATGAAAGACTTCATGCCGGCGCAGTTTACGATTCTGGGATGGCAGGTATCCGGCATCGAGAACATCGTGCGAGCCCTCAACAGCAAGGGAATTCACTTCGAAATCTTCGGCTTCTTCCAGCAGGATGAACTCGGAATCTGGACCGCTCCAACCGGGGACAAAGTGGCTTGGTTTAAAGACCCTGACGGAAACATGCTCTCCGTCTCCGAGCACGTCTGATGAAACTGTGATTGAGCGATTGAGTCATTTCGCAATTGAAAAAGCCGGAAGCGATGCGCTTTTCAATCACTCAATGACTCAATCCTCGGATGACTCTATGACTTATTCGATGTTCCAGCCGCTGGCCTCTACCTCCGGCTTCGCCGCTCCCAGTTCGCTTGCGCGGTAGCTGGCGGTGATTTCGCGCTTTTCACCGGGCAAAAGCGAAATGTAGTTGTCCTCCCAAACCACCGGTAGGATTTCCTCTCCCTTGGCTCCCTTGTCGACTTTCAGCCGCACGAAGAATGCCAGGCTCTTGCTCGGATTCTCGATCGTCACGTGCGTGATCGACTCTTCGCCTTTCCGCTCGGTGCGGTCGGTTACCTTCAGCTTGACCTTAGGCAGTTGCGAAATCGCGGTAAAGTCGGCGTACGATGCAGTGGGGGTCATCCACCATGTGCTCTTGGCCCAATCGACGACTTCCGGCTTGGTCGAAAGCCAATAGAAATTCGAACCGACTTGTTTCCCCGTTGAGTCTTCGAGACGCAGCACGAGAAAATACGTGTTGCTCAGACCAGAGACATCGGGGAGGGTGAACACCTTAGCCGTACTATCGGCGCTAGCGTCCACCGGGTTTTCTTGCGTGAACTTCTCGGTCGCGTCAATGTTGTAGATCTTCGTAAGGAGCTTCAGTCCTTTGACGTCGGTGTACTGGCTGCTCACCACCCAGATCGAGTGATCGTCATATCCGTAAAGCGGATGCAGTGCTTCCATTGCGCGCTTGGCGCCAAAGTATCCGCCTCCCGGACGCATGTAATAGTCGTACAAATGCCAGATCATCGAGGGCCACGCGTTGTTCAGCATCCACTGAATCACGCCCGCTGACTGGTACTTGTTTCTACTGTATGCCTCATACATCGCGCGCACGCCTTCGTAGGTCTGCATCTGCGATTTGATGGCAAAGTCTTCAACGTTGTCCGATTTGCCATAACGGTTCGCGAGAGCGTCGCTGAATACACCGATCGTCTTGAATTCTCCCCCACCTGCGTGGTAGTTCCACACATCATCGATCGGCCACATGTGATCCTTGCCGACCATTGCGCGGATACTTTCGATCGGGGGAACAGCAGGTCCCATGCTGGTTTCACTATCGAATCCGTAACCACCGCCGCATCCCCCGGGATTACAGAGCTTGCGGCCCGGTTGACCTTCTGGCGTGTCAACCTCCCAGTAGCTGGGCGCGACGTATTCATAGGGGCCGCTCATCTTCATGCCACTATCGCCCGTGACGCTGGTCTTCTTTCCCGTCGCGGATGAGACAACCGGGTTGGGCCAGAACAAATCTTTTTCGACATCGAGATACATTTGCTCGACATCCGGAGGAGGAGGATTGTCGCTGCCATTGAGCCACATCACCAGGCTTGGATGGCTCCTCAGGCGATAGATCTGATCGCGCAGCGAGGCTTTCGCAATGTCGAAATCTTTTGGTTGCCAGCGCGGCCAGCGCTCCCAGAAATCGCAGCAGCACCATCCGGCCATCACCAGGATGCCATGCTTGTCAGCCAGATCGAAGAACTCCTTGGTTTCGAGTTTGCCTTCCAGACGAACCGTGTTCAGGCCCATGTCTTTCACGTAGCGGAATTCGTCATGTAGACGCTGCGAATTCTCACGCAGCATCATGTCGGGCGTCCAGCCACCTCCGCGAATCAGAATGTTCTTGCCATTGATCTGGAAAACTCGGCCGCCGACCGAGTTTACTTGTGAGGTAATCTCGCGGATACCGAACTCGCTGTTCGACTGATCGCTCACTGCTCCGTTCACTTCAAGCTGCATAGCCAGCTTGTAGAGATTTGGCGTTCCCATCTGCACGGGCCACCATAACTTCGGATTCGAAAAGACCAGTTGCGAAAACTTGTCGGGCGTGAACGTCACGTCTTTCGCCTCGTTCGGTCCGAGTTCCACGTCTTGTTCGAAGGTGACATTCTCAATTTGCCCTTTGAGCGTGCCTTTCAATGCTTGGTTGGTCCCATTCTTCACTTGTGCGGTAACCGTGAGTTGCGCGGTGTCATTCGTCGGAGAATTCACCTTCGACACAACCGTTGGGTAGCGCAGCGCGGCCGGTCCAGTCGTAGTCACATAGACATCCCGCCATAGTCCCATGTTCTTGTCGGGAGGCGCGGGGTTCCAATCCACAAAGGTGATGGCGAGGTCGTGATCGGTCGGCGCAAAGGCTTGAACCGCCAGGACATTTTCAGAGCCCGGCTTGGCGGCGGCCGTGATATTCAATTCGTACGTACGCCATGCACCCGCGACATCGTCCGAGTTTGCAATCTGTTTCCCGTTGAGCCAGATGTTTGCTCGATAGTTAATGCCATCGAATTTGAGCCAGATGGTCTTGCCTTTATAAGCAGCCGGAACCGTAAACGCCTTTCGGTACCACCAGGAGACGGAGTAGGGGCTGTCGGGCGCCATCGGGATATTCGAAAAATTGCCGCCGATGGGATAATTCATCCCCGGGAAACTACGCAGATTCATGCCGGGAAATGGATCGGGCAGTGTCTTATCCTTCACCAGCGCTGCCACGACTGTTGTGGGAACTGCTACCTCGTGCCACCCCTTGGGCGCGAACTGTGGCGTGGAGATCACTTCCCCCTTTGCCTCGACCTTGGTGGAGGTTTGCAGTGACCAGCCGTCATGCAAGACGACCTTGGCGTCGCCATCGTGTTTGGCTGTGGCTTTCTCCTGGGAAAGCGAGAATGAAGAAACGAGAGCGAGAGACAAAATCACTAAAAAGATCGCGGCTGGCTGCTTACCTGATTTCATGGTGCTCCTTTTGCAGATGCGCGTCATAGATCGGCACAATTCGGTTTCGGCACGCAGACTGATACCTGCAAAAAATCAGACCGGCACGAATTTTGTCCGGAAAGGCTTCGTTGAATGGATAACACTTCTATTAATTCGTTTCAATAGCCCAATTTCCATAGTGTGAATTGATCAGATGCCTCTTATGCCTGCCGCGCCAATAGAGGCGATCCACTATTCTTCGAACGAAGGTCCGTTCCGCCTCTCCCATGGGCTTGGTTTATAATTAAAAATTCGCCTGTCTACTCTGGAGTGATAAGAACATGATTCGTTTTCTACAAACCCCCGGCCCGGTGAAGAAGTATGTTCTCGGCGGCCTACTGCTGTTGATCACGGTTTCCATGTGCTGGTACCTCGTGCCGAGCGGCGGTAATAACGCCTATAGTTTTGGGGGGACATCTAGGGGTGTGGTTGCCCAGATCGACGGAAACGACGTTACCGCCGACGAAGTCCGCACCACGGCTCGCCAGATGCTCCAGCAGCAGATGCCGCAGGGCGGAGCTAATATGAGCATGCTCCTGCCTTTTTTTGCCCAGCGCGCTGCCGAGCAACTCATCACCCGCGAGGCCCTGATCAGCGAGGCCAGTCGCATGGGCCTGCGCGTTTCTCCCGACGAGATCAAGGATGAATTGCAGCATGGACGTTATGCCGCCACATTCTTCCCTAACGGCAATTTCATTGGGCAGCAGGAATACGAAGACATGCTGCAGCGCGCCCAATTGACCCCCGCCAAATTCGAGGACGCTGTCGGCAAAGACATTCTGCTTACAAAGCTTCAGGCTCTTGTTTCCGGAACCGCGGGCGTGACCGACTCCGAGATTCATGAGCAGTTCATCAAGCAAAACTCCAAGGTTAAGTTCGATTATGCCGTCCTCAAAGAGGACGACATCAAGAAGGGGCTGCGTCCCACCGAAGCTGAGTTGAAGGCGTATTACGAAAGCCATAAGGCCACGTATGCCAACTCCATTCCCGAAAAACGCAAAGTGAAGTACGCCGTAATTGATACGGCGAAGCTCGAGTCCGGCGTTCAGGTCACCCAGAGCGATCTGCAGAGCTATTACGAGCAGCACCGCGATCAATACCGCGTCCCGGAGCAGGTGAAAGTCAGCCACATACTGATCAAGACGCCGCTGGCCGGCCCGGATGGCAAGGTCGACGAAAAGGGAGTTGCCGAGGCCCAACACCGTGCCGAAGACTTGTTGAAGCAATTCAAGGGTGGCGCGAAGTTCGAGACTCTTGCTGAGAAGTATTCGGAAGATCCAGGCAGCGCCAAGCAGGGTGGATCGCTCGGCTGGGTCGGCCGCGGCCAGACTGTGCCCGAGTTTGAGAAGGCCGCGTTCTCACTGCCCAAGGGCCAGATGAGCGATCTGGTGAAGAGCAGCTATGGCTTCCATATCATTCGTGTGGACGACAAGCAGGACGCTCACATGAAATCGCTCGACGAGGTGAAGTCAGATATCGAGCCGATCCTCAAGCGCCAGAAAGCGCAGCAGCTCGCGCAACACCAGGCGGAGGCGCTGCTGGCGGATGCTCGCAAGGACGGTCTAGACGCGGCAGCTGCCAAACAAAATGTTTCGGTTATTACCTCGGACTTCTTTGCCCGCAAAGATATGTTGCCGGGGCTTGGGCCATCTCCGCAGTTTATGGATGCTGTGTTCTCCGAAGCCGACAAGGCTCCGCCCGACGTGGCTCCGGCATCCATGGGCACGGTCGTCTTCCAGTTGCTCGCCATCAAACCCGCGTCTACTCCGAGCTTCGAAGAGATTCGTACTCGCGTGGAAGAAGAATTCAAGAATGAACAAGCGGGCACGCTCTTGTCGCAAAAGATTCAGGAACTGTCCGATCGCGCCAAGGCGGAGCATGACTTGAAGCGCGCTGCGAAAGAACTCGGTGCCACCATGAAGACCAGCGATCTGGTCCTGCCCGATGGCCAGGTTCCAGACCTAGGTTCCATGTCGGGTCAGGCAGCGGTGGCTTTCACCATGAAGCCGGGAGAAATCAGCGGGCCGATCCGCAATGGCGCGGACGCCGTTGTACTTCAGGTGCTCGAGAATCAGCTTCCGTCCGACGCTGATTACGCAGCTAAGCGCGACCAGATCCGCGATCAATTGCTACAAAATAAGCAGCAGGAGCGTTTCGCTCTCTTCGTCTCCAATCTGGTCGACGAGATGACTAAGTCCGGCAAGATCAAGAGAAACGAAGAAGAACTCAAGGCACTGACTCGCACCAGCAGTGAAGGAATGTAGACGGCGGTCTCATGTCCTTTGCACGTGCCGCCGGCATTCTCTTGCATCCCACTTCGTTGCCCTCGCGCGGCGGAATCGGCGACCTCGGTCCTGCCGCATATCGCTTCGGGGATTTCCTCGCGTCTGCTCGTCAAGGCGTTTGGCAGGTTCTTCCGCTCGGCCCACTCGGTTATGGGAATTCTCCTTACTCGTCTACCTCGGCCTTTGCCGTCAATCCGCTGCTGATCAGCCTCGAGCGTCTTGCCGATCATGGCTGGATCGAGCGCTCCAAGCTCGATCAGCTCCCAAGTAACTCAGGGCCCGTCGAATACGACAAGGTCTTTGCGCAGAAGATGCCGCTTCTGTTTGAAGCTGCGCGAAACTTTCTGCGTTCTGCATCGGCAGACGCTTCGCGTCGTTTCGACGCTTTCCGTACTGAAAACGCATGGTGGCTGGACGATTTCGTTGTGTTCGACGCCCTCCGTGCCCGCCACAAACTCGAGTCCTGGAATCGCTGGCCGCAAGGTCTCGCCGCACGTGACCCGCTCGCCTTGCAGAAGGCAAGGGAAGAACTTGCCGACGATATCCGCATGCGAAGCGCCCTACAGTTCGCCTTCCGCGAGCAATGGTCTGCCTTGAGAAAATATTGCGCGGAACGTGCCATCCGCATCGTGGGAGATGTCGCCATCTTCGTCAATTACGACAGTGCCGACGTGTGGACACACCGCGAGCTCTTCCGCCTGAACGATAAACTCGAACCGGAAGTCGTCGCTGGTGTTCCTCCCGATTTCTTCAGCAGGACCGGACAGCGCTGGGGCAATCCGCTCTACCGC
>Ga0209168_10000683_pt1 | contig 30596 bp, 22 predicted proteins | sample Coa_R1_FD_187156 | JGI IMG/M metagenome (GOLD analysis project Ga0209168, IMG submission 187156) | Surface soil microbial communities from Centralia Pennsylvania, which are recovering from an underground coalmine fire - Coalmine... | ecosystem: Environmental > Terrestrial > Soil > Unclassified ...
ATGCTAAAAAAGCAAGCTCGAATCACCAGTAAAGGGCAGATCACACTGCCTTTCGAGGTTCGGCGTAAAATGGGCGTGCGTTCTGGCGATCGCGTGGAATTTGAAGAAGACGGCGCCGAGTTTCGCGTCCGGCCCGTGCGCACCGAGGACCCGTTTGAACAATACCGAGGAATTGGAACGCCGGGAATTGGCCGCGGGCGAAAGGCAGTCCTTCGTTGGTCTCGCCAGATGCGGGGACGATGATTACTGCGCTGGATACGAACGTTCTTGTGTCACTCTGGAATGAGGATGATCTCTTGAACCAGGCGGCGAAGGCCGCCATGCGCGGGGCGCTCGATCGGGGGAGTCTAGTCATCGCGGCACCGGTTTTTTCTGAACTGATGGCTTCTCCCGTGAGAGACGAAGAGTTCTTGGATGAGTTTCTCGTCGCAACAGGCATCTCAGTGGACTGGAATTTGGACGAAACGATCTGGCGAATCGCTGGCCGCGCATTCCGGGCCCATGCTGTTCGCCGGCGGCGAAAACGCGAGCCTGGGCCGCACCGCATCGTAGCCGATTTCCTGATTGGCGCACACGCCCTCCATAACGGATTTTCGTTCCTCACGCTGGACGCGCAGTTTTTCAAAGCGGCGTTTCCGCGCCTTGCCCTCGCCAAGATTTAAACCTTAACCCTCGCGGTTTTAAGCCTGGACCTCTCTTGGTTTGGTCCGAAGAATCTCTTCGTTGTGCCTGAGACCGCCGGAGAGTTTCTGCACTTCGCTCAGATCCCAGCGTTGTATGTCATTCGTGCAGCAGGCGCATTAACCCCACGGCCGCGTGCGAGAGCCGCGCGCCGCGGCGCGACACCAGATACAGCGAGCGCGGCAGCTTCATCTGCCGGATGCGGACTTCGGCCAAGAGTTTTCTTTCCACTTCCCATTGGACGCACATGCGCGGGACGATGGCCACTCCCATGCCCATTTGCACGAAGCGCTTGATGCTTTCGATGGTGGGCATTTCCACGTCGCGGCGCAGCGTGGTGCGGTATTTCTCAAAGAGCTGGATGACCCGCGAGCGGTAGGGGGAATCCACGCTGTGGGCGATGAAGGTTTCCTCGCCCAGTTCCTTGATGTCCACCGAGCGGCGGCGCGCCAGGCGATGGCTGGGCGGGACTACGAAGGCCAGTTCGTCGCGCAAAATTTCGATGGCTTCGAGTTTCGAGTCTTCGGGGACGTAGGAGACGGCGCCGAGGTCGAGACGGTAGTTCAGCACTTCCTGCGGGATGTCCCGGGAAAGTGTGCGGTGCATCACCAGTTTCACGCCGGGGTGCAGCTTCCGGTATCGCGCCAGGGCCGGGAGCAGGGCGTGAATCGAGCTTTCATTCACGCCGAGGCGCAGCTCGCCGCGGCCCAGGTTTCCCAGGTCTTCCATGCCCTTTTGGATTTCGTCGCGCAGATTTAGGAGGCGTTCGGCGTAATCGCGCAGGAGTTCGCCGGCATCCGTTAATTTCACCTGGCGGGCGCCGCGCACCAGGAGCGGCTGGCCCACGGATTCTTCCAGCTTGCGGATGACTATGCTGACCGCGGGCTGGGTGCGGTATAGCTTTTCCGCGGCGCGGGAGAAGCTTTGCTCTTTGGCTACGGTTAGAAACACTTGCAGCTGGGATAAGTCCATGGGTCCTTTCGAGTGGCACAGGATTCAGCCTGTGGGGGTTCGTTCGGAACTAGGCGGCTGCGCTCTTGCCAAGATCCTATGGAACCCGACAGACTGAAGTCTGCCCCACTTTATATAACTGGAGTTTATGGAACGCGTTGCAATTATAAATCAACTGTGAAGTTCGGGACAGATTATCAAGCGGGGGTGGTAGCGGTTCTGGTTGTGAAGTACGCGGCTAGAAACAGGAACGCCCAGAGCCAGTCTGCCGAGCCGACCGCGACCGTGGACGCCGGAATTCGGCCTTGCGCCATCAAAACGATCAAGGCAATACCAAAACTGATTTTTTCCAGGATGGACGGCAGGATCATCGCGCGGTAGCGTGCCGGATCGGTCGAGAGCACCAGGAACAGCACTTGCCAGGCCAGCCCCACTCCCACGAATCCGTAGAAATATTCTGGATGGGTGATGGCTGGAGGAGCATCGCGGCTGATTTTAGCTTCCAGAAAATACATGGGCGCCAGAACGAGCAAGCCGTAGATACCGGCGACAAGGAAGACGATCTTCGCGAATTTCATTGTGGCCCTCCGTTAGGCGACTAAGGAATCGGATGCGGTGCCGGCGCCTGGAGGTTCGCGATTTGTCGTCGAGGGCGCGCGACCGCCACGCCTGCAAATCGACGAAATCTGCGCACCATACCGTTGGCCGGCGCCGTTCCAGGATTCTTTAGAGACGCGGCCGGATTGCAACACAGCAACGCAACAAAAATTACCAAAAGCCAAATCGTAACAGTTCCAATGAAATTCCTGGGGATGGGTCTCAATTAGAGGCCCTGCGCCGCCTCCGTAAACTGGGAGCATAAATGCCTTTGTTACATCAACATGCAATACTGTCTAGAATTTCGGTTTTTGCACCGTTAAACCTCCATTCGCGCCTGTAACACAGAATTAACATTCCTCTCACCCGCCATTAAGCCCGTGCCGATAGTGTGCCAGTGCCCGGAAGTGTCCAAGCAGCGCGTGATTTCCCGAAAGTGAATTTTGATCGCGGTCGCGCCACCGAAGACTCTGCCGAGGTAGTCGGAAAAAGCCATTCCCTGGTGGGGGCCGGTCAGCTTGGCACTGACCAATTTGGCTGAAAGCGTTCGCTTCGGACGAAGGCGAGTCGCAGGATTTTATTTTCAGGAGGAAATGGAATGCGAGTATTCGCAGCAGTGTTGCTGGGCATAAGTCTTATGGCGTCGCCGCTTCTGGCGCGTAACGCCAATGAGACCGGGAAGGAAGACACTCCCGCGGCGGCAACCAGCGCCTCGGCGGTGCCAGATAAACCGACGCCAGTGAAGCCGGAAGCCTCGGCCATTGAGAGCGAAGTGCAGGATCTACGCGCTCTCGTCGAGGAGCAGCGGGCCGAACTGGAGGCGCAACGCGCTGCGCTGAAGGCGGAACAACTGAAGATGGAAGCGATGGAAAAGAAAATGGGGGTAACCGAGCCACCCGCTGCGGTCGTAGCAGAGCCGGAACCGGCGAGTTCGCCCGCCATCACTTCGACGGCGGCGATCTCTTCCGCGTCATCCTCCGCCGCGGCTCTCGGCGCTCCGGTGGCCAAGGCGAGCTCGTTGATGTCGCCGCAAAAGCCCGAAGAATCGCCGCTGTTTTTCAAGATTGGCGGCGCGGAATTTTACCCGCTCGGCTTCATGGATTTGACGGGCATCTACCGCTCGACCAACCTGGGCGGAATCGGCACCAGTTTCGGATCGATTCCGTACAACAATACGTTCCCGGGCCGGCTCAGCGAGCTGCGGTTCTCTGCGCAGAACTCGCGCATCGGTTTGCGGACCCAGGCCAAGTTTGGCGAAGCCTCCGTGACCGGTTACCTCGAGGCTGACTTCCTCGGCTATCAACCAGCCAATGCCAATGACACCAGCAACAGCAACTCGCTGCGTATGCGCCTCTACTGGGTGGACTACCGGCGCGGCATGTGGGAAGTCTTCGGCGGACAAAGCTGGAGCTTCATGACCCCCAACCGCAACGGATTATCGGCGCTGCCTGGGGATCTCTTCTACGGGCAGGAAATGGACACGAACTACTTGCTGGGCCTCACCTGGGCTCGGCAGCCGGCGTTCCGCATCATTGCCCACCCGACCACGAGCTGGTCGCTCGGCGTTTCGATCGAAAATCCCGAGCAGACTCTGCCCAGCTCGGTGACCGAGCCGGCGAACCTGACTTCCACGGCCAACAACTTCCAGGAGTTTGACAGCAACAGCGGCAACACCAGCAGCGCCACCGGCGTAAACAACCCCAATACGCCCAACCTGGCGCCAGACGTGATCGTCAAGACAGCGTTTGACTTTGTGCCGGGCGGGCATCACGTACACTTTGATTTCGCCGGACTGTTCCGGACCTTCAAGGCCATTAACCTGGTGCAGTCCACGATTTCCGGCTCGACGGTGACGGCTGCGGGCACGGTCACCAACACAATTCATGGCGGTGGCGGGGAAGTCGGAATGAACGTGGAACTCTTCAAGAACTTCCGCGTCATCGGCACCGGCTACTGGAGCTCCGGCGGCGGGCGTTACATCGCCAGCACCGGCGGTCCGGACTTTATCATCCGTCCTGATGGGACGCTCTCCGGGGTCCATTCGGGATCGGCGATCGGCGGGTTCGAGTACCAGGTGCGGCCGAACTCCATGATCTACGGGTATTACAGCGGCGCGTACTTCGGGAAGAATTTCAGCGCGGTGACCGCGGGAACTCCGCCGGTGACAACATTCTCCGGGTACGGTCAGCCGGGCTCGGCGAGCTCCGCTAACCGGTATCTGTATGAGCCGACCTTTGGCGTCGTGCAGACTATGTGGCGCAATCCGGCGTATGGCGACCTGAAGATCATCACGCAATACTCGTACGTGTCGCGTACGCCGTGGGTGGTGGCCGCAGGCCAACCCTCGACTGCGCACACCAGCATGGTGTACGTGGACCTGCGCTACGATCTGCCCTAGTTCGGGTTGATCCGGGTGCTAAAGACGGGAAAAGGCAGCGCTGTTGCCAAGCGCTGCCTTTTTTTTCAGGAATGGCTTCTCGCGGTCTAGCCGTGCGGCGCTTGGCTTTCGGACACTCATTTTGTCATTGTGAGCGAAGCGAAGAATCTCTCTGGGGTTTTGCCTGCGCGTAAATCGAAGAGAGATCCTTCGTTTCACTCAGGATGACAGCGGAAGAGCACTTTGTCCGGAAATGGCGGAGCCCCTTCTACTCGGAGGCGTCCGGATCGTAATTCAGGTTGGGCGCCAGCCAGCGTTCCACGATGCGCAAATCGAGCCCTTTGCGGCGGCTGTAATCCTCCACCTGGTCGCGGCCGATTTTCCCCACGGCAAAATATTTCGATTCGGGATGCGAGAAGTAGAATCCGCTGACCGATGCCGCGGGCAGCATGGCGAAATTTTCAGTCAGCGTGATGCCGGTGTTTGTTTCCGCGCACAGCAGATCGAACAGCGGCCGCTTCTCGGTGTGATCGGGCAGCGCGGGATATCCTGGCGCCGGGCGAATGCCGCGGTACCGTTCATGAACGAGATCGTCATGGCTGAGACTCTCGTCCTTGCCATATCCCCATTCGATGCGCGCGCGCTGGTGCGTAAGTTCGGCGAGCGCTTCGGCAAGGCGGTCGGCGAGCGCCTTGGCCATCAGGGCGTTGTAGTCGTCATTGTCCTTCTCAAATTTTGCGACCAGCGGTTCGATGCGCAATCCTGCGGTGACCGCAAACAGGCCGAGATAGTCCATGCGGCCGCTTTCCCGCGGAGCAACGAAATCCGCCACGGCATAGCTGGGTTCCTGGTTGGCTCTTGCCAGTTGCTGGCGCAGCGTGTGGAACGTCGTCAGCAGATGGCGCGACTCGTCGGCATAGACTTCGATATCATCCTGCACGCTATTGGCGGGAAAGAACGCCATCACGGCGCGCGCTTCCAGCAATTTTTCGCGCACGATGCAGCCGAGCAGTTTCTGCCCGTCGTCAAATAATTCCCTGGCCTTGGGGCCCACGCCTTCCTGCTCGAAAATCTTCGGATAGATCCCGCGCAGCTCCCAGGCGTGGAAGAACGGAGTCCAGTCGATGTAGGGAACAATTTCCTCCAGCGGCACCGGATTGTAGACTCGCGTTCCGAGGAACGAAGGCCGCGGCGGCTCGTACGCGGACCAATCGTAGACGGGTTTTTTATTCCGCGCTTCCGCGAACGGCAAGAGAGGCTGCGCTTTCCGCGAGGAATGTTTTTCCCGGGAGCGTTCCTGTTCCTTGCTGTTTTCTTCCGTGAAATGATCCCTCATCTCGGCGCTGAGCAAGCTCCCCACCACGCCGACGGCGCGGGAGGCGTCTTGCACGTGTATCACCGGCTGGTGGTAGGAGGGCGCGATTTTCACGGCCGTGTGCGTGCGGCTGGTGGTGGCGCCGCCGATCAGCAGCGGCACGCTGAATCCCTCGCGCTCCATTTCCTTCGCCACGTGGGTCATTTCCTCAAGCGAAGGCGTGATCAATCCGCTCAGCCCGATCAACTGCGCGCCCGATTCTCGGGCGGTTTTCAGAATTTTGTCGGCCGGCACCATCACGCCGAGATCGATCACTTCGTAGTTGTTGCAACCGAGCACCACGCCCACGATATTTTTGCCGATGTCGTGAACGTCGCCCTTTACGGTGGCCATTACGATGCGGCCCTTGACGGACACGCCGCCCGCTTGCTTTTCCGCTTCCAGATACGGCTGCAGATAGGCGACGGCTTTTTTCATTACCCGCGCGCTCTTCACCACCTGCGGCAGGAACATGCGCCCCGAACCGAATAAATCTCCCACCACATTCATCGCGCTCATCAGCGGGCCTTCGATCACTGCCAGCGGCTTGCCGTATTTTTGCCGCGCTTCTTCGGTGTCCTCCTCGATGTAGTCGGTCACGCCCTTGACCAGCGCGTGCGTCAGGCGCTCCTCGAGCGTGCCGCTGCGCCAGGAGTCCTCTTCCACCGCGCCTTTTTCCTTGGCTTTTACCGTTTCGGTGAAGGCCAGCAAACGCTCGGTCGCGTCGGGACGCCGGTTGAGCAGCACATCCTCGACCAGCGTCAGCAAATCTTTCGGAATTTCCTCGTACACCGCCAGCTGGCCGGCGTTCACGATGGCCATGTCCAGGCCGGCCTGAATCGCGCGGTACAAAAAGGCAGAGTGCATTGCCTCGCGCACCACGTTCTGGCCGCGGAAGGAAAACGAAATGTTGCTGACGCCGCCGCTCACTTTTGCGTAGTGTAGCCGGGCCTTGATCTGGCGCGTGGCTTCGATGAAATCGACGGCGTAATTGTTGTGCTCTTCGATGCCGGTGGCCACCGTCAGAATGTTCGGATCGAAAATGATATCTTCCGGAGGCACGCCGGCGTCCTGCGTCAGAATCCGGTAGGCCCGCTCGCAAACTTGCATTTTTCGCGCCAGCGAATCCGCCTGGCCTTTTTCATCGAAGGCCATCACCACCATGGCGGCGCCATACCGCCGCACCAGGCGCGCCCGTTCGCGAAACGCCTCTTCGCCTTCCTTCAGGCTGATGGAATTCACAATGCCGCGGCCCTGAATGCACTTCAGGCCGGCCTCGATAATTTTCCAGTTGGAACTATCAATCATGATCGGCACGCGAGCGATGTCCGGCTCCGCGGCGACGTGATGCAGGAATGTGGTCATGGCCTGCTCGGAATCGAGCATGGCTTCGTCCATGTTGATGTCGATGATCTGCGCGCCGTTTTCCACCTGCTGGCGCGCCACAGAGAGCGCCGCTTCCAGTTCTCCGGCCAGGATCAGCTTGGAAAATTTGGGTGAGCCGGTGACGTTCGTGCGCTCACCGATGTTGATGAAGCGCGAATCCGGCCGCAGCACCAGCGGCTCGAGGCCGCTGAACCGCGTGTAGCGCTCCGGCTTCGAGAGCACATGCGGCTTCAGGCCGCGCACGGCTTCGGCAATGGCTTTTATGTGCGCGGGTGTGGTGCCGCAGCAGCCGCCGGCGATGTTCAGCCAGCCATTGGAGGCGAAGTCGCGCAAGTCCGCGGACATCGTTTCGGGCGTCTCGTCGAACCCGCCAAAGGCGTTGGGCAGCCCGGCATTGGGGTGGCAGCTGATGTGGACGGGCGCGAGATGCGAGAGCTCCTCGACATAGGGACGCATCTGCTTCGCGCCGAGCGCGCAGTTGATGCCCACGCTCAGCAAATCCATGTGCGAAACGGAAATCCAGAACGCTTCCACCGTTTGCCCGGATAGCGTGCGCCCGCTCTGATCGGTAATGGTCACGGAGACCATCACCGGCACGCGCCGTCCAGTGGCCTCGAACTGTTCGTCATTCCATTGGCTGATGGCGAAGAGCGCGGCCTTGGCGTTCAGCGTATCGAAGATCGTTTCCAGGAGCAGCAGGTCGGCGCCGCCTTCGACCAGGCCGCGCGCCTGCTCGTAGTACACCTCGCGCAATTTGTCGAAGGTGACCCCTCGCGAGGCGGGGCTATTCACGTCCTGGGACATGGATGCGGTGCGATTGGTGGGCCCCATCGATCCGGCCACCAGGCGGAACTGGTCGGGGTGGGCGGCTTCGAACTCGTCCGCCACTTGCCGGGCGATTTTCGCGCCCGCGACGTTCATGGCATGAACGTGCCCTTCGAGGCCATAGTCGAGCGCGGAAATTCCGTTGGCGTTAAACGTATTGGTCTTGATGATGTCCGCGCCGGCCTCCAGGTAGGCGCGCTGCACGGCTTGCACGATTTCCGGCTGGGTGATGTTCAAAATGTCAAAATTGCCGCGCAGATCGCGCGGGTGCGCCAGGAACTGCGATCCGCGAAACTTGGCCTCATCCAATTGCTCCGCCTGGATCATGGTGCCCATGGCGCCATCCAGAATGACGATCCTCTCCTGGAGGAGGCTCTTCAGCGCGGCGATTCGTATATCTCTGCGATCCAACGTGGTCTCCCGTATGCCGACGGACTCGAACGCCGGAGGGCAGCCCCTTTGAGAGCCGCGCTCCCATCAAAACACTTCCTCAATCTCTCTGTATTTTACCGGAGAGAGCTTCGCGGCCGTACTTCCATTGTCACACCGCGACCTCAACCCGGCAAATTGGCCTTCCAGATTGACGCTGGACTGGGGATAACGGTAAGGTTTCTGTGTGAGGTCTCGAACGTCCATCTTCGTCGCCACTGTGGTTCTGGCGATCTGTTTTGGCGGCCAGCTGGCCGAGATGTTCGACCAATGGGATCATACCGTGCAGACAGGGGACGATACCGAATATACTTTCGTCGTCCTGGCCCTTTGCGTAGGTGCGGCCTATTCGCTGAAATGGATGAGCCCCGCCGACGGTGGGATGGACTCTTCGCCAAAGATTGATTTCTATCTGCGTTCCCCTCTCTTCCATCCGGGCTTAGCCCGGCACTCCTCGATCGCTCCACTCGCCGCAAGCCCTCCATCCTCCGCGCTGCGCATCTAGAGCTTCCAGCCTTCCCCAGAGAAATAGCACACTCGGTGTGCGTGTGCCGTTTTGCGATTGTTGAGAAACCTCGGGGCGCAAAACAAACCCGGCCGTTCAGCCCAGGCGTTGGACGAAAAGCGCCGGCGCGATTCGGATTGTCCACACCACCAATGTCCCAGCGTCGAGGAGGTCCGATGATTCAATATGCGCGTTCGTCCAGACATCGAAAGGGAACATTTTTCATCGCTGCTGTGATCGTGACGTTCCTGCTTCCTTGCCGGGCGAGCGCTCAGGGATCGAGAGTTGCCGCGGCCCTGGACGGAACGGTAAAGGATCGCAGCGGCGCAGTGGTTGCGGGGGCGGCGGTGGTCTTGCGCGATCCGTCTACAAATCAGCAACGCACAGTGGTGACCGACGCCGAAGGTTCGTTTCACGCCGAGGCGCTGCCGGTCGGTTCGTATGAAGTTCACGTCGATCAGGCCGGATTCGCGCCCTACCGCCAGGCGGAAATCGAACTGTCCGTGGGACAAACCACCCACCTCGCCATCGTTCTGTTTCCTGCGTCGTATTCCGAAAAAATTACCGTGAATGCCCAGCCGGATATGCTGGACACCGCTCAGACGTCCGTGGTGTATTCCGTGGACGGCGAGCGCATCGAGGAATTGCCGGTGCGAAGTCGAAACTCTCTGGACTTCGTGTTGCTGGCTCCCGGAGTTTTGCCGGCGCCGGCGTCACCGCCGGCCAGCGGCGCGACCCCGCTTGCCGGCAGCGGATTTTCGTTCGGCGGCCTGCGCCCGCGGAGCAACAGCATCTCGATCGACGGGCTCGACAATAACGACGAGTACGCCGGATCGAGCCGCACCGAACTCTCCCCGGAAATCGTGCAGGAATTTCAGGTGGTCAACAACGGGCTCTCGGCGGAGTCGGGCGGCGCCAGCGGAGGATCGATCAATGTAATCACGCGTTCCGGCACGAATGATATTCATGGCGACGCGTTTGTATTTGTCCAGGACGCTGCCCTGAACGCGCGCGACCCCTTTGAGAACGAACCCGGCAAACCATCCTTCCGGAGGTATCGCGAAGGCCTGGCGATCGGCGGTCCTGCCAGGAAGGACAAGACTTTTTACTATGCGGCCGTCGAGCAGGAACACAATCGCGGGCAGAGCGGATCGGAATTCGATCCCGCCGCCGCGGCGGCGATTAATTCGCTTCTTGCCGCGGGCGCTTTCCCCGGACTGGCGACTCGTCGAATCACCACGGATTTCTTTCCGATTTCACGCGCGGAAACGGAAGCGGCTGGCCGCTTCGATCAGCGATTGACTGAACATACCTCTCTGATGCTGCGCTACGCCTTCACCAACAATCGGGAAGCCAGCGACGCGTTTCACGCCGGCGGCCTGGAAGACGTCAGCGCGCGCGGCAGCAGTTTCATCGCCGACAATTCGCTCTCCGGATCGCTTACCACCGTCTACGGTTCGAGCGGCGTTGGTGATTTGCGCTTCCAGGCCGCCACGCGGCGCGCAACTCTGCGCACAAATGATTCGGCCGGACCCGAAATTGACATCGCCGGAGTCGTGGACTTCGGGCGTCCCTACGCCGGACCGGGCGAGCGCCGCGAAAACCATTATCAGGTCACATACACCTACACTCGCACCAGGGGAAAACACACCTGGAAAGCCGGAGGCGCGATCAGCCGCATCAGCTTGCGCGCCACGTCTGGTGACGGCTTTGGCGGCGCCTATCTCTTCAATACGCTTCAGGATTTTGCGGCCGCGCGTCCCGACGAATTCCGCCAGTCCTTTGGCGGCGCGACCGTGGCCTTTCCGGTAACCGTCGCTGGCGCGTTCCTCCAGGATCACTGGTCGCTCGCGTCCCGGCTCACGGTGGACCTCGGCGTTCGCTATGACTTTGAGCGCTTGCCGGGAGAGTTCAAGCAGGACGCCGATAATTTCAGCCCTCGGATCGGGTTGGCCTGGAGCCCGTCTTCGCGCTGGGTGTTCCGCGCGGGCTACGGAATTTTCTATGACCGCTATGTCCTCGCCAATTTGAGCCGCGCCATTGAAAAGAACGGCGTCCAGGCATTTGAGCAGGTGGCGTACGGAGACACCGCGGCGAATCTTTTTGTGGCGGCACAAGGCGGCTCGCTCGCTGCGGCGTCACCGGGAATCCCGCCCTCCATCTTTCGCAGCGACCCGCGCATGGCTACTCCTTACAGCCAGCAGGCCAGCGCGGGAGCTGAATATTCGCTGGCCAAAAATCTTTCCATTCGCGCGGACTACACGTTTGTCCGCGGCACGAAGCTGGCCCGGACCGTGAACGTGAACCTAACGTCGCCGATAATTCTTACAATGGCCAACGCCGCAGCTCTCGGCGTCGCGAATCCCACTCCTCAACAGATCGGGCGAGACGTTTTTTCGCCGGGTAGGCTCAATCCGCGATTCAAGGACATCTCTCAGATTGAGAATTCGGCGAGTTCCAGATACAGCGGCGTGTCCTTCACCCTGAACAGGCGCATGAATGACGAACTGGCCTTCTCAGCAAGTTACACGATTTCCAAAACGATGGACGATGCCTCCGATTACGACGAGCAGCCGCAAAATCCATACGCCCTGGCCGGAGAGTACGCTTTGTCGCGCCAGAACCAACTGCAGCGTTTTGTGTTCAACGCCCTCTGGGAACTGCCGATCGGCGACGATGAGGACAAGCCTGCGGATCCCAACGCCCATCCGGGATTGCTGGTCAAGACATTCCGCCACATTGAGGTGGCGCCGATTCTCTCCGCGGGAAGCGGCCAACCGGTGAATCCTCTGACCGGCCTCGATAGCAACCGGAGCGGCGCTTTTCCACTATCCTCGCGGCCTCTCGATCTGGGGCGAAACTCGCTGCGAAATCCCGGCACGATCAACATGGATTTCCGCGTCTTGAAATACTTTCCGTTCGGCGGGTCGCGCCACTTGGACGTGGTCGCGGAGTTCTTCAATTTGTTCAATCACGCGAATGTCTTGCAGATCAACCCCGTGTTCGGCTCGGGGGAAACGCCAATCTCCGGGTACGGCGCGCCCATCGAAGGGCTGGCCGCGCGGCAGGTCGAATTTTCGCTCGATTTTGAATTTTAGGCAGCATGCTTTCAATCGGTGGTGCTGAAACTACTGAAGGCCGACAAAACCTCCCACAGCGGGTAAAGAATTCCCGGTCTAGTACTACAGCAAACCCCCGACTGCAAAAGCATAAATCCCGCGCTAAGGTCCTGAATGAAGCTGGTTTACTTGCCGCTTCGATTCGCGTTGCGAATGGCAGCGCGCGTGCTACTTAAGGAAATGTGCAAGGAGAAAGTTTCTGAATTCTCCCGTGCGTGGGGGATGAGCGGGCCGGTCCCATTTCTTAAATTTTTATCGGCTGGCCCGCTCCGAAGTTTTTACAACGCGGCTCGCGCAAAAATAGGCCGCGTTGAATTTTGGAGTCGTCATGGGAACGAACTGGCGAATACACGAACGATACAATGAGCGGCGCGATCACCGCGCGCCAGCTGCCGGTTCGATTTCATGGACAGGCTCCACGCCGTCTTCTAAGTCACCCGCGAACACCACCTCGACGTCCTCCTCAACTTCCGCGACGACATCGGAGGGGCACTTGCCCCTTCTGGATTGACGGCGTGGGACCTCATTCACCGTGCGGGGCCGGCTCCTAACGAGCGGGTCCCGCGGCCTTCCTCCCGTGGGGCATACTTCAGCTTGCCCGCTTTTTCGTAAGATTTCTCTCTCACACGTAAGAGCTTGAGATTTTTCCCGATAAAGGGAGAGGTTGCTGTGGAGCCACAACTCCGCCACACAATGGTTTTCGGTATTGTTTCGGAAGGCCACAGGCTGAAGCCTGTGCCACTAAAGCGTCAGATCGATCAGCAGCAGGATCTGCCCGATAAAGAGCAGCGCTGCGGCGCTAATCAGCGCTATCGCTCCGTGCGGGCGCCGCGGCTTCACGCGGCGGTAGACCGGATCGGACAGGTGCGGGTCGCGTCCGGAAACCTCGCCGCGCCAGATTTCCAGCAGTTCACGCAACCAAACCATTGCCTGGGTGCGGTAGGTCCATAGCAGGCCAAGGCCCAGAAGGGCCAGAGTCTCGCCAAACGCGCCAAGCATGCCGATATGACTCATCAAAATCGTGCGCTCCGGGCAAATCGCCAGATCAGAAAACCGCGAGGCGCTACTGGTCCTCGTGAATCGTTTTCAATCGAATGATCTCAAACTCTTTGACGCCCGCGGGCGTCTGCACTTTCACTTCATCCCCGACGTTTTTTCCGAGCAGCGCCTTGCCGATCGGTGAGGTCGTGGAGATTAATCCCTGCGCGACGTCCGCTTCTTCGGTGCTGACCAGCTTATATTCGATCTCGATATCCTTCTTCACGTCCAGCACCCACACGCGTGAGCCGTACCCCGTGCGGTCGGCGGGAATGTTATTCAGGTTCAGCATTCCGATATCGCCCAGGCGCTTTTTCAGCTGCCCGAGCCGCGCCGAGACATAACCTTGCCGCTCTTTGGCGTACTTGTATTCCGCGTTTTCTGACAGGTCCCCGTGCGCGCGAGCCTTCATCAACTCCTTCGGCAGCTCGACGTTCATTTCGTGTTCGAGGGCCGTAATTTCATCCTGCAACTTCTTTTTTACGTTTGATAGCGCGTCCGTCATGGCTCTTTTTCTGCGATCTGAATTTGTGGGGCGCTCCCCGGGAGGAGGCACTTTCAACAATCCCGCTTCGCGGCGGTTCTGTGAACATCGAACCCGAAGCGGGACGTGCCGGATAAAGGAGCAGCCAGTCCCCAGGTCTTCGCAAGTCGCGGCTCGCACCGGAGAACACTCGGTGTACCCGTGCCGCCGCGAAACTGAGATTCTCTCAGATGACGTGGCGGGAAGTCCAGCGCAGCCCTGCACGGGCGGCGAACGGCGGAACTCCCGATCGCGGCACCCTTTGCGCCGCCATCGGGCGTACAATCGGTTTCCGGAACCATACTTCGTCAGACGTCGGCACAGGCTTGATGGACTTGGCGCGCCGTAAACCCGCGGATCGCGCCGCATTCCGGCATGATTCCGTTGGGCCCTTTGCGGAAGGAGGGTGACCATGAAGGCAGTAAAACGATTTCCTCATGCTCTTACAACCATCCTGAGCGGCGCGGCCATTCTCATGGTCGTAGCCGCCCTGCTGTATGACGCTCACTCGCTCGGATTCACTGCCGACGCGTCCGGCGCGGGGCCTGCAAGCCCGAAAGTCGAGTGGATTCCCTTTCAGGATCCGATGGAAAAAGCGTTTACGGTGGACGTCCCGCAAGGATGGACGGTGAAAGGCGGCCTCTTTCGCCTGGGATATTCCGACCAGCGTCCCATGGTGGACATGGTTTCTCCGGATGGCACCGTGAATATCCGTTTCGGCGACGTATCGATTCCCTCGTACACCGTTCCGCAGCAATTTCACGAACGCGAGGGCGAAGTGTACGACCTCGGCGCGCAAATTCAGATGGTCGTGGAGCGGTACCGGACCGGCCCGGAATTCGCCGTTCTGTATTCGCAGGCGCGCTTTGCAAAGACTTGCCGCAATCCGCAGGCGGATTTGCAGGATTCGGATTTTACAGTGAAGGATTACCTAGCTGCAGATTCAACCGTGACGCAGACCTCGTCGGGGCAAACCGCGTTTCGCTGTGATAGCGGCGCGGCGGCCCGCGTGGCGTATGCATACACCCGGACAACTCTCGCCGGAAAAATCTGGCAGGTTCCCACGGTCGTGAGTTTCCTTGCGCCACCCGATCAGGTCTCCAACGTTCACGACATTGTGAATCACTGCGTGCAATCCTTTCACGTAAACCCGCAGTGGCTGGAATACCAGAAGCAGTTGGACGCCGAAGGCCTGCAATACCAGCGCATCCGCCAGCAGGGACGCATCACTGAACTGCAAAATCAGGTGCAGCAGTTCACCGCAAAAATGCAGGCCATGCAGAATCAGGTGAACGCATTCGAGCGCCGCCAGAATGCCCAGGCCGCACAAGTGGAGGGCTTCACCAATGCTTTGATCGGCATCACGCCCACCACGGACCCGCTGACCGGCGAAAATCGCCAGGTTTGGACCGGGCCAAAGAGCAACTACTGGGTGAACGGCCTCGGGCAAGTCGTGAATTCCACTTCCGCGCCCGCCCCGGGCTGGAGACAGTTGCAGACCAATTGATCCGCCGATTCAGAGCGCATGTCAGCGGAATTCAGCGGGACGCACCCGAACGCAGTCCAAATCTCTCTCTCTCATTTTTCATGTACATTAGTTGAGGCGTCTCTCGAATCTTGCCTGAACTCGGTCTGCGCTGGGGCTGCTTCCGGGGCGTGATCAGCCGCCAAGGGCAGAAATGAGAACTGGACGCCGCGCCGACTACATGGCCACCGCAATTCAGGAAACAAACCGCACCGGCATGAACCGGATTATTGCCGCCACCTGCTTTGGTTTCGTGGTGACGCAGCTGGACGTGACCATCGTCAACGTGGCGCTTCCGCACATCGCCACGGATCTCTCTGTTCATGTGGCGGGATTGCAGTGGGTGGTCGACGCGTACACGCTGCCCTTCGCCGTGCTGATGCTTTCCGCGGGAGTTCTGGGTGATCGCTTCGGTTCGCGCCACGCCTATCTCGCGGGCCTGGCGATTTTTGGCCTCGCTTCGCTGGCTTGCGGCCTGGCGCCCAATGTGGCCACGTTGATCGCCGCCCGCGCCGCGCAAGGCGTCGCCGCGGCCCTGCTGATTCCCAGTTCGCTCGCGCTGCTCAACCAGGGGGCCGCCAGCGATCACGGCTTGCGGGCCCGCTCGGTGGGCCTGTGGACCGCTGCCGGCAGCGTGGCTATCGCAGCAGGACCCGTTGCCGGCGGCCTGCTGATCGCCGGCATGGGATGGCGCAGCATTTTTCTGATCAACATTCCGCTGTGCGCAATCGGCATTTGGCTGACGGTCCGCGCGGTTCCCCCCGATGTACATGTTCGTACCGCCGCACATCATCTCGATCCGTTCGGCCAGGCCTTCGCGATTGTCGCGCTCACCGGCCTGACTTGCTCGGTGATCGAATTTCGTCCGTTGGGATGGAGCCATCCGCTGGTGATCGCAGGTACTGCCCTCGCGATCCTGGCGGGAATCGCGTTTTACTTCGCGGAAACGAAGTCGAGCGAGCCGATGCTTCCGCTCGGACTTTTCCACCTGCCGAATTTCAGCCCCGCGGTGGTTTTCGGAACGATCATGAATCTCACTTTTTATGGAATGATTTTTGTCCTCAGCCTGTATCTCCAGCAAGCCCGCGGATACTCGGCGGTCGGCACGGGCCTCGCCTATTTGCCGATGATGATCACATTCATTTTTTCCAATCTGGCCAGTGGCATGGTGGGTTCGCGCACCGGACCGCGCGTGCCGATGATCTGGGGCGCCGCGGTGATGCTGGCCGGATTCGCGATGCTTTCGCTGCTGGGGCCCGCGACTCCCTACCTCGCGATGGTCCTGCCGTTCGTGGTAATTCCCGCGGGAATGGGCTTCGCCGTCCCGGCCATGACCGCCACGATTCTCTCCAGCGTCGATCGCAGCCGCTCCGGAACCGCCTCCGCGGTCCTCAATGCCGCGCGGCAGACCGGCGGCGCCATTGGCGTGGCGTTTTTTGGCGCGTTGGTCGGCGACACCCCGGCGCAAATTGTGCGGGGGCTGGAAATGGCTTCGCTCGTGTCGGTAGGACTGATCTTCGTTGCTACGATCGTGGCGTGGAAACGCATTCGCCGGAATATCGACACGTCCGGACTCAACGAGCGGGTTGAATTTCAGATGGAGTAGCCGGCTGAAGTTGCGAAGAATGCATGGAAATGGATTTTCAGAAACAGCGAAAACTGGCGGAGAGGCGGGGATTCGAACCCCGGTCACCCTTTTGGGGTGAAACTGATTAGCAGTCAGCCCTGTTCGGCCACTCCAGCACCTCTCCGCGGAATCGTTGGCCGAATATGCAGTCTGGCGACTGCGCTGATCGCAGCAAAGTATAGCATTGAGCGCGCCGCCGAGCCTATTTGCTAGTCGCCGGTGTGTTCTCGCATCCGCACCGATTTACGGCCTCGAACGGAAGGAGAGAAAGTCAGCAGTTGAATCTAATGAAGTACAGAAGGCCGCGCCCCTCGTGGAGAATGTGATTGTTGTCCACCGATCGACGGAACTCAGGCTCGCTAGTCGACCAGAACAAGGACCATGTCCGAATAATTGAACTGCACGGAAGTGAACATCCCTAAAATGTCGGCTCCCAGAACTCCCCCTGCTCCATGTGGAAAATTGAAATCACCGACTAGCGCCGGCAACTGGATTTCGCGGCCGTCAAGTTTCCAACCAACGTCGACCGCGATGGCATGGCTACTACCGAGCAAAGTTTGGACCGTCTCCAATGAACGCAAGCTCCATCCTGGGGGCAAGTACTTCCGAGCCAGAGTCGTACGGGAAGCCCCTGTATCAACAATCAGAAGTGCGGTTTGATCCTGAATGTTTAAAGAAACCAAGACCAAACCATCTTGTACATGTATCGGCAGGCGGTGGACGTGGGATAGCCTGTCCGCCAGGTGGTTTTCTTCCGCGGCTCTCGTCTCATCCCTTGGAACACCGTAACCGTGTTTGTACATATAGCCAAGACCCCGGCACCCACCGCTATCTCCGTTGCGGCAACCCCGTTCAAACATCTCTGCCGCCAGCTTGTCGTCTTTTTGCAACACGGCTTTCCAATACATGATTCCGAGGTTTGTGCAGCCCAGCCCGTTCCCATTGTCGCAGCCACGCCGATAATATTCCGCCGCGATTGAATGGTTCAACTTGACGCCCAGTGCGTTGTTGTACATGAATCCAAGATTCGTGCAGGCCTTTGCGAAGTCGACGCAAGCTCTCTTGTAGGCGGATGCAGCTTGTGCAAATTGGCCTTTCTTGTAGAGTGCGACACCCTCGTTGTAAATCGTATCCATCCAGACATACTTCCCAGGCTTGTCACCAAGAACCGGTTCGGAGTTCGGTGCAGAAAAAAGGAAGCTGTCGAGTCCTAAGTCAGCCATGTAGGTGTTGCTTGTGTCCTGCGGGAAACACGTGGTTTGAAACACGAACAATACAATTACTGCGCTTAGGATCCGATGGAGTCTGATATAGAGGAGCATCGCGCGTACCCGGCAGATCGGAACGACGTGCCTTCCGAACAACGGTCCATCCGACGTTTGGGCTCTCAGCGGAGTGGGGCACCGCGCTTAACCGATCTTTCGTGAAGCAGGGTCCGGGGGCCGGTTCATTCGGAATGCGATCGGTAAATGCGGAGCGGAATCCCGCTCAGTGCCTCAGATATTCCTCTGCTATACCAAATTGCTAACAGAAATCAAGATTTATGTGTTTGCATAAGGCCTGGCCCTTCTAGCGGACTCATTGACACCAGGGAATTCCTTCGCGGCACCCAATCAAAACTTCCGCCGCAAATAAAGCGTATGATGTTGAAACCCCGCAGATTCGGCGGAACTCTCATTTGTAGGAAGCTTCCTGTGCTGCTCGCTGTCGTCAGCGCCCGCTTCCGTTAGGAGGAAACATGTATGTAATTACGGGAGCTACCGGACATACCGGAGCCATCGCGGCGGAAAGGCTGCTGGCGGGCGGCGCAAAGGTGCGCGTAATCGGGCGCGACGCCAAGCGCCTCGAGCGGCTGACGCAGAAACGCGCTGAGGCCGTGGTTGCCGACATGAACGACTCGGCGGCGCTGGAAAAGGCCTTTGCCGGAACGCGCGGCGTATATGCCGTAATTCCGCCTAATGTCTCGGCGGCGGATGTGCGCGCGTATCAGGAGCGAATCACCGACTCGCTGGCAACGGCAGTGCGCAACAGCGGCGTTTCGTACGTGGTGGCGCTCAGCAGCACCGGAGCCGACAAGACGTCCGGCACGGGCCCGGTCGTGGGCTTGCACAACCTCGAGCAGAAGCTCGGGGCGATTCCCGGCATCAACCTGCTGTCGCTGCGGGCCGGCTATTTTATGGAGAATTTGCTGCCCCAGATCGGTGTGATCCAGTCCATGGGCTTTATTGCCGGCCCCATTCGCGCGGACGTGCCGCTGCCGATGATTGCAACCCATGATATCGGGGAGGCCGCCGCCGAATCGCTGGCCAAGCTGGATTTTTCCGGGGTGCAAACGCGAGAACTGCTTGGCGCGCGGCACTTGCCGTACACCGAAGCCGCCCGGATCATCGGCGCGGGCATCGGCAAGCCGGACTTGTCTTACCGGCAAGTTCCGGCATCCGTCCTCAAGCCGGCGTTGATGCAAATGGGCATGTCCGCCAACATGGTGGACCTGATGCTGGAAATGTGCGACGGGCTGAATACCGGCCACATGAAGTCCCAGGAGCCGCGCTCGCCACGCAACACCACGGCGACGACGCTGGAGACGTTTGTCGCTGAAGTATTCGCTCCCGCGTATCGCGGAAAAGCGGCCGGGGCGTAGCCTGGAAGATCTAGGTAGTTGCCGTTCGGGGTTGCGCGACGCGCGATCCGCGCCGGTAGGCGCACACGTACACGGTCGGCATTCTGGTCAGGTCGCTAGGCTGGGATGTTTCGCGTACCCCTGATTTACTTGGCAGCGGCTGCGGCTACTTTTGCGGCCGCGGTGGCGCCGGCTTTCTTGCTGCGACGGCGAGGCTTCGTGGGCCGTTCGGGCGCTTCGCCCACCAGCTCCATGGCCATCAGCCCGGTGACGAACTTCTTCAGGCCAACGCTGTCAAAATCGATCGTGGTGCGCTCGCCATCGGATTCCGCCACGATTCCGTACCCGTACTGCTCGTGCTTGATGCACTGCCCTTCGGAAAGAACCTGCACACTGCCTCCTTGTTTGCTTCTGGCACCTGCGGAGCACTTGCTGCGAGGGAGCGAGTCCGTCCGGGGTTTAACCCGGACGGACCCACGTTTGTCAGACTAGAGGCCGGTAACGTTCTCCGCCTGCAGGCCTTTGGGGCCCTTGCGGACCTCGAATTCAACCGCTTGCCCTTCGTTGAGGGATTTGTATCCGTCCATTTGAATTGCGGAAAAATGGACGAATACGTCCTCGCCAGACTGGCGCTGGATGAATCCGTAGCCTTTGCTGGCATTGAACCACTTCACTGTTCCTTGTTCTTTCACTGCTACTACCTCGCTTTAAGCTATTTGCGCTTCTCGTACCGGAGCGACGCGCCTCGCAAGGCGGGGAGCGGGGCCACGACTGCCTCTAGCCCGTACAGACAAACGGCTGCAAGCGATTAGACTTGCAGCCCCGTTGAACGAGTTAAAAGGAATCACAAGAGCAACAAACGCAACCCCATTTTACCAAAAATGGGTATTTGTTGTCCAGACGCATCGTATTTCGGAGAGCGGCGGTGTTCCAGTCCTCTGGAACGTGGTAACACGCATTTTTATCAATAACTTACGCGAATGTGAAGTAGGTTTAACATCCCTGTTTGAGCCTTCACAAACGGCGCCGGTTTACCACGCTGCGGGCGAATGCGTAGCGGGGCCTCGCAGGTTCTGGCAATTGGGGTTACTCTTCTGGTGAGACGCCGCCCGCCTGGGAGGAGCTCGACTCAGCCATGCCTCGCCGGTCGTTGATCGATTATCTTCACGAATACCCGGAGCACGGCCGCGATCTCGCGTTTGTCCAGCGCTCAGGATATCGAACCTCCCGGTGGTCCTACCGCGAAGTCGCGGACCTTTCAGCTCAATGCGCCCGAGAGTTTGCGCGGCGGGAAATCGCGCCCGGAGACCGGGTCGTGCTGTGGGGACGCAACTCCGCGGAGTGGGTGGCCGCTTTTTTCGGCTGTATTCTGGCCGGCGTGGTGGCCGTGCCGATGGATCTGGGAGCGCCGGCGGAATTTGTTCTGCGGGTGGCGCAGCAGGTGGACGCCCGGCTGGTGCTGGCAGATCGTGACGATGTATTGATTCGCGAGCAGCGGCCCATTCTAATGCTCCCTTCGCTGCGAGAGGTCGTCGCTACGCTTCCCTGCGAACCGTATCCGTCCCCGGAGCTTCATCGCAACTCCATTGCGCAGATCATCTTCACCTCCGGGGCCACTTCCGATCCCAAGGGCGTGGTGATTTCGCACGGCAACATCCTCGCCAATCTGGAGCCGCTGGAAGCGGAGATGCAGCCTTACCTGAAATGGGAGCGCTTCGTTCATCCGGTCCGGTTTCTGGATCTGGTTCCTGTCAGTCACGTTTTCGGGCAGTTTATGGGCGTCTGGATTCCGCCGCTGCTTGGCGGCTGCGTTTACTTTCAGGATTCGCTCAATCCATCGGAAATCATTTCGACTATCCGGCGCGAGCGGGTGTCGGTGCTGGTCGCGGTGCCGCGCGTGCTGGAGGCCTTGCAGGGGAAGGTTGAGCGCGACCTGGAAGCGGCTGGAGAGCTGGAATCGTTTCGTGAGGATTTCCAGGAGGCGGAGAAAGACAAATTCTTGAGCCGGATGTGGCGATTTCGGAAAATTCACCGGCGGTTTGGCTGGAAATTCTGGGCGGTGATCTCGGGAGGCGCGACGCTGGCTCCTCAAGTCGAGCAGTTCTGGGGGCGCACCGGATTTGCGGCCATCCAGGGTTACGGGCTGACGGAGACGACTTCGCTGGTCAGCGTGAATCATCCGTTTCGCATAGGGCGCGGCTCGATCGGAAAAGTGTTGAAGGGCCGCGAAGTGAAACTCGACGCTAGCGGAGAAATCCTGGTGCGCGGCGAAAATATCTCCGCGGGATATTGGGAAGACCGGGACACGTTGGCCGTCGCCAAAAACGGCGAGGACGCGGGATGGCTCCATACCGGCGATCTCGGCGCTCTGGACGCTGGAGGGAACCTGTATTTCAAGGGGCGCAAAAAAAATGTGATCGTGACCGCCGCGGGGATGAACATTATTCCCGAAGATCTTGAAGCTCTATTGCGGCGCGAACCGGAGGTGAAGGATTGCGTCGTAGTGGGGCTCGAACGCGGAGGAAACGCCGAGCCTTGCGGCGTTTTGCTGCTGCGCGACGATTCGCGGGTGAAGCAGCCTCGCCACGCCGCGGGAATCGTTGCCCGCGTGAACGATTCCCTCGCGGACTATCAACGCATGCGCTCCTGGTTTTTGTGGCCGGAGGCAGATTTTCCGCGCACTTCCACCGGAAAGCCCAGGCTGCCCGAAATTCGCGCGGCCGTGGAGGCGCAATGGGGCGCCGGCGACGGTGCGGCGAGCTGGCCGGCGACCACCGGAGGAATCGGCGAGCTGATCGCCAAAATGCAGGGCGCCGAAAACGAAATCGGCACGAATGCGAATCTGGAAAGCGATCTGCATTTGAGTTCGCTCGATCGCGTGGAGCTGCTCGGAGCGCTGGAAGACCGCTACCAGGTGGATCTGAACGAAACGCGCTTCGCGGCGGTCCGCACGGTCGGCGAACTCGAATCGCTGGTGCGCGACGCTTCCCCGGTCAGAACGGAGTTTGTGTTTCCGGAATGGGCGCAGCGCTGGCCGGTGACGTGGATCCGTGCGCTGGTGTACTACCTGCTGGCCTGGCCTGCCACGCAGCTGATGGCCCACCCGCGCGTTGACGGTCGCGGGAATTTGCGTGGCGTCAAGGGCCCCGTCCTGGTGATCTCAAACCACGTGATCTATCTGGACGTCGGATTCGTTTTGGCGGCGCTGCCGATGCGCTTCCGGCATCGCTTGGCGGTAGCCATGGGCGGCGAGCGGCTTGAGGAAATGCGGCGGCCTCCGGCCGAGTGGCCTTTGGCTCGCCGCTGGCTGGAGCGGCTGAAATATTATCTGGTGGTCTCGCTGTTCAACGTGTTTCCGCTGCCCAAAAAATCCGGCTTTCGTGAAAGCTTCCGCTTCGCCGGGGATTTGGCCGACCGCGGCTGGAGCATCCTGGTATTTCCCGAGGGCGACCTGACGCCCGATGGAAAATTGCAGCCGTTCCGCGCCGGGGTTGGCCTTCTGGCCGGCAACCTGAAAATTCCCGTGGTGCCGCTGCGCATCGATGGCGCCTACGAAATACGCGAAGCGGGCAGTAAGTTCAATCGCCCGGGCCGCATTCAAGTGCACATCGGCACGCCCGTTAATTTTCCGGCGGAATCGGATCCGGAAGAAATCGCCAGAATTCTGGAACAAAGCGTCGCGCAGCTGGGAAATGTTCAGGGGAAAAGGGAGACCGCGAAGGCGCACGCAGCGGGGGAGTAAAGTGGCACAGACTTCAGTCTGTGGTATTCCATTGGGTCTTGGCCGGCGCGATTGTTTTGGCGTGAAACTTGCAAACCCCCACAGACTGAAGCCTGTGCCACTAAGAGCGCTTGATTCCCTCCATGAATTCCAGAGCACTGGTCGCACATTCATCGGCATTGGCGACGGCCACGTGATAGGCATCGCTGGTGACCACCAGCAGGCGTGAATTGGGAATTTTCGGCTGGTAACGCAGAACGGTCTCCACGGTTTGCAGAGCGCTGCGATCGCTGGTGATGATCAGCGCGGGAGCGGAAATCCTCGGCAAGAGCGGGTCCAGGTTAATGGACGAAATTACTTTGCCCATTCCCTTGCGCGTCTCCGGGCGCGTATCGTCCCGCATCTTGTCGAAATAAGCGATCTCCTCGCGGGTTGCCGCGGAACCGAGGCGCACCTGCTGAGAATTGTTTTCGGCCCGCGGATCGACGGCGGTGAATGGGCCGCTCGCAACGACAATCGAACGCGTGCGCTTGGGATACGTGGCCGCAAATTGCATGGCAATGGCGCCGCCGGTCTTGGCGCCAATGATGTGAGCGGAGTCAATTCCCAGCTTGTCGAGAAAATCGGCGGTAGTTTTTGCGTAATTCTCCAGGGTCCACTCGAAATCCGGCGGCGCTGTGGAGCCGCCGAATCCGGCCAGATCAGGAATCAGCAGCCGGTAATGCTGCGCCATGCGCGGCACCCATCCGAACCACACTGAGCCCGTCTCCAGGTTTCCGTGGAGAAAAACCACCGGGTCGGACGACAGCCACGGCGCGCCAAACCATTCATCTTTGTAGTAGATCTGCAGGCCCGGGCGCAGGGTGACCGTCGATCCGCCGCGCTCGCCGCTATCTTCCGGTGCCGGCGGTTTCGGTTGGCCCTCGGCCACGGAGCTTAGCGCCTGGGACACCAGCGGAAGTCCCGCAGTGGCGACTCCCCACTTCATCAGAGTTCGCCGGCTTGGCTTGTTCAAAGTGGTCATTGTTTTTCTCCGTGGGTTTCTCTGCTTCGCGTGTAGCGAATTCTAGATCGCCGCAGCGGCGTTCGGCAAGGACTCCACGCGCGCGAGTTGAAGTTGACGCGCATGTCCGGCGGGCGTATGGTTTGCCCGCGGACACAATCGAGTTTGAAAAATATCGCTGTGCGCTGATGGAGGTCCACCCATGAACCGGCTGCAGCACGTAGCCTCACGCTATCCCGTCCTGTACCTGATTTTCCCGGCAATGCTCGGCTTCGCGATTCTGGTGGCTCTCGCGGCGCCGGCGCGCGTCGGCTTTGCCCAGCAGGCGCCCATGCACCTCAATCCGGCGATCGAGAAGCTGGCGCACGGGGAAGCCATGATCGGGATTCAGACCGACGACATGTCCCTGCAAAATTGCCACTCGCTTGCTCGAGTGGACTACGACTACGCGTACGTGGACATGGAGCACGGGCCGCTCAATCTCGACGGCCTGGCCTATTGCGTGGCGGCCATGGTGGACAAGACGGCCATTCTGAAAAAAGGCAACGCGCAGCCCAAGGTAGCGCTCTTCGCGCGCTTCCCGCCCTACGGGCGAGATGTCGAAAGCAACGACTGGATCATCAAGCAGGCTCTGGACATGGGCTTGATGGGAATTATTTTCAACGGCGTGGAGAACAAAGAGCAGATGACCCGGCTGATTCGCGAGATGCGCTACCCGCAGCCAAAAACGTCAAAGTATCAGGAGCCGCCGGGGATGCGCGGCTACGCGCCCGGGAATGCCATTTTTTCCTGGGGCATTCCCGCGCCGGAATACGAGCGTCGCGCCGATGTGTGGCCGCTCAATCCGGATGGCGACCTGCTGGCGATTCCCATGATCGAAACGGCCGAAGGACTGAAGAACGTGAATGAGATTGCGTCGGTACCGGGCGTCGGCGCCATTTTCATCGGCGCGGCTGGAGACTTGCATCAATATCTGGGAGTGGCGCAGGATTCGCCGGAAGTGGAAGCCGCGCGGCAAACGATTCTGGCGGCCTGCAAAGCGCACAACGTTGCCTGCGGCATTACCGCCCTGACGAAAGCGGAAGTGAACAAGCGGCTGGAAGAAGGCTGGAAGATGATACGCACCGGACGCGGAGAGTGATGGCGATCTTTCCCGGAATCCGTTCGGCTGCAGAGCTGGCCGCAGAAATCAATTTCAAACCTTACGCTCTTGCGCCTCTTCCGCGGCGGCGCGAATCTGCTGCCAGCGTTTCGGGCGTTTCTTTGTGTCCAGGATTCGCTTGCGCAGGCGAATGGATTTCGGCGTGACTTCGACCAGTTCGTCGTCGGCGATGAATTCAATCGCTTGTTCGAGGCTGAGCTGGCGGTGCGGGATCAGGCGGATGGCCTCATCGGCGCTGGACGCGCGCATGTTGGTTTGCTTTTTTTCCTTGGTGACGTTGACGTCCATGTCCGCGTCGCGCGCATTTTCCCCGACAATCATTCCCTCGTAAACTTCTTCTCCCGGACCGACGAAAAGCTCGCCGCGTTCCTGCAGGTTCCACAGGGCGAACGCCGTCGTGTGTCCAGCGCGGTCGGCCACCAGCGCGCCGGTAGGGCGCGATGCCATTTCGCCGCCGTATTCCGTCCAGCCCTCGAACAGCGTGTGCAGTTGCGCCGTGCCGCGCGTGTCCGTAAGCAGTTGCCCGCGCAGTCCGATCAGGCCGCGCGAGGGAATGGTGAACTCCATGCGCACCCAGCCGGAGCCGTGATTCACCATTTTTCCGAGCTCGCCTCGGCGGCGCCCCAGCGATTCCATGACCACGCCCACGAACGATTCCGGGCAGTCCACCACCAGGCGCTCGAGCGGCTCCAGTTTTTTGCCGTCCTCTTCGCGAACCACGATTTCCGGCTTGCCGACCATCAACTCGTAGCCTTCGCGGCGCATCGTTTCGATCAGAATGGCCAGCTGCAGTTCGCCGCGGGCGAAGACGCGAAACACGTCGGTGGCTTCGGAATCGGTGATGCGCAGGGAAACGTTGGTGAGCAATTCTTTTTTGAGCCGCGCGCGCAGGTCGCGCGAAGTGACCCACTGGCCTTCGCGCCCGGAAAGCGGGCCGGTGTTGATGGTGAAATTCATCGCCAAAGTGGGCTCGTCCACCACGAGCGGTTCGAGCGGCGAGGGATTTTCCAGGTCGGTAAGGCTCTCGCCGATCTGAATCCCTTCGACTCCTGCGACCGCCACAAGGTCGCCGCAGGGCACTTCCTCGGCTTCGTCGCGCTCCAGGCCGCGAAACGTGTACAGCTTGGTGAGGCGGGTCGGAACCAGCTTGCCGTCGCGCTTGGCGATGCCCACATCGGCGCCGCGGCGCAGAGTGCCGTTGAACACCCGGCCGATGGCGATGCGGCCGAGAAAATCGCTGTAGTCCAGATTCATCACCTGGGCTTGCAGCACGCCATTGGCGTCGCCTTTCGGCTCGGGAATAGCCGAAAGAATGGTTTCAAAGAGCGGCTGAAGATTTTCCGAGCCGTCGTCCAGTTTGCGGTGCGCCACGCCGGTCTTGGCATTGGTGTAAAGGACCGGAAAGTCGAGCTGGTCTTCGGTGGCTTCGAGATCGATGAACAAGTCGTAAATTTCGTCGAGCACGGCCGCGGGGCGCGCGTCGGACCGATCGATTTTATTCAGCACAATGATGGGCAGCAGCTTGGCGTGCAGCGCCTTCTGCAGGACGTAGCGCGTCTGCGGAAGCGGGCCTTCGCTCGCATCCACCAGCAGCAACACGCCATCCACCATCTTCAGCGCGCGCTCCACCTCTCCGCCGAAATCGCTGTGGCCGGGGGTGTCCACGATGTTGATTTTCGTGTCGTGATAAAAAAGCGCCGTGTTTTTTGCCAGGATGGTGATGCCGCGCTCGCGCTCCAGGTCATTGGAATCCATCACGCGCTTCATGACCACCTGGTTGTCGCGAAACACGCCGCTCTGGTGGAGCATGGCGTCCACCAGCGTCGTTTTTCCGTGGTCCACGTGGGCGATGATGGCGATATTGCGAATTTGCGGCATGAAAAATCCCGGCTTTCTTTGCGATTGTCGATGCGATGCACGGGTGCGGGCGCTGCACAGAAAACCCCGCTGGAATAACCGCTGAAAACAAGAATGGCTGCAAGCTCGAAACTTGCAGCCTCTGCGTTCGTTTCCAAGAGGAATTACAAGTGCCTTCGACCTCTGAAGAATACCACATTTCGGCGCCCCGAGTCACGGTGCGTGCTCCCATTTGATGGGCGGCGTGCCGGCATAAGTGCTGCATTTTGAATATCGTCTAAAGACCCAGCATCGGCTGCCGATATCCCAATTGCGACAAACAGGCAGATCGGTTGCAGAGCCACGCGTTGTATCGACAGGTGTCCGCGCCGGAAAGAAGACCGCTCGAATGATGATGAACTGCGCTCGCGTGATGCTCCTGCTGTTCGGGGTGTGCGCATCCGCTGGTGCACAATGCCCGCGGGGAACCCTGGCGGTGATTGTGAACAAGTCCAATCCGACGCTAAGCTTGTCTATGGCGCAGTTGCGCCAGTTGCTGATTGGTGATGTGCGCGTCTGGCCGGACCACAAAGCCGTAACCCTTATCGAGCGCGACCCCGCATCAAGGGTGTTTCAGTGTTCGCTCGCGAAAATCGTACGGCTGAGCCCGCCGGAGTATGAGCGCTACCTCCAGGGAGCGGAGTTTCGCGGAGAGGAAGCCCTGAGGGTTGAGAAGTCGGATTCCGACGCCAGTTCCGCGCGGCTGGTCGCCGGCTCGGAAGGTTCGCTGGCCATCGTTAATCTGAGTTCGGTCGCGGCGATTGCTGGATGGGTGAAGATAGTTCGCGTGGACGCGAAAAATCCCGGCGAACCAGGATACCCGCTGTGAAACAGAATGTGACGAACAAATTAATCGCATGAAACCTACCATCCGCAACAAACTCGTCGGCGGATTGAGCTGCCTGCTGCTGGTGATCCTGGGAGTCGCGGCCATTGGCGGATTTTCGGTTTTTAGTCTGCGGCGCGACGCGCTTCAAGCCGTGCGTGTGGGCGCCCGGCTGAACGCGGAGTCCCTGGAAATCCAGGTGCATACCCTGCACGTTGAGGCGCAGGTGGGCGAGTATCTGGCCGCCGTCAAGATAATCGGTGTGGAGAAGGCCAGGCGAGTTTATCTGGACGAGGTGGAATTCGAGGAGAACGAAATCCAAAACCTGGCCGTGAATCTAATCAGGATCGCCCCCACGGAGGAAGCCCGCTCGAAGTTCACGCGCACGGCGATCGCCGTCATCGCCTACATGCAAGCGCTAGAAAACGTGGTGAAGGCTTCCGGGAAGGAGGGCTCCAACGAAGACTCCGACGTGGCCTTGGCCGCCTACACTGCCGCGGCAACCCACTTGCGTGAAGCAGCGGAGGACGGGCAAGTCGCCGGCCACGAAGCGAGCCTGACAGCGCAGGAGCGAATCGAGACCACCATCCAGCGATCCGGCGTGCTGGTCTTTGGGGTGTCCTTGTTCGGGCTGATTCTGGCGCTGGGGCTGAGCGTGACGCTTTCCCGCGCCATCCTGGTGCCCGTGCAGCACCTGAAGGATGTGGCTGAAAATGTGAGTCTCGGGAATCTGGATTTGAAGGTACATCGCTTTTCGGACGACGAAATCGGAGACCTCGCGGATTCGTTTTCCCGCATGGTGACCGCCGTGAGGTTTTTTCGTTCCGAAGCGGAAGCTTTCGAGGCGGAAGCCGGGGCGCAGCGGGAAGGGTGATGAGCGAAATTGATGAGCGAAATACTGGACAAGGTCATCGCCGTCAGCAAACCCTACTTCGGACCGGCAACGCAGTCGTTTCTTAGCCGGCAGTGCAAGAAGCATTTGAATATCGAGCTGAATTCATTGACTGAGTCGCACCTGGAAGAATTGGCGGTCTGGGTCAAGACGTCCGGCGCGCTGATCATGGATTCGGCGAAGGCCGCGGACGTGGCGCACAAGATCGCCGGCTTGCGAAGCGTTTCCGCCCCGGGGGAATTTATTCCGGGCCGTCACAGTCGTTAACATTGTCCTTCTACTTTTTCACTCCGCGCCCTCCTCTTCGCCACTGCGATTTCCAGGAGTTTTAGCGTTCGGCCTTCCCGGTGGAGTCTTCCGCAGCGCCCTGGCATGGCAATTCGAGCGGCAATTCCAGCGGCATTTGAGGCGTCTTCGAGTAGAATCCTTCGAGACATGAACGCCCGACGGATGCGCAAGCCAGCGCTGGCGGCAGCCTTGCTGGCGATTTCGCTGGCGCTCGCATGGGTCGCCTATGCCCAGAGCGATTGGTCCGCGCCGGACACTGCGGCGATCGGCAGGTTCCGCGAAGAGGGCGTACAGCACTCGCACATCATGGACGTGCTGGGCTATCTGACCGATGTGTACGGTCCGCGCCTCACGAATTCTCCGAATATCCGCGAGGCCGGCGAATATGCCGTCAAGACGCTCAGCTCGTGGGGCCTTGCGAACGTGCATGAGGAGGCCTGGGGGCCGTTCGGGCGCGGCTGGTCCAACGAACTTTTCGAAGCCAACGAAATTGCTCCGCGCCATTTTCCGTTGATCGCCTATCCCAAGGCGTGGACGCCCGGAACGAACGGCGCGGTCACGGCCGACACCATATACGCCAAAATCGAAAAAGAAGAAGACTTCGCTTATTTTCGCGGCAGGCTGCGGGGGATGTTTGTGCTGACCGCCCCGTTGCGTGTGATCGAGCCGCAGTGGGATGCGCCGGCGCACCGCTTCACCGATCAGGAACTAACGGACCTGGCGCAGCCGCGGCCCGCTGAGGCCCCGCCGGATCGCGCAACGCTCGATCGCCAGCGCAAGCAGCAGGAATTCAACGCGAAGCTCGTGAAGTTTTTGACCAGCGAAGGCGCAGCGGCGTGGCTGGAACCCGCGCCGCACGACGGCGGCACGCTCACCGTGATGGGCGGGGGCTCGCGCGATCCCAATGATGCGCCAGTACTTCCACGCGTGGCCATGGACATCGAGCAGTACGGGCGCATCTTCCGCACGCTGGAAAAAAATATTCCGGTGACGCTGCGGATCAACATTGCCAACAAGTTTTATGACGAGAATCTGGACTCGTTCAACATCGTCGCGGAAATTCCGGGCACAGACAAGCCCGAGGAAGTGGTGATGCTGGGCGCGCATTTCGATTCCTGGGCGGCCGGCGCGGGCGCGACGGACAATGCCGCGGGCTCCGCGGTGGTGATGGAGGCCATGCGCATTCTGAAAGTGTGCAACGCGAAAATGCGGCGCACTGTGCGGCTCGCGCTATGGACCGGCGAGGAAGAG
>Ga0209168_10000685_pt1 | contig 30549 bp, 36 predicted proteins | sample Coa_R1_FD_187156 | JGI IMG/M metagenome (GOLD analysis project Ga0209168, IMG submission 187156) | Surface soil microbial communities from Centralia Pennsylvania, which are recovering from an underground coalmine fire - Coalmine... | ecosystem: Environmental > Terrestrial > Soil > Unclassified ...
CTATACGGATGCGTTCCGGTCGTTGCACGTGGGCGAAACAGGACATTTCACGTTCTGGGATTACTTCCGGCAGGCGTTCCAAAACAATCGAGGGATAAGGATCGACCACTTCTTATTATCACCAACACTGGCAGACCGACTGAAAAGCTGCGAAATCGACAAGGAACCTCGCGGGCAAGAGAAACCATCTGACCACACCCCTATAATCGTCACGCTGTCTGATCCGCCATAATCTCCCAATGATTCAGGATAGCGTTGTTGTAGAACTAGTCATGGGAGGGCAGGAAATGGAATACCTGATCGGTGTGATCCTGACTTTGGCTGTGGCTGCTTTTGCTGCTGTCATCGGGTTTGACCGTGAGCGTGCATTTTATCCAACAGTACTAATCGTGATCGCGTCCTACTATGCCTTGTTCGCTGTGATGGGAGCCTCTACGCGCACGCTAATCATTGAAAGCATCGTTGCGGGCGTTTTCGTGTTGTTTGCCGTTCTCGGCTTCAAGGGGAACTATTGGCTGGTGGTCACTGCTTTTATCGGTCATGGCGTCTTTGACTCTGTCCGTCACTTCTTCATCGACAACCCCGGTGTTCCGCAATGGTGGGCGGGTTTTTGCTTGGCATCTGATGTAGTTTTCGGGGCATGGTTAGCTGTGCTCATAATCACGCGAAGGCAACCCTCAGTAAACCGATCAACTGCGTGAGGAGAACTTCAGTCTTGTGACTGGGACAGCGAAATCCGACGTATTGGATCGCGAGCTTGAGGAAGAGAAGAAGCCGACTGATTCGGAGCCGCCACGCATCCGATGCCCGCTCTGCGGCTGGTCGCCCCGCAAGGAAGATCACTGGTTCTGTGAGTGCGGTCATTCGTGGAATACCTTTGAGACAGGCGGCGTGTGTCCTGCGTGCCTCCACCAGTGGAGCGAAACCCAGTGCCTCTCGTGCAGCCGATGGTCGCCGCATTCGCTTTGGTACGCGCAGTAACTTGGGACAATGCGTACTCGAACGGGCGATACAGCCCCGCTTCCGAGCCTCGCTGAGAAACTGGCTAATGTGATCGTGACTTGAACCCGCCATACGTCAGGTAGACGCCGAGGACGAGTGAAATAGCTGCGTACACGTAGAAGAGTTCTCGGTAGTGAAGCTGCCCAAGGAAAAGTCCCGCTTCCATCTCATGCGGCAGGAACAAGAAGAATAGGCTCTTGATCAGCGCCATCCAACCTACGAGGGTGACCACGACGACGAGGGCACCTCCCGACCAGATATTGTGCGCGAGAACCATCGCCAACCCAGCCGCCAGAGTGATTACACCAAGGATCAACGTCATCGCGGAGTTCTGAAGAAGGGCGGTCACCGTCTCCACGGTCGCTTGTCCACGGGTCATCATGGATAGCCCGACGAGAATGCAGTACAGCCCGATCAGCCTGCTGAGAAAAAGTGTGCGTGGCGACATAGGTGGCCCCTAAGAGAATTCCTTTGTTGTGGTATACCGCCGACCAAACTTAATTCAAAAAGAGAGACGGTGATGCGTGCAAGTCCCAACTCACACGGCTGGTCGCGCACTACCGTCTCATGCGCAGCCATCAGCCACTTACCATCAACTTTTCGCAACACTATCAGGATGCGCCCATCGACCGTGACTCCGGCGTTGGTTGCTTGGTACATCCCTGCACAATAAGCGAGGTCTCCCGTGTAATACAGCGTCACGGGCTTTATGAAGTCGATGTGCCCGCCTGCTTTGATGCCCCGTTCCCAGTAAGCCTGAATCTCCTGCCTCCCGTGCGCCAAGATGTGTGCCGAGAGATAGTAGCCGTCCTCCGTGTATAATGCTGCGACCTTCGCCGCATCCCCAGCGTTATAGAACTTGATCCAGTCCTCCGACACCTGTCGGATGTGCGCCTCGTCGCTCCTCGGTCGCTCGCCCGCTTCGGGCTTTGGGACGGTCGCCTGCGGCATGGAAGCATCCGGGCTTTTCTCATCGACTCTTTCGCAGTTTTCCTTCTCCCACGCCAGCGTCGTCTCAGCGGCATCGGTCACCTTCATGGAAGCGCCATATTCCGCTGCCGTCTTTCGTGTGAAAACCTGCTCAACTGGAAGACGATCCTCCCCCGTGGTCATGAAGCCGCTGAATACTAGGCGGCTTCCGTCCCAACCGGGCGTTGTCAAGTCCATCCGTGAACCGCCAATGTTCATGTCTCTGCGCACATGAAGATGCGCATTGGAGTCCCACGTAACGGAGCCGATCAGGCTGCGTTTACCCTTCATCAGCCCCTCCAATTGGTCGATGTGGAAGATGAGCCAAGAGTCGTCGAGCGCCATGCGGAAGCTGAACTTGTCAGTGAACGTGATCTCTGGCTCGTGCGGTGACATTTGCTGGGTTCCCTTGCATATCCAGTCGCCCACGAACCACCTCTCCACAGAGAGTGGATCGTTTGCCTGCTTCGGCGTTGCGTCATCAGCGCCAGTTGCTTCTCCAAACATCAAGATCAGAAAGCTGGCAAGAACTGAGATGAACACTTTGTTCATAACTTGCTTCCTTAATGGCGAGGTCTCCAGAACGGTCGCCCTCTTCGTACTCGTAACTGTGCAACATTGTCATTTCCTAGCGAGAAAAGGCATGATGGCAAACACGATGAGCAGCAGGTAATAGGTTGCTCCCGACACAGGGTCTCGCGTAGAGAAATACTCCTTGATCGAGAGACCTCGAATCCAGAGCACGAACCCAAACTCCGCGATGAGCATGAGGACTAATGCGATGCAGCCCATCTCAAGTCGGGCAGACCACATCATCGGCACCGACAGGCGCAGAACTGTCCAACGAGCCGCCACAATGGTGACCGCGAGCATGATGGGCATTTCCATCAGTTCGGCTGTTCGCACGCCCACGCGTTGGACAACCCACAGCGTGCGGATAGTACCGAGGACGAAGCCCGCCCCGAACACGACCGCGAAATAGAGCACGCCAGCTTTCAGAATCGGCATAACATTTTGCTGTCTCGGGATGCGCCGCCCATTGTCGCTGCGTTTGCAAAAGAGTGAGGCGTACCATTGGACATGAGCAGAATACATCTTGAATGCCCCGACTTGCGCCCTTCTGATCGGTTGCCTGCCGATATCCTCCTTCGCCAAGAGCCAGAAGAGGAAGAAGACGAAGAGGAAGACGATGGCGACGGCAAAGAAGATGACGATAATGCCGACGAAGACGACGGCTACTCGGAGTGAAAACGCCCGTATGGGCACTGACAAGGCGAAATGAAACATCGAATCGTACACACGGTTCAGAAGTTCCTTCTGAACCCGCCGATCAAGCTCGCGCTTGCGATAGGTCTGCCGCTGCCCGGATATGCGTTGCTCGAAACGAAAGGACGGAAGACCGGGAAGCCACGTCGCACACCAGTAGGGGATGGACGCATCGAAAACCAGTTCTGGCTTGTAGCAGAGCATGGCATGAAGGCGGGATACGTCCGCAACATTGAACGTGATCCGCGTGTACGACTGAAACTGCGTGAGGGGATAAAATATCGCTGGCACGCGGGCACGGCGCATCTGCTTTCGGACGACGACCCTCGTGAACGCCAACGCTGGCTGGCAACTCAACTGCCAAGCAGTGCTGGGAATGCAAGGGCGGTGCGGCTGTTCGGGACGCAGCTTCTCAGTATTCGAGTTGATCTGGGTAACTAATGCGAAAAGAATTCAGGACAAAGCTAGAGGGTGATGATTCACGGGCTGATGCTAGTGCGTATTTCACGCTGCCGTTCGACACACGAGATGTCTGGGGCAAAGCCAAGGTGCCAGTCAGAGTGACGATCAACGGCTACACTTGGCGCAGCACGGTTGGAAACCGAGGCGGTCAGCAGTACATCGTCGTCAATGCCGAGGCACGCCGGACGGCTAGCGTAGAAGCGGGTGATCTCGTGACCATCACCCTTGAACCGGACGCCGAGAAGCGAGAGATCGAGATTCCAACGGAGTTGCAGAAGGAACTTGGTACGAAGCTCACTCAACGGCTCAACGGCTTATCCTTCACCCACAAGAAAGAATTCGTGGTGTGGTATTCCGAAGCGAAGAAGGAGGACACACGCGCCCGCCGAGTAGTGAAGATGAAACAGATGCTCGCGACCGGAAAGGTCATTAGCTGATTGGAAAACGAGGTCTCAACGATTTTGGCACCGATGTTCAGCCTGACGGCGTACTTCTGCTTTGAGTAGTTCAGCTTAACTCTGAAATGACAGGGGGGATCGACAACATGAAGATACTCGGCTTGGTGTTGCCCTGCGTGGTAATGATTTCCATCGCCGTGTCGCAGGTGCGACCTGACCACAATCCGTCTGCCTCTCATCCACAGACATACGGCGACAGTGATGCCTATGACGTGTATTCCGCCGCGATCCCCATGGACAATTGGTATTGCGAGAACTCCAAAACTCTGCTCATTGTTCAGGAGATTCCGCCCGCCGAGTGGTCTATCGGCTCGCCAAAAGGCGCTCTCCAAGGTGACGCCGAATTCCGCAAGGCGTTCGCGGGCGTTTTTAGGTCGTTCAACGAGGCAAACCAGCAAAAAATGTTACTGGAGCATCGCTTCACATTCCAGAAACCGTACAGGCTGGTCAGCAAGGACGAACTCGACGCGGCTTTCCGCAATGTTCCGCAAAACGCCATCAGTGATGGCTGGGAGGGGTTTCGAGACAGCTTCCCCGATTCCAGCGGCTATCTGATTCTCTCAGGGGTAGGGTTCAACGCTGACAAGACGATTGCGGTGGTTTACATCGAGCATCGATGCGGCAACATGTGCAGCCAAGCTCAGTACTACATTCTGAAGAAGGTCGATGGGCAGTGGGTCAAGTGCGTGCCGAAAGGTCTAAAGACCGAGATGCGCGGGGAATCTTAGCCTGACACGAATTCCGAGGTGGATGCCGCAGGATCATCTTCACCAACGCATGAAAAGGTTTCTCCTACGCCGCCTCCGCGCCCACGCTGCAATGTGCGCCCTCGGAATCGACAAACTGCGCCAGCACCCCTCCGAAATCCTGCTTCTTTGGAGGCATGGTGAACAGAACGCCCTTGGCGCTCATGGCGCGGTAAAAAGCCTCGACATCGGCGACCGTAAAACCTAATTCAACTTTTCCCGCTGGATTCTTGTCGGAAGCCGGGTGCAGAGCGAGACTAGTTTCGCCCGTCGCGAACTCGCTCCAGCCGGGCGACTCGAATTTCACTTTTAGACCGAGCACATCGCGATGGAACTTCACGGCTTTATCCATGTCGGCGACAAACTTGATCACGTAACGAAGTTGGGTTTCCTGCATTTGCCCCTCCAGTTTATGTCCTTTTTTACAACGTGCTTGAGCCATCCCGCTGCAATTCCAACAGGATTCGTATTCCCCGATAAAAGTTTTCTTTGCGGTAGGCTGTTTCCCAGCGATCCAAGACAGAGCGCAATTCCCGCTGCGCATTCCGAATCGCGACTTTAGCCCGTGGTCTCCTGATCCGCAGACGTTTGAGAGAACGGAAGCTCTCAGCAATCTCCGGCTCGATCCGCTTGCGCGAACCCCGCGCATTCTTTATCCAGCGCGGCGGGATATTCGCCCGGTACTTCAAGTAGCCACGAACGGCGGAACCTGCGCTTGACGTAAACAGCCTTGCTTCTCTGGGCATACCTGATCCTCCTACCAACCTAGCGGCTTGCTGGCGGAACGATGCCGTTCATGCGGACATACTCAACCAACTGCCCGTAGTGATCGGAGATGTGCCACAGTGCCGAGTTGAGAACTTCAAGGCGATTGTCGCCTGCGTACGCGCCTTTCATGGGAGCCATTAGGTTATCCAGTTTGCTCTTCGCGATCTCACCGTCCATCATGTCAAATGACTCGTGTAGGTAAGCCAGAATCTCGCTCTTCGTCTTTGCCAGACTTGACCCTCCAGTATCGCAACGCTCTGGCGACTTCTCGCCGCGCAACTTCTTTGCCCATGCTTCGTTGGCGCACGCCACATGCTTCACTTGTTCGCCGAAAGTGCGCACATCAATGAATGCCCCTTGCGTTGGCTTGAAGTTCCATTTGTCTTCGGGCATCGCCTCGGCAAGTGAAGTAAAGTCGCGCTCGACCATCTTCCACATGTAGTTGATCGAGTCGGGGATGGTCTTCGCTGGCGATGGCTGTTGCCGCGCGGGTGCTGGTAGTGCAGCCAGCAGCACGACAACGGCGAGTGTATGAAGTGGGGTCTTCATGATGTCTCCTGCGTGTCATTGAGCGCGTGCTAAACCCGCTCAGATTATAAGTGTTCATGCGGCGTGAGGTGCAGGGTGTACTTTCAGGTATCCGGAGACTAGACTTGTCGACATCGCACTGAATCAGAGGAGGGAACGATGGCAACTGCAAGAGTACCCCAACCGATCACGGATGACCCCGTGAAAGTCGATTCCAAGCATTACACCGTTGAGTTCGAAAATGATCGAGTTCGAGTAGTTCGGATCAAGTACAAGGCGGGTGAGAAATCGGTGATGCACAGCCATCCGGAATCTATTGCTGTGTTCCTAACGGACGCGCACGCCAAGTTCACCTACCCGGACGGGAAGAGTGAGGACATCAAGGCGAAGGCTGGCTCGGTGCAGCACATGGATGCCTTTACTCATCTGCCGGAAAATGCCAGCAAGAAATCGTTCGAGGTTATCCAAGTCGAGTTGAAGTGAAGGTGTGTTTTGGAGCGAGAGCGGAATTGCTCTCGCTTTTTTCGTTTACGCGACTTCCGCACCTTCACACACGAGAGCGCATCCATCCCACACCTGAACGTCAGGATCGCTTCCGCGCTCGCGCTCGAATAGCTCCTCACGTCCGTTACCCCTGAAAGGCGATGCGGAGAGCTATCCTGCATTTCCCTGCGTTGAGCCAGCGTTTTCCTCACTGGTCAATATTGAGCAGATTGTCTTGTCTCTACCGGATACCATTTGGTTTCCTCGAAGTTTCCATCAGTGAAGGGAGGCATTCATGCCTGCCTACCAACAAGAACATGGGGATCGCACGGTCTCCTCGCATTTAGACGTTCAGAAGCAGCCACAAATTACATCCGCTGGCGAAACCGCCGTACCCTCGTATGCGAGCACCTTATTTGCTGACGCCAAAACTGTGGCTCAATTCCGCTTTCGCATCCTAGTGGTGGACGATGAACCCTCAATACGTGACACGGCAACGCAGATTTTGGAAAGCGAGGGTTATGAAGTTCTGGCGGCAGCGGATGGGATAGGAGGCTTACACTCGCTCAGCAAATCCTTGCCTGATTTGATCATTTCCGATTTGAATATGCCTCGCATGTCGGGTTTTGAATTTCTGGCGGTCGTACGTCAGCGGTTTCCACATATCGCTACGATTGCGATGAGCGGAGGATACAGCAAAGGCGAAATTCCATTGGGGATTCTAGCCGACGCTTTCTTACAAAAAGGAAATTACACCATTAGGGAGCTTTCGCAACAAGTCAGTACCCTTTTGGCTACTTCTCCCCTTCGCTCGGAGAAAAAGAAAAGTGAGATCACTAAGCTATTCGTGCCCAGAGACAGAGCGGGGTATCTAATAATCACTTGTCCCAAATGCCTGCGTCCCAACAGATTGGAAGCGATGAGCCTGAACGGGGGCTTGCACCAAACGACTTGCCCATCATGTGGAACACCAGTGAGATTTGAAATCAATCATGAGACTGATCCGCTAGTGAAACCAAAACACGCCTGAGAAAAGAGGCGTTCCGATGTCAATGACCCTCCTCTTGCTGTTCTCAGATCGGCTTCGGAAACTTAGTCGCCACGAGTACCGCCAGAATTGTTGCAGTGTTGCGAACGCTTCCCGCAATCGTCATCAGGGCTTCGGTTATCGGGGCGTGTTGTTCCGCAAGTCCCTCAAGACGAGTGCTGACGTTGTGGAGTTGATCGACCTCATCCAGAATAGCTTCAAAAGCCATGGGTACACCGCTCTCAGGTGAAACTCTAAGGTGGGAGAACTTCAGATGGACTGGCTTAGGTCAGAAGACCTGAAAGAGGAGACTGTGGTAACCACCCCATTTGTATTGTAGGCGTTCTAATCGTGGAGAACAACGTTGAGAAGTGAACTGTGGACTTCAAGTTCACCGTTATAGCGAATGAAACCCAACTTCCTAAACCTGTTCATGAAAAAGCTGACCCGCGACCGGGTTGTGCCTATCATCTCCGCTAGCGTTTCCTGACTAATCTTGGGAATTGCAACCTCTGGTTTTCCGTCCTTCCCGAAGTGAGCGAGGAGGAGCAGAATGCGAGCCAGTCTTTTTTCGCTGGAGTTGAAAAGCTGGTCAACCAAATCCTCTTCGTATCTGATGTTCCGCGCCAGCAAATACGCTACAAACATATCGGAGAATGCGGACTCCCGGTGCAGCACTTCCATCATGGACTTTTTTTCAATGCGCATCACGGAACAATCAGTCATTGCGGTTGCGGAGCACAGGCGCAGAAGCTGCCCTGTAAGGCAACCTTCTCCGAAGAAATCGCTCTCGTTCAGAACGCCGATGGTGGCTTCCTTTCCATTCTTCGACACAACTGTTAGTCTCACTTTTCCTTTCTGTACATAAAAAACAGAATCGGACGGATCGCCCTGAACGAAGATCGTCTGTTTCTTCGAGAATGCTGCGATCTTCCTCCCGCCGTCGATGGTCGATAGGAAAACCTTGGGATCGAAGTTGCGAGATTTTTTCGTCGTTACCACGGATGACATAATGGCTCCGCAGAGTTCCAAAAGGAACCCCACGCAACTTCCTAGGATGAAAGGTGAACAAATGCGTATGAAGGCGAGAACGACGTCAACTTTGCGGGCACCGCTGCTCCGCATTCGACAATATAATGATTTCATCCTTAATATCGAAAGTCAAACCGCGCTTCTGTGCTGACGGTCGCTGCCCACTGCGACCCGCCCAGCCATGCGAATCGGCTCCTCCCTGTGAGGGCGGTAAAGCGACGTACAGGAATCCCTGTATAGGGGAGTGTTCGACAGTACGGTTAGGCTGGTTTGCGAGTGGAGGGCAGTCATGAGTAGAAACCTCGATATTCAACCAAATCGGAATCCAGTCTTCTGGGGCGAGATCGCTCCGTGCGAGCATATCGCCCAATTCTACGAAGATGACGGCGTGTTGCTGGATACACTTGCAGGGTTCGTTGGTGGAGGTCTGAAGGCGGGAGAAAGCGCTATCGTCCTCGCAACTGCTGGACATCTTAAAGCTCTTGAGCAACGGTTGGAAGATGCTGGAGTGAATGTGGCGATCGCTCGCTCCCACGATCAATACCTTACGATGGTTGCCGAAGATGCTCTCGCTAAATTCATGGTCAACCAGTGGCCCGACGACCAACTGTTTGCCGGCTTCGTTTCCGACTTAATTACACGCGCGCGAGCTACGGGTCGGCGGGTCAGAGCATTTGGTGAGTTGGTAGCTCTCCTGTGGGCGAGAGGCGATGTCGCCGCTACCGTTCGGCTCGAATTCCTTTGGCATCAACTATGCCAGAGTCAGGCATTCTCGCTTTTCTGTGCGTATCCGAAGTCTGGATTTACGGAAGACCCTCTCAAGTCTTTAGATGTAATCCGGGCAACGCACTCTAGGATTGTTTGACCAATTTCAATTCAGTCACCTCGGAAGCGATGTGAGCGGATTCGTCATCCGTAGGCTTAACCTCCTTCGGTATCGGGACGACCGCAAGAACACGAGTGCCAGAACCAGTCACATCAATAGTCATTTCACCACCGAACTGACGTATGCGCTCTTGCATTCCCCTGATGCCAACGCCCGATCCGCCTGATCGAATTTCGGCTAGGCGTTCGGGCGGTATACCTTTCCCTCGATCTGATACCTCAACGTGGAGGCTTTCCGCGTCCACGAACATCCGAATGTCGGCAGTTTTGCTTCCCGAATGGCGGTGGATGTTGGTCAGACACTCCTGCACCAAGCGGAAGATTGCAAGCTCGATGTCGCTCGGCAGCCTTCTAACATTGTCGGCAACGTCCAGCGTGATGGCTACGTCACTGCGTTCTGCCAGCCCCTCTACGTACAGGTTGAGAGCAGACGCGAGACCGCATTCGTCTAGCAACGGCGGATGCAAGAGATAAGAGGTTGTTCGTATCTCGCGATGTAGTTGTTGAACTACTCCTTCGATCTCTTTTCCTTCTTTAGCCAACTCTGGAGCAATAACCTGTGCCCGTTCAACCAATTGCGCAACGCTCAATCCTAATACCGTTAGCGTCTGACCAGCACTGTCATGCAATTCGCGGGCAATACGCCTTCGTTCTTCATCCTGCGCCTTCAACAGCCGCGTCATGTCATCGGCAATCCGAACCTTCTCTGCTGCCTCTTTTTGGTTATGGATGTCGAGACAACCGCCTACATAGCCTTCAAAGACTCCGTCAGCCGAGTAGCGGGGCACTCCACGGTCAAGAATCCAGCGGTATTGACCGGTGTGGTGTCGCATCCTGTATTCCATCTCAAATGGACGGCGAGCATCGAAATTACTGACGTAGATTTGCAGGCAACGATCAAAGTCCTCTGGATGCACATTCTCTGCCCAGCCATTGCCAGACTCTTGTTCGAGAGTGCGCCCGACGAAATCCAGCCAGCCCTTGTTGAAGTAATAACAAAGCTTGTCGGTGCCCGCCATCCAGACCATGATGGGCGAAGCATCAGTAATCACTCGAAAACGCTGTTCGCTTTCTCGCAACTCGTGCTCAGCCCGTTTTTGCAGTGTAATGTCCCGCGCTACTTTTGAGGCTCCAATGACCTGTCCCGAAGAATCCCTCACGGGAGAAATGGAAAGTGAAACATCGAGCAGGGTGCCATCCTTCCGTCTGCGGATAGTCTGGAAATGGTCAACAAGCTGTCCGTGTCGGATTCGGTCGAGAATGTCTGCCTCTTCTGATTGACGTTCCTCTGGAATGACGAGCGTGATGTGCTGCCCAATAGCCTCTTCCGCTGAATATCCAAACAATCGCTCCGCACCAGCATTCCAACTGGTGATGATGCCCTCAAGAGTCTTGCTGATAATGGCGTCCTCAGAGGATGCGACGATGGCAGACAACAAGCCAGTCGCTTCTTCAATCCTTTTACGATCCGTGATGTCTTGAACCGTTCCCCGGAGAGATGCAACTGCTCCCTGCAAATCACGCTCAGCCTCGCCGTTAGCGACCACCCATCGTTTCGCCCCATCTGGGCGGACAAGCTCTAGTTCGACTGAATACCCTGTGCCGTCCTTGAGGGCTTCGTTGACTGCTTTTTGCAATCGGCTCCAACTTTCAGGCGTGTAAAGAGTATGGTGATCCTGATAACTGATTGCTGAAGATTTCGGATCGAGCCCCGCGATGCGATAAAGTTCTTCCGACCAAGTGACAGTATCCGTGTTTGGTATCCAGCGCCAACTTCCTATCTTCGCAAGACGTTGCGCCTCGTTCAGTTCTGACTGCCGCTCTTGAAGAGCTATCTCAACCCTTTTCCGATTCGTAATGTCAGTATGAGTGCCGATCATGCGTATTGCCTTACCCGCTGCATCTCGCACAATCCGCCCATGCGATAGAACCCACCTGATTTCGCCTGTTCGGCGGACGGTCCGGAACTCAAAGGTGAACTCCTCGCCTTCCTTCCACACCTGTTCAGCCTCGTGAACCAGCCTGCTCCTGTCATCAGGATGGAACAAACTGCTCCACTCCTCGGCGGTGATGTACTCCTTCTTTGGACAAAAGTCGTAGATCGCTGCCATCTGGGAATTCCATTCCCCGCACTTCTGGGTGACGTCCCAGTCGAACATGGCTGTTCTGGACGACTCTAGCGCGAGAGCGAGGTCTTTTTGGCTGTGGTGCAGCGCCTCTTCCATTTGCTTGCGCTTGCTGATGTCCTCAATCACGGAAATAAAATGGTCGAATCTTCCGCTCGCATCGCGAACACCAGAAACCGTAAGATTGATCCAGACCAACGAACCGCCTTTTCGAACGTAGCGTTTTTCCAACGAATAGGTGTCCAGTTTCCCACTTCTGACCTTTTCTGTTTGAGCTAGATCGGTTGCAAGATCATCGGGGTGAGTAATGTCTTGGAACGTTAGCCTCAACAGTTCCGCTTCGCTATAGCCCACAATCTCGCAGAGCTTCCGGTTGACACGCAGCCAGCGACCGTCTGGGCTGACGTGCGCGACTCCAACCGCCGCCAATTCAAACGTCGAACGGTACAGTTGCTCACTTTGGCGCAAAGCCTGCTCGAATGCTGCGCTGCGTTGCAAGATTTCTTGGAGGTCGGTGTGAGCAGATGGAGTCTGGTCGAGAATTGCCGGATCAAAAAAGTATTCGCGACGGGATACCTTCCTGACGGCAGAGATTAAGTCTTTGGAAATTGAACCTTTAACGACGTAGCCGCGTGCGCCTGCCTTTAAAGCCTGCCGAGCCATTTCGGGGTTTTCATGTTGGCTCAGCATCAACACTTCGCAGTCTGGAAGCATGGTGCGGACTTGTCGAATTGATTCGAGCCCGTTCAGCCTCGGCATGCTTACGTCCATAAGAATCAGGTCTGGTTTTAGCTCGAAAGCTTTTTCCAGAGCGTCCTGACCATCAACAGCTTCTCCGCAGACCTCGAACTCAGACTGTTCGAGGAGAAGCGAGCGCACTCCGCGCCGAACAACTTCGTGGTCGTCAACTATCAACAACCGCATCTCAAAACCCCTCAAAACGTCAGTCTTCAGCGATAGATGAAAGTCGAGTGCAGACACAAACGCGAAATTATCGTACCGGGAACTCGCAAAAATCGCGTATACAGTAAAACCTGTATCCCAGCCGGTAGGAAGTTCGTCGGCGGGCGAACCCGGAAAGGCGTCTTTCCAAGCTCAGTACGGGTAGAATAAGCCTCAGGAGCCGAGTCTCGGCTATCCTTCTTCATGACAACTTAGGCGGGGCATACCCCGGAAGCGATTTGACGACTTTCATCGAAGGCGCTACCGAGACTGGAGTTGGTCTAGCTGGAATGCGGGAACGCATGCGAGAGATAGGTGGGTCGCTCGAAATACGATCTGATCGAACAGGAACGACCGTCGTCATCAGCATTCTTGTCGAGAGAACGTCATATTTGACTTTACAGAATGGCGGATCAGGTCGCGGCAGTTCTGCTGCATAGGGGCTCCGGTTCGCGGTGAGCCTCAGAAGGTATTCCCTGTGACCATCGAAAAATGAAGATTCCGGCGTAATGAATTCATTCATTTGCGGCTGCTGCGGGAAAACCCTTTCTGACCAGTGGTTGATTCTCTGGGGTTTAGCTAAGGTAACGCTGGTTCGGGGGTTTCCCCGGTGCCCTGATCCCGCTCGTTGACTTCCCCTTCCCCCCGTCCCTACCATTGCAGCCTGAGCGCCATGATCGGTCAGACCATCTCGCACTACCGCGTCGTCGAGAAGCTCGGCGGCGGAGGGATGGGTGTCGTCTACAAAGCCGAGGACACCGAACTCGGACGTTTCGTCGCCCTGAAGTTCCTACCCGACGAACTGGCGCGAGACCCACAGGCATTGGAACGCTTTCGGCGGGAGGCGCGTGCGGCATCCGCCCTGAACCATCCCAACATCTGCACTATCTACGAAGTCGGGCAGCAAGATGGTCAGCCGTTCATAGCGATGGAGTATCTGGACGGCATGACGCTGAAGCATCGGATCGGCGGCAAGCCTTTGGAGATCGAGGACGTACTGTCGCTTGGAATTGAGATCGCCGACGCGCTCGATGCGGCTCACTCGGCGGGCATTGTCCACCGCGACATCAAGCCCGCCAATATCTTCGTGACGAAACGCGGGCACGCGAAGGTTCTCGATTTCGGCTTGGCGAAGGTAATGCCTGTCCAAAGCTCGCTGGACGCTGGCGCAGCCCCACAATCGACCGTGACACTGGAAGAGCACCTGACCAGTCCGGGCACAGCGGTCGGAACCATCGCCTACATGTCCCCGGAGCAGGTTCGCGCCAAAGAACTGGATTCCCGCACAGACTTGTTCTCATTCGGCGCTGTTCTCTATGAGATCGCAACGGGCACGGTGCCTTTCCGTGGAGAGAGTTCAGGAGTCATTTTCAAAGTCATTTTGGACGGTACACCCACCCCAGCCGTTCGGCTCAACCCCGACCTGCCAGCCGAACTGGATCGGATTATTAACAAGGCTCTGGAGAAAGATCGCAATCTGCGCTACCAACACGCCTCGGACATTCGTACCGATCTCCAAAGGCTGAAGCGGGAAACGGAATCGTCATCAATTCAGTCCGCCCTCTCGAAATCAAAAGCACCTCTGGCTGAGAGATATCGAAAATTGGTATTTGTTGCATTTGGAGTTGCTGTCGTAATTTTGCTCGGTTGGTGGCTGCGACACACAGAAGTTTCTGCACCGCAACTGATTTCTATCACTCAACTGACTAGAGACAATGTTGACAAGGGGCGAGATCTCGCGACTGACGGACCGCGACTCTACTTCATCGAGGAGATTGGCGGTCGTCCAGTTCTAGCCCAAGTACCATCTTCGGGCGGGGAGGTGGCACACAGTCCAGTGGAACTGCCCGGTACTCTAATCAACGATGCGACCCCGTCTTACTCCGAAGTTCTCGCCCAAAGTCTGCCGATCAATGAGGGGACTCTTATCTCGGAAGCGCAAGGCGAGATGTGGGTAATCCCTGTACCAGCGGGTTCTCCACACCGCCTTGGAAATTTCGTAGCAAATGACCACGGTGGCGCATGGTCGCGGGATGCTTTGCAATTGGTGTACGGGAGGGGACACGACCTCTACATCGCAAAAAGAGACGGGAGCAATAGCCGCAAAGTTGCGACGGTGGAGGGTTGGGTACGTTATCCGCACTTCTCGCCTGACGGCGGGCGCATACGCTTCAGCCAGACAAGTGTAAATGGTGATTCCACTTCAATCTGGGAAATAAGTGTGGTCGGAAGGCAGTCACGTAAGCTGTTTGCATCAATGGGCAACAATGTGTGCTGTGGAGATTGGAGTGCGGATGGTCGGTATTTTTTCTTTTCAGCCTTTCACGACGGCAGAAGCGATATATGGGCAGTTCGTGACGACTCTGGAATGTTCCACTCAGCAGGAAATCCGACGAAAATAACAATCGGTCCTCTCAGCTTTAAATGGGCGGCACCCCTACCGGCAAAGGATGGCAACAGGTTGTTCATCGTTGGCGAGCAGGAGCGTGGCGAATTGTTGCGCTATGACCTGAAAACCAAGAAATTCGAGAAATATCTCGGTGGAATCTCCGCTGCTGCGCTGGATTTTTCTGCCGATGGTCGCCGGGTTGCATATATCCAGTACCCGGACATGACGCTGTGGACAAGTCGAGTTGATGGAAGCGAGCAAATGCAGTTGACGAGTCCACCGCTATTCGCCTCAATGCCCCGTTGGTCCCCGAATGGGAACACGATTGCGTTTCCCGGTGCAATGGGAGTAGACCGCACGCGAATTTTTATGCTCTCCGCACAAGGAGGCGAGCCGCAACCCCTATTGCCTGATGAAAATAGGATTGAAGATGATCCAAACTGGTCGCCGGACGGCAAATCTCTCGTGTTCTCACGGACGCCTCTTGTAGGAAATCCCTCCGATTTCGATATTGCCACGGTTGACTTGACGACACGGAGAGTGACACTTGTGTCCGGTTCTGTTGGACTTTTCGCTCCGCGCTATTCGCCTGATGGAAGGTTCATTTCTGCGATAAGTGCAGACGGGCGTGTCCTTTCTTTGTTCGATCTTCGAAAACAAAACTGGTCGGAACTGATTCATCGCAACGCTTTGCAGTACCCGCAGTGGTCTCAAGACGGCAAGTACATTTACTTCTCAGACACGGGGGAAAATGGAGACGAACTCTGTCGCGTGCAAATCAATAGTCATAAGGTCGAAACGATCTCAACTCTGAAGGACATTTCGCGCCCTACCCTACCGTGGGGAGCGGAGTGGAATGGCGTGACTCCAGACGGGTCCCCCTTGATCATGCGCGATGCTGGTATCAGAGAGGTTTATTCTCTGCAAGTCCAGTTGCCTTGAACACGAGCAATCGGGCATAGCCCTTAAAATCTGCGTTGCGGTGCTCGTTGTCTGGAAAGACGCCGACCCCGACATCCCCATCCTGAAGCAAGCCAAAGCCGAGTACGCGAAGCTGCAATAGCCTGCCTGACCTGAGTCGATACCCGTTTCTGGTTATAATCCGCAATCGAGCATTCCAAATGGAGGTTGCTTCGATGCGGAAGTCCATCTTGCGGAGTGTTGCGATTTGTGCCCTCGTGCCAGCAATCAGCGGTTTCCGGGCGAAGGAGCCGACCCGGACAAACGATATTGAAGACTTCGAGATTGCGGGAGTCGGTTTATTTGAATGTCAGTGCCCCGCACACGCATGCCCATGCCAGAGGAACGGACGCCCGACACACGGAACGTGTCACGCTAGTGATTTCGCCCACATTAAGAGCGGACACTACGGCGGCGTGAAGCTGGATGGCTTGAATGTAGGCATGGTCGGGAACTTGGTAGATGCAAATGCAAATCGCCTTTTCGCGACCCTATACCTTGACGACCGCGCCACACCGGAGCAAAAGAAGGCTCTCACGAAAATCATCGACTACATGAATGGTGCTTACGTAGCCTTGGCGAACGAACCACCTGTTCCGTTCCAAAGCACAAAGTCTGTGCCCATCAACTTTCGTGAATCAGAAGCCCAGACAAAATACGAACTGGAAATCCCGGCGATCTTGCGTGAGAAAGCAATGCTCAAACGAGACAAATCCGGGCAACCACTGTCCACCATAACTGCGATGGACATGTGGAGCAACACCGTTCACAACGCGGACAATCTTCATTTCGAATACCACGATTCGTCAATCCACAAAAGCTGGGATTATTCAGGGCATTATGCGAACCTGAAATACTTCGACCTGACTTCCAAAATGTATGCAGAGCAACGCATGCTTGGTCAGCACGGCGATATGTCAGGGGCGTGGACGCCGAAGCAGCTAGAAATCATCCGCCACAGTGGGCTGCCAGAAAGATAGCCTCATTCGCTTGTTCAAGAGCAAGACAGGAGGACGCCATGCGTCGAGACGCCCTCCTAGACGACCGAGCAATCCATGAGTGCCGGAGCCATCATAATCATCGCCATCGCAGCCACAGGAATCCTGCTGATGCGGTTCCGTAAGCGATGGCTGGCGAAGATCAACATTGCCTTCACGAATCGGATCACCAGCCTATTCGCGGGTTGGCTTCCGGGGTTTGGCATCCTGACCCACGTCGGACGAAAGTCCGGCAAGGTCTACCGAACTCCGGTGAACGTCTTTCGAGCGCCGAACGACTTCATCATAGCCCTGACCTACAGCAGCCAATCCGAGTGGGTCAAAAACGTCCTCGCGTCAGGTGGTTGCGAACTGGAGACACGCGGGAAGAAATATCAACTTTCCTCTCCCAAGGTCGTGCTTGACCCAACCCGGCAACGATTCCCGATTCCAGTTCGGCTAGTACTGAGGATCGTGGGCGCGAATGAGTACATGGAGCTTTCAAGCCCCGACACGAAGTAACATGCTCAAGGTCACACCGAAGCAGAAGATTTTTTTCGGAACAGGAAGAGGTAGAACAGACCGCCCCACACCATCCACTGGATGAGAGGTATCAGTAGAAAATAAGCACCCTGCTCCTCAAATCCGGGGTGGTGGACATGCGAGAGCCAATCGACCAGATGGTACGCTGGTTCCTGTGTCATCGCCCACAGTCGTTCGTCCCACGGCTGCGGAACTCTTGAACTGATAAGAGTAGCTCCGGCTAATAGGGTAATTTCGGCAATCAAAGCGATACCAAGAGCCGCCGCCAACCTCCCGAATCTCGACCCAATAAAAGACATGTCGCCGGTTCTGAATTATGAATCTACTAGCTTGCCTCGGCAAGGTTGAATAGCTTCCGCAAAACCTCTCCCGCCTTGCCCAAATGGCATTCCGTGAACGCGGATACGTTCGCAGGCTGTTCCGCTCCCACGTAGATCGTTCGGGCACGACCCCCCACCTGCGCGACAAAGCTGGCGGCTGGCTCGACCACGCCCGATGTACCGACCGCCATGAAGACAGTGCATTCGTCCAGTGCGTGAAAGATGCGATCCAACTCGAACGGCGTTTCGCCGAACCAGCAGATGTGCGGGCGAATCCGTCCGCCGCATTCGCATCGGGGAGGTTTTGCCGGAGGATCGTAGGTGCTGGTGTCGCGGAACGGCGGTCGGCTACATGTGTCGCAGCGGCTTTTGAAAAGCTCGCCGTGCATGTGAACGACGCGACTCGCCCCTGCCTGCTCGTGCAGGTTGTCTACGTTCTGGGTGCAGAGGAACACGCGATCCTGTAATTTCTGTTCGAGCTTAGCCAGCGCTGAGTGCGCTGGATTCGGCTTGGCTTCCGCCGCGACCCGCCGACGCATGGAATAGAACTCCCATACCAGCCGAGGATCACGAGTCCAAGCATGGGGCGATGCGACCTCTTCGATTCGGTAGTTGCGCCAAAGCCCGCCCGCGCCACGGAACGTCGGTATCCCACTTTCGGCACTTACACCCGCCCCGGTGAGGACGAAGACTCGATCAGTGGAAGATATGGCGAGCACGGATCAGTGTACGCCGCGTCCGGTTCGGATTCGCTCGTGGTGCGAAAGCAAGTGGTCACTGCATAACGGCGGCTTGTCAGCCCCGCTTGCCGAAGCACGCAGCCTGCCAAATATCTTCGGTAACGCGCCCCCGTTTTCTAGCCAATTTTGAAAACTCCGCTGTATACCGTGAGTGGGGGACGCGGTGACGATCCGAGAACTCATGGAGGAACAACGGAGGCGAGTTCGCTCCAGCAACCCAGCCGAGCGGCTCGCGGCTGCCTTGCTCTTTCCCGCCGAGCTATCGAGATGCCTGCGGCTGCTCAGTGATTCCCAACTGGGGCAACTGCTGGAAGACGAGGTCTGGTCGTGCCTGAATCTGCTTGCTCCAGAATCGACCATTTGCCTTGCGGCAGCGGATCGGCTACGGAGCCCATTCCGAACTGACAACTACCGAGACTAGGAGAAACGACCGATGAAAAGAGCCGCTTTCTACGTCCGAGTTTCGACCGTGGAGCAACACCCAGAAAGTCAATTACGGGAACTCCGCGAGTACGCGCAGCGCCGTGGGCTGAACGTAGCGCAGGAGCACGAATACGTAGACCACGGCTTCGGCGGCTCTAAGGCACGACGCCCAGCGCTTGACCGGATGCTGGAGGATGCTCGCAGGCGTTGCTTCGACGTGCTGGTTGTGTGGTCGTGTGACCGCCTCGCACGCTCCACGAAACATTTTTTCCAGTGTTTGGAAGAACTCGACTGCTGCAATGTCCAGTTCGTGTCGTTGCGCGAGGCATTCGACACGTCGGGGGCGTTGGGTCGAGCGTTCCTCGGCATCGTAGCCGTGATGGGTGAGATGGAACGAGCGCTTCTTATAGAGAGGGTCCGCAGCGGCATGGCAAGAGCCCGTGCCGAAGGAAGGCAGATCGGACGTGCTCGTCTCGACGTAAACCGCGAGCAGGTTGTACTGGATCGTCGTTCAGGGATGTCTCTGACGCAAGTGGCTAAAAAGCACGGAATCTCGCGTGCGTCGGTGTGCAGGCTTATGAAAGAGGCGAGCACCACACCGGATGCTCCAATTTCCGCCTTCGTCGGAAACGCGCAGGAGCACGCTAGCGCGGCGGGCGCTGCTCAATGAACGGCGAGGTCTGATGGAAATGTTTGATGAGCAAGTGGTCACGAACATCGTGAGCGATGAAGACACCCTGCGGGACATGGTCAAAGAGCTTGACCTGCGGGAGGCGCAGATCGTCTTCGCCGACGTCAGCGCCCGCATTGTGCAAGCCAAGACCACTGACCCGCAGCTTTGCAGTGAGAGCGAGTCGGCAAACAAACGGCTGTTCGCGCTCTTCGAGCAGGGATGGACTGCCGATGACAAGCTCTTATTCAAAGCGTACTGGAGTTATAAGACGCGGCTCTGCACCCATCACCGCTGGGAGAGCTAGGGCGCAGGAAGTAATCGCCGCACGTCATCCCCCAAAACATTTCTCCTCCAAGGTCGCTTAAACGAGGGAATATGCCCAAGCAATCTCAATCTTTGCCAGAAACCATCGAGTGCCCACTGTGCTCCGGCGCGGGCAGACTGAGCCGCGCCGAGATTCTGGATCGGCTCGGCGCGAAGGACTTCGCTCGTGTTGCTCAGTTATCCGCCGAGGAAGCCTTCCGGCTGCTCCAGAACAGGCACGACCGAGAGCACCAGAGTGCGTGGTCTCGCTTCGAATCGGAACTCGCTAAGCGCACCGCTGATATAAAAGGGCGGTTCAAGGATGAACTGCGCCTTGCCCTGTCCGAGAAGGAAAGCCTTAGCCGCAAGGTCGAGGATTCACTTAGGGAACTCGCACAGCTACGTGAGAGAAACCAAGTGCTGGCGTCGGAGCTATCGAAAGTTGCCCATGTAGGCAAGCGCGAGGAGATGGAGTTTGCAGAGGAGGCTCGCAGTTGGGCTGGGGTCTGGATCAGCGACAAGCTGCCTCGCAACGGCGACTTCATCCTTTGCTACCGGGCACCCAATGGAGAGCCTGCTGAACCTAAAATCCTGATCGACAACAAGGACAAATCGACAATCGCGGAGAGCGACATTGACAAGCTGGTGCGCGATGCACGGGAACGCTCGATCAGCATTGCGGCACTGGTTGCTCGTGATGAGAGCCAGCTTCGTCAGGTTGATCGCGAATGTCGGTGGAGCCGCAAGGACGGGGTCTGGCTGCTTCGAACTACCCGGCAGTGGATTGCTCGCGACTTCGACCTACTCAAGCCGATCTTTGAGCGCATGCGAGAGCAAGGCTTCGACATGCTGGAGAAGAACGCTGTTCTTGCCAATGAGATTCGCAGGACGTTACCTGAGATCGACCGGGTTGAGAAAGAACTGGGCAAGGCGGCAAAAGCGATTCAATCCGTGTCGGCGATGGTCGTCAGATACCGGGAGAGGCTTCGTGATCTCTGCGACAGCGCTGCCAACACAAAGATCGCTCCGGCTTCTTATGACGATCTCGACAACAGCAGCACGGTGAGCGCTTAGGAGATTTTGCCCATGCTTTACAGGAGGCAAGATGGACACTCGCACGGAAGCAAACCTGAACCAGATGGCGGTGGACGTTCATTTCTTGGCGACACCATTCAGAATGCTCTGGCACGCGCTGCTGTGGTTCGTTTTTCTGCTATTCGCGCCCGTTATCTTCGTGGCGGTTCCAATTCTCGCACTTAAGTACGCATCGTCCGACGATATTTGGCTGCTCAAGTGGGCTTTCGGAGTGCTGGCTCCGTTCGTGGCTGCATTCTGGTATTTGCTCGTTGTCATGATCCCCGCGCACAAACGGGGAGAGCGCGGGTTGCTGTTCCATTTCAAGGCATTCGCTTCGATGGGCTTCGCGTTCCTCATGTCGGCTGGCTTGATGTTCATGTTCGCGACCAACTACACAGTGCGGTACGAGTGGGACGACCGAGGGTGGTTCAGTGGGGCGTGGCTATGCCTGCTCAGCCCGTTCGCGCTGCTATACGTGTGGCGATGGCTCAAGAGCATTCTGTTCGGGAGGAATTGATGGAGGAACTTGCTCGATATTACCTAGCTCAAGGCAAAACCGTGCGAGCAGCAGCACTGATGATCAAGCTGGTCGAGACCCAGCCGACGCCGCAGAACCTCGAACTGCTGGCGGAAATCTACATGCAACAGGGACTTTTCGATGACGCGGCGGCGTTGTATCTGCGGGTTGTGAAGGCGGGCTTGAGGTGAAGCCGTTAACATACGAGGAGGCGCGTGAGGATTAGCAAATCAAAATTCGTTGCAGGAGTACAGTGCCTCAAGCGTCTTTACCTGCAAGTCCATCAGCCGGAACTCGCCGCAGAGCCGGATGCTGCGGCTGAGGCGATCATGGAGCAAGGAATCGATGTCGGCATGCTCGCCCGCAGGGTCTTCCTTGGAGGAGTCGAGGTCGATTGTTCCCGTGGACTGGGTGAGGCGATCCGCACAACTCGTGAGTTAGTCGCCAACCGTGAAGTCCCGGCAGTCTTCGAGGCGGTGTTCGAGCACCAGAACGTACTTGTGAAAGTGGACATTTTGCATCGTCGCAGGGACGGGCGCTTTCGTCTAATCGAGGTCAAATCGAGCACGGATGTCAAACAAGAGCATTTGGACGATGTCGGTATTCAGTACCGTGTGGTCTCGTGCTCTGGGCTGGAGTTAGCGTCGGTGTGTTTAGCGCATGTGAACAGGAACTACACTCGCGACGGGGCGATTGATCCAAAGCGATTCTTCAAGATTAGAAATCTGACCCGCCGAGTCCAGCGTTTACAGCCCAAGTTGACGTTTCAACTGCGCTCGGAGTTCACGATCCTCTCGATGCCTGACGCACCGGATGTCGCTCCGGGTCGGCACTGCACTTATCCGGTCACGTGCGAGTTCTACGACCGATGCAATCCGTCGCGTCCGAACGACCACATAGGGTATTTGCCTCGTATCCACGCAAGTGCGATGAAAGAGTTAGAAGAGATGGGCGTGAAGTCAATCAACGACATCCCTGAAGATTTCGAACTGAGCGAGATTCAGCGTCGTGCAGCGACTTGCGTACAGACGGGAGAACCGTGGTTCGACCGCGATGGACTGAAAGCAGAACTGGCAAGATTGAACTATCCCCTTGCCTATCTTGATTTCGAGACCATAAATCCAGCGATCCCTCGCTTCGCTGGCACGCATCCGTACCAGCAAATCCCTTTCCAGTGGTCGGCTCATATCCAGCAACGAGCGGGCGCGGAACCACGGCATTACGAGTTCCTCGCGACAGACACCCGCGACCACCGACACGAGTTCATCACGTCGCTCTTCGCCGCTCTTCCTCAAGAGGGGAGTGTGGTGGTGTACAACCAGCAGTTTGAATCGGCGAGGCTTGACGAACTCTACGCAGTGCTGCCCCAATTCGCCGAGCAGATACAGGACATCCAGTCGCGCTTGTGGGATTTACTGCCCATAATCAGAAATCACGTCTACCATCCCGCGTTCCTCGGATCGTACAGCTTGAAGTCTGTCCTGCCCGCCCTCGTCCCGCAGGTAACCTACAGTGGAATGGAGATCGCAGATGGACAAGCAGCCGGGATTGCGTGGGATTCGCTTGTGCGCGGGGGATTGAACTGTGATGAGCGCGAAAGGATTAGGAAGGCTCTGCTCGACTACTGTCGGCTGGACACACTGGCGCTCGAACGACTAGTGAGCAAACTCAGAATGCTATCGACCTAGCTTACTTCCCCTTTGCTCGAATGCAAACCCTTTCCAGACATCGCATTTAGCTCATCAATCGAAGTTTCTCGTATGGGATTCCCATCTTTGTCCGCCAAGAAAATCCGCAAATGATCTCGAATGCCTGAGATTATGTCCGACATGTCTTCGGTGAACTGACCGTACACAAAATTTAGGCACTTGAGGATATAGTTCTGTGCTGTTGCGTCGTCCGAAACCTCGATGTGACCGATTTGATGGTATTGAGCTATTTTCTTCGCCCCTCTCGAAAGACGACGACCCAACGGCGTAACGAAGTATCCTTTCGAAGCTCTGGTATCCTTGACCCGAAACGCCAGTTCAGCAGCCTCAGCGGGTTCTATATTCCGATTCACACGTCTTACTTCTACGAGAACGTCCTTTCGTTTCGGAGAGGTGTACGCCGTTATTTCGATGTCCCACTCGTGCCCCGAATTCCCAGTAATCTTGCTCGGAGCCGGGTCAACAGTGATCACACCGAAAACTCTCCTATGTTGATTGATGATGGCACGCACAGCATCTTCGTAGTTCTTCCAAAGTTTCCCTTTATTACTTGGCTTCGACGTGTCCGTGGGATTGTGAGTCTTCATTCTCTGGGTGCCTCGTCATTCTTAGCTCTAAACCTTGTGTATGACACTACGAGCACCAAACCTCCGCAAACGCTGCTCCTTATTCTCCCAGTCCGGCAGATACGCGTGCATGAAGCTCTTGAAAACCTTTCCGTGGTTCGGCGCGAGGAGGTGAACCAGTTCATGGACGATGACGAACTCACCCAAGTCTTTAGGCAAATCCAGCAGTTCGGTGTTGAGCGTCAGGCGACCCACCGTGGAGAGTGATGCCCACTTCGTCCGCATGTCGCGTACATGTATCTGTGGGGTGCGGACGCCGATCTTCGTTGCCCATTGACGCACAGCCCAACGGAGTTCGTCGGCGTCATGCCAACGATTGCGGGTTTTCAGTGCAGCAGCCATGCTTGCGGCACTCATACGCGCTGCAACTTCAGGAGTTGGTTCGCTACTTCGATCATTTTCTCGGTTCCAACAAGCGGACGCAGGGCTTTGTAGAGTTCGGTTCTCAATTTCCGCTCTTGATCCTTGTTCCAGCGGAAGTCCGGCAGTTTATCGAACAGAGCGTTGAGCGACTTCGCTTCCATGCCGTCTGATCCGGGGCGTGCTGCTGCCACGGTCTTATAGATCGCAAACGTGTTCTCATCCAGTCCGAGCCGCTGGCGCTCCGCGTCCGCTTCGGTCGCCTCGCGAGCGAGCTTCTCGAATTCGCGCAGAGCTTGCTGCGTGGTGATCTGGCGGTCTTCGTAGGCTTCCGCGAGCTTCTCGGCGCGGTCTCCGATTGAGAGCAGGAATGGCTGCGCCAAGCCGTCCTGCTGCACCGTCTGCACCAGAATCTTGCGCAGGTTAAGAATCTTGTTCATATCTGAGGTGTCGCTCTCTTTCAGCTTGGATAGTTCTTCTGCACCGAGCGTATGAACGGCACCCGGTATCTCAAGCTGCCCAGTGATCGTATGCTGCTGAAGCAGTTCGCGGGTCTTATTCGAGACCTCCCGGTCAACATAGATGCGGTCGCCGTATGCTGCCCGGATCAACGCATACAGTTCGGCAAGCGCAAGGTACTCGTCCATGAAGGGTCGCAGGAAGGCATCTGGGGAAAGCACATCGTAGACGTTCTGTAGCTGGCGAAAGAATTTGAAGAAATTGCCCCGGCGCTCTTTATCTTCAAAATGAGAGATCGCTCGCTCCTTCGCCTTGTCGTCCCAGCCCTTGCTGAATGGAAGATATTCGGGAGCCTGCGCTTTCATCATCGCGGCGAACAACTGCTTGAGCACGTCGATGTTCTGGATTACCGACGCGACCACGTCGGAATCGAAAGCTAGCGCCTTCTCCAACTTTTCGAAGATTCCCACGAAATCAAGCACGAACCCATACGGCTTTACCTGTCCGTCGTCATCCTCATACGGACGATTCACGCGAGCGATGGCTTGGAGCAGCACGTGGTCACGCATGGGTTTGTCGAGGTACATGCAGTAAAGGATCGGCGCGTCGAATCCGGTCAGCAGTTTTTCGGTGACGATCAGGATTTTCGGCTTCTCCGTCTTGCGGATGAAATCCTTGCGGATTTTCTTCTCCTCATCCTCACTGAGGTAGAGCGCCTTGAGTCCCTCTTTGTCCCCGTGCGCAGGCGAGAACACCGGGCGGGAATAGTCGGCAGGAAGATATTTGTCGAGAGCTTCCTTGTAGAGCCTGCACGCTTCGCGGTCTACTGCCACGACGAAAGCCTTGAATCCCATCGGCTCGACGTTCTCGCGGAAGTGCGTGGCGATGTACTTCGCGATCTTGTCGATGCGGTCGGGAGCCTTCATCATCTCCTTCAATTCGACCGCCCTGTCGAGGATCGCGTTCAACTCTTCCACGTCGCTGATCCCCTCGGCTTCCGCCAAGCTGAGGAACTTCTTTTCGAGCAGATCACGATCCACGCGCAGGCTCGATGGCGCGAGCGCGTAATTCAATGTGACCGTGGTGCCGTCTATGATGGATTCGGCGATGGAGTATTTGTCGAGATAGCCCTGCTCATCATCGCCGCCGAAGACCTTGAATGTGCCCTGTCCGCGTGACAGTCGGTCGATAGGAGTTCCCGTGAAGCCGATGTACGTGGCATTCGGCAGCGCACCCATCAGATAGTTGCCGAGATCGCCGCCAGTCGTTCGGTGAGCCTCGTCCACCAGAACCACGACGTTTTCCCGTGGATTGATGTTCGCTGGGATGTCATCGAACTTGTGGATCATCGAGACGACAAGCCCACGATAATCGGCACCGAGGATGTCCCGAAGGTCTTTCTTGTTATCAGCCAATTGATAGTTCTTGATGCCATATCCCTCGATGTTCTTTACAAGTTGCCCTTCGAGTTCGTTGCGGTCGATCAACATCAAGACAGTGGGCTTCTCCGCGATACGAATCTCGCGGAGCAGCTTGGAGGCGACAGTCAGCATGGTGAGGGTCTTGCCACTCCCTTGCGTGTGCCAAATGAGTCCACGGCGCTTCGCCGGATCGGCGACTCGTTCGATGACCTTCTCCACGGCGCGGGTTTGGTGCTGACGAAGAATCTTCTTCGTGAGTTCGTCGTTCTCCGTCATGAAAACGACATAATCGCGAACCAATCGGAGAAAGCGGGGACGGTTGAAGAACGCTTTGACCCTGCTCTCGTAGTTGCCGGGTTGCTCGTCGCGCCAGTTGAACAGGTTCTTTCGGGTGGTGCTCCATGTCACGCCGTAAAAGAAGTCGAGTAGCTGCGTGACTTCGAAGACCTGTGTGGCAACGAACATCTCCGGGGTCTCGCGGTGATAGCGCCGAATCTGGTCAACGCCGAGCGACATGCCGTCCTGCTTGGTTGCGTTCTTCAGTTCCGCAAGTGCAACCGGAATGCCGTTAATCAGAAACACGACATCCGCGCGGTTGTTAAAAACAACACCCTTTTGCCACCACTCGTCCGTGACTTGGAAAAGATTGTTTTCAGGGTTCTCGAAGTCGATGACCTTGATGTTGCGCTCGCGGTTCTCATCTGGGACAAAAACAGACTGTTCGCCGCGAAGCCATGAGTGGGCTTCCCGGTTGCCCTCGATGCTGGGGCGAAGCAGCTTGAGCCTGCGCAGGATGTCGGGAGTACGGCTCAGATCGACCACGCGGGGATTGAGTCGGATAAGCTGTGCTTCGAGGATGCCGCTGAAATAAAGCCCTGTGTCGCTGCCCCGGAATTGCAGGGACTCATCGGGCTTGACGTACTCCCATCCGATCTCCTGCGCGTACTTCAGCATCGGATTTTGGACGGCGGAGCGTTCGCTCATTGGGTTTGCCCGGCAAATGCTGAAGCCGAAACCCGCCCGGTCATCAGGTTTTGTAACATTGCATCGAACAACTCTGTCAAAAGTGAGGTTTCCTTCCGCAGACTTTGGATTTTGCGGTCGCACGTGTGAAGCACCGTCGCAATCCGACGCTGCTCGTCAAGGGAGGGAACAGGCACCTGCCAAGGAGCCAAGAACTCTATGTTGATATTCTTCTGAGTTCCTCTTGGCGCTCTCCTATCCATTTCGGGCTGTTGGGTCATTAGGTAATAGTTCAGGAACTCAGCCTCAACACGCTCGTTAGGGGTAATTCCTATCAGGCTATCGGGAAACGCACTGTCAAATTCGAGGATAGCGGAAAACCCTATGTTTGCTGCAATGGTGATGAGAACTGTTCCTTTCGGAAAAACCCTACTTACAGATAGTCCCTTCTCATTCAGCGTTTGGGAGTATTTCGTGACGTACCCGTCACTTGCGGTTACATCCCCGGTCTGAACGAAAGGAATTGTGCCTCCGTAGTATGCAGGGTCATTCCTCGGACGGTGGGCGAACTTGCCTCTTTCGATTTTCGCGATTTTCGACATTGGCAGGACGTTCCAGCTTTCTGGAGTATCGCCAATCTCAGTTCTCTTTACTCTTTCTCCGCGAGTGCCCTTGGTAAATAAGTATTCCATCAGAGCGGCTTTGCTCTCGCGCTCCAGCGTGAGTTCGCGCTGCCGCGCCTCTCTTGCCTTCTGCACGGTCTGCACGGCGTGCGCAATCGCTCGTTGCTCGGAGGTGCTCGGCACTGGAACACGCAACTCCGCCAGCTTCTCTTGCGGCAGATGAGCAATCGTCGTTTGCGTGCCAGTCACGCCATACAGATTGGCAAATCGAAATGCCCATTCCATCCAGTACAGGTAGAACTCAGGCACGACATCGGTTGAGCGGGGACGAAGACGGTGAATCGCCTTCTGAAAATAGCATTCGGAAAGTTCACCACGCCACAAACATGTACGACCTATCTCCCCGCCTTCACACATCAGCAGGTCACCCGACTCTACCGAGAATCTTCGTTGTTCCTCCTCCGTGAAATCCATGACATAAACGTTCGACACGTCTGCGCGTTCCCACTGGACATTCGCATTTCGGAGATATGGCTTGGGGTTGAAACCAGTTCGGGATTTCTCAGATAGCATCTTCCCAAGTTGTGTCTGGAAAACATCGGCAAGCCGCTTCATAGACCAGCGGGTCGAAATCTCGGCTAGTGTTGTCACTTAGCTGAGACTCCTTGAACATTCGTGAGACTCAGTGAATCTAGGAGCTTCCCTAGCTCGGTATCAGCGTGCTCTCTTTGCATTCGAGCAGCATTAAGGTCGGCAACAATGTCAGCCAGACTACGATGTTGGAGCTTGCCGTTTATTTCCACAAACAGCGCCGGACTTAGGTTGAAGTCCGCTTCTCGCACTTCATTCAGCGTGACGATGCGGCTCAGCTTTTCCCGCGACTCCCACTTGTGCAACACTCCGGCGACTGCGGCGATGCCCTCATCGGTCAATTCGTTCTTCGGTTTCCTTTTCACAAAGAACGCCGAGGCGTTGATGAACAGAAACTGACCCTTGCGTTCGTTGTTCTTGTGGCGATTGAGCACCACGACGATGCCCGGAGCGGTGGTGTTGTAAAAGAGGTTTTCCGGCAGCAGCACGACCGCCTCGATGAGGTCAGCCTCAACGAACGCTTGGCGAATCGTCTTCTCTTTGTTTGACGACTTACCGCCTGAACCACGCGAAACCGCTCCCGTATCGAGCACCACAGCCGCTCGCCCGGTGTCGTTTAGTGAAGCGGCGATGTGCTGTAGCCAGCCCCAGTCCGCCGAAGACGACGGTGCGGCACCACTGTAGACCTCCCCCGGCTGAAGAGGAGGGCATCCCTTGGGGCGTTCGAACCGCTTCCACTGGTCGTTCTCGTACAGCGACTCGCCGTAGTTGTCCTGATTCCACATCGGATTTGCAACAACGTAGTCGAACCGCTTCAGCCCGGCACCTTCGGCGGCGAATCCCGGCTTGGTGAACGTATCGCCGATGACGAAGAGCGAATCGGTGTAGTCGTGCAGGAACATGTTCATCTTTGCCATAGCGAAGGTGACGGGATTCATCTCCTGCCCATACAGGCGCGGAGCCTTGCTCTTGTGTTCCGGGTTCTTCTGCTCGAACAATAGCCGCGCCTTGATCAGCAGACCCGCCGATCCACATGTTGGGTCGTACACGGTCGTGTAGGGCTTGGGATCGAGAAGGTGCGCCATCAGCCAGCCGACTTCCTTCGGCGTGTAGAACTCCCCCGCGCTCTGACCCTGCCCCTCGGCAAACTTCCGCAGCAGATACTCGTAAGCTCTGCCAAGAATGTCCGGCTCAGCGTTCTTCAATCCGAGGCGATGACGGCTGACGACCTCAATGAGTGCGGCAAGGCGGTCGTCATCGAGAGTGCGCTGTCCGCTCTGGCGCTCGTTGTAATCCTTGATGTCCAGCACGCCAAGGAGTTCGGGGTTGAGCTTCGCGACCTCGCGCATGGCGTCAGTCACGAACTGCCCCAGCGTACCGTCCGCCGCATGATTCCGAATGGCATCCCAGCGGTACTCGTGGGGGATGAAGAACCGGACGATGGGCTTGCGGTTATTCTTCAGCGCGTCTTCGTGGTCGGCTCGTATGACCTCGCGAGCAACATCCTCGTCGCCGAACTCCCTGATCTGAGCCGCGAACTCATCATCGAAGACATCGGATAGGCGCTTGAAAAACACCAGCGGCAGGATGAAATCCTTGAACTTGGGCGCGTCCGCCGCCCCACGGATCGCGCAGGCAGCGTCCCAGAGCCACGTTTCGAGTGTTGGGACGTCCAGATGCTCGTCGGTGAGGGCAGGCAGGGCAATGGTCGAAACCTGCGGCTCTTCAGCTTTCCTTTTGCGAGGCTTTCGTGTGGCGGTTTTTGTGGCTATAGCCATTCTGGCAATTCTAATCTTAGAATTTCGGGGGAACAGGAAGCGTATCCTTTTGGGTTCGGGGCGGTCAATCGGCGCGTTTGTCCGGCTCTGCTTCAGATTGCCGTTTCTGAGCACACGGCGTTCGTTGGACACATGCCCGTGAGTCGAGATCGCAAGCCTCTACTGCGTGGTCGCCTAGCGTTGTCCAGTTATAGTTGAACCATACCCAAACTTAGCGAAAGGACTCTTATGGGGTTCCTCCATAGCGACGGCTTCAAGTACGTCGTCGGTCTCATCATCGGTTGGCTAGGCATCGTAATCGGCTGGCTTCTCCAAGAGACCAGCCACTCGCTGGCAGATCGCCGAGAGCGCCGTAGAGCGATTTCGCTCGCGCTGACGGACTTATGGGACATCGAGCACCATT
>Ga0209168_10000687_pt1 | contig 30523 bp, 34 predicted proteins | sample Coa_R1_FD_187156 | JGI IMG/M metagenome (GOLD analysis project Ga0209168, IMG submission 187156) | Surface soil microbial communities from Centralia Pennsylvania, which are recovering from an underground coalmine fire - Coalmine... | ecosystem: Environmental > Terrestrial > Soil > Unclassified ...
CCCGAGGTCCCGATCGCGACGTCGACGGTGCGTGTGGTGCGCATGCTACTCTCCCGTGCGCTCGCCGCCTAACAGGCGCGTGCGCATGGCCTCGGGCAGGTCCTCGAACGCCTGCGCGACGGTGAGCTCTTCCATCGAGTACCGCGCCTCCGGATTGGCGGCCAGCGCCTGGCGCAGCTGCTCGGCGCGGCTGAAGCGGCCGCGCAGGGGAAAGTCTTTACGGAGCGGAAAGCCCTCGCGGTACTGCTCCCACATCAAGATGCGGCGCAGATCGGGATGTCCAACGAAGCGAATCCCGAACATGTCGTAGCACTCGCGCTCCAGCCAATCGGCGCCCTTGTACACGCTCCACACGCTCGGTACTTCGAGCGGCGTCTTGCCGTCGCGCGCGAGCTCGACCTTGAGGCGCAGGAACCGGCGAAACGGGAGCGAGCGCAGATGCCACACGACTTCGAGCGGCCGCTCCGGGTCGCGGTACTCGACGGCGGTGACGTCGGACAAGTAGTCGTAGCGCTGCGCCGGATCGTCGTGCAGCCATTGCACGATGTCGAACAACCGTGCCCGGTCCACGTAGACGCTGGTCTCACCCCAGATCACCTCGACGCGCACGATGCCGCCGCCGAACCTGGCGCGCAACGCGTCGGCGCTCGGGTTGGCCGGACCGCCACGGTTAGGCAGGTTCCGCAGCGTCGCCGGCGCGGGTGCGTCGGGTGCGGCGCTGCCGGGAATCACGACCGGAAACGGGGCGCTCACAGACCGGACCGCGTTTGGTGCACCGAGTTTCCGAACGGCTCGGACAGCTCGTCGATGGCTTGCGGCGGGATGTAGAGGCCGCTCTTCGGGTCGGGATCCATCTCGTTGCGGAGCGACGTGTCGGACATCCGCTCGCGCTTCACCTTCTCCTGGAGCATGAGGATGCCGTAGAGCAATCCTTCGGGACGCGGCGGGCATCCGGGCACATACACATCGACGGGTATGATCGTGTCGATTCCCTGCACGACCGCGTAATTGTCGAACATGCCGCCCGACGATGCGCACGCACCCATCGAGATGCACCACTTCGGCTGCGGCATCTGCAGCCAGATCCGGCGCAGCACGGGCGCGAGCTTGAACGGGACCCGTCCGGCGCAGATGAGGACATCGGCTTGGCGCGGCGAGAAGCTCATGCGTTCCATGCCGAAGCGCGCGAGGTCGAAGCGGCTCGCCGCGGTGGCCATGAATTCGATGGCGCAGCATGCGGTGCCGAACGGCATGGGCCACAGCGATCCCGCGCGTCCCCAATTCACGAGGAAGTCGAGGCGCGTGGCGACCCAGCTTTCGCCCGAACCCGGGTTCGTGTCGGTTCGAGCGAGATTATCCGAGGGACGAGCGGTCAATCCCATTGGAGCGCTCCTTTTTTCCACACGTAGACGAGGCCGACGGCGAGGATCGCGATGAATACGATCATTTCACCGAATCCGAAGAATGAGATCTGGCCGGCCGGACAGACGCCGTTGGCGAGTGGAGCGCCGCACGACAATTGGCGGAACGATGCTCCCCATGGAATGAGGAAGACGGTCTCGATGTCGAAAACGATGAACAGCATCGCGACCATGTAGAACTTCACGGAGAAGCGTTCGCGGGCATCGCCCAGCGGCGGCATTCCGGACTCGTACGGGGTCTGTTTTTCGGGTGTTGGACGCGGCCTGAGCGTGAGGTGGGAGACGACGAGCATCATCACCGCGTTTGCCGCGACGAAGCCGACCAGCAAAAGAATCGGAAAGTAGTCTCGTCCCATCCGGCTCCCAGCTCGTGAAATTTTTCACGTTGTCCAACACCGGAAACTTATCGCGACGTCTCGCCGAGTGTCAACGTAGCGAACTCATAGCGGTGCACATACATTGCCCGCCGCCTGTCGCCGAGCTGTCATCTCCCTCCGCCCATTCCCCGACATGTCGCTCAAGAGTGATCGCTGGATTCGCCACATGGCGCTCGAACACCGCATGATCGAGCCGTTTGCGGACCGGCAGGTGCGCCAGGGTGTGATCTCATTCGGCGTCAGCTCGTACGGCTACGACATGCGCGTGGCGCGGGAGTTCCGGATCTTCACCAACGTGTTGAGCTCGGTGGTGGACCCCAAGAATTTCGACCCCAGATCGTTCGTGGAATTCGAGGGCGACGTCTGCATCGTGCCGCCCAACAGCTTCGCCCTCGCGCGCTCGGTAGAATACTTCCGCATTCCGCGCAATGTCCTAACGCTGACGCTGGGCAAGTCCACCTATGCGCGCTGCGGCATCATCACGAACGTGACGCCGTTCGAGCCGGAGTGGGAAGGCTTCGTGACGCTCGAGATTTCGAACACGACGCCGCTGCCGGCGCGGATCTACGCCAACGAGGGCATCGCGCAGGTGGTGTTCTTCGAGGGTGACGAACCGCCCGAGACGTCGTACAAGGACAAGGCCGGCAAGTACCAGGGGCAGCAAGGCGTGACGTTGCCGAAGATCTGAGCGGAGACTCCTCGGTGCGGGATGGCCGGGCTTCCTCGCTCATGTGAAACACGGATAACACGGATAACACGGATAACACGGATAAAGCGTTTTGATTCGTTCAATCCGTGTTCATCAGCGAAGTACGAACGTGACGCCATTCGAGCCGGAGTGCGAACGAGAGTCCTGCGGTCAGGTGGCTGGGCTTCCTCGCTCATGATGAACACGGATTAAACGGATTAAGCGGATTGAACGGATCAAACGAAAAAAAAGGGTTTTATCCGTTTAATCCGTTCAATCCGTGTTTCATATGAGCGCGGAAGCCTTACTCCTCCGCATCAGGGGCCGACTCCGCAGCAGAATCGCGGTTTACCTCTGCTCCTCCCCAGGAATTCAGACAAACGACGCGATTGAAGGACGCTTTCCGCCCAAAGTTGAGCAGGAGCCCGACCTCGAGACTCGTTGCCCGCAGGTAGCTGAAGAGCTGTGCGCTGCCGACCTCGGACCGCTCGTCATTGCACTTCACTTCGACGATGAGCCGATTGTCCACGATCATGTCGAGCCGTTGCTTTGCTATTGCCTCGCCCTTGTAGAAAACCGTGACGGACACTTCGCGCGCAACGCGATGTCCGAGCGCAACGAGCTCACGTTCGAGCGCCGCTTTGTAGATGTGCTCGAGAAAGCCGTGGCCCAGCGCGTTGTAAACCTCGAAGAACGCGCCGATCACGGAGCCGGTGAGCCGCTCATCCACCAGACCGATTGTCGTCATGGAGCAAGAGATACACCGAATGCAAAAAGCTCCGACAGCATTTCATTGCGGTCGGAGCTTTTCTGTTGCGTGCGACAATGTGCGACCGTTGTCTAGCCGGCGCCCTGCTCTTGTTTTTCTTCGTGCGACGTCCAGAGCGCGCGCATGTAGTCGCCGTTCATGCGCGCGATCACATCGAGGCTGATGGCTTTGGGACACGCTTCGTGACACTCGCCGTGCCAGGTGCAGCCGCCGAAGCCTTCTTCGTCCATCTGCGCAATCATTCGCAAAACGCGCTCGCGCCGCTCGGCTTGGCCTTGGGGGAGGACGCCCAGGTGCGCGATCTTGGCGCCGGTGAACAACGATGCTGATCCGTTAGGACACGCGGCCACGCACGCGCCACAGCCGATGCACGCCGCGGCGTCCATCGCGTCGTCGGCGTCCGACTTGGGTACCAGGATGGTGTTCGCATCGCGCGCGCCGCCCGTGGGGGCGGTGATGAAACCGCCGGCGGCGATCACGCGATCGAACGCGCTGCGGTCCACGACCAGGTCCTTGATCACCGGGAACGCACGCGCGCGCCACGGCTCAACGTAGATCGTATCACCATCGTTGAAGTGGCGCATAAAGAGCTGGCACGTGGCCGTGGCGCGCATGGGGCCGTGTGCGACGCCATTGATCATCATGCTGCACGAACCGCAGATGCCCTCGCGACAGTCGTGGTCGAACGCCACCGGCAGCTCGCCGCGCTCGATGAGCGATTCGTTCACTGCGTCCATCATCTCGAGGAACGACATGTCGCCGCTGATGTCGGTCGCCTCGTAGGTCGAGAACCCGCCGACCGCCGTTGGTCCCGCCTGTCGCCACACGTGCAAAGTGAACGTCACGCTCGCACTCCCCTGAGACGTCGCCCGAGCCGCGGTGCTACTTGTAGCTCCGCTGCGAGAGGTGGACGTTGTCGAATTCGAGCGGTTCTTGCAGCCGCTCGGGCGTTTGAGTGTCGCCGCGATACTGCCATACCGCGACGTGCGCAAAATGCTGATCGTCGCGGAGCGCCTCGCCGTCCGGCGTCTGGAACTCTTCGCGGAAGTGCGCGCCGCACGACTCGCGGCGCTCGAGCGCGTCGCGGCAGATCAATTCGCCTAACTCGAGAAAATCCGCCACGCGCCCCGCTTTCTCGAGCGCCTGGTTGAGCTCCGCGGCGCTGCCCGGCACGTCCACGTTGCGCCAGAACTCGGCGCGGATCTCCGGGATCTTCTCGAGCGCGTATGTAAGGCCTTTCTCGTTGCGCGCCATCCCGCAGTAGTCCCACATCACCTTGCCTAACTCGCGGTGGAAGGAATCCACGGTTCGTTTGCCGTCGATCGCCAGCAGCGTGGCCGTGCGCTCCGATACCCCGCGCTCGGCATCGCGGAACGCCGGGTGCGACTCGTCCACGCGCTCGAGCTTGGTCGACCCGATGTAGTCGCCCACCGTATACGGGATCACGAAGTAGCCGTCGGCCAGTCCCTGCATCAACGCGCTCGCGCCCAACCGATTGGCGCCGTGATCCGAAAAGTTCGCTTCACCCGCGACGTGCAAGCCCGGTATCGTGCTCATCAAGTTGTAGTCGACCCACAGCCCGCCCATCGTGTAGTGCACGGCGGGATAGATGCGCATGGGCACCGTGTACGGATTCTCCGCGGTGATGCGTTCGTACATCTCGAAGAGGTTGCCGTACCGCTCGCGGATGGTCTCGACGCCTAACCGCTTGATGGCGTCCGCGAAGTCGAGGTACACGCCGCGGCCGCCGGGGCCCACGCCGCGGCCCTCGTCGCACACTTCCTTGGCCGCCCGCGACGCGATGTCGCGCGGCGACAGATTGCCGAAGCTCGGATACTTGCGCTCCAGGTAGTAGTCGCGGTCCGCTTCGGGGATCTGGTTAGGCGGGCGCGCGTCGCCCCCCTGCTTCGGCACCCACACCCGGCCGTCGTTGCGCAGCGACTCGCTCATGAGCGTGAGCTTGGACTGGTGCTCGCCGCTCTGCGGAATGCACGTCGGATGGATCTGCGTGAAGCACGGATTGGCGAACCCGGCGCCGCGCTTGTACGCGCGCCAGATCGCCGTGCAGTTCGATCCCTTGGCGTTGGTCGAGAGATAGAACACGTTCCCGTATCCGCCCGTGGCCAGCACGACGACGTCCGCCGCGTGCGACGTCACCGCCCCACTCACCAGATCGCGCACCACGATGCCGCGCGCGCGTCCGTCCACGAGCACCAGGTCGAGCATCTCGGTGCGCGGATACATGCGCAGGCGGCCGAGCCCAACCTGGCGCTCGAGCGCCTGGTAGGCGCCTAACAGAAGCTGCTGGCCCGTCTGGCCGCGGGCGTAAAACGTCCGCGACACCTGTGCGCCGCCGAACGACCGGTTGGCGAGCAGGCCGCCGTACTCGCGTGCGAACGGCACGCCCTGGGCGACGCACTGATCGATGATGTTGAGACTCGTCTGCGCGAGACGGTACACGTTCGCCTCGCGCGAGCGGAAATCTCCGCCCTTCACGGTGTCGTAGAAGAGCCGGTAGACGGAGTCGCCGTCGTTTTGATAATTCTTGGCCGCGTTGATGCCGCCCTGCGCCGCGATGCTGTGCGCGCGGCGCGGCGAGTCCTGAAAGCAGAAGCACTTCACCTGGTAGCCGAGCTCGGCGAGCGACGCGGCGGCCGATGCGCCGGCGAGCCCCGAGCCGACGACGAGCACCGTGTGCTTTCGCTTGTTCGCCGGGTTGACCAGTTTCATCTCGAACTTGTGCCGGTCCCACTTCTCGGCGATCGGCCCGTCGGGGATCCGCGCATCGAGCCGCGTGCTCATCGCACCCACCCGAAAAAGACCGCGAGCGGCACGATCGAGAACCCAGCCCACAGCACGACGGCCACGAGCGTCGCCACCGGCCGCCGCATCGGTTCGGCTTTGGGCCGGCTCAGGCCCAACGTGCGGATCGAGCTCCAGGCGCCGTGGAAAATGTGCAAGCCTAACGCAATCATCGCGAGCACGTAGATTAGCGTCACCCACCACAGGCGGAATCCGCCCACGACGTTGGCGTACACGTCGCCCGGTGCGTACGGCACCGGCTGGATGGTGCCGGTGGTGAGGTGCAGCAAATGGAAGATGACGAAGAGCGCGATCGCGATGCCGCCATACAGCATGGTGCGCGACGCGACCGTCGCGGCCTGGCGGTCCCGCTTGCGGTAACCCACCGGCCGCGCCGCGCGATCGATGCGCGTGAGCTGGACCGCCGCGACGATGTGCAGCACCACGGATACGAGCAGCACGATCCGCAGCAGCCACAAGAGCTCGTTGATCGTGTGGTGGAGGAAGTGCGAGTACGCGTTGAGCCGCGCCGCGCTCTCGAAGATCTGCAGGTTGCCGATCATGTGCAGCAGCACGAAGCCCACCATGATGAGCCCCGTGACCGACATGACGATCTTCTTGCCCACCGTGGACTGCCAGAACAGGCGGACCCGGGTGCCCGGCCTCACGCCTAACGACGGCTGCGTCTGCGCGCCGGCCATTTAGAGTCCGACGACGTTCATCGGCTCCCGCACGGCATCCGCGCTCTTGGCGAGCGCCGCGCGCTCGTCGCCGGTGAGCTCCACTTGGAGAATCTGTTCGATGCCGCGGCGACCCAACTTGCACGGGACCCCGAGGAAGAGACCGGACATGCCGTACTCGCCGTCGAGCCACGCGGCGCACGGCAGCACGCGCTTCTGGTCGAGCACGATGGCCTCGCACATCTGCACCGCCGCCGCCGAGGGCGCGTAATACGCCGAGCCCGTCTTGAGGTACTTCACGATCTCGGCGCCGCCCGTGCGCGTGCGGTCGACGATCGCGTCGAGCTTCGCGCGATCGAGCAGCTGCGTCACCGGAATCCCGCTCACGGTGGTGTACGAGATCAGCGGCACCATCGTGTCGCCATGGCCGCCCAACACCATCGCCTGGATGTCACGCACCGACACGTCGAGCGCCTCGGCCAGGAACGCGCGGTAGCGCGCCGTGTCGAGCACGCCCGCCATGCCGATCACGCGATGGCGCGGGAAGCCCGTCACCTTGAGCGCGACGTACGCCATCACGTCGAGCGGGTTGGACACCATGATCACGATCGCGTTAGGCGACGTGCCCCTGATCTGCTCGGACACCTGCTTGACGATGCCCGCGTTGGTGTTGAGCAGGTCGTCGCGCGACATGCCCGGCTTGCGCGCGATGCCCGCCGTCACCACCACGATGTCGGATCCCGCGCTCGCCGCGTAGTCGTTGGTGCCGATGACGCGCGCATCGAAGCACTCGATGGGCGCCGACTCCCATTGATCCAGGCCTTTGCCCTGTGGGACGCCCTCGACGACGTCGACCATCACCACCCGCCGCGCGAGCTCCTTCTCCGCCAACCGTTGGGCCGTGGTCGCGCCCACGTTCCCCGCCCCGACAACCGTGATCTTCTCGACCATGTCGCTCTACGAGTTCATTGATGAGTGTGAATACGAAACCGCCGCCGAATACTATTCGGCGGCGACGCTCAACGGTAGTTTCCACTCGCGCGAGTGCGGGTCCAGTGTCCTTCGCGGTGCCTTCCTCGCTCGGCGTTCCCCGGCGCGAGAACGCCCGCCACGCGTGCCGGCGCGTGCAGTGCCTAACGCACCACATCGTGAGATCGCCGGCGGAGTGCTCGAATTGGTTCCTCGTATGAGGAGATCGCCGCCGTGCGCGACGCGCCCACGCGACGATGCGCGCTATCCGCCGACCTGCGACAACGCGCGCAACCCGCCCACCTGCATCTGCAACAAGTGATGCTCGCGAGGCTTTTCCGCGAGCGCCCGCACGTAGAGCGGCTCGAGATTTTCACCCGCGCGCAACGGATCGCGCAGATTCACTTCGTGGTCTCCGTAGAGACACGTGCGCAGCCGCCCGTCCGCGGTGAGACGCACGCGGTTGCACGAACCGCAGTACGTGTGCGTCATCGGCGTGATCACGCCCACCGATCCCGGCGCGCCTTCAAATCGATAGTACTTGGCCGGTCCGTTGCCCCGCTCCGGTCCACTGTCCGCGTCGAGCGCGCCCAACGCCGACAGCCTCGACAATATCTCATCGCTCGGCACCACGTGATCCCAGGTGAGCGCGCGCATGTCGCCCACGGGCATGAGCTCGATGAACCGCACGTGCCAAGCGTGCTCGAGCGTGAGACGCGCGAAGTCTTCGAGCTCATCGTCGTTGATGCCGCGCATCACGACCATGTTGATCTTGACCGGCGTGAGACCTGAAAGCTCGGCTGCCTCCGCCGCGCGTCGCGGATCGAAGCCGAGGTTGCGGCGCGCGATCGCGGCAATGCGATCGCCGCGCAAACTGTCCGCGCTCATGTTGACGCGATCGAGGCCCGCCTCCGCGAGTGCGGGCGCCATGTCGGGCAGCCGCACGCCGTTGGTCGAGAGCGCGATGTCCTCGATACCCGGCACGCCGCGCAGCATGCGCACGAGCGAGACGAGGTCCGGCCGTATCGTCGGCTCGCCGCCGGTGATGCGCAAACGCCGCAGGCCTAACGGCGCGAGCTGAGCGACGATCGACGTGATCTCCTCGTACGTGAGGATGTCGCGCTTGGGTAGCCACTCGAGTCCTTCGGCCGGCATGCAGTACAGACACCGGAAGTTGCACCGGTCCGTCACCGAGATGCGCAGGTACTCGATGCGCCGGCCGAATTGATCCGTGAGCGCGATCATGATTCCGGCCCAACGACGGCGACCGCGGTGGGATCCACCCATTCGCGCGTGCCGTCCGTGTATTCCTCGCGCTTCCAAATCGGAAGACGGCGCTTGATCTGCTCGATGATGTAGCGCGACGCCTCGTACGCCGAGCCGCGACGCGCGTGCGCGACGGCGATCGCGACGCTCGCTTCGCCGACGGCCAGGTGACCGACGCGATGTTCCACCACGATGTCGAGGGTCGCGAATCGCTCCGCTGTTTCGGTGCAGATCGACGACAACTCACGCGCCGCCATCGGGCCATAGCACGCGTACTCGATGCCCGTCACCGGACGCCCGTTGTTCTGGTCACGCACCGTCCCCATGAAGAGCACCGTGGCCCCATTGCTGTCGCGCTCGACTTCGGCGAGCAGCGACTCGACATCGATCACGTCGTCGACGATCGCGGTGCGCACGTTATCCCCCAGCGACCGGGGGAATGATTGCGATCTCGTCGCCCGAAGCGAGCACGGCATCGGGGCGAGCGTATTCCTGATTGACCGCGACCAGGGGAGATGGCGGCAGGATGTCCCCGCCGGGCATGGCACGCACGTGTGCCACCACATCTCTCACGGTCGCACCATTCGGGAGCGCGATCTCGATGCTTTCGCGCTGCAGCACATCCGCATATGAGGCAAAGAGAAGCGCGGTAACGGTCATGCTCGAAACCTGATCGTGCACCAACGCTGCGGCAAGCGCCTGGGCGTCAGCTGGCAAAGATGCGAAACGCCCCGGCGCGAGTGACCACGCCGGGGCGATGCGGAACAAAGCGACCGCGATTGTTATGCGGCGGGACTCGCTTCGCCGGGATGCGGCGCATCCATGTCGGCGACAAGTGCACGCAACTCCTTTGATGGCTTGAACACCGGAACAGGTCGCGCGCTCACTTCTACAGGCGAACCCGTGCGAGGATTCCGCGCCATGCGCGTTTTGCGCTGACGAATCTTGAACGTGCCGAAGCCGCGGACCTCGATGTTCTTTTGCTCTTTCAGCGCGTCCTTGATTGCGTCAAGGAATGCATCCACGACGCGGGCGCAGTCCTTCTTTGAAATCATGGGGCCGGCGGTGCGGGAGATCTGCGTCGTCACGCGCTCGACAAGGTCGGCTTTGGTCATTCGATAGCCTCGGGTCATGCGTTCGCCGGGCGGCGAACGTGAGTCGAACTTATGGCGTTACCTGTTGTGTGTCAACCGTTTGGCTCACTTGTACTCGCGTGCGATCTCACCGAATCCATGAACTGCGAAAAGAGCGGACGAGCATCGTGCGGGCCTGGAGCTGCCTCCGGGTGGTATTGCACCGCGTACACCGGCAGCTCGCGATGCATGAGTCCTTCGACCGTCCCATCGTTCAGATTGACGTGCGTCATCACGAGCTCGGGCGCACCCGCGATTGTTTCGCCCTCTCCCACGACCGCGAATCCGTGGTTCTGCGACGTGATCAACACGCGACCGCTTTCGAGCTCGCGCACCGGGTGGTTTCCACCACGATGTCCGTACGGCATTTTCTCCGTGCGTCCGCCAAACGTCAGGCCCAACAGTTGGTGTCCCAAGCAAATGCCCAGCACCGGCACTTCCTGTTCGGCGATCGTGCGAATGATCGACGGAGCATAGGTCACCGCGGCCGGATCACCCGGCCCATTGGACAGAAACACGCCGTTGGGCTCGAGCTCGAGCGCCGCCTCCGCCGGCGTGTCGGCCGGAACAACGGTGACGCGGCATCCGTTGTCGGCGAAGAGCCGGAGAATGTTGCGCTTGATCCCGTAGTCGTACGCCACGATGTGCGACGCTGCGTTAGGATCGCCCCAGGTGTACCGCCGCTTGGTCGAAACCACCGACGCCAGGTCCAGTCCCTCCATTGACGGGCAAGCTTCCAGTGCCGCAACGCTTTGCGCGTCCGGCACCTCGCCCACACCGATCACCCCGCGCATGACGCCGACAGACCTCAAGTGGCGTGTGAGGCGGCGCGTATCAACTTGTTCCAGAACCGCAACTTGTGCTAAATCGAGCCAGCTCCGCAGATCTGTTCGCGCGCGCCAGTTCGACGGGTGATCCGTGAGCTCGCGCACGACGACGCCCGCGACCTGAGGCGAGGCCGACTCGGGATCGTCGTCGTTCACGCCGTAGTTGCCAATGAGCGGCGTGGTCATGACCACGATCTGCCCACGGTACGACGGGTCCGTGAATACTTCCTGGTAGCCGGTCATGTTCGTGGTGAACACGACTTCGGCCACCGACGGCTCGCGTTGCGAGCGAGTGGTTCCGTGAAAAAGGGTTCCGTCCTCGAGGAGGAGGAACCCTGCTTGATCGCCCGTCTCGCTCACGGTGTCAGGGCTTGGGCTTGGGTGCAGTCGGTTTGTTGGCGTTCGTGCTTGGCGCAGGGGCCGGCGTGAGCGGCACCGCCGGATTCGTGCTCGACGGAGCGGGAGCAGTCGGCGCGGCCGGTTGCTGCGAGAACGGCTCGTCGAGCACCGAACGAGGCGTGGAGGCGTGCGCACTCATGAGCTGCAGCAGGTACGCGAGGCCCATGAAAATGCCGGCGGTCCACCACGTTGTTTTCGTGAGGAGGTTCGCGGCTTGACGCGTTCCGATGAACGAGTCGGGCGACGATCCTGCTCCGCCGAACGTGGCCGACAGTCCACCGCCCTTCGGTGCCTGCAACAAGACGGAGACGCCGAGGACGATACAGTCGATGATGAGGAGAACGATGATGAGCGTGTACACAGCGAGCGGCGTCTGGGTGATTGGCGTAAGCTATGAAGACTACGAAGCTTACGCGCGGCGGTCAAGTGCTCGCGATGCGCATCCAGGTGTCCACGTCGAGACTCGCGCCGCCCACGAGTAACCCGTCGACTTCGGGCGCCTGAACGAGTTCCGCCGCGTTCTCCGCATTGACGCTGCCTCCGTACAGGACGCGCACGGAATCGGGTTGTCCGGCGAGCGCCTCGCGGAAATGCCGACGGATGGCAGCGTGCACGAGCGTCGCGTCTTCCGGCTTTGCCGTTTTCCCGGTGCCGATGGCCCAGACCGGTTCGTACGCCACGAGCATCGTCGCGAGTTGCGATTTCTCGAGACGACTCAAGCCGGTCTTGAGCTGCCGCATCACAATCGACTGCGTGATACCGCGTTCGTGCTCGTCCAGGCGTTCGCCGACGCAGAGGAGCGGTGTGAGGCCGGCGCGTGCGGCGGCGGCGCACTTACGCGCCGTCATCTCATCGGTCTCGCCGAAGAGTTGGCGGCGCTCGGAGTGCCCAACGAGCGCCACCGTCGCGCCGCAATCGCGCGCCATGAGGGCCGACGTCTCGCCCGTGAAGGCGCCTTTCTCTTCCCAGTGCACGTTCTGCACGCCTAACAGAATGTCGGGGCGGTCGCGGAGCGCGAAGCCTGCCACGGCGAGCGAGACGGCCGGCGGAAAGAAAATGACGGTGCGGTCGTCGCGCGGCTGATACGCGTCGAGGAACCGGAGCAGAAATGCCCTCGTTTCCTGCGGACCGTAGTGCATCTTCCAATTGGCGGCGAACACGGGCTTTTGCATCTAGTGGATCGCGTCAGGGTGTTTTGACCGCAGCGAGGTGGCATACGTGGCTGGTCTCTACGCTCGTAGAGAAACGGACACAGCGCGGACACAGCGGACAAAGCACGGACCGCTCGGCTGCAGGGGGAAGCAAATCGCTGCGGGGGCAACCAAAAGCGATTGCTTTTACAAAACACACGCGGCGGAAGGGACCTGGTGCCAGCGCGTTGCCCCGCCCTGCAGCCGAGCGGTCCGTGCTTTGTCCGCTGTGTCCGCGCTGTGTCCGTTTCTTCATGAGCCTAGAGACCAGCTACGCGCCGAGTCCAGCGCACCGATGTCTGGGGTTGGATCGCTCCGAGCGTCGCTGCCGCCTCGCCCGGTGCTATAATCGTTTCGGATGCAGTCCACTAGTTTCTCCGATCGTCGAGCGCGGCCACGCCGGGCAGAACCTTTCCTTCAAGAAACTCGAGCGAGGCGCCACCGCCGGTGGAGACGTGCGTCATCCGGCTCGCGAGGTGCAACGCATCGACGGCGGCCGCGGAGTCGCCGCCGCCCACGATCGTGGTCGCGCCCGCGGCCGTCGCGCGCGCCATCGCTTCCGCTATCGCGCGCGTGCCGCGATCGAACGGCGGCTTCTCGAACACGCCCATGGGTCCGTTCCACAGCACGGTGCGCGCCGCGATGATTCTTCGGTCGAACACCTCGCAGGTGCCCGGCCCGATGTCGAACATCGCTTCGCCCGCGGGAATCGCCGCGCGCGCCACGTCGTGCGCGCGCGCGCCCGCATCGAGCGACGGCGCGACCACGGCATCGTTAGGCAAGACGAGCTTGTCCTTCGCGCGCGAGACGAGCTCCTTCGCCATGTCCACCCGATCCGGTTCCACGAGTGACTTGCCCGTTTCGAGTCCCATCGCCTGGAAGAACGTGCACGCCATAGCGCCGCCGACGAGCAGCGCGTCGACCTTGGGCAGGAGCGCATCGATCACATCGATCTTGCCGGAAATCTTGGCGCCTCCCAGGATCGCGACGAACGGGCGCCGCGGATCGGCCAGCGCATCGCCAAGAAAGCGGAGTTCCGTGTCCATGAGCAGACCGGCCACGGCCGGATGCAGATGGTGCGCCACTCCCTCCGTTGATGCATGAGCGCGATGCGCCGAGCCGAATGCGTCGTTCACGTAAAGGTCGCCGAGCTCGGCCATCTGGCGCGCGAGCGCGTCGTCGTTCTTCTCCTCGCCCGTTAGGAATCGGGTGTTCTCCATGAGGAGAATCGTGCCCGGCGCGGCGCTCGTCGTTGCCTGCACGGCGTCGCGCCCGACGGTGCTGGTCACGAATCGCACGGGACGTGTCGTGAGTGTCGCGAGGTGCCGTCCGACCGGCGCCAGCGAGTAGCGTGGATCTGGTCCGCCTTTCGGCCGCCCGAGATGCGAGAGCAGCACGAGCACGCGCGCGCCGCGCGCGAAGAGCGCATCGAGTGTCGGCAGCGCGGCGCGAATGCGCGTGTCGTCGGTGACCGCGCCGCGGTCGTCCATCGGCACATTGAAGTCGACCCGCACCAGGACGCGCTTGCCGCGCACCTCTTCATCCGTGAGGTCGTTGATCGTGCGCTTGGGCATCAGCGCGGTGCGTGTGCCGACCGGCGGTACGCCACGAAGGACCACACCACGGCGACAATGCCGACGGCCATGACCACCCAGCCCGCGATGACGACGTTGTTGTAGGAGATCGCGCGCGCAATCGCCTGGTGGCCGGCTTCACGCACGATCGGTTTCGACGCCATGGTGTGCAGCCCGAGATAGCCATACACGGCTATGGCCGCGCCTGCCGCGAGGATGACGAGCGCGATGAGATCGCGGCGACGAGCGCCCGGTTCGACCTGCTGGCTCACAACCGCTCGCCGACGTACCGGAGCAGATCGACGCAACGCGACGCGTAGCCCCACTCGTTGTCGTACCAGCCCGTCACCTTCACGAGCGTGCCGTCGATCACGTTGGTGGTCTTCGCGTCGAGAATGCAGGAGTACGGATTCCCGATGTAGTCGGCGGACACGAGCTCTTCCTCGCTGTAGGCGAGATAGCCCTTGAGCGGACCCGATTCCGATGCCTTACGGAAGGCCGCGTTCACGTCGGCGATCGTCGTTGGGCGCTCGACCTCGGCGACGAGATCGGTGAACGAGACGTCGGCGGTGGGCACGCGGACGGCGAGGCCGTCGATCCTGCCTTTGACTTCGGGAATCACGAGCGACGTCGCCTTCGCGGCGCCGGTCGTCGTCGGAATCATCGAGACGGCAGCCGCGCGAGCGCGCCGCAAGTCTTTGTGCGGCAAATCGAGCACGTTCTGGTCGTTCGTGTAACTGTGGATCGTGATCATGGACGCGTGACGAAGCCCGAAGTTGTCGAGCACCACGCGGACCATCGGCACCAGGCAGTTGGTTGTGCACGAGGCGTTCGAGATCACGTTGTGCTGGCGCGCATCGTACTTCTCGTGATTCACGCCCATCACGATCGTGATGTCTTCCTTCTTTGCCGGCGCCGAGATGATCACCTTCCGCGCGCCGGCCGCGATGTGCTTCTTCGCGTCCTCGGCGTTGGTGAATCGGCCGGTCGATTCGAGCACCACGCTTACGCCGAGCTGCTTCCACGGGAGCGCCGCGGGATCTTTTTCGACGAGCACCCTGATCTCGCGGCCGTCGATGTGAATGCAGCCATCGCCGGCCGTGACGACGCCGGGATACGTGCGATGCACCGAGTCGTACTTGAACAGATGCGCCAGCGTCTTGGTATCGGTGAGATCGTTGATGGCGACGAACTCGAGGTTGGTGTCACCCTGCTGCGCCGCCGCCCGGATCACTTGTCGTCCGATGCGACCGAAACCGTTGATGCCTACCCGAATGGTCATGTCCTGGTATGCTCCGTTAGTCAGCCGGCATCGCCGATTGCCGGCGCCCGGCCAAAGGTCACGATGCTGATGATCCGGGCGCCCGCGTCGAACAGCGTGGCCGCACATTCGCCGAGTGTGGCGCCCGTGGTCACGACGTCATCGACGAGCACCAGATGCGCACCGCGGATCGAGCGCCGCTCGGTGACGGGCACCGCAAACGCGCCCGAAACGTTGTGTCGCCTCTCCTCCGGTGTCAACCGCGTTTGTGTCGCGGTTCGACGCGTGCGGACGAGACACGATTCGCGCACGGGGATGTGACATCGCGCGGAGAGCGCGCGAGCGAGCAACGCGCTTTGATTGTAGCCGCGCTCGCGCAGTCGGCTCGCCGCGAGCGGAACCGGAATGAACGCGGCGCGCTCGGCGATCACGTCGTCCGGCCATGGGATGCGGGCCATGCGCGCGGCCATGGGTTCGGCGACGCCGCGCCAACCGGCGTACTTGAGTGCGTGGACGATCGCGCCGGCGGTGCGTCCCGGAATCCAGCAGACCGATCGCGCGGCGCGCACGTAAGGCGGCAGGAGCTCGCACCATGTGCAGTGCTCGCGCGTGAGTGGGTGACCACAGCGCTCGCAGCGTGGATAGGGCAGCTCGTGCACGCGCGCCCAACACCGGCCGCAGACAAGGCCGCGATCGCCATGGTCGAGGAGACGCGAGCAAGCGACGCACGACCTCGGCAGGAGCAGCTCGCCGAGCGCGGCCGCGGCACGGCGCAGTCCAGCCGTGCGCCATGCGGCGATCATGCGTTGCACGCCGCCTCCCACATCACGTCGCGCGGCGCCTCGATGCCGAACCATCGCTCGAACGCGAGCGCGCCCTGTTCGATGAGCATCGCGAGGCCGTCGCCGGCGCGAAGGCCTCTCGCTTTGGCGTCGCGCACCCACGTGGTGTCGCCCGGTCGGTGCACGAGGTCGATGACGCCGACGGCGGCGGGCAAGAGCACGACGTCCACCGGCAAGATGTCGTCGGCCATGCCGGCCGGCGTCGCGTTGACGACCACGGTGCACTCGTGCACGGCGTCGGCGGGGCGCGCCGCGATGCGATCGACCACCGGGAACCGCGCGGCCAGCGTTTCGGCGCGCGCCGGCGTGCGGTTACAGAGCGTGACGCGCGCGCCGGGCCATCGCTCGACCGCCGTGCACACGGCGGCCGCCGCGCCGCCGGCGCCGAGCACCGCGACGCGTGCGCCTAACGGAATGGAGCCGAGGACGCGGCGGGCGAGGTGGTCGAAGCCCGCGACGTCGGTGTTGTCGCCCGCGAGCGCGCCCTGCTGCACCCAGAACGTGTTCACGGCGCCGGCGCGCTGGGCGACCGGCGTGAGCATGTCGCACATCTCGGCGACGGCGGCTTTGTGCGGAATGGTCACGTTGCCGGCCGCGCGCTGCGCGACGAGCGCGCGGACGCGGTCGCCTAACGCGCCGGGCTCGACATCGAGCGCGTTGTAGGTGAGCGGAATGCCGGCGGCGCGCAGCGCGGCGTTCTGGAACACCGGGGAAATGGAGTGCTGCACGGGATGGCCGAGCAGCACCAGCGCGGCGATGTCGTGCGCCGTCACGACACGCCCGGTGCTCGCTCCGCGTCGAGGCGGTCGAGGACGAGGCGCAGTTCGCGATCGAGCTCGTCGTACGTGTCGCGATAGAGCTCCAACTCGCCGCCGAACGGATCGCCGATGGGCCGATCGCTGGCGCCGCGCGACGCGTAGGTCGTGATGAGGTGCGCCTTGCCGCGTGCGCCTAACGATTCCAGCCGCTCCACGTGGTGCGGACCCATGGCCAGGATCAGGTCGTACTGCTCGAGCAGCTCGGGCGTCGCCAGACGCGCCTGGTGTGATGAGAGATCCGTGCGCCGTTCGAGACACACGAGCAGCGCGCCATCGGATGCGGGCGCGCCCTCCCACGCCGCGGTGCCCGCGCTCCCGAACTCGATGTCGGTAAGCCCGCGCTCCTGCGCGATGCGCCGCGCAATGGCTTCCGCCATCGCACTGCGGCAGGTGTTGCCCGTGCACACGAAAAGGACTCGCAGAGGCGTCACAAGTCTCCGATCAAATCGGACACGGATTCACGCAGAGTAACCGAGGAGATGGCGCCCGGCCGGATGACGCGCGGGCGTCGACCCATACAATCTACAACTGTCGAAGGTGCCGAGGGCACGAGGCGCCCGCCATCGAGGACGCGGAGCACGCCGCGTCCGATCGCATCGGACCATTGCTGCTCGATCTCGCGCGAGGTCATGGCCGGCGGTACGCCGGGGCGATTCGCGCTCGTCGACGTGATCGGATCCCCATACGTAAGAATCAACCGCGCGAGCGCGGGGTGCGACGTCCAGCGAACGGCGATGCCGCCCTCCGGTCCCCGTAATCTCGCGGGCAGCCGGCGCTCGCCTCCGGGCAGCACCAACGTGAGCGGACCCGGCCAGTGCCGCGCCGCCAGGCGCGACGCGTAGCCGGTGAGCCGGATGTCGTAACGCGCAACCATGTCGCTCGACGCGATGAGAATCAAAAAGGGCTTGCCCGGTGGACGCGACTTGAGCCTTACGAGTGCACTCACCGACTCGGCGTCCACGGCGCTGCCAAAACCGTACACGGTTTCGGTTGGGTACGCGAGGACGCGCCCCGCGCGCAGATGCGCGATGGTCGCCGACATCGACTGCTCGATCTCCGCCGGCGACCAAAACGGGACGGCGAGCGGCGGAGCCGTCATCGCGCCTCGAGAGCCAGCGCCTCGGCGCGCGCGAAGTCGGCTTCTTCGGTGATCTTCATGGCCCGTTCGCTGCCCCGCACCATCCGAACCGGCATGCCTAACCGTTCGCACAGTGCCGCGTCGTCGGTGGCGCGAATGCCCTGCTGTCGCGCTTCCGCGTAGGCGCGCTCGATCATGTCGCGCGGAAAGGCCTGGGGCGTTTGCGCCCGCCAGAGCCGGGTGCGGTCGATGGTCTCCAGCACGCGATCCGCATCATTCACGCGCTTGAGCGTGTCCATCACCGGCACGCCGGCCACGGCGCCCGAACCGGTGCGCGCCACGGCCACCACGCGGTCGAGCGTGTCCGCATCGAAGAGCGGACGCGCGGCATCGTGGATCACCACGACGCGCACTTCGGGCGGGAGGTCCGTTAGGCCTGCGTACACGGAGTCGCCGCGCTCGCGGCCGCCCGCGGACACGAGGAGCCGATCGACGTCGCACTGGAAGATCCACGGCGGCGGATCGCCCGCGTGCGAGCGCGGAAGCACGGCGATCACGACCGCGACGTCGCGCCGCTCCATGCACCGCTGCACGCTGTGCAGGAGCATCGGTTTGCCGGCCACCCATCGAAACTGTTTGAGCTCCGTGCTGCCCGTGCGAGAGCCCGTGCCCGCCGCGACGATGATCACGCCGACGTCGGCGGCCGACGGCGTCTCCACTATCCGTCCCGTCGCGCGCTGTAGTTCTCGAAGCGCGTGTACGATTTGTGGAAGAAGAGATTCACGAATCCGATCGGCCCGTTGCGCTGCTTGCCGACGATCACTTCGGCGCGACCCTCGAGCGAGTTGCCGTCCTTGTCCGTTGGGCCGTCGTACACTTCCTGCCGATAGATGAACATGACGAGATCGGCGTCCTGCTCGATCGCGCCCGATTCGCGCAGGTCGGACAACTGCGGCCGGTGATCGCCCGCCCGCTGCTCGGGCGCGCGCGACAACTGCGAGAGGGCGATGACCGGCACGTTGAGCTCCTTCGCCAGCGCCTTGAGCGAGCGCGAGATCGCGCTGATCTCCTGCTGGCGGCTCTCGGAGTTCGGACCCGAGATGAGCTGCAGGTAGTCGACGATCACCAGCTCGATCTTCGCATCGGCGCGGAGGCGGCGCGCCTTGGAACGAATCTCCAGCAGCGAGATGCCGGCGGTGTCGTCGATCCAGATGGGCGCGGCGCTCAGCGTGCCGGCTGCGCGCGCCATGCGCGTGAAGTCATCGTCGCGCAGCATGCCCTTGCGCAATCGTTGGGCATCCACGCGCGCTTCCGATGTGAGCATGCGCTGGACGAGCGCTTCCTTGCTCATCTCGAGTGAGAACAGCGCCACCGGCGTGTGCTTCTCGATTGCCGCGTGCTGCGCGATGTTGAGGACTAACGATGTCTTTCCCATCGACGGACGCGCCGCGACGATGACGAGGTCCGCGTTCTGGAATCCCGACGTCATCTCGTCGAGGTCGGTGAACCCACTCGGCACGCCGGTGATGGTTTTGCCGCCGCGCTGCAGCGCTTCGATGCGCTCCATCGTCGGCCACATGAGCTCTTTGATGCGGGTGAAGCCCTGCATCCCGCGCTGCTGGCTCACCTGGAACACGCGCTGCTCGGCGTCGTCGAGGAGGTCGGCGGCGGTCGAGCGACCTTCGTAGGCCTCGGTGATGAGCGCCGTGCACGTCTCGATGAGGCGGCGCTGCAGCGCCTTCTCCTTGACGATGCGCGCGTGATACTCGACGTTCGCCGATGTGGGAACCGCGTCGACGAGATACGCGATGTAGTCCTTGCCGCCCGCAATCTCGAGGTCGCCGCGACGCGCCAGCTCGTCGGCCAGCAGGAGTGGATCGACTACATCGCCCCGCTCGACGATCGCGACCATCGCGCGGAAGATCCGCCGATTGCGCTCGCGGTAAAACATCGTGTCGTCCACGTGCTCGGTGGCGCGCAGGATCGCGTCCTGGTCCATGAGCATGGCGCCCAACACGGCGGTTTCCGCCTCTTCCGAATATGGAGGACGGCGTTCGCCTTGCCGATCATTTACGGACGCCATCGAGGAGTCGACGAGCGAGCTGGACATCTTCCCAGGTTGGTCGCTTCCAAGCGGGATTGCGGAGGAGCGCGGCCGGGTGATAGGTGACGACGACGGGAATCCCGTGATAGCGATGAATCGCGCCGCGCAGCTTGCTGATCGAGAGCTTCGTCTCGAGCAACGTTTGTGCGGCGAAGGTACCGAATGCGACGATGACTGAAGGTCGGATGATCTCCAGTTGACGGACCAGATACGGACGGCAGGCGTCCACTTCGGTTGGAAGCGGGTTGCGATTGCCGGGCGGACGATGCTTGAGGACGTTGACGATGAACACGTCGTCCCGGCTCAACTTAATCGCCTCCAGAATCTTCGTAAGAAGCATTCCGGCCTGGCCGACGAAGGGACGACCCGTTTCATCTTCGCTGGCGCCCGGCGCTTCGCCGACGCACACCAATCGCGCCGTTGCGCTGCCTTCGCCCGGAACCGGATTCTTGGCCGTGCGATGGAGATCGCACTTGCCACACGCGTTGATGAGCGCCGCCACATCGTCCACGGTGTGGCACTGTGCCAGTTCGCCGCCGAAGAGCTCGTTGCCTTCGCTGCCCACCACGAGACCGTCGGGCGGAAGCGCGGCGGGTGCGCTCGGCGACGTGCGTATTTCGGGCGCGACTTCGATGGGCGGCGCGGGCGCCGTCGCGGCTGGCGCCTGTGCGCCCGCAGTGCGCAGTGCGTGGCGCCAGTCCTGGGGAGCGGCAGGCGGCGGCGATTCGCCGCCTCGCGCGCCGCGCGCGGCACCGATGATTCGCATGACGTCTTCCACAGACAGTGTGTCGAGCACGAGCTCGACGTCGCCTTGCTCGCGCCGCTGCTCGAGGTAGCGGCGGAGCAGCTCCTCAGCGTGCACGCAGGAGGGCCTCGACGCGGTCGAGGATGACATCGGCGAGTGACGTCTTGGACATGACGGGGATCGCGTCCGCGGAGCCGTCGGGTGCGAGGATGGTGACGCGATTGGTGTCGGCGCCGAAGCCGGCGTCGGGTTCCCGCGCGCTGTTGGCGACGATGAGGTCGAGCTGCTTGTCGGCCAGCTTGGTGCGCGCGCTCTCGAGCAGGTGGTCGGTTTCGAGCGCGAACCCGACGGTGACGAGACCCGGCGGGCGATGCCTAACGGTGCAGGCCAGGATGTCGGTGGTGGTCTCGAGCGCGATGGACGCCGGGCCGTCCGTCTTCTTGAGCTTGCTCGTCGCGGGATCGGCAGCACGGAAGTCGGCCGGTGCGGCCGCCATGACGAGGGCGTCCGCGCCGGGGAGCGCGTGCCTAACGGCCTCCGCCATCTCGTCCGTGGTCTCGACGCGCACGACCGACGGGCCGACCGGCTCCGGCACCTCGAGCGGTCCGGCGATGAGCACTACACGCGCTCCGCGCCGCCACGCCGCGGACGCGATCGCCACACCCATCTTGCCGCTGCTGCGGTTGGAAAGAAACCGTACCGGGTCCACCGGTTCGCGCGTTGGTCCGGCGGTCACGACCACGGTGCGTCCGCGGAACGATGCGTCGTCGAGGACGCGGCCCACGTGCGCGACGATGGTCTCGGGCTCGGGCATGCGACCCGGTCCGCTTCCCTCGCCTGCCGCGAGCGCGCCGACATCGGGATCGACCACGGTGTAGCCGAGGTCGCGCAGGTGTAACGCGTTGCGCTGTGTTTGCGGGTGCGCCCACATCGCGTCGTTCATCGCGGGAAACAGGATCACGGGCGCGGTGGTGGCGAGCAGGCACGCCGCGAGGAGGTCATCGGCGCGACCGTGCGCGGCGCGCGCGAGAAAATCGGCGGTGGCCGGCGCGACCACGAGCGCGTCGGCTTCGCGCGCCAGATGGATGTGGTCGAGCGCGCGTCCGGGAGAAAAGAGGTCGGTGTGGACGGCGCGCCCGGTGAGCGCCTCGAACGTAAGCGGCGCGATGAACTGCGTCGCACCGCGCGTCAGCACCACGTCGACTTCGGCACCGGCAGCCGTGAGCAGCCGCGCGACCCACCCGGACTTGTAGGCCGCGATGCCCCCGCTGACGCCGAGGACGATGCGCGCACCACCGAACGGGCGCACCGCGGGTCAGTGCCTAACGGTTGCGGCGCGGGAGCACGCGGTACGCGATGCCTTCCTCGTTCGTGAGCTCCTCGAGGGCCCGCGTCGTGAGCTTCTTCTCGCGCGCCTCGCTCATGGTGCGCGGAAACTCATTGAGCAGCCGGGCGTACTTGGCCGCGATGAGCACGCCGAGATATTTGTTGGCCGCGCGCTTCGCGACGTCGGCCGGGGTGTACACCTGCATGCAAATCTCCTGGAAGTCGGAAAGAAAACGACAAGACCGGACGAAACCGTGGCCCTACCTCATGGCCCAAGTTCTTTTTCCAACCGCTCGATGATGTGCCGCACGTCGCGTTCCACGTTCTGCAACCGCTCGCGGCGCAGGCCCTCGGCGTCGATGATGCGCGACACGTTGGAGACTGCCTGATCGAGCTCGTCGTTCAGCACCACGTACTGAAACATCGGTACCGCTCTGAGCTCGCCCAACGCACTGACGAGCCGCTTCTTCAACGCTTCGGGTGTCTCCGTTTGACGGCGACGCAGCCGCTCCAGCAACACTTCGCCCGAGGGCGGCAGGACATAGATCAACACAGATTCGGGGAACACAGCGCGGAACTGCGACGCGCCCTGCACGTCGATGTCCATGATGACGTGCCGTCCCTCGCCCAACACACGGTTCACCTCGTTGCGCAACGTGCCGTACAGGTGGCCGTGTACCGCCGCCGACTCTGCGAACTCGCCGTGCTGTTGGCGCTCCAGAAACTCGGCGGTCGACAAGAAATAATAGTCCTTACCGTTCACTTCGTGTGGGCGCGGCGGTCGCGTCGTACACGACACCGAGTAGCCCACGTCCGGGCGCCGTGCGAGCAGCGCATGCGTGATGGTCGTCTTGCCGCCCCCCGACGGTGCCGAGAGGATCACCGGAAAGACGTTCACTCGATGTTCTCCACCTGTTCGGCGATCCGCTCCAGCTCCTCCTTCACGGCGACCACGTCGTGCGTCATGACGGCGTCGCGCGCTTTGCTGCCTGTGGTGTTCGCCTCGCGCAGCATCTCCTGCAACAAGAATCCCAGTCGCTTGCCGACCTGGGCGTCCGTGTTAGCGTGCAACGTCGATCGGAACGCCTGCAGATGCGAGCGAAACCGATCTACTTCTTCTGCGACATCGAGGCGATCGGCGAGGATCGCGATTTCCTGCGCCAACCGTTGCGGGTCGACGTCGACACCGCCTGCGAGCTCGTGCACCGATTCGCGCAATCGTTCGCGCTCCGACACCAGCCGTTCGGGCGCGCGTGCCGCGATGCGGTCGAGCGCCCGCTCGACGATCCCGATGCGGTCGTCGAGCACCATCTCGATGCGCGCCCCTTCCGCTTCGCGCATTCGCGTGAGGGCGGTCACCGCATCTTGAACGATGGCCGTGAGCTCCTCCGCCGTTCCGGTCCCCTCGTGCGCTTCGCTGCCTAACACGTCGGGCAGTCGCAGGATGGCCGACACATCGAGCTCGGTGGACAGGCCGTGTTTTTTCTGCAGCGCGCGTATGACGTCCACATAGTCGGCGAAACGCCGTTCATCCACCATCGGACCATTCTCGCCCGGAGCATCGCGTTCCGTGCGTGCGGCGAGCGACACGTGGCCGCGCGCAATGGCCTTACGCAGGACCTCGCGCACCTCGCCTTCCCAGCGCGACATGGCGCCGGAGAGCTTGATGTTGGAGTTGAAGAAGCGGTGGTTCACCGTGCGAAGCTCGACGGTCACCCGTTGCGCGCCGAAGCGACCCGTCGCGGCTCCGAACCCGGTCATGCTGCGTATCATGGATAATCATCTAAGTTACGGCGCCACAATGAGGTTGTCAAACGGCGATGATTCTCTAAAGTGCGCGGGCTTGGAGAGAATCGAAGGCCCGCGTGGTGGGCTTCCTCGCTCTGGGGTGGGCTTCCTCGCTCTATGGAACACGGATTGAACGGATTGAACGGATTTTACGGATCGCTCGGCTGCGGAGGGAGCATCCAGGCGCTCATTGGCGAGACCTTTGGATTTTTTGTTAACAACAAAGACGTTTTGTCGTTCATGCGGCGGCGATGCGGGGCGCGATGTTCCCGACCCCGCAGCCGAGCGATCCGTAAAATCCGTTCAATCCGTTCAATCCGTGTTCCATAGAGCGAGGAAGCCCTCCACGCGGGCCTACGATTCCTGGCCTCTCTTACGGAGATGGCCCGCCCAACACCGCGCTCAGTTCCAGAACTGCCATCTGACACCGTACGTGAGCAGCTGCCGCGGCTGCGCGTAGCCCGGTACGATCTCGTAGATGGGCGGATTGATGCCATAGATCGAATGGAAGAAGATCACGGCATCGATGATGCGCACTTCGATGCTTCCAACCAGCACGTGACTGAACACGGCGAACGGCGCGTTGTTGTCGAACGTCTCGTCGGTCGTGGTCGTCGGAAAGAGCACGTTCTGGCGGAACTCGTGCGCGATCGAGCCGCGAAATCCGAAGTTGCCGCTGGGGAACCGGCTCAGCCACTTCGTGTCGAGGTACAGCTCCTCGCGCGTTTGGACCTGAGGTCGGTAGTAGCCGTTGTTCGAATAGCGGACGCCCCACACATCGGCACCGATGTCCTTGTAGAACTTGCCGTTAATGGTGCCGTAGATACCCGTCGCCGGCACGGCGCGCCGCGCGACGAAGCTCGTGTCGTACGCGGACAGCCCCGGCACGAACGTCGCGTCGCGCCGCAGGATGCCTCCCGTGAGCCACGTATTGAACACCTTGAGCCCCGCCTCCAGCCTAACGGCAACCTGCTCGCCGCCGTCGGCACCGCCGCCGTGCCGGTGCGTCACCGCGCCCGTCACCGAAAAAAAGTCGAGCGGCGTGAATCGCGCCGATGCTTCCTCGGTGGATGTCGTGTCCGGCCCGCGGTAGTCGGCGAAGAACGACACCGCCAATTCCTTTCGCTCGTACGCGAGGCGGGCCTCGAGCGAATTCATCGTGCTGCTGTTAGGCAAGAAGTGCAGACGGTCGGCGGCGCTGAGCCTGAGTCCCCAGCGCGTGAAGCCGCCGGTCGCCACGACCTGCTTGGCCGACATCGTCGTGTCGGCCGAGTCCGCCGGAGCGAAGTCGAGCTGCGGGTGAAAGGGCGAGTGCTCGGCGAATTGCTCCGTCGCCACCATCACTTGCGCCCACGATCCGGAATCGGGATCGCCGTAGCCGGCCCGCAGGTACGCGTCGGTGCGCGTGCGGTCCTGCTCCGACACGACGCCGTTCACGCTCGCCACGAGATCCTGGTCCTGTTCGTCGCGCGAACGCGATGACCGAATCGCATATGCGTCGATGCTCCACGGACCTTTCGCCCAACCCAGACGACCGGTGAGCGCGAGCTCGTCGCCGCCGCCGATGGTCGGATCGGAGTTGGTCCCGTATTGCTGGCCGGCCAGCTGCAGGGCCATGCCGTTGCCGTATCGCTTGCCGTAGAAGCCGCGATAGAGATTCGTGCCTTCGTCGCCCGTTAGGACATCGACGCGCGTGTTGGTCGACGTACGCTGTACGCGCCAGCTGCGCAGGTACACACGCAACTCGTCGGCGCCGCGCTCGACCGACACTTCCTCGAGCGAAAACAGCTGCACCTCGGATGCGTCGAGCGCACCCGGCGACCGCGGATCGAGGTTCTCGATCTCGACACCGTCGTAGAAGTATCGGACGCGCGCCGGATTGCCGAGGTACGCGGCGTACTGCGGCGACGTGATCCATCCCGAGCGAAACGCCGTGACGCCGGGGATGAGCTTGAGCAGATCGAGCAGATTGATCGCGCCCGTGGCGAACATCTGGTCGCGGTCCCAGTGGTACTGCGTGCCGATGCCCACCAGCTGCGGCATTTCGGCGTGCGCGAGCGCCGCCTTGATCGTGTCCTTGGGGACCTGCGTCGTGTCGCTCGTCGTGTCGGAGTGCGTCGTGTCCGACGGCATGGGCACGGCGTGCTGCGTCGTGTCGCGTTTGGCGCGCGCCGTATCGACGCGGGACGTTGTGTCCCGGCGCGTGGTATCCGCTCGCGTCGTGTCACGCGGTGCCGGCACAGCCTGCGCGGCCGCCGTCCCGCCGAGGACGAGCGCGACCAGCACCACCCACGGCGCGCGCCTAACGGAGCGGCGGGCGAGCGTCAGCGCGCCCTCCCTCGCACCAGCTCGACGAACGTGCCCACCGGAACGCCCGTGGGGCCCTTGGGGATGTACGTGAGGTCGGCCTCCGAATAGGCGGTGCCCGCGATGTCCATGTGCACCCACGTCAGGTCTTCGGCGAACTCCCTGAGAAACATCGCGGCGGTGCATGCGCCGGCCGGACGGCCCCCCGTGTTCTTGATGTCGGCGACGTCGCTTTTGATCAGCTCCTTGTACTCGTCGTACAGCGGCAGCCGCCAACCGGGCTCGCCCGCGCGGGCCCCGGCGGCGAGGACTTCGGAGACGAGCCCGTCATCCGTGCCGAACACGCCGCTTGCGGTATGGCCTAACGCAATCACGCAGGCACCGGTGAGGGTCGCGGCATCGACGACCGCCGACGGGGAGAACCGCCGCGCGTACGACAGCACGTCGGCCAACACCAGGCGTCCCTCGGCGTCGGTGTTGATCACTTCGATGGTCTTGCCCAGGTGGCTGCGCACCACGTCGCCGGGATTCACGGCGGTGCCGGACGGCATGTTGGTGGTGCTGCCCACGAGGCCAACCACGTTCACCGCCAGCGCGAGGCGCGCAATCGATTCCATCGCGCCTAACACACCGGCCGCGCCGCACATGTCGAACTTCATCGCCTCCATGCCCTGGGCGGGCTTTATCGAGATGCCGCCGGAATCGAAGCACAGTCCTTTACCGACGAGCGCGATGGGCCTACTGCCCGCCGGTCCACGCGTGTATTCGAGCGCGATGAGCTTGGGATCCTGGGGCGTGCCCTGCGCCACGCAGAGAAACGAGCCCATTTTTTCCTGTTCCATCTCGGCGCGGCCGAGGACCGTGATCCGCATCCCGTGGCGCTCGGCGATCTCGCGCGCCGTGTCGGCGAGGTAGGATGGCGTGCAGAGATTCCCCGGCATCATCGCCAAGCGCCGTGCCAGCGCCATTCCTTCGCCGATCGCAGTCCCGCGCTCCACGGCCTGCACGGCCGCGCTGTCGTCGCACAGGATCACGGCCGACTCGAGCTCGGGTCGGCGCTCGTCCGCGGGCGGCGGCGTTTTGAGATCCGCATATTCCCACGCACCCATGAGCAGCCCGACGGTCACCGCTTCGACGGTGTCCGCGTTGCGCGCGCCGTCGTACCACGCGAGCGTGCCGGCGCCGAGCTTCCGCGCCTGACGCGCGGCGATGCTCGCGGCGCGACGCAGCGCGCCCGCCGCATCGGACGGGTCGCCTAACCCGATCAGGAGCACGCGCTGCGGATGGGCGCCGCCGGCGCCGCCCGACAGGTGCAGCACTTCGTCGCGGCCGCCGCGAAACTCGCGCCGGTTCAGCGTCTGCCCGAGCGTTCCGCCTAGCTTCGCGTCGAGCGCCGTCAGGTCGGGCGGCACCGTCGGGTGCTTGCGGAACGCTAGGACGAGCAGCGGGGCATCGACGGCGTCGGCGGCGGAGCGGCGCGTGCTGACACGAAGGGGCATTGATCCGGGCTCCACAGTGAGCAACGGAGCGAACGCGGCAGTGCCGCGCCCGCTCCGGCAGGTGACGAACCAGTTCTCGCGGAAGACGGAGCCGCGCGGCCGGCCGCGCGCATGCATGGCGCGATCGGCGCGGGTCCGGCGCGAGCGGCCGAAATCCGCTGGAAGTTACCGCGGTTTCTACCGCACGGAACCCCTCCGGTTCCCGCACCGGCCGGTTGCGCGCACAAGGATTTGTCCCTCGCACCCGGATGCCGGCTCGCCGGCCGCACGCATTTCGCCTAACGAACGCAGACCGGGCCGCCGCACGCGTCGTATTGAATTGCGGCCTGCGCCGCGGCAATCTTCTGCTGGGACCCCCCGGCCAGGAGCCGACGACCATGGCAGGTTATTCCGGAACGCCGCTCGCCGACAAGCTCGGCATCAAGGCAGGCATGTCGCTGTGCGCATCGAATGCGCCCGGCGATTACACGACGATCGTCGCTCCGATGCCCGACGGCGTCACGCTCCAAGCGCGCGCGACGCGTACGACCGACATGGTCCACGTGTTTGCATCGCGCTCCGCCGAGCTCGACGCGGCGCTCAAGCGGTATCGTTCTACGCTCGGCCCGACGGCCGTGGTGTGGGTATCGTGGCCCAAGAAATCGGCGAAGGTCCCGACCGACATCACCGAGGACACCGTCCGCGCGCTCGCCCTGCCGCTCGGCTTCGTGGATGTGAAGGTGTGCGCGGTCGACGCGACGTGGTCGGGACTCAAACTCGTCGTCCGCAAGTCACTCCGTTAGCACCAGGATCCGATGCATCTCTTTGCACCGTTGACGCTCCGCGGCGTCACGCTGCGCAACCGCGTCGTCGTGTCGCCCATGTGCCAGTACTCGAGCGAGGACGGCTTCGCCACCGACTGGCATCTCGTCCACCTCGGCCAGTTCGCGGCTGGCGGCGCGGCCATGGTGCTAACGGAAGCGACGGCCGTGACGGCCGATGGTCGCATCAGCCCGCACGACCTCGGCGTCTGGAAAGACGAGCACGTGGAGATGCTCGCGCGCATCGGCCGCTTCGTCGCGTCGCAGGGCGCGGTGTTCGGCATGCAGGTGGCGCACGCCGGCCGTAAGGCGAGCACGGGGCGGCCCTGGGAGGGCGGCGGTCCTGTGGGAGTGGAAGCCGGCGGATGGACGCACCTCGCGGCGCCGAGCGCCCTGCCCTTCGGCGCGCACCATCAAACGCCGGACGCGCTCGACGACGCCGGCATCGCGCGCGTGGTATCGGCGTTTCGACGCGCCGCCGAGCGCGCGCTCGCGGCGGGCATACAGGTCATCGAGCTGCACGCCGCGCACGGGTATTTGTTGCACGAGTTTCTGTCACCGCTCGCCAACGCGCGCACCGACGCGTACGGCGGATCGTTCGAGCATCGCATCCGGCTGGTCCTCGAGGTGGTGGCGAGCGTGCGCGAGGTCTGGCCCGAGCGGCTGCCGCTGCTCGCGCGTCTTTCGGTCACCGATTGGCGCGACGACGGGTGGACGCCGGATGAATCGGTAGCGCTCGCGCGCCGGTTAGGCGAGGTGGGCGTCGATGCCATCGATTGCAGTTCGGGCGGCGTGGTGCCCGGCGTGCCGATTCCGATGGGGCCCGGCTATCACGTCGAATTTGCCGAGCGGATCCGGCGTGAGGCCGGCGTACGGAGCGCCGTGGTCGGCTACATCACGGGAGCGGCGCAAGCCGACACGATCGTGCGCTCGGGGCAAGCCGACCTGGTGGTGATGGCCCGCGAGCTGCTGCGCCGCCCCCACTGGCCGCTCGCGGCGGCGCACGAACTGGGACAGGAGGTGCGGTGGCCGCCGCAATATCTGCGGGCGAAGCCGCGCTGACCGCGCCGCTCGCCTAACGAGAGGGCGTCGCGGACGCGGGTCGCACGCCTAACGCTTGGGCGGGAAGAGCGTCGCGAGCTCCGGTACCTGACCCGCCGGTGTCCACGCCGCCATGCCGTGTCGCCAGACGAGGGTCTCCGGTGTGAGCGTCCCCGGCACCGCCAGCGTGCCCTGCTCCACCGGACCGGTGCGCTGGCCGCCCACCGCATAGTACCACGCCACCGAGGGCAGCGGCGGAGGTTCGTACGCGCCGACGACCGGCGCCGCAGCCGCGGCGGCGCGTTGCCCCAGCGCCGCGCCCATGCCGATGCCGACGCCCGCGGCCGCGCCACCGCTCGGATTGCGCGCCGCGTCGCGGATCGCGTCGGCGCTCTGCAGCTGCGTGTACGAGTCCAGTTGGCCGCGCAGCATACTCATCCGCGTCTGTTGGTCCAGCGTGGCTTCGACCTCGGTCGGCAACGACACGTTCTCGATCACGAGCTGTGTGATGCTCAAGCCGTACTGGTCGAACTGCGGCGCGACGCGCTGCTGCACCTGCGCGCTGACTTCGGCGTACCTGGCCGACAGTTCGTAAATCGAAATTCCGCCGTCGGCGAGCACGCCGCTCACTCTGGCCACGATCAGGTCGCGCAGCTGATCGACGATCTGGTCCGTCGCAAAGCCGGCCGTCGCCCCGCTCAGCTGCTCGACGAACCGGCGCGGGTCGACCAGCCGCATCGCGTACGTGCCGTACGCGCGCAGCCGCACCGGTCCCAGTTGGGCATCGCGCACGATGACCGGATTCGTCGTGCCCCACTT
>Ga0209168_10000688_pt1 | contig 30509 bp, 27 predicted proteins | sample Coa_R1_FD_187156 | JGI IMG/M metagenome (GOLD analysis project Ga0209168, IMG submission 187156) | Surface soil microbial communities from Centralia Pennsylvania, which are recovering from an underground coalmine fire - Coalmine... | ecosystem: Environmental > Terrestrial > Soil > Unclassified ...
TTCCCAAGGAGAGAAATTATGAGAGAAAGAAACTCGAGCCCTGAGCCGCTCGTTCGATTCTGACCCTTACCGCCGCTCTTAAGCCGGTCCGGGCACAGTGTACCCGACGTGCACCACCGGAACCGACGGCATCTTTATTGCCGGCATCCTCGGAACGCTGACTCGTACTCGTGGGCACACTATTCTCGGTGCTCTGACCACCACGGGATTAAAATTAGCCATGTTCAGCCGGGCAAACCGCGCTTCCATGCGGGACCGATTGGCCTCCAGCCGGGCTAGTTGCGCTTCTTCTCGCGCCGACATCTGTTCGAAACGATCCAACTCCGAGTGCGCCGGGGCAATCGAGTGCCGTACTTCCGCCAAGACCGCGCTCAGGGGACATGGGGACGACTGGTGCGCGCTGATGATCTGGGCTTCGGCCATAAACTGATCCGCGCGTCCGGTGGCCAAAGCCAACACGGCGTTGCTGTTATGTTCGACTCGATCTGCAATACGGTGCGCCCATTCCAAGCCGCCATTGTGGTAACTCGAGTTCAATCCGGCCGCAAGGACCGCAGTGGCTAACCATCCCCATGCTTGTGTCTTCATTGCCTTAACCCCTTATGCATCAATAGACGAAGGGCCCTTCAATCTGTTAGCAAGGAAAGATACGAAATAGGCGGTCGGAAGGTTCCCCGGAAATCTTGCCAAGCACGTAAGTTGAACCAGGGCTGCAGTCGAAGCTTTCATAATGCGCTCTGTATCAGGGCGACCGCAGTCTGTGGGTCGGCGACCTCAACAATCAATTGCTTGTACTGTTCGTCATGCAGGTCGATGACAATTGTCTTTTCCGGATGGTGCACATCCCAGAACACGCGCCTGCCGTCCTGATAGAACGTTCCCGCGGTAATTACACCCGGCACATTGGTTCCGGGCAGCCTCAAGCCGTGCCACCAGCCGCGCGCGACCTCTGGGTCTGCTCGAACACGTGCAATGTGGGGAAGAGGTATTTCGAGGCTGCTCTTCAAAGCCCAAAGTTTGTCAGCGCCGCGAACATGCAGCGTCAGCTTGCCTTCTGCTACCGAAAGATCGACCATTGGATCGCTCCCTGCAGTTCACTGAACCAGGACTGCCGTATCAGATTTCGCGCGCAGTATTGCGACATCGCAGGCTGTGCGATAAGACGACGACAGATGACTGATGCCAGCCTCACTGACTAGCATCCACCGCCAACTTTAGTCGTCGCCACCACGGTGCTTTGGGATGCAAAGTCGTATAGGGTCCGACGGCGTTTGTCCATTGCTACACAGATCAGATTTGAGACGATAAGTACCCACGCGCTCATTAGAAGAAGGCTAGCCATCCGATTCTGAGTGGCATCCCTCAAGGCGAACCGGTACCGCCAAATCGCTGCGTGGCTTAGTTCCCATGGCGCGAATTTCACCGTTGTCCGCAAAACTGAGGTGGCGAAGGTTAATCGCTCTCCAGTTCCGCTCTGCACCTCGATCCGCGTAATCCGTTTACCGAAGGTTCCTCTTGCAGAGCTGGCCTCGCAAACCGCGAAATAGGACGCAATCGGAAGTGTGAGAAGAACAAAAGAAGCCAAGTGCGCGGTGGTTGCCTGGTCGAACAACGCACGGATCAGTGGGAACATGAACGCGGCTAATCGTAGAACGCCAAGGTACAGCACAATGAAGAGGTAGTCCCACAGGAACGCCGCCGCGCGGCGCCCCACGGGGGCCGGGACAAAAGATGCGCTGACCGAGTTACCGAGTGTGCGTTCCGCAATTTTCATTCAGACTGTCGCAGGCTCGCGCTGCTTGAGTTTTTCGAGGATCATTGGCCCCAACTGTGAGACGCTACCCGCCCCAAGTGTCAGGATCATCTCGCCTTCATGCGCGGTCTTGCTGACAGCGTCGACTGCATCAGCGAATGAAGCGACGTACTCCACTGATTTGCCACTCTGCTCGGCGATGCGAGCGGCGAGCGCTTGCCCCGTGATGCCATCGATCGCTTTTTCACTGGCCGCGTAGATGTCGAGGACAAACAGCGAGTCTGCATCGGCAAATGCTGTCGTGAAGTCTTCCATCAGGTCGCGCGTGCGCGTGTAGCGGTGCGGCTGGAAGATGACGTGAACCTTGCGGAAGCCGCACTGTCTCGCTGCCGCCAGCGTTGCTTTGATCTCTGTTGGATGGTGGCCGTAATCGTCGATCACGCTGACTCCGGCGGCACGTCCACGCAATTGAAAACGCCGATCGACGCCCCGGAACCCGTCGAGTGCCTTCCGGATTGCATCAACACTTACATCTAGACCGACACCAACCGCAATCGCAGCAGTCGCATTCAGCACATTGTGCGCACCGGGCACGTGCAGTGTGAACTCGCCCAGATCCCGCTTCTGGTAAGTCACCCGAAATCGGCTATACGGACGCGAATCGGCACTGCCCTCGCGCTTCGTTTCCTCCGACTTGATCAGGAAGTCCGATCCCCGCTTCGTACCGTACGTTATGGTGCGCCGCTGCACTTCCGGCAAAAGCTTCCGCAGCAAAGGGTCGTCGTTGCAAGCAACGATCATCCCGTAGAAAGGCACGCGGTCCATGAACTCGAGAAATGTCTTCTTCACGTCGCGCATGTTGCGATACGTGTCCATGTGCTCGCGGTCAATGTTGGTGACGACGGAAAGTATTGGGGACAATTTAAGAAAGCTGCGGTCGCTTTCGTCCGCTTCCGCCACCAGATACTGCGACTTGCCGAGGCGAGCGTTGGAACCCATGGCATCGACGCGTCCACCGACAACCACCGTTGGATCGAGGCCACCCGCCGCGAGCACCGCCGCTACCATTGATGTCGTCGTCGTCTTGCCATGCATCCCGGCGATGGCGATCCCATACTTCAACCGCATCAATTCGGCGAGCATCTCCGCGCGCTGAATGACCGGGATATGCTGCTTGTGCGCGTCGGTGACTTCAGGATTCTCGGCGGCAATGGCTGAACTCGTCACAACCACTTCGGCACCCGCAATGTTCTCCGCGCGATGTCCTTCAAATGTGACCGCACCCAGACTCGCCAGCCGTTGCGTCACGCTGGAACTTTTCAGATCCGATCCGGAGACCTTGTAGCCGAGATTCAGCAGCACCTCGGCAATACCGCTCATGCCGATGCCGCCGATGCCGACGAAATGAATCCGTTGAATTTTCGCAAACATAGATCAAAACGGGTGCTCGGTGGTTAGCGGCCAGCCCTCAGAGTAAGCTCTTTTACTTCGTCACTGGCCACTTATCACTGATCACTGGCCACTCTCTCTTCGATTCCTGCCACTCGGGCCGCCATCCCCGCAATCTCCTTCGCCGCATTCGGGTGCGCCAGCTCCCGCGCCGCATGGCTCATTCTTTGCAGCTTCTGTGAATCTTGCAGTAACGCCGCGATGGTCTCTGCCAGCCAGACTCCTTCCAGCTTCGACTCCTCCACCACGACTGCGGCGCCTTGCTTCGCCAGGGCCTCCGCATTCACTCGCTGATGATCGTCCGCCGCACGCGGAAACGGAACAAACACCGCCGGCTTCCCTGCCGCCGCAATCTCCGCGACAGTGCTCGCGCCGGAGCGGCAAACGACCAGATCGGCACGCGCAAACGCGGCGGGCATGTCTTCAATGAACTTGAAGACTTCTGCTGATTCGCCCAACGATTGATACGCCGCCAGCGCGTCATTATAGTCGCGCTCTCCTGTCTGATGGATGATGTGAATCCCGGGCGCCTCGCGCTGTAACACCGGCAGACAGCGAAGCATGGCTTGATTGATCGCATGCGCGCCTTGGCTCCCTCCGAACACCAGCACGGTCGGCATTCCACCGCGTTTTGGAGGGATTTCGAAAAATGCCTGGCGTACCGGAACGCCGGTCACTTCTCCATGTCGGAAATACTTGGACGTCTCTTCGAAATGCACTGCCGCACCTGACACGAAGCGTGCAACCAGACGATTCGCGAATCCTGGAACGACATTCGGCTCGAACGCCAGTGTCGGAATATGCTTTACCACCGCCGACAACATCGCGGGCCCCGAGGCGTACCCACCCACGCCGATGACCACGTCTGGAGCGAATTCATTCAGCAAGCGCCCCGCATCCCAAAGAGCGCGCGGCAAATCGAAGGCCGTCTTCAGGCGCGTAGTTAGGCTGACGTTTTTCAGAGCGCCGACCCGAACGAGTTGCAACGGATATCCTGCCGCCGGTACCAGCCGGTTCTCGATACCCCGCGCCGTACCGATGAACAATACCTCGGCGTCGTGATCTTTCTTGAGCTGGTTGGCAATGGCCAGTGCCGGAATGACGTGTCCGCCCGTCCCACCGCCCGCCAGAATGACCCGCATGGATTCAGCCATTGGATGATTGAATCACTGAGTGACATTCAATTCCAAGTACATCATTGACTCAAGGACTGAATGACTCAATGGCTCAATGACCAAATTTCCTTTATTCCGCCTGTTTCGTGATATTCAGCAGCACGCCGATGCACGCCAGCGTGACAAATAGGGACGAGCCCCCATACGATATCAGCGGCAGCGGGATGCCCTTGGTCGGCATCATCCCGAGCACTACGCTGATGTTAATAAATGCCTGCAGTACGACCATGCTGGTGATACCCACCGCGAGATAACGTCCGAACAGGTCTTCCGTCCGCCACGAGGCCCGCATCCCGCGCCATAGAAAAATCGCGAACAGGAGGACTACGAACATCGCCCCAACCAGTCCGAGCTCTTCGGCCGTCACGGCAAAGATGAAATCCGTGTGCGGTTCGGGCAGGTAGAACAGCTTCTGCTTCCCTTCCATTAACCCTGTGCCGGTCACACCGCCAGTGCCTACGGCGATCAGCGACTGAATGATGTGGAAGCCCGCGCGCTCACGATCGGCGTAGGGATTCAGGAAAGCAAAAATTCGGTCACGGCGAAACTTCACATGGAAAATCAAAAAATACAACGGCAGAAGCGACGCACCGAAAGCGTATCCGAAATAACGCAGCCGCATGCCTGCAACATAGAGAATGCATCCGGCAATTCCTGCGCACGCAATGGCCGTGCCGAGGTCCGGTTGCGCCACGATCAATCCGAGAAATACCAGCACTGGAGCGGCCGCGGGAAGCAAGGTATTTCGAATGTCGTCCATGGTCCTGGCCCGGGCCTCAAGAAAATATGCCAGAAAAAGAATGAGCACCGGCTTCGCCAGCTCCGACGGCTGAAAAGAGAATCCCCCCGCGTGAATCCAGCGGTGCGTATTGTGCGAGCGGTCGAGGAAGAAAACTGAAATCAGCAGCAGCGTGGTGACTCCCATGAACGAGAAGACCAGCGCCGGATGCTTGTAGCGCTTGTAGTCCACTCGCATGGTGATGACCATTGCGACCAGTCCTGCCACCGCCCAGATTAACTGCTTGGAAAGAAACGCGTACGGCGATCCAAAACGCTCGCGCGCCATCACTGCCGAGGCCGAAAAGACCATCACCAGGCCAAGGAATACCAGCAGCATGGTGACCGTAAAAAGCCATCGATCGACACTCACGCGCTTCGCCATGGGACACTTATTTCACCACGGGGATGCCGAATAGATTGTGGATTGTTGAATTCTTATTGTTGATTGTTTTGGTACGGGCCCAAATATCCGCGGAAAATCATCAGGGCAAGCTACGCGTTCGTGGCTGCTAGTCCTCGCACAATCTCTTTGAAGACCTTCCCACGGTGCTCGTAACTTTTGAACTGGTCGAAGCTGGCACAGGCCGGGGCGAGTAGAACCACATCTCCCGGTTGCGCCGTCGCGTGCGCTTTGCGAATAGCATTCTCCAGCGTTTCAGCGTGCACAACCTCGGCGCCCTTCACCTGCGATTCGATCTTCGCCGCCGCTGCACCGATCGTGTAAATGCGCTTCACCCGCTGGCGGATCAGTTCGTTGAGCACCGTGTAGTCGCTGCCCTTGTCTTTGCCACCGAGAATCAGATGTATGTTCGCCGGGAACGACTCCAACGCTTTGATTGTCGCGTCCACATTGGTAGCCTTGGAATCGTTGTAGTAGTCGACGCCGTCAATCGTCGCCACGAATTCGAGCCGATGCTCGACCGCCTTAAACGCTTGCACCGCCTGCCGGATCTTCGCCGGAGCACATCCCATCAGCACGCCCGCGCAAACGGCTGCCAATACGTTTTCCAGATTGTGCGCGCCTTTTAGGGGAATCTCAGAAACCTGCAGAATCTCTCTCTGTCCCGACGCATCGCGGAACACGATGTTGCCGTCGCGTACCCAAGCTCCCCGCTCGACTTCCTCTTGACGGCTGAACCAGCAGACCTGGGCCCGAGTTCGTTTGCCCATCGCAACGCAAGTCGGATCATCTGCATTCAAAACTGTAAAATCGCTCGGCTGCTGGTTTTCAAAAATACGTGCTTTGGCATCCGTGTAAATCTCGAACGTATGATGACGGTCCAGATGATCCGGCGTGACGTTGAGCACAACGGCGATTTTCGGACGGAACGTCTGAATCGTCTCCAACTGAAAGCTCGACACTTCGAGCACAATCACGGTTTGGGACTTTGCGCGTTCAGCCAGCGAGATCGCTGGAGTTCCGATGTTTCCGCCAACCAGCACCGGAAGTCCGCTCGCCGCCATAATCTCGCCGGTCAACGTGGTCGTTGTGGTTTTCCCGTTCGATCCGGTGATCGCAATGACTGGCCCAGCTAGAAATTGCGACGCGAGTTCGATCTCCCCAATCACGCTCTCTCCCAATGAGCGCGCTTGCACCAGGGGCGGCGCATCCACGGGAACTCCCGGACTCACCACGATGAGGTCCTGACCTCGAAATGTCCGATCCCCATGCCCCCCGGTCTCGACGGTGATCCCGTGATCCAGCAGTACGGGGATCTCATTGCGCAATTCATCGCCGCTCTTCGTGTCAGAAACAGTGACTTGAGCGCCATGCGCTTTCATGAACAGGGCCGAAGCGACCCCAGACTTCCCTAGGCCCACAACCAACGCGCGTTTTCCGTTCAGTTCCATCCAGGACTATTTCACCACAGAGGCATGAAAACACCGAGAAAAACAAATACATCGGCTACGGATCAATACAGAATTACATCAATCAACCAAAAGCAACTCAAAAAAGAATTATCCGTGGAAATCCGTGGCTAAAGATCCTTCTATCTTAGCTTTAGCGTCGTCAACGCGAACAACGCAAAAATCAGCGACGCAATCCAGAACCTCACAATGATCTTCGACTCCGACCACCCCATCAACTCGAAATGGTGATGGATCGGCGCCATCTTGAAAATTCGCTTTTTCCGCAATTTGTACGATCCAACTTGCAGGATCACCGACAGCGCTTCAATGACAAAAACTCCGCCGATAAAGGGCAGCAGTAATTCCTGCTTGATCATCACGGCAACGGTCCCGATCGCACCACCCAACGCCAACGAACCCACGTCACCCATGAACACTTCTGCAGGATGCGCGTTGTACCACAAAAATCCGATCGAAGCTCCGACCATCGCGCCACAGAAGATCGTTAGCTCCGCCACCTGCGGCATACGTTGGAGTTCCAGATAGGTCGCAAAGGTCGCATGGCCGCTCACGTACGTGAGCACCGTCAATGCGCCCGCCGCGATCACTGTGCACCCAATCGCCAACCCATCCAAGCCGTCCGTCAGGTTCACGGCATTACTCGACCCCACGATCACCAGCGCTACAAATGCCATAAACGGCAGGAACGCAAGTGGCCAGAGATGAGGGTGACGTTCCCAAGCCCCAACCACTAAGTCGGGGTGAAACTGCTTAAAGAAGGGTACGATCAACTTCGTGGAATACATGTTGTACGTCTGCATCGCAATCAGCATGGATGCGATCACAATGCTCGCCGCAATCTGCAATCCGAACTTGGCGCGGCTGGTAAGTCCCAGATTCCGGCGGTGCGTCACCTTCGTGTAATCATCCGTGAAACCAATCGCCGCATAGGCGCACGTCGAGAACACCGCGATCCAAACGAACCGATTGCTTAAATCAGCCCAAAGCAACGTCGGCACCACAATCGCAATCACAATCAGCAGCCCGCCCATAGTCGGCGTGCCGGCTTTTTTCTGATGAGCCTTCGGACCTTCTTCGCGGATGTACTGCCCAATCTGAAAGTCGCGCAGGCGGCCAATCACCAGCGGGCCCACAATCAGCGCGGTGAACAATGCCGTCAGGCTCGCAAATGCTGTGCGGAAAGTTACGTACCGGAAGATGCGGAACGGCGCCACGTAGTGTTGCAGCTTTACGAACAGCAGCCAATAGAGCAATCAGCCTCCGAAGAAAACCAAGTGATCCGTGGTTAGTGGTTAGCCGTTTCCTGCGGTTTCGCTGATCGCTGGCCACTGATCACTGACCACTGATTTTCGCCTTCCATGTCTCCATCGCCTTTTCGAGCTTCACACCCCGAGAAGCCTTGAGCAGCACAACGTCTCCGTCACGCGTCTCCCTCGCCAGCCATTCGCCCGCTTCCTCCGGAGTCGCTACGAACTCCGCCCGCGTTCCTGCTTGCTTGGCGCCTTCCACCATGGCGTGGGCAAGCCCGCGCACACCAAGAAGCACATCCACTTGCTTCTCGCTCATGTGCCGGCCCGCGTCGCGATGCATCTCTTCTCCCACCGGACCAAGTTCCAGCATCTCTCCCGCAACCACGATGCGACGCGCCGCCTTCATCGCAGCCAGCGCGTCCACCATCGCGTTCAGCGCCTTCGGATTCGAATTGTAGCAATCGTTCACGACCGTGATGTTACCCAACTGGAGAACCTGCCCACGCTTGTCGGCCGGCGCAAGAGACGCCAACGCGGCTACCGATTCCGACGGCCTCATGCCGCACGCCAGCCCAACCGATACTGCTGCCAGCGCATTCAGGACGTTGTGCTCTCCAACGAGTTGCAGCAAGGCATGTTCCCGGGTTCCTGCCGCTAGCACATCGAATTCGGATCCTTCCGTCCCACGAGATCTGACGTTTTCAGCGCGGACGTCCGCCATTGACTTGATCCCGTACTTGATCGTGCGTCCTTTGAAGTCGCGCCCAAATTGCGAAACGTACTCGTCGTCCGCGTTTAGTACTGCGGTTCCACTGGAGGGAAGCGACTCGACTAACTCATACTTCGCCCGTGCAATGCCTGCGATTGAATCGAAGAATTCCAGATGCACCGGCGCAACATTGGTCACCACGCCAATTTCAGGCTGAGCGATCTTCGCCAGGGCACGAATCTCGCCCGCGTGCGACATCCCCATCTCGATCACTGCAAGATCGTGCTCTGGCTCAAGCTTCAGCAGCATCAGCGGTAATCCGAAGTGATTGTTGAAATTTCCTTCCGACTTCAGCACTCGCCGTCCAAAACTCAGCACATGCGCAATTGCCTCTTTCGTCGTGGTTTTACCCGCTGAACCGGTCACGCCAACCAGAGGCTTGCCCCAGACTTTCCGAACGGCGGTAGCCAGCGTTTGCAGCGCGACGAGCGTGTCGTCGACGCAAAGAAGGTTTGCCCTATCCGCGAAGCGCTGTGCTTGGTCGTGACGTATCACCGCCCCAACTGCTCCTCGCTCCAGCGCGGCCGCGACAAAATCGTGCCCGTCGAGACGCTCGCCTTTCACCGCAAAAAAGAGTTCTCCCGGTCGCACGCTCCGCGAATCAATCGAATATGCCTGCGCCACTTCGTCTCGCGGGAAATCACCCGTCGCCGAGATGAATTCCGCGGTTTTCGACAGGCTCAATTTCATGCCTGCTTCTCCGCTCCGGAGGACGATCCACAGTCAAATCCGCTTGCTTTCAAAATGTCGTGTGCCACCTGCACATCATCGAACGGATGCGCCCCCTCTCGTCCCACCTGTACCTTCTCATGTCCCTTGCCGGCGAGAAGCACGATGTCTCCCGGTCTTGCCTCATTCACCGCGAGACCAATCGCTTTCCGCCGGTCGATTTCGACCACATACTTGACTCCCGTTTTCTGGAGCCCTACCAGAGCGTCGTTGATGATCGCGACAGGATCTTCGCTCCGCGGGTTGTCCGAAGTGAGCACCACAAAATCGCTGCCCCGACCGGCCGCCTCGCCCATCAGTGGACGCTTGGCCCGATCTCGGTCACCGCCGCACCCGAACAACGTGATGACCCTCGCTGCCCCGCCGCTGCGCGTCACGAACTCCCGCGCCAGCGTAGTCAGGTTCTTCAGCGCATCATCGGTGTGCGCATAGTCCACCACCACCGTGAATGGCTGCCCGCAGTCGACCCGCTGAAATCGCCCCGGCACGTGTGTCAGCGCGGCGACTCCGTTCGTAATCGCCTCCGCTGCACAGCCGCGTGCAAAGCACGACGCGCTCGCCGCCAGTATGTTGTAAACGTTGACTCGCCCAATCAACGGAGAAAAGACCGCCAGCTTCTGCTGCGGAGTGATCATGTCGAATCGCGTTCCGCGCGGAGTAATCTCGGCATTCTCCGCATGGAAATCGCCCCGCTCCCATCCATAGCTCAACACCACCGAACTCCTCTTACGGCTGAACTCCACCAACTGCGCTCCGTATTGATCATCCACATTCGTGATCACCGCTCGCGGAGCATCAGTGCCGCATCCTTCAAACAGCACCCGCTTCGCGTAGAAATACTCTTCCATGCTTTTGTGATAGTCGAGGTGATCGCGCGTCAGATTCGTAAAGACCGCAACATCGAATGGAACGCCAAAAACCCGCTGTTGCGCCAGGGCGTGAGAGGAAACTTCCATCACCGCATCTGTCGCTCCTTGCCCCAATGCCTCGCTGAAAATGCGAGCGAGCTCAAGCGCTTCCGGAGTTGTGTGCGGCGCCGGATAGACCCGTCCAGCCACGTGATACTCGATTGTCCCGATCAGCGCGGTCTTGCGTCCGGCGGCGGCGAGGATCGACTCCATCACGAAGGCCGTCGTGCTCTTTCCGTTCGTCCCCGTAATTCCAGTTACGGCAATCCGCTCCGCAGGACGCTTATAGAAATTCTCGCTGATCCGCGCCAGCGCCCGCCGCCCGTGTGGCACCAAGGCCCACGCCACGCCTTCACGCGGCTTCTCCGTCGGAGAATCCGTGACGATCGCGACAGCTCCCGCCTGAATGGCCTGGTCGATAAAACGATTCCCGTCAGAGCTCTCTCCACGCATTGCCACGAAAGCGCAGCCCGGCTTCACCCGGCGCGAGTCGTATTCCACACTGGTAACGTCGGGGTTTCCGCTCTGGCTCAGAAACTCCGCGCCCTCCAGCAAATGTTGGAAAGTCATTGCTCGGAATTATAGGTCAGGAAGAAATCCTGGGCTCGTGGCACGCCGCAAGAAGCTCCACTGTGGCAATTACCAAGGTCATTACTCCCCTATAAGGCAGACGGGCTACATTAACTTTATGAGCACCGGAACTGGTCCCTCCAAAATTCGCTGCGCTCAATGCGAGCAACCCGAGTCAGCCTGCCAATGCGAAAAGTATTGCTGCTTATGCCAGTCTGTCATCGACGTATGCATCTGCACCGATGGCCTGATGTACTGCGAACCCTGCCGCACCGCGTGCGGTTACAAAACATCCTCCGAGTAGTGGCATCCTGATTTGCGTCACCTAAATCCATCTGTTCCCTTCTCCGCGACAACTCTTGTACCGCTCCTCCGCATCTCTCCTAAGTGCTTTGTCGCGTAATGTGGATAGCCCAACAATATCGTTTTGCTGCCGGGAATGCGCCAAATGGAATCCGATTCCTTGGCAAGCTGGTCGCTTTTAGGGCAGAATAGAACGTTTTTGCTCGACGCCCGGTTTCGGGCTCTTCCCAGGAGAAATTTCTTCATGGCTACAACCATGCACGTCAGCGACGTAGCCGAATTACTAAGCGAAGGACGAACGCACTTTAACCTTTCCCCCGCCTTGCTGGTAGAGCATTCCATCCGGCGCGATGAATCGAAGATGGCGTCCAACGGCGCGATTGTCGGATATACCAACCGAACCGGCCGCTCCCCCAAAGACAAATTCATCGTGCGGGACGAGATGACCGAGCACACGGTCAACTGGGGATCAGTCAATGCACCCTTCGACCCTGAAAAATTCGACGCACTCTACGCCCGCGTCATGGAACACCTCCGCGGACGCGAACTGTATGTTCAAGACCTTTTCTGCGGAGCCGATCCCGCCTACCGTCTCCCGGTCCGCATCGTGAACGAATATGCCTGGCACAATCTGTTTGTGCGGCAGTTGTTCCTGCGCCCCACGCCCGAGGAACTGAAATATCATCATCCTGAGTTCACCGTTATCTCGGCTCCGGAGTTCAAAGCAGATCCCAGGCGTGACGGCGTCAACTCCGAAGTTTTCATCCTGCTGAACTTCATGCGCCGTACCGTGCTCATCGGCGGAACTTCGTATGCCGGCGAAATGAAGAAGTCGATCTTCAGCGTCATGAATTTCCTGCTGCCGCAGCGCAATGTTTTTCCCATGCACTGCTCAGCCAACGTCGGACATAACGGCGTGAGCGCTCTCTTCTTCGGTCTCTCGGGGACAGGCAAGACCACGCTCTCGGCGGACCCTTCGCGCGATCTCATCGGCGATGACGAGCACGGATGGAGCGCGGACGGCATCTTCAATTTTGAGGGTGGATGCTACGCCAAGTGCATCAAGCTTTCTAAGCAGAATGAGCCGCAGATCTGGAACGCTCTTCGCTTCGGCTGTGTGCTCGAGAACGTAACGCTCGATTCGCAGACACGCATCCCCGATTATGACGACGACAGTAAAACCGAAAACACTCGCGCCGCTTACCCGGTAGAGTTCATCGACAACGCCGTCATTCCGGGCATTGGCGGACATCCCAAAAACGTCGTCTTCTTAACTGCAGATGCTTTCGGAGTTTTGCCGCCCATCTCGAAGCTCAGCCCCGAGCAAGCCATGTATCACTTCCTCTCTGGATACACCGCCAAGGTCGCAGGAACCGAAGCTGGCGTAAAGGAGCCGTCTGCAACATTTTCAACCTGCTTCGGATCGCCGTTCCTTCCGCTTCCGCCCAAGGTTTATGCCGAGATGCTCGGACGGCGGCTGCGCGAGCACAGTGCGCAATGCTGGCTCGTGAATACCGGATGGCAAGGTGGACCCTATGGCGTGGGCCGCCGCATGAGCATCCCGCATACGCGTGCCATGGTCGATGCCGCGGTCGAAGGAGAACTCATCCACGAAGAATTCGAGATCGAGCCCACCTTCGGATTCAGCATTCCGAAGTTCTGCCACGGAGTGCCTCCGCAGGTGCTCAACCCGCGCAACGCCTGGCCCGATAAAGCCGCGTACGATCGTGCGGCCGAAGACCTTCGCAACCGTTTCGCCAGGAACTTCGAAAACTTCGACGCTCCTCCCGAGGTCAAAGCCGCTGGCCCGAAGGCGCAGCGATAAGTCTCATTCCCTTGGGGAGAGCTTCCGAACAGCGGACGATCTAAACTGTTTGAAAGGGTGCGGCTTCAGGCCGCACCGTAAATAAAGCAGAATCCATGCGGCTTTAGCGCTGCGGGAAGCTTCTTCCAGAGAAATGGTTTCAAGACTCTGACATCGCTACATCGCGAATTACAACCGCGGCGCTTCTTCCTTGATCCGCTCCCACGCCTTCTCCACATGCCGCGCTTTGGTATGCATCTGGCCCACCGACAATCGCAGCGTCAGTTTGCCATTCAACTTCGTGTGTGTAAGAAACAAATCACCGCTTCTGTTTAACCGATCCATAATCGTCTGATTCGCTGCATCTCCATCCTTGTGCCGGAAGCACACCAGATTCAGTGGCACCGGTGCAGCTACTTCGAAGCGATCGTCGTCACGCACCCAGCCGGCAAATTCCTGCGCCAATCGCACATGCTCCCGAACATTGTGCTGCAATCCCTCGACACCATAGTGTCGAATCACAAACCATAGCTTCAGCGATCGAAATCGCCGTCCCAATTGGATATGCCAGTCGCGATAGTCGATCACCGCACCCGACTCCGTCGCCCGGTTCCGCAGGTACTCCGGCAGAATGCTCAGGGTCTGAATCAGCGCCTTCCGGTCCGCTACCCAGAAGCAGCTGCAATCGAAATTCGCGCCCATCCATTTATGCGGATTGAAATTGTAGCTATCGGCGAAGTCAACCCCATTTTGGAGATGCCGGAACTCCGGACACACCATCGCCGTTCCTGACATCGCCGCATCGACATGGAGCCACAAATCATTTTTTCTACAGATTTCGCCGATCGCGCCGACAGGGTCCATAGCATTCGAAGAAGTTGTTCCGACAGTCGCACAAACAAAAATTGGAGTCAGCCCGCTCTGCCGATCAGCCTCGACTTGCTTCGCCAGCGCCTCCGGTTTCATCGCAAACTTTTCGTCCACCTCGATTAGCCGAAGATTCTCGGTTCCAATTCCCGCAATCATCGCCGCTTTCTCCAGCGACGAATGCGTCTGAGTCGATGCGTATGCCACCAGCTTCCCGTCACAGCCTTTCTTATTGCTGACGTACCCCGTGGCCCGCTCGCGTGCCGCCAGCAACGCGCACAAAACCGCGCTCGATGCCGTATCTTGAATCACCCCGCCACCTGTAACAGTGGAAAGAAATTTCTCCGGCAGCCCGAGCATCCCCACCAGCCAGTCCATAACGTGCGTCTCGAGTTCCGTGCACGCCGGGCTCGTCGACCAGAGCATCCCCTGCACACCTAGTCCAGAGGACAACAGATCGCCGAGAATTCCCGGACCAGATGCATTGCACGGGAAGTAGGCAAAGAAATTTGGCGATTGCCAATGCGTCACGCCGGGCAAGATCAATCGATTGACATCTCGCAGCACGGCCTCGAATTCCTCGCCCTTCTCAGGCGGTTCGGGCGGGAGTGATGCACGAATTTGCCCGGGCTTCACTTGCGAGAGCACCGGTAAAGATTCAATATGCGACTGATAATCCGCAATCCAATCCACCACGGCGTGCCCATGCCGACGAAATTCCTCGGGACTCATATGAAACGTTTTCTCTTCGGAGATCATAGTTTTCGGGTTCATTTCAGTTTTCCAAAATACACTCGCGTCTTGTAATCGAATCCCACGCGTCCACTCTCGGCATGCTCGTCAAAGGTGCGCCGCAACTCCTGCAACATCGGTTCATGCTTCGGATGTCCCGGTCCCGGAGCATACGACGACGACAGCAGTCGTCCTTCGAGGCCTTGGTAATCGAACTCCTGCCGCATCACGAACACGCGCTCTTGGTATGGCACCGGATCGAAGAACTCATTCACTGCATCGGTAGTACGCTCATGCCGAACGTCTTCGTAGTCTGTGCCAAATGCCAGCAGCAATTTCTCGTAGTCTCGCAGAAACGGCGTAGTATCGATCTCCCGTTCGTTCCACAACAGCACGAGCCATCCGCCCGGCTTTAGTATCCTCGCAAACTCCCGTCGCGCTCGCTGCCGATCGAACCAGTGCGCGGCCTGTGCTGCAGTTACAAAGTCAACACTGGCATCCGAAAGTGAAGTCGCTTCCGCACTCCCGCTTACGCTGCGGAAGCTGCCGAATTCTGCCAGCAGCCGCTCACCCGCCTGTCGCATGTCCGCGTTCGGCTCGATGGCGAAAACAGTATTCCCGTTCTCCAGCAGACTGCGCGTCCAAATCCCTGTGCCGGAAGCTACATCCGCGATTATGCTTTTCGAAATTAGTCCGCACTCGCTCTTCAGAACATCGAGCGCCTCGGGCGGATATCCCGGCCGATAGCGAACGTAGTTCTCGACCCGATCGGAAAAGCGGCTTGTAGCGTTGGTAGCAGGCATCAACACGACCTCACATAATTTTTCACCTTGCCAAGAAAGTCATTCTAACGGCAGGATAGAGTTGTTGTCCCTCCTTGCCGGCGCGCCGCGTCTCCAGGCTGGAGTCGCGCGTAAAGCGAACAACAACAGAATTCGCGGCCGCAGCCAAAATCACTATGCGGATTGTCATCAAAGTCGGCACCAGTCTCATTGCCCCGGGGGGGCAGATCGACATCCATTTACTGCGCGGGATTGTCGATCAGTTCGATCTGTCGACGAACGAATATCTGATCGTCACCTCGGGCGCGATTGCCGCGGGCATGTCGGGCCTCGCGCTGGAGAAGCGCCCCGGCGACGTGCCTCGCATGCAGGCTTGCGCCGCCGTTGGCCAGAGCAAGCTAATGCACACCTACGAGCGGCTGTTTTTCGGGAAGAAGGTCGTAGCGCAATTGCTGCTCTCCAGCGATGACTTCACGTCGCCAGTTCGCTATCGCAACCTGCAAAACGCGTTCGCGCAATTGTTGTCTCTGGGAGTCGTTCCGATCGTCAATGAGAATGATAGCGTCTCCGTGCGCGAACTTGAAGGCGCATTCGGCGATAACGACGAACTCAGTTCCTTGCTCGCCACTGCAGTAAAGGCAGATTGGTTGCTGCTCCTCACCGACGTCGACGGATTCCTCGTTCCGAACGGCCGCAAAAAGCCGCGCCTGCAGCGAGTGATCCGCAAATTGACTCCAGCGTTGGAAGCTCAGTGCAGCGGCAAGAGCAAACTCGGCCGTGGTGGTATGGTTTCGAAACTCCGCGCCGCAAAACTCGCCAGCGAAGGCGGGGTCCATGTCGCCATCGTCAACGGCCGCCATCCGCAAGCGATCCCGATGGGAATTTCGCGCAGGATCGGCACCTACTTTCCGCCGCATAAGACAAGGTGATGTTCACTCCCCCGAGCAAAGCAATTTCGACGCGCGACAAGTTAACGCGGGCTCGTTCCGCCGCCCCGACTCTTGCCTTGCTCTCGACCCTTGAGAAGGACGCGATCCTGTCGGCAATCGCGAACGCAGTTGAGAAGCACGAGAAAGAAGTTCTTGCCGCCAACAAAGAAGATGTCGCGAGTTCCGGACTTGAAGGCGCCATGCGCGATCGCCTGCTCCTTACTCCTGCGCGCATCCAAGATATGGCCCGCGGAGTCCGCGAAGTGGCCGCTTTGCCCGATCCCATCGGCGAGACGCTTGCGGAATGGACCAAATCCAATGGCCTGCGCATCCGCAAAGTCCGCGTGCCCTTCGGCGTTATCGGGATCGTTTACGAATCGCGGCCAAACGTCACCATCGACACAACAGTCCTCGCGCTGAAAACAGGAAACGCCATCGTTCTTCGCGGAGGCAAAGAAGCGATACGAAGCAATCAGTGTTTGGTCGACATCATGACTGCGGTGCCGGGCGTGCCCCAAGGCGCAGTTGAGTTACTCGATTCCACAACCCGAGAGTCGGTGCACGAACTGATCAAGGCTCGCGGATTGGTCGACGTAATCATTCCGCGCGGAGGCGGAGGACTGATCAAGTTTGTGACCGAGAATTCTGTGGTTCCAGTAATCGAGACTGGCGCGGGCAACTGCCACATCTTCGTGGACGCCTCTGCTGATTTCGGGATGACCGATCGCATCGTCATCAACGCCAAGACACAGCGTCCGTCGGTCTGCAATGCGGCGGAAAAACTGCTGGTTCACGAATCCATTGCAGCCGAATATATCCCGCGAATTGCCAAGAAGCTGATCAATGCCGGAGTCGAAGTTCGTGGGGACGGGAAAGCCCGAACGCTTGCGGGCGGCTTGCATGTGGGGCCCGCAACGGAACAAGATTGGCACGAAGAGTACCTGCGCCTGTGCCTGGCCATTGCAGTAGTCGGAAACGTCGAAGACGCTATCGCTCACATCAATAAATACTCAACTAAACACTCCGATTCCATTGTCACGGCCGATGAGACCAACGCCCGTAAATTTCTGCGGGGGGTCGATTCGGCCGCAGTCTATTGGAACGCTTCGACCCGTTTTACCGATGGCGGAGAATTCGGCTTCGGCGCCGAGATGGGCATCAGCACACAGAAACTTCACTGCCGCGGCCCGTTCGCCCTCACGGAACTCACTTCCTACAAGTACGAAATTATTGGAACCGGGCAAGTACGATAAGCGCAACCCCAACTTCTCCTCAGCGCCAGACCGGAATGCGCATCACATCAAAATGGTGATCGTATGTCCACACTTCAACTCCCATTCGCAACGCCAACGCGGCTAGCGTGGCGTCTACCAAAGTGATGTTCTGATCGGCGAGGTTTCGTACCGTGCCGGACCCGCGTGTATAGTCTTCGGGCGTTGGATTGACCAAAGATGCGCCAGATGTCTCCTCCAACCAACCCGAAGCCGCGCTTCTCCCGAAATTGAACAGTAGCAATGAGTACGACTCGAGCAGGATCGGGTAGGCGATCAGCACCTCCCGCCGCTCACGAGCCAGTTCCTTCAACTGGCGAAGAGCGCGTTGATGGTATGCATCGCCCTCGTCGTTGGCCGCGTACAAGGGTCCAGTGTCCGCGAGCACCGCCCGGGTCATTTCTTCATGCCTGTGAGATAGAGATCGTGGTTTTGACTCACATCGTTACGTCCGCTATGTCCCTTTGGCGCAATCTTCAGCGGTCGGTACGTTCTCAGAAATCCCCGCTCGCGCAGATATTCGCGCAAGGCTGCCTGCATCACCGTGGTCAAGGCAGGCGGAGCCTCTTGCGCCTGCACATACTTGTCCACGGCCTCGGCAAGATCGTCGGGCAGCGTCATGGTGGCTCGCTTCATGAAGCTAGTATATCAAGTTTTGTCACCAAATGATGAATTTGGTGAAGTTGGTGATGTGGCGAATTTTAAGCGAAGAAAATATCCCACGTCTCTCGGCCGTCATGTTAGCCGGACACCTGTGCTACCTTACTAACTTTGATTCCAAACCCAATGAGACTCCTTTTCGCGGGACTCCTTTCCTCCACAATTCTGCTGTCCGGTTCTTCCATCAACGCCGGCGAGAACACATCTCCTGCGGCTGGCGTTTCTTCTTCCATTTTCGGCTTTCGCAACGCCTCGTCAGAAGCCGCGATCGAGAAGCAGTTCCTCGCTATTCCTGATCCGAAGCTTGCCGAGGAACACCTGCGGACTCTCACGCAAGTCCCACACATGGCCGGAACCATCGAGGACAAGACTACGGCGGATTATGTTGCCCAGAAATTCCGCGAGGCTGGCCTCGATACCGAGACCGTCGAGTACCGGGTCTGGATCAACTACCCTCTGGAAATCAGCGTAGACATGACCGCTCCAGCGGGCGTCAGCATGCATGGTCCGACGCGCGAGCACGTCAGCAACGACCCTTACGAGGACGATCCCCGGGTGGTGATGCCCTTCAATGGCATGTCGCCTTCCGGCGATGCAGAGGCCGAGGTGGTCTACGCCAACTACGGCACTCCGGAAGACTTCGAGAAACTGGCGAAGCTCGGAATCGACGTGAAGGGCAAGATCGTGCTCGTCCGCTACGGTCAGAACTTTCGTGGCGTGAAGGTGTTCGTCGCGCAGGAGCACGGTGCTGCCGGTGTCATCATCTACTCCGACCCCGCCGATGACGGATGGCGGCGAGGTGACAAATATCCCGACGGCCCTTGGCGGCCCGATACCGGGGTGCAGCGCGGTTCGGCCGGATACATGTTCGAATTCCCCGGCGACCCGACAACCCCAGGCGTAGCTTCCGTGCCGTCGCTTTCAGAGTCGCAGCGCATCGCTCCCGAGCAGTCGGCCCAGATGCCAAAGATTCCGGTCACGCCGCTGTCGTATCAGGACGCGTGGCCAATCCTGCAGCATCTCGCTGGACCGGACTCTCCGCGCGAGTGGCAAGGAGCGCTGCCGTTCACCTATCACGTCGGTCCGGGGCCGGCGACGGTGAAGATGCATCTCCGGCAGGATTATCAGTTCCGCACGCTCTGGGACGTGATCGGCCGCGTGAAAGGCAGTGAACTGCCCGAACAGTGGGTGATCGCGGGCAATCATCGTGATGCGTGGGTCTACGGCGCGGTCGACCCCAACAGCGGGACTGCGGCCATGCTCGAAGCCGTCCACGGCGTCGGCGAACTTCTCAAGTCCGGATGGAAGCCGAAGCGCACTCTCATGTTCGCCAGTTGGGACGGTGAGGAAGAAGGTCTAATGGGTTCGACCGAGTGGGTCGAGCAACACGAAGCAGAACTGCGCAACTCCCCGGCATACTTCAACGTCGACGTTGCAGTCTCAGGTCCGAAATTCGGTGCTTCTTCCGTTCCCAGTCTGAAGCAGTTTTTGCGCGACGTCGCCAAAGCTGTTCCCAGTCCAAAAGGTGGAACAGTTTACGAAGTCTGGCAGAAGTCCTCGCAGCCGGAAGCTCCAGCCGCCACGCAGTCTCCAACGGAAGCGATCGGCGACAGCCGCCGCACTCCGGCGGCGCAGGTGAAGGGTGATGTTCCGGTCGGAGACCTGGGCAGTGGGTCCGATTACACCGCCTTTCTTCAGCACGTTGGAGTACCTTCGAGCGACATCAGTTCGAGCGGCCCCTACGGCGTTTACCATTCCGTCTTCGATAATCTCAACTGGTTCAAGAAATTTGCCGATCCCGATTTCGTCTACGAGCAGCAAATGGCGCGCATCTTCGGACTGGAAGCCCTACGCATGGCCGATGCCGACGTTTTGCCGTACGACGATGAGGAATACGGGAAAGAAGTTGTCGCTTATCTCGAGGCTGCGCGGAAGCGGGCGGAAGACAAGTTCGGCGCGCGCGCAATCGACTTCGATCCAGTGAGCGCGGCAGCGCACCACTTTGAATCGGCCGGAGCGAAGGTACTTTCCAGAGAGAAGAATCCTCCGCAAGATGCTTCACGTCTGAATCAAGCGTTGCTCAATGCCGAGCGCGCCCTGATTGTGCCGCAAGGCTTGCCGCATCGTTCGTGGTTCCGTCATGCGATTTATGCGCCTGGAGAGTACACAGGCTATGCCGCTGTCGTGATCCCCGGTGTAAACGAGGCTCTCGACAAAGGCGATAGCGATCGAGCGCGACAACAACTGGCAACGCTCTCTGCAGCGCTCGAACGGGCGGCGAAGACGTTGGAAGGATACAAGTAAGCCATGCACTCCGCTCTCGGCCATATCTTGCGCACCTTGCCTTCTTCGGCCGCGGCAACATTTCTGGCGCTGTTTCCGATTGTTGATCCGTTCGGCGGAATTCCTATCTTCTTCAGCATGACCTCGACGTGGATGCCGCGCGATCGGAACCGCACAGCTGTGAAGACGGGACTGTGGGTCTTCCTGATTCTGGTCATCTTTCTTTTCTTCGGCCGGTTTGTGCTTTTCTTCTTCGGTATCTCTTTGCCAGTCCTCAAGATTGCAGGCGGACTGATCGTAGCGAACACGGCTTGGGGCATGGTGACGTCACATGCGCGCATCACTCCCGAAGAGAGTCACGAGGCGGAAGACAAAGAGGACATCTCGCTAACACCTCTGGCCATGCCGCTGATGTCGGGGCCAGGCGCGATTGGCGTAGTGATGGCGCTGGCAGCGCATGTGGACAATGGCGCAGCCTACATCGGGATGGTTATTGGAATTGCGGCAGTGGCGCTGAGCGTGATTCTCTTCTTCCTGATGGGTGGTCCGCTGGTTCGCCGTCTTGGACCGAGCGCGGTGGGCGCGATCAATCGCATCTTTGGCTTTCTTATTCTGGCCATTGCCGTCCAATTGGTGTGGAACGGCATGGCTGACTTCAAGAACTGAAAGACCGTTTCGCTGCAGGCGGTTCGCGGGCAGGAGTGCCCGCGCCACACTTTCACGGAACTCCTAAGCCGTTCCCTGCGTAGCATCTAGTGGTGTTGGTGTGCGAAAGGGGTGTTCCATGTCTGAACGACCTTTACCTCAGAGGTATCTGATTCGTTCCTTGTACCAGGTCGCGCTGTTGTGCCTGTTGCTGGTTCCATTGTGTGCAGCCGACGACTGGAAATATGAAGAGACGCATAGCGATGCGCGGGAGTTCGTCTCCGGCGGTTACCTGCATGTGCGATTCAGCGTCGGTGATATCCGCGTCAAGCGAGGCGACTCGAACCGGATCAAGCTGGAGTACACGATCAAGTCGCGGCACGAGAGCAGTTTGAAAGAATCGCATGTCGATTTCAATGTCAACGGCAATAACGCGACCATCGAGTTCCATTCGCCGATGAGCGGGAACACCAACTTCGATGTAGTGCTCGAGGTTCCGCAAAACACGAATCTTGATATCCACGAGAAAGTCGGGGACATGACCATCGACAACATCGATGGTGACAAGGATCTGAGTCTCGGCGTTGGCGACATTCACATCGCGACGGAACATACGGGATATCGTCTAGTGCGCGCCGACACAGGAATCGGCGATGTAGACAGTGATGGATACGGCGAAACCAGCGGATGGCTGGGCAAGAACTTACGCTATCGCGGCGATGGAAAGTACGAATTGCGGGCACATGTGGGAGTCGGCGATATCAAACTGGAAGGCAAGTAGAAATCGTTTGCGGTTGTGGAAAAGTCGTAGAGAATAATTCTTGAGACCGCGCGACGGTCTCATTCCTGATCGAGTTTCATTTTGGGAATACGCCTCTTGACGGGTATCCCCCCTCCCCCTCGGATCTCTGGAATCATCGACTTAGCGGCAAATTAGAAAATAATCTATGAGGCTCAATGGTTTGCGGGCAAAATCTTGAGCCGCAGGGACTTACGTCCCCAAAACGCCGCAACGGCTGAGCCGTCGCGTTCCGTCTTGATACCGCTAGCGCCATGGCTATGATCCGCCTTCTTCAATTTCGAGCGCAAGGTCAGATGTCACATTCTGAGCAAAGCGCCTGTGGAAAAACACTCGCCTCTTTCGCTCCACACTCTTCCAGGTATGTGATCAGCGAGTTCGTTATTCGAGTTAGATCCCGTATTCCAACGGCGCACCAGATGCCAATTCCCACCTCAGACGTCCTAAGGGCGCGACCTTAAGAACGGAAGAACGGGCACGCGGCCATCGGATAAATCCTCGTTCAGGAGAACAACGTCGCCGAGGGCAGGGATCCTTCGACTGCGGTTGTTCTTTGCACTTTGTTCGCAAAGAAAAACCCTCGCTCAGGATGCCCGGCTCTGTTACGTTTTGGGAACAAGAATCACTATTTCTTCAGGGACTCTTCGAGTTCTGCTAGATTGAGCCCCGCCAAGGGTTCGACATCCCCGGTCTCGAGGTCACCATGGCACACTCCAAAGTTGGCCACGCTATCTCCGCGGAAGGCAGCACGCCACCCAGTGACGCTCCCATAACGTTCACTCATGTACTCGATCGCGAACTGAAGCGACTCAACCATTCGCGCGACAAACGCGAGATTCCATTTAAGGCCCATTCCGACAACCTGACCGGGCTGGCGTTTTCCGGCGGTGGAATCCGGAGCGCGACGTTCAATCTGGGAGTGCTACAGGCGCTGGCGCAGCGAGGACTGCTGGGAAAGTTCGACTATCTCTCTACCGTTTCCGGAGGTGGCTATATCGGGTCGTGGCTGGCCGCGTTCACGAAGCGCCGAACCGACCCGCGGCCCGACGCACCGAGTGTACCCGCAGGTTCCTTCACCGACGTGCAGAAGGCTCTTACGCCGCACAAGTACGAGGTGAAGTTGCGTAGCGAGCCTTCTGTACTGCACTGGCTGCGCCTTTACAGCAATTATCTGACGCCGCATACCGGAGCAGTGTCCGGCGACACATGGGCCATGCTGGGGACATGGATGCGGAACGTGATTCTGAACCAGACGATTCTAGGGATGTTGTTCGTGAGTGTATTCGTACTTTGCCAGAGCGCACTGCTGCCGCTGGTGAGAAATCCTGACAGCAACGGCTGGATCCCGCTGACGTTGGGCGCCGCGATTTTGTTTTTCGCTTCCATATCGATGGCGATTCAAGTCACAAAGGAGATGCCATCCAAAGCGATTTTTCAGACCTTGTTTCAGCGGATCAAGGTCACGGCGACGGTGATGGTGCCATTCGTCGTTGCATGCGTTCTACTGAATTGTGCTCTGTGGCTGTTGTCATATGAAAGCCAAGCACCCACCTGGCAGTGGGCCGTGGCGGGTGCGGCTTTTTATTTCGCCGTTTGGGGAATCGTTGCAATCATGGCGGCGATCCGGCGCTGGTGGCGACGTCGTCACCATAAACCGGTGAAGTTGATGGTTTCCATTTTGGCGCTACTGATCTGTTCTCCCATTGCGGGCGCCCTCGGCGGGTGTTTGCTGCGCGCCTACACATTGTTGCTAGACCAGCCGCAGGACTTCGATAACTTCGAATGGCTGGTCATGGTCTTTGGAAGCGGCGTTGTGATGATAGTGGTCCTGCTCGCCGGCATATTCCATCTCGGGCTGGTCGGACGCGGTTCAATGGACCTGGTGCGGGAGTGGTGGGCCCGGCTGGGCGGATATCTGATGCTGATCACGATCGGCTGGCTGCTGCTTGCGGGGACATGCGCCTTTGCTCCTCTCGGCGTGCGTTGGGCACTCTACCAGTTGCAGGGATGGAAGTCGGTCACGGCGGGGATTCTGTGGGTACTCCACAACTACTTTGGCCTGAAGGCCGCCACAAGTGCGAAGACCAGCGGGAAAGAGGTGAATGATACGAATGCCAGCAAGAACTGTCCCACGAACGAAAACGGTGGCGGCTCTTGGATCTCGAAAACACTCAAGTCACCTGCTGTCTTGAATGCACTTGCGAAGGGAGCACCATACGTTTTTCTGGTGGGATTGGTCCTGCTGCTGGCGACCGCGGTGCACATTGCGACGGGCATGGTCTTTGATCCTCACGAAACCGGGGAACTTTGGCACTTTAACAATGCGGGGTGGAGCGTCCTTTACACCGATTACTGGCATGTTCTGGAGAAGCCGCCAGCTCCGTGGCTGGCAATTCTGGGCGTGATCTTTTTCGTGGCCGGACTTCTGCTGTCGTGGCGCGTCGATGTAAACGATTTCTCGCTGCATCACTTCTATCGCAACCGGCTGGTGCGGTGTTATTTGGGCGCTTCGAACCCCGCTCGGAAAGCGGAACCTTTTACGGGTTTCGATCCGAAAGACGATCTTCCGCTGTGCTCCTTTGACGATACCTATCCGGGGCCATATCCGATTCTGAATGCTGCGCTGAATATTACTGGCGGAGAAGAACTCGGTTATGCCACGCGACGCGCGAAGTCGTTCATATTTACGCCGCTCTACTGTGGATACGAACTCGGCGCGGAAGGCGAGGGGTTGCATCGCTTCACCTTCGACCACGGTTATCTTCGCAGCTATGCAAAGACGGAACTGGGACGAAGCCAAAGCGGTTTGGGAAAATTCGGCTCGGAGGGAGGAATCTCGCTGGGGACGGCGATGGCAATCTCGGGAGCGGCGGCGAGTCCGAATATGGGCTACCACACGAGTCCCGCCACCGCATTTTTCATGGCTTTGTTCGATGTACGACTGGGCTGGTGGATGGGGAACTCGCGGGATCCGAACAAATGGAAGAGCCCGGGACCTGCACTGGGACTCGGGTACCTGATGTCCGAAGTATTCGCGAACAGCGACCAGCAAAGCGCCTATGTCTATCTCTCGGATGGCGGGCATTTCGAGAACCTGGCGGTATATGAACTGATCCGGCGGCGCTGCCGGTTGATTGTGGCTTGCGATGCCGATGCGGATGGCGCCTATCAATGCAGCGACCTGCTGAGCCTGGTGGAGAAGGCGCGCACGGACTTCGGAGTGCACATCGAGATCAAGTTCCAGGACACTCAACCGCCCACGGGAAGCCGTGAGTGTCCCAAGAATTGCGTGATCGGAACGATTTACTACGATCCGAATGACGTGACGGACACCGGCATGCTGATCCTGTTGAAGGCAGGTATGCCGGTCAGAACAGCGCCGCCATGCAGTTCGTCAGACCGAAAGCTTCCAGACGATGTCTGGCGCTATGCAGAGCAACATGCGACGTTTCCGCACGAGAGCACGGCGGATCAGTGGTTCGATGAACTGCAATTCGAGAGCTACCGTGCGCTGGGGGAATATATTGGCTGCCAGGCATGCGGAAGAATTGGCGAGGAAGTGGAGAAGGCCCTGGCGCGGCCGAAGCCAGCCGAACCCGCATTGCCGATAGCGACGATCACCGTGTGATCCGCGTCAACCATTGGAGCGTTGTGGGGCATCTAGCAGTAGTGGAGGTCCCATGGCGAGCACGAAGCAAAGAAGCGCAGCGAGAAAGAACATCAAGAAAGCGGCTGCGGCTGCAAAAAAGAAGAAGACGATTTCCCACCTGCCAAAATCGGTTCGCACTGCTTTGGGAAAGCAGGGCGCGAAGGTGGCGAAGCAGAAGCGCAAGAAATCGAAATAAGTTGATCCGAATAGCAGTGAAGAAGTCAGGGATCAGCGGTCAGCGGCTGTCGTCCAGCTAGGCTGCGTTTGTTTCTCTCTCAGAGCGATCACTTTCTTCGACCATCCTTTTCAGGTCCATCGCGTTCTTTGGAGCGAAGCCTGCCTGGTCGTTATCGAAGTAGACAAAAATGTGTTTGAGCTCTTTGCGCCACGCACGAATGCGTTGAGCCCAGGTGCGAAGCGAATCTTCGGTGTAGTCCCCCTGATATTTGTTGGCTCCCGGACCGTGCAGGCGAATGTAGGTAAAGTCCGCTGTGATCTGGATCGGAGACTGAAATCCGGCAAGTTCGTAAACGCAGTAGGCCGCATTGTGACGGTGCAGTAGCGCGAACACTTCGGCGACGTTCCAAGTAGGATTTCGGAATTCGAAGACATAGCGATGCCGCTTCGGCAGGCCGGCGAGAAATTCTTCGAGCCTCTCGAGGTTAAGTTTCCAGCCGGGCGGAAGTTGAAACAGAATGGGTCCGAGACGGCGCTCGAGCTTTCCAACCACCTCCATGAATTTTTCAACCGTTTCTTTCGGGTCGTTCAGCTTGCGGTTGTGCGTGATGTAGCGGCTGGCTTTAACGGCGAAACAAAATCCCGGAGGAGTCTCGCGGCACCAGGCCTGAATCGCTGTCACGGCCGGAAGACGATAAAAACTGTTATTGATCTCGACCGTATCAAAGCGCTCCACGTAAAAGCGGAGCATCTTGGAAGGCGGCATTTTTGGGGGATAGAACGGCCCCAGCCAATGCTTGTAGTGCCAGCCAGATGTGCCGATATGCACTTTCCCCAGTTCACGACCATTCAGGGACATGGTTTTCATTGGATGGGAAAAAGGCGCCAGATGATGGCGGCGGGATGGAAATCCCGTGTTCTAATGGCTGTTCCGTTTTCATCGTCAGGCCGGAGGTGTGTGCATGAGACGTATAGGCATGAGAACTGTGGGCATGAGAAGACTGGCATTGTTTGCTGTTCTGGCTTTTTGTCTGGCGTCCGGGTTGTCGCTAGGGCAGACGGGGAAACCCGATCGCCAGGTTGCGGTCACGATCGACGATTTGCCTTCGGGCATGGCCGACCGCCTGCCGGCGGCGGACATCACCGCCCTCACGGCAAAGCTGCTCGGCACATTGCGCGATCAGAAAATTCCCGTCGTCGGCTTCGTGAATGAGAAGAAGTTGTACAAACCCGGCGAGGTCGACGAGCGCATCAAGGCGCTGCAGATGTGGGTCGATTATGGATTCGAACTGGGCAATCACACGTTCAGCCACGCGTCGCTGAATCAGGTTGGATTGAAGGCGTGGGAAGACGATGTGATCCAGGGCGAGACCGTTACCAAGATGTTGATGGCGACGCACAAAATGAAGCTGCGGTATTTTCGGCATCCTTATCTGGACACGGGGCGCGACCTGCTGACGCGGCGGCAGGCCGAGGCATTTTTGGCCGAGCGCGGATACCGTATTGCTCCCATCACGCTGGATGGCTGGGATTGGATGTTCGCCGGCCTCTACGAGGATGCGAAGAAGCGGAATGATACGGATTTACAGGCGAAGATCGTGAAGGAATATCTGTCGTATCACGATGCGGTGTTTGCGTATGACGAGCAGTTGTCGACGAAGGTTGTCGGATACGAGCCTCGGCAGATTCTGCTCTTACATGCCAGCAATCTGGAGGCGGACCACATTGGCGAACTGATGGACGTGCTCCGAAAGCGAGGCTATCGCTTCATCACGCTCGGCGATGCGTTGGAAGATGCGGCCTACAGCCTGCCCGACACCTACGTCGGAGAAGAAGGCACCGGATGGATCGATCACTGGGCGATCTCGCTGGGAAAGATTCCGCAGGGCGCACCGAAATTTCCGGAGTGGGTAATTGAGCGGAGCAAGCAACTGCACATGTCGACCGGACAGGTGTCGGCGGAGACACAGTATCAGTAGTAAAAAGTCAGACTAAATCTTCCCGCCGGCGATCGACGGCACAAGCAGGACTTCGTCGCCTTCCTGAAAGGCGTACGTTGGTCCGCCGAGAAAGCGAATGTCTTCTTCGTTCACGTAGACGTTCAGGAAACGGCGGATCTGTCCCTGGTCGTCACGGAGGTGCGGCTTGAGGTCGGGAAACTTCTGGTCCAGCACGGAAAACAGGTCGCCCAGGTTCGAGGCGGCGCAGGTGATGGAGGCTACGCCCTCAGTGTGACGGCGCAGCGCGGTTGGAATCTGAACCGTAATTGGCATAAATCCCCTCCAAGTTAGCTGAAACTAAACTCTTTTTCAGGCTCCGGCATCCAACTTCGGACTTTAGGAGTTGTCGATGAAAACCTTTGCCCTCACGATTTCGGCCTTAGTTCTTCTGGGGGCCGTATCGTTCGCCCAACAGGATCAACAACAGCAACCCGCGCCTCCTATCGGCGATCAGAGTTCCTATCCTTCCGAAACTCACAAGATGAACTCTGCCGAAAAGCGAAACACGCCAGCAGCAAACGGGCAATCCGTCGATCTGAACACGGCGAGTAAGAAAGATCTGGCTGCACTGCCCGGCGTCGGCCCGCACTTCGCGCAAAGCATCATCGACGCGCGTCCTTTCACGTCGAAGGAGGACCTGCTTCGGAAAAAGATCGTTCCGCAGGCCACCTACGATCAGATCAAGGACATGGTGAACGCCGAGGGACCGAAGAAGCAGTCCGAGAAGCCAGAACAAAAATAGCTTCTCCTGAAACCCAGGAGAGGAGCGGGTGCGCTTACGCTCCGATTCCAGCGACCTCTTCTGTCGCCGCGATGACGCTGCGGACATCGTCGACATCGAGCGACTGCTGCAGGTACGCTTCAAACTCTGTCAGCTTCGGAGCGATCGGGCGCTCGGTCTGATAGACACCGGCGAGAACATCGGTGGTCTTGAGGCCGTTGCCGGTTACGCAGATCACGGTGGTCTCATCGGGCAGAATGCGATCCTGGCGATAAAGCTTGCCCGCGCATCCGACGGTGACTCCGCCCGCGGTCTCGGTGAAGACACCTTCAGTTTCCGCCAGCAGCTTGATGGAGTCGATCACTTCCGGATCGCTGACATCTTCGCTCCATCCACCGCTACCTTTGATGGTCTTGATCGCATAGTGGCCGTCCGCCGGATTGCCGATGGCAAGCGAGCGCGCGATGGTGGCAGGTTTCTGCGGCTCAATCTCGGAGTTGCCGGTTTTCACGGCCGTCGAAATCGGAGAACATCCGGTCGCTTGCGCGCCGAAGAATTTCACTTCTTTCGGTTCGACCAGGCCCAGCTTGATCAGCTCATCGAAGGCCTTCTTGATTTTCGTGATCAACGATCCGCCGGCCATCGGACAAACGATGTTGTCGGGCAAGCGCCATCCCAGCTGCTCGGCGATCTCGAAGCCGACTGTCTTCGATCCTTCGGAATAATACGGACGGAGGTTAACGTTCACGAATCCCCAGCGATGCTCGTCCGCGATCTGCGAACAGAGACGGTTGACCTGATCGTAGTTGCCGGCGATGCGGACGACCTTCGCACCGAAAACATTCGTCCCAAGAATCTTCGCGGGCTCGAGATCGGAGGGAATGAAGATCCATGCCTTCAGGCCTTCACGCGCGGCGTGTGCGGCGACTGCATTGGCCAGGTTGCCGGTCGAGGAACACGAGACCGTGTCGAAGCCAAAGGCCTTCGCCTGCGACAGCGCGACGGCGACCACGCGATCTTTAAAGCTCAGCGTGGGCAGGCACACAGCATCGTTTTTGAGGTAGAGATTTGCCGCTGCTGCGGCCGTTCCACTCAACCGCTCCGCGAGGTGCGGAGCTTGAAACAGCGGAGTGAAGCCGACCGGCAGCCGCGGTTCATAGCCCTGGGGGAGGGGCAAAAGTTCGGAGTAGCGCCACATGTTCGGCGACCGCTGCGAGATGCGCTCACGGCCGAACGTTCCTTGGGCAATCTGCGCCCGCAGCGCGTCGTAGTCGTAAGCCACTTCCAGAGGAGAAAAACACTCGTCGCAGATGGAGCGGGGCTGGTTTCCCCATGTCCGTCCGCATTCGCGGCACCGCAATTCGTAGTGAGACATGTTGCTACTCGCCTTTCGGTCGATCGCTTCAGGGAGCGTCAACGCTCCACGCGAGATCCTTCGCTCCGGCTGAAAAACGCCTCGGCTCAGGATGACGCCCCATAAGAGGGATCGACTTTAATTTTCCAAGCAGCGAATAGCTGACGACGAGCCGGAAAAAGTGGCCATAAAAGCAAATGGCCTCTTTTTCCAGGAAAAGGAAAAGAGGCTATCGGAAAGCAAATACAGCGCGCTTGCCGAATCCCATGTTCCCTGTT
>Ga0209168_10000689_pt1 | contig 30500 bp, 29 predicted proteins | sample Coa_R1_FD_187156 | JGI IMG/M metagenome (GOLD analysis project Ga0209168, IMG submission 187156) | Surface soil microbial communities from Centralia Pennsylvania, which are recovering from an underground coalmine fire - Coalmine... | ecosystem: Environmental > Terrestrial > Soil > Unclassified ...
ATGAGAACAAGGGACTGTCGCTCGTCGGATAGGTCGCAGGTGGTGTTTGACTAGCCAGGGGGGGCGGATCCGGAAAGGGTCCGCCCCTTGCACTTCCTACGAACCAACTGAAGGAGAGGGGTGTCATGAAGCGATTCGTCGTGCTAGGGTTAGGCACGCTTATCAGCCTCGGGTTTCTGGTCGCGCCCGGTACTTCAGCCCCATCCACGGAGATGTCGGCCGTAAGTTCGATCGAACCCACGAACTCGGCCTCGACCGTAGTCCGGGGAGTCAGCGGCGACGGCCATATCGTCGGTTTCTATCTTGACAAGGCGAAGAGACCGCACGGCTTCCTGTTCTTCAATGGCCAATTCACCTCAGTTGATGTTCCAAACGCCACGGCAACGGTCGCTGGTGGGATCAACGACGCCGGCGAGATTGTCGGGTACTTTCGCGACGACAGCAGGGGAGTTCACGGATATCGGTTCTCTTCGGGACAGTTCACCACGATCGATGTCCCGGGCGCGGCGGCGACGTATGCCGACGATATCAATGCCAACGGCCAGATCGTAGGAACGTACGACGATCGCTCGAAGCAGTCTCACGGCTTCCTGTTGAGCGGAGGTCACATGACCACCTTTGGGGTCCCGGGCGCAACGACAACCCTGGCCTACGGCATCAACGGCTCGGGGCAGGTCGCCGGGTACTACGTCGAAGGCGGCACTACCCACGGGTTCTTCTACGCAGGTGGACGCTTCACTACGATCGATGTTCCCAATGCGACTCAGACGTGGGCCTGGGGACTCAACGCCACAGGCCAGATCGTCGGATACTATCAAGACACCGCCCAGGCAATCCATGGCTATGTGCGTGACGCATTGGGGCATATTACGACAATCGATATCCCGGGCGCGAATGTGACGAACGCGTTCGGCATTAACGATGACGGCTGGATCGTCGGCGCCGACATCCAAAAAGGTGTGTACCACGGCTGGTCGATGCCGCCTCGCCAGTAACACGAAAACTTGGGGCGAATAGAATTCTGAGTAAGACTACGTGCCGGGGACTTATGGGAGGCCATAACCTGGTACAGCAGGAGCGTAGCGCAAGCGTCCCAATGGCTACGCTCCTGTTTGTCAGACGATCTCTTGTCTGTCAGATTGAGCGATCGAAATGGGTTGATGCCATCAACATCCGCTCCGGTACTGCGCTCACCGTCAATTGCTGGGTGCCGCCCGTGCGGGACTCTCGACGCGAGACCGGAACACACCGAATGCGATGAGGCTCGGCAGTAGGGTGCGCAGACCCGGCACCGCTAACGCCCCGCGGATCACCGGTGGGATGTGTGGCGGCCGCCCACCGTGTGCAAGCGCCGGGACCAGCAACTGTCGCTGCATCAAGGCCTGCAAGGTTTGCGTGATGCGGACCGAAAGCTCACGGCGGTGCTGCACCGCCGCGAGGCTCGTGTTCGATACCGATCCGTGCAGGAGCGGGCGCCACAGGATGTTGGCGGTCGCCGCCGCGTCCTGGATCGCCACGTTGATCCCCACACCGCCGACCGGTGACATCGCGTGCGCGGCGTCGCCGATTGCTAGGTAGCCCGCCCGGTACCAACGTGTGAGGCGATCGGATCGCACGGTGAGAAGTTTGATCTGGTCCCAATCCACGAGGGCGCCGACACGGTTCGCAAAGATCGGCAACAGATTGGCGACGGATCGGCGAAACGCTTCGAGCCCGGCCGCCCGCACGGCGTCGGCTCCGTCCTTCGGGATGACGTACGCGATCTGCCAATAGCTACCGCGGTCGAACATGGCGATGAAATGCCCGGGCCCGAGAATTGCCTGGACGTGTCCCGGGTCGTTTCGGTCGCGTGACAATCGGAACCAGAGTACGTCCATCGGTGGCGACGTCGTGGTTCGGGGGAGCGCCGCTGCGTCCCTGGTGCGCGATGAGCGCCCGTCCGCGCCGATCGTCAGCAGCGCACGCATATCCGTCTCCCCTGCGTCGGTCCGGTATCGAACGCCGCACACCGTGTCGCTCTCTTCGATCAGCCCGGAGACGTCCGCGTTCATGAGCAGCCTAAAGTTCGGGTACCGGCGCGCCTCGGCGGTTACGAAGTTCAGAAAGTCCCACTGCGGGACAAATACGATGAACGGAAACTTCGTATGCAGCACGCGAAAGTCGAACGACAAGGTCTCGCCGGCAGTGGTGCGCAGGGTGAACTGCTCGGCACGACTATGGGGCAGCGCCAAGAAGCGCTTAGCCAGGCCCAGGTCGTCCAAGATCTCTAAGGTCGAGGGGTGGATTGTGTCGCCTCGAAAATCGCGCAAGAAGTCGCCGTGCTTCTCTAACACGATCACATCAACGCCGGCCCGGGCGAGCAACAGCCCGAGCACAGCGCCAGCGGGTCCACAGCCGACGACACAGCAGGTGGTCACGGTCTGGTTCCTTTCGCGGTCGGCGGAATCACCTCGAGTGCCGCCACGCGCTGTTTGGATTCATCCGTGTCGGACCCTAATCCCATTCTTGGTTGGTCACGAACAGCCTTCCGAGACGTGAGACTACGGCCCCAACACACCGTTCGGTGTGCTGGGGCCGTAGCGTGTGTCCGTATCCGCACGATAGAAGCTCCGTTAGCGAACGATGAGATGACCCGTTAGCACCAAGAGCCCGGCTCCAAGAAGTAGTAGCGCAAGCAACATGGCCATCCACCTCCTCGCCGCGCCGTTTCGCGCACGCTGATTCTTCCCCACTCAACGACACTGTAACACTGGCGTAAGAATAGTGGCGACGCGTCATCGGCCGAGGCTCAGAGCGACGCACTTATTGACGTCCGACGGCCCGGTTTCGCACAGGTCAAGAGTGGGCAAAATATGTCTCGGGGAGGATAGGAGGGTTCACGATGTCACGTGTGTTGAAGCTAGCAGCAGTGGTCGTGTTTATCGTCGGAAGTGCGTCCCTGATGCTGTATGGTGTGCCAGCAGACGCGCAAGGCTATCATAGCAATGGACCCAGCGTGAACTTGAACATCCACTGGGGACCAAACACCTGGGGTAATTACTGTCAGAGCGACCGGTACGGGCACTTCTGGGGACGGGACCGGCGCTATGACCAGGCTTGTTGGGATAATCGGCACTATGCACGTGATTACCACCGCGATCAATGGGGCCGTTGGTAACGAGAACTAGATAGCGTAATAGAGGGGGGCGGGTCTCGAAAACTCCGCCCCCCTTTTCATTTGTGCTTGAAAACGTGGAATATATCCGAGCACAATTGATCTTCGCGATGTCGACATGGTAGTCGCTGAAGAATACTTTCAGGAGTCCAAGGAACCCGATGCGACGCGCCGGTGGTTCTGTCATGTTTTCACCCTCCTTGTTCCAAGGCCCGGCGACAATGCTGCTAACACGCTCAACGTTGGGGCTGCAGTCGTGACGTGGGCTGGTGTCCACCAGCGGGATACCGAAAGCCCCAGAAGGTCCTATGATCGGCAAAGCAGAAACTCGCTGCCAGCCCTCGTTGCGGGCACTGTCTCGCTGGGGATTTCATAACAGGCCATGACGACACTGTGATGCTTGGCGTGTAGTTTCCGCATAGCCATCGCGGTGCCCTGGGGACATAAGGGACATATCGCCCCGGTTCGGCGAGTGTACATCCGCGTGAGCGGACAGTGACTGTCTCTTGGAGGTCGTTGGTGGAAAGCTGAGCGGTATGCTTTACCGGAGCGCGACGAGCGGAAATCATCACTTGCTCAGTGTCGGACCCCGCGCAACATCAAGTTCGGGTTCGTGCCAGGGTGTCGCTTATCAGGGTGTCGTGTGCGCCCTGGACCATGCCATGACCTCCCCCACGCTGCTGACCGGCTTAATCGATATCCGGGCTCGAACGCGTGAGGCCGTGGAGGGGGGCGCGAACGTCTTTATGCTGGGCGCCGGCTTGCTCGACCAAGTGGTGCCGGAATTCCGCAGCACGACCGCGCTCGCGATCATGCTCACCGCCTCAGCCGCGGGCCGGCCAAGCGGGGCGGTCGTCACTCCGGTGAACTCGGTAGCGAGGGCGTTGCGCGCCGGCGCGGACGCGGTCGTGGCTTACGTCGCGCTGGCGGGAGAGAACGAGCCAGCGATGATCTCGTACGTGTCACAGATCGCCGAGGCCTGCGACCGCTGGGCGATGCCGTTCATCGCTGAAGCCGAATGGCCGAACGCATACGCCGGCGCGACGGACGTTCGGGGGACCCTGGACGCGGGCTACCTGTTCCGGAACGCGAGGCTTTGTGCCGAACTCGGGACCGACATCGTGAAGGTGAACTGGAGCGGGGATGTAGAGTCGTTTGGACGGATCGTGGAAGCCACACGCCGCCCTGTGATTCTCGCGGGCGGCACCCGGCTCAGTGACGCGGCGCTGCTCGATCGGATGGAACAGGCGATCGGCGCGGGCGCGATCGGCTGCTCGGTCGGGCGCAACATCTTCGAACATCGGTCTCCCCACGCGATGACCCAGGCGCTCTGTCGCGTGATTCGGGAGCGCTGGACGGCTCGCCAAGCGCTCGATGAGCTGCACGCGGCGGGGGTGTCCAATGGCGCTCGTGAGCCTCGAGCCGTTGCTCTTGCACGTCCGGGACGGCGGGGACGCCGTGGGTGCGTTCAGCACGATGGATGTTGACCTCCCGCAGATGATCATCGACGCGGCGGTGGCGATCGATGCGCCGGTTGTCGTCGCCTTGACGGCGCTGCGGGCGGCCGGCCTGGATTTGTACGCCCGCAGCGCGTCTGTGCGGGGGCGTCACATGAGTGAGGAGAATGGGGGTATCGCGCGGAGCAACGCGTCGCGTCTTGGGTGGCGGTCCCGAGCTACGGGGTTGGCACCGCCTCGACTCGAGACCGCTCCCTCGCAGCGCGGATCATTGCCGCGGTTGAAGACGAACTGTACGTAATGGATGAGCGACGAGGACCTTCCCCAGGGCCACCGGTAGTCTCGGGGAGACAATAGAGGAGGGAGTGCAGATGAACACGGAGCGTACGGCACGTCGCATGCCACGTCGGACGTTCGTCAAGGCCGCCGCGGGTGCGGGCTTAGCAGTGGCCGGAGGCATCGGATTTCCGCGAGCGGGTGAGGCGCAGGCTCGGACGTTGCGGATGGGCGCCGAGTCATGGGTGTACAAGAAGTTCAACCTGCAACAGTGGGGCACGGCATTTGGGAAGGCCCACGGTGTCGGGCTCAAGTTCGAGACGACCCCGGACAATGACATCTCACCGGAACTCTTGACGTGGTCGCGCGGGCGGACCGAGTGGGACGTGATCGTGGTCGGGCTTCCGCTGTTTGTCGCGCCGCTCGTTGGTCGGAACCTACTGGTCGATATGACCGGGTTCGTCAAAGGGGTCGGGGAGGACAAGTTTATCCCGACGTTTCTCAAAGATGTCCGGTTTGCGCAGGGCAGCGGGTGGTACTACCCCATGGTACCGTTCCTGGGCGAAGTCATTGGCGTCCAGGTCAACATGAAGATGTATCGTGCCGCCGGCCTCGTGGACCGCGCGGGCAACCCGAGGCCGATCCCGGCGTGGGACCTTGGGGAGATGGTCGACTACTTCCGCAAACTCGCGGCGGTGTCGCCCAAGGGCTACGGGCTCGGGCTCGACTGGGACAACGAGTTCGGCCTGCACAACTATCTCGCGCCGCTGGTGGGCGCGCGGGGCAGCATCTATAGTAAGAGCGACCCGAAGATGCTCGATTTCGAAAGCCCCGACGCCGTGAAGATCCTGACGTTCTATCGAAGCCTGCAGAAGGCCAACCTGCTGTTCGGCGACATCGCGCCGACGGCGTCGGGTGTGGCGCTCAGTAACTTCAAGGCCGGTCTGATCCCGGCCCACGCGACGACCGTGTCCCGGGCCGTCGAGTCGGCGCAGAACCTTGGCGCGGAGAACGTGTCCTGGATCTATTGGCCGGGAGCGGAACGCCATGGTTCGATCACGTACACTCACAACGCCTACATTCCGAAGGTTTCGCCGAACCAGGCGCTCGCCGAGCAGTTCATTCGGGAGCAGGTACTGTCGCTGCCCGCCCAGGTCTGGACGTTTAACAACTACGGGAAGCTGCCGTCCCAGAAGGAGGCCTACAGCCACGTGAAGTGGTTCCAGCGAGAGGCGGAAGCGACGCTGCGGGTCGTGAGCAATTCAACGCTTGAGCCCAAGTACAAGGGCATTGCGCAACTTGGAGAGCTGTTCACCTCGGAGACCCAGAAGGTCATCTTGCAGGGGACGGATCCCGTGCAGGCACTGGCCAACATCCGTAACGGGATTACGACGCGGCAAATCGACCTCACGCTCCTCGGATACAACGGGTGAGCTCCACAGAACTCCGACGGCAGGCGGAGGAGCGATCACGCTCCTCCGCCTGCGTGTGCTGATGCGCGAGCGAGCCTGGAGTGCTTACCTCTACCTCGGTCCTGCGCTCGTGTTCATGGGCGTGTTCATCGCCTATCCCATGCTCCGGTCGCTCTACTTCAGCTTCACCGCGTACAACTATGTGTACGATGCGGCCCCTCGATGGGTTGGATTGGGCACCTACGCTGCCGTCCTCAGGGATCCGGTGTTCCAGATCGCGCTCGCCAACCAGATCAAGTTCGGCATCCCGTTCTTCGCGATCGCGTTTGCGCTGAGCCTGCTTGTGGCCATCGCGCTCACCCAGGTGATCCGCGGGCGCACGACGCTCCAACTGGCGATCGCGCTGCCGATGATCATCCCGCCGTCACTAGGCGCGGTCGTGTTTCTGTGGCTGCTCGATCCCGGCTTCGGCATCGTCAACATCGCGTGGCAGGCCCTCGTTCGTACCCGGCCGCCTGAGTGGTTTCTCTCGCCGTCGCTCGCCCTGTACGTGATGGTGCCGATCTTTGTCTGGGAGGAACTGGCGTTTCCGATGGTGATCTTCCTGGTCGGTCTGCAAAGCATCTCCCAGAGCCTGTACGACGCGGCGAAGGTGGACGGCGCAACGTTCTGGGGCGAAGTGCGCTACGTGACGGTGCCGGCCCTCAGGCCGACGATGACGGTGGTGGCCGTCTACCTGATCACGCAATCGCTCAAGATGTTCGATCTTCCCTACGTGCTGACGCAAGGCGGCCCCGGCAACGCGACGTTCACCCTGTACTACTACACGTGGACACGGGCGTTCAGGTTTTTCGAGATGGGGACGGCCGCAGCAGCCGCCTATCTCACCGCGATCCTCATCGTGGGGTTCAGCCTCGCGACCGCGGGCGCGTTGCGCGAGCGTGGAGAATGAAGCGTCAGCCGCTGCACTACGCCTTGCTAAGCGGCGTCGCCGCAGCGTTTCTGTTCCCGCTCGCCTGGTTGCTGCTGACTTCGTTCAAAGTTGACACGGAGATCTACCACTACCCGATCACCATCCTGCCCCAGCGGTGGACGCTGGTCAACTACGTGTACGTGTTCACACAACTCGCCGGATTCGGGCGATTTCTCGTCAACAGTCTGGCGGTCACTGGAACCTCGGTGGTTCTGATCCTGGTCTTTGGCGCCCTCGGCGGCTATCCGCTAGCGCGCAAGGAGTTCCCCGGTAAACGCGCGCTTCTCGCATTTCTTGTCTTGGTGATCGCGGTCCCGTGGGTGATCTATCTCATCCCGACGTTCGTGATGGAGGAGGCTGTTGGCCTGCGAAACTCCTGGCTCGGTCTGATCCTGCCCTACGTCGCGTTGAACCTCCCGTGGGCGCTGTTGATCATGCAGAGTGCGTTCGTCGCGATCCCGCAGGAGGTCATTGATGCGGCGCGGGTGGACGGGGCTGGTGAGTTCCAGACGTGGCTGCGCATTCTCGTGCCGCTTACGACGCCGGGGCTCGCGACCACATTCTTGATCGTCTTTGTCTTTGTGTGGAAAGAGTTCTTGTACGCCGTCACGTTGATGACGGAGAGCGAGTGGCAAACGCTCCCGGTTGGCATCATTCAAATCAAGGCTCAACTCCAAAGTCTCGCCTTTAACATCCTGAGCCCGACGATTATTGTGACCTTACTCCCGATCTTGGTCGTGTTCTTGCTCCTGCGGAACTTCTTGACGGCAGGTGTGCTGGGCGCAGGCGGGTTTGGCAAGGAATAGCTCGACGTGCTGGTGGAAACGCGACACTGTCCGGATGCTCGCGACGAATGCCGGCGCCACTACGGAGGAAGCATGGAGTTCCTCGATCTCCATGGCACACAGGAGTTCTCGTCTGCACACCACATCCAGAAATCCCTTGCCGATTCGCCACGTTCAGGCGTGAGCCTTGCTTGCTGGGAACCCGGACAGATTTCGCGGATTCACAGCCACTCCGCAGCGGACGAGATCGATTACGTGTTGGAAGGTGAAGCAATCTTCCGCAATGCCCACGCTGAACAGCGCCTGGGTCCCGGCGGCACTGTCCGTTTCCGATCTGGAGAAGTGCATCAGGTCGAGAGTGTGACGCGACTGGTGCTCTACCGCGTACAGGCCGGTGCCGATCGAGGTTCCAACGTTCTTTCCTGCGTGGCCACAGCGGTGAATCAGCCGAGAGCTCCGGGCGGGTCAGGTCCGGGGTCTCCCGAGGCAGGGGAGACGGCAGAGACGAGACCGATCTTCGATAGCGCCGGGATCTGCACGGCCGTGTCTGCGACCCGCATATCGATGGTGGGGGCATCTCCTTTCCACGGCGTGAGGTCGGGGCCGACGGAGCGCAGCGACCGGCGCGTTCGCGCCCGACCGCGGAGACGCGGGGCGGGGCGGCCGCACTCCGGCGCCAACGCGAGGCACACGTGACATCGTTGCGTACGTTTCAGGCAACGGAGAACGACGGGCATGTTCATGATGTTCGGCTGGTTGGTCGCGATCCTGGGGTCCGCGCTGGCGCTGATTGTGATTCTGTGGCTCCGTGGGCACGTGGCGATGCCCGCCGGTCTCACTATCCTTACCGACGCGCTCGTCGTGGTGCTTGTCGGCGCCGCGCCGGCGCTTGTCGCGTATTGGCTGCTCCATCGACTGGTGCGGAGCGGCAAGTGATCTCCACGCGCGTGCGTCGATGCCGGACGTATTGTCTAGCTCCAGGGGAACGGGCTCGTGGAGACCGGGTGCAAGTTCCCCTCGGCGTACCGGGAGAAGCGGAACGGCTGGAGGATCGCGCTCGATTCGCCGAGGATCTCCTTCGCGACGAGCTCGCCGACCCCGATCATCTTGAAGCCGTGATTGGAGTCCGCGATCACGTAGCAGTTTTGCCGGAAGACGTCGAACACGGGGAAGTTGTCAGGCGTGAAGGCTCCCAGGCCCCCGGACGGTTCCCGTCTGTACAGGGACGCCTTGTGCTCGAAGCGCGTTTGACAGAACGCTAGTGCCGAGCACCACAGGCGGACGAAATCCTCGCCGACCACGAATTCGGGGGACTCGGTGCCGTACGGATCGATGGGTGCGTCGTCGTTGTCGACCGGACGCGGCGCGGCGCCGCCCTGGACTCCGTCGAACATGAAGTCGGGTTTGTAGTAGATGCCCCACAGTTGGTCGGTGATCAGCGCGCCGTCGATGTCGGAGTACAGCGGTGCGTCCGTGTCGACGTGAATGACCGGCGGCATCCTGCCGTCGTTGGTCTGCTGAAAATTGGGGTCGACCCCGAGGGTGCCCTCCTGCAGGCACAGGTAGCGCCACATCTTGACGCCGTGATGCGCGTTCCCGCCGAGCACCACGGTGATCGTCATCGGCAGGTCGAGCATGGCCCAGACGGACCGGATCCACGGGCCGACGCCGAGCACGACGTAGTCCGCCGCTACGACCCCGTGGTCGGTGTCCACCGCCGCGATCGCTCCGCCCGATTGCCGGAAGCCGGTGACGCGGACGTCGGTGGCCATGCGCACTCCTTCGGCGAGCGCCATGCGCGAGAGGCCCACCATCGAGGCCCTATTGTTGGCGTAGCCGCCCTTCTTCTCGTGCAGGACGGACGTGATGCCCCGTGCGCGCCAGTCGTGGAAGAGTCTTTTCATGTAGGTGGTGCACTCGGCCGCCCCTTCGATGAACACCGAGGGGTATCCAATGGCCTGTTGTTGGGCGTGGATCGCCGCAACGCCTTCGTGCATCACTTCGGGGCTAATCTGCATATAGCCCACCGGATGGTAGCTCAGCACGTCCGGGTGGCGCTCCCAGACACTCACGCTGTGGGCCATGAGTGCGCGCATGGCGGGTTGGAAGTAGTTGTTGCGGATCACACCGCAGGCGATGCCGGAGGCGCCGGCGGCGACGCCCGTCTTGTCGACGATCAGGATGTCCGCGCCGCTTCCCTTGCCCCGCGCGCGGAGCTCCCGTGCGAGATGGTACCCCGTGCTCAGGCCGTGGACCCCGGCTCCGACGATCAGGTACTTGGTGTGGGGCGGGAGGGTCATCGTGGCATCCCTGCGGGTGCGCCGCGCGCTACAGCTTGGAGGTGTAGTCGCGGTTGTGCCTCCGGAGGCGGGGATCAGTTCCGAAGGCATAGTGCTTCGACATATCCGGCGAGTACCGGCTGGCCTCGGGACTGCGCCCCAGCGCTTCCGCCATCGCCCGCACGTGGTGCGGCGCGCCGCCGCAGCAGACCCCAATGTAGCGGACCCCGAGGTCGTAGGCCGCTCGGGCAAACGCCGCCATTTCGTAGCGGGTGCACGTGAACGGATCGAGGGCAACGGGGAACGAGCGCGGCGTCGGCAGGCTGTCACCGGCCGGGTCGCGCAGCGACTGAAACGTCGGGGACTCCGGTGTCGTCCGGTATGGCACGGGCAGCCCGGCGACGTGACACGAGACGGCGTTGCGGGCGGCGCGCAGCAGCGGCAGCATCGTCGCGGGACCGCGGGCGCAGTTGAGACCCACCACGTCCGCGCCCGCCTGTTCGAGCGAGCGGACGCTCTCCTCGAGCGGCACCCCGTCGCGCAGCCCGTCCAGGTGCACGGCGAGCGTGACGACCGCCGGCAAGCCCGCCCGTCTGATCGCCTCCAACGCGAGCAGCGCCTCGCCGTGGTAGGAGAACGTCTCGGCGATCACCATGTCCACGCCCGCGTCTGCGGCCCACGCCACCTGCTCGTCGAACATCATGCGCGCCTGCGCGGCAACGGCCGCGTCGCCGGGGGCGTAGATCGTCGTATTCGAGATGTTGCCCGCGACGAGGGGCGGGTCCCCGGCGCTCTCCGCTGCGACCGCCTTGGCGATCGACAGGGCGTTGCGCTGCAGGGCCTCCAGGCGATCCTCTTTGCCGATGAGCCGCAGTTTCTCGCGGTGACCGTAGTACGTGAACGCTTCGACGACGTCGCTGCCCGCCCGCACGAACTCCCGGTGCAACTGCGCCACTACGTCCGGGTGGTCGAGGACGACCTCGGGGACGTACGCACCGGCTTGCAGATAGCCTCGCCGTTCGAGCTCAAAAAGGTATCCTTCGGCGCAGAGCACCGCGCCGTCGGCGGCCAGCCGGTCGAGGAGCCCGCGGCTATGCGAGCGGGGTTGCACGGTCATCCAGCACCTCCCTTTGCCGCGGGCCGCATCTTCAGCCTGGGCGGTCCGTTTCCCTACCGTGGGCGGCGGCTGGGATGGCGTGCGATCGGCGCGCCGACCACTCCTCGAAGGTCACGTCGAGGCGCGGGATCAACCGCAGGGTCGGGCCCGTCGGCACGGTGAGCATATATGGTATGCATCGTGACGGCTCGGCCCGGAGGCGTTCCCCTCACACCGCCGGCGTTTCCGGCTAGGCCACAAGGGTCGCTCTGATCCTGGACAGTTCATGGCGGATGCGCTCGGTGTCCAAGTGCGGCGGCGCACCGTGTTCAAAAACAGGCTGACCGTCGATCACGACGGTGTCGACGTCGCCTCCAGAAGCGGAGTAGACGAGGTGCGAGCACGGGTCCGGTGCCGGCACGGCGTTGGGCACGTCGCTCCGCAGGGTGACGATGTCGGCGCGAGCGCCGACCGACAAGGCGCCGATATCGCCGTCGAGGCCGAGACTGCGCGCGGCTCCGTGCGTGACCCAGGACAAGGCCGTTCGACACGGCAGGGCCTGCGGGTCGCCCGATGCGACTTTGTGATGGAGGGCGGCGAATTTGAGGTCAAACCACGGGTCCATGGTGTTGTTGCTCGCGACGCAGTCGGTGCCCAGGGCGACTTGCGCTCCGGCCTTCCACAGCTGCCACCCGGGAGCCACTGCGCCTTCGATCTTGGCGTTGCTGACGGGGCAGTGGGCGATGACCGTGCGGGTGCGTCCCAGGAGTTCCAGTTCTCCCGGTTCGAGGTACGTGCAGTGGGCGGCAACGACGCGCGGGCCCAGCAATCCCAGGCGGTGCAGGAGATGCACGCATCCGTCGTCGCCTCTCCGTCGCGCTGCGGCGACCTCGTCGCGGGATTGCGCCACGTGGATGAACGTCAGCGCGCCGAGTTGTTCCATTCGCGCTCGCACCCTGGCGAGCAGGGCGTCGCCGCAGGTGTCGGTGGCGTGGGGGCCCAGTCCGGCGAAGATCCGGCTCGTCTGGCTGGTGCCCCAGCGGTCCAGCACGTCCTCAGATTCGGACCAGGCGCGGTCCCCGGCCTGATCCGTGAGGGTCTGGGTCACGACGGCGCGGATCCCGCTGTCCCAGAGTGCTTGTGACGCCTTCCCCATGCCCGATCCGCGATCGGCGATGAACGTCACCCCTCGTCGCAGCAGTTCCCACGCTCCCGCCAGCGACGACCAGTAGCGGTCCTGACGCGACATCCGCGATTCCAGCGCCAGCGCCCGCGGGAGCCATGCGCTGGCGGGGACGTCGTCGATGAGTCCTCGCAGCGCCGTCATCACGGTGTGCGTGTGGAGATTGATCAGTCCGGGCAGGACGTAGTGTCCGGAGGCGTCGAGCCACTGCTCGTCTGGCAACCGCGTGTACCCGTCGCGGCGTCCCACATAGATGATCCGGCCGCCCTGCCAGACGACCAGGCCGTCGTCGTGAATGCGATCCTGTTCGTCGCATGTGACCACCGTGCCGCCCGAGATCGCCCGCCGCACGTCACGGCTGTCGGAGCGGAGACTCATGCCGCGCGGTCAATTCCCCGCGGACGCCGCGGCGGGCGGCTCGTTGACGTCCTCCAGGAACAGATCGTCGGAGATCTCGTCGAACGCGTACGCTTCCGCGTACCGCCCCCACCCGACCAGGACGTTCAGCTGTCGGCGCGCCTCCTCGAAGCTGAAATGACGCTCCAGTTCGTCCAGGATACCCTCCGCGGACATGCGGTGGTCCTCGCGCTCGGTAAGCTGGTGCACGATCTCCTGGGCGGGATTGACCTTGGCCAGCAGGGCCAGGCGGAATATTTCCTTCTTCTCCTGGACGGTCGCGCTCGCGAGCGCGTTGCCGTGGTCGGTCAGCTCGAGATCTCCGGCCGTGGCGACCGCGAACCCCAGCAGCTCCGCGGCTTCCACGGCGGGCAGCAGGTCCTCGACGTCGAAGTGCAGTTCGGCGCCCACGCGTGCGAGGTCCGCTTTGCCGCCCTGATCGTGCACGAGCTCCACGAGGCCGATGATCAGCCCCACGGGTGCATCCGGGAGGCGGGGAATCAGCGGTTTCAGGTGTTCGAGGCGCCGCGACCGGTCTCCGGTGAGCAGCTCGTATACGCGCTCGACGATGCGTTGGAACTGTGGGGATCGCCGGTCGCGCCAGTGCGGCAGCTCGGGCCGAACCTCGTCGACAATGCGCGCCGGATTGGCGGCGAGCACGATGATGCGGTCGGCCATGAACACGGCTTCCTCGATGCTGTGCGTCACGATCACGATCGCGCGGGTGGGGAAGCGGCGCTTCAGCCACAGCTCCAGCAGGTCCGTGCGCAGGTTTTCGGCGGTGAGCGGGTCGAGGGCGGAGAAGGGTTCGTCCATCAGGAGCATGTCCGGTTCGACCGCGAGCGCGCGGGCGAAGCCGACACGCTGCCGCATGCCTCCCGACAACTCTTTCGGGAACGCCGATTCAAAGCCGTCCAGACCGATCAGGTCGATCACGGCGACCGCCCGTTCGCGGCATTGCGCCGGTGCGGCGCCGGCCGCCTTGAGCCCCAGCTCCACGTTGTCCAGGACGGTCAGCCACGGGAACAGCGCGAACGTCTGAAATACCATGGCGACGCCCGGGTTCGGCCCGTCGAGGGGTTTGCCGCGATACCGGACGGTGCCGGTCGTGGGGCGCAGCAGGCCCGCCAGGACCCGCAGCAACGTCGACTTCCCGCAGCCAGAGGGGCCCAGCAGCGCGAGGATCTCGCCGGCCCGGACCTGCAGCTCGATCCGATCCAGGACGGTGATCTGTCCCCCACCCGGCCGTCCATACGCGACGGTCACGTCTTTTGTGTCCACCAGGACCGTGGGGGGAGTGCTGATGACCATGCGTCACGCTCCTCCAGCATGCCCGGTTCGGGCGCCGTCAGGTCCCTCGATTCGCCTCACACGTGGTAACGTTCCTCCGCGAGGCGCGCGGCGCGTCGCCACAACAACCGGTTCACGACCACCACGATGAGCCCCATCGCCACCGTCGACGACGCCAGGAGCGGGTAGTCTCCGTTGTTCGCGGCTGCCGTCACCAGCGCGCCCAATCCGATGGTTTGCAGCGTCTTCCCCTCAAAGGACACGTACTCGGACACAATCGACGCGTTGAACGCCCCGCCCTGCGCCGTGATCCCTCCCGTGACCAAATATGGGAAGATCGCCGGGAGGATGAGCGTGCGCCAGCGCATCCAACCCCGGACCTTCATCACGGCGGCGGCCTCCTGCAAATCGCGCGGGAGGGCGCTTGCGCCGGCGATGGCGTTGAACAGCACATACCACTGCGTTCCCAAGAGCATCAGCAGGATCGACGCGATCGAGAGCCCGCCGCCGACGCGGATGATGAGCAACACCAGGATCGGAAACACCGCCGTCGCCGGCACGGAGGCCGCGATTTGAGCCAGCGGCTGCGCGATCCGGGACAGGCGCGGGTGCAGCCCGATCGCGACTCCCGCGGGAATGCTCCAGGCGAGCGAGATGATCAGGGCGATCGCGATCCGCAGCAGGGTGGCCACGGAGCCCTCTCCGATGTCGATCCATTTTCCTGGGGGAAGCGCCGCCACCAGCTTGAGCAAGGACAGCGCTCCCCACGCGACCACCAGCACTCCCGCGCCGATCGCGGGCCACTGCAGCCAGGGTGCGAGACGGGAGGTGACCGCACCGCGCGGCGGCTCGGGCGTCGCACGGTGCGGCGGGCGGCGGGTCTGTACGCGCGCGAGGGCGGCCCGGATCCGCCGGCCGGCCTGGGGCAGGAGGGCGGAATCGCGCAACAGATCGAGCACCCAGGACGTGGGCGTGTCCTGGCTTTCGGACAGCTCCACCTTGAAGCGCTCGCTCCACGCGATGAGCGGTCTCCACACCAGCTGATCGAGCGCGACGATGAGGGCCACCAACACCCCCAGGCCCCACAGGATGGCGCCAAAGTCGCCCTTGTTCGCCGCCTCCGCCAGATAGCTGCCGAGGCCGGGCAGCGTGAACGACTGCTTGCCGAGGCTGAACGCCTCCGTCGCCATGAGGAAGAACCAGCCGCCCGCCCAGGACATCACGCTGTTCCACACGAGCCCGATCGCGGACGCCGGGAGCTCCAGCGACGTGAAGCGCTGCCACCAGGACAACCGAAAAGCGCGGGCGGCCTCGATGAGTTCCTCGGGAATCGTGCGGAGCGAATGGTAGAAGCTGAACGCCATGTTCCAGACCATCCCGGTGAAGATCAGCAGGATGCTGCCGATCTCGAGGCCGGTCGTCTCTCGCGGAAACAGCGCGATCATCGCCAGCAGCACCGCGGGGAGGAAGGAGAGCACCGGGATGGACTGGAGGATGTCGAGCGCCGGGACGATGATGCGCCCAGCCGACTGACTGCGGGCCGCGGCGTACCCAACGACGAAGGTGAACGCCAGCGACACCGCATAGCCGCCGCACATGCGCATGAACGAGAGGAGCGCGTACCGCGGCAGCGCGGCGGGCCGGAGATCGATGGTCACGGACGGCGTCACCCTATGGAGCTCTCGTGGCGCCACCGCGAGCAGCATATAGAAGACGGCCGCGACTGCGCCGAGAAGCAGCGCGTCCACGACCCACACGCGTGGGGAGCGGAGCAGCGCCGGTCCGGGATGGACGGAGGACATGGGGGTCGGGTCGATCGTATCGTGCGACGCCCGGAGCCGTCAATACACGGAATCGGTTAAGATCTCGTTAAGTCGGGAAGGTCCGGCGATCGTGTCAGCGGATCCGCACATCGAGCAAGGCAGCCCAGTACTGCACCGATTGGAGCGCAAAGCCGAGGAGCAGGAGCACGGCGCCGAACACGCCCAGCCGCCGTGTCGGCAGGGCGTCCGCCCACCACTCGATGTACGGACTGATCGTCGCGACGACGGCCCCGACCGTGGCAACGACAAGCCCGATCTCAAGCCCGAACGTCGTCCCCCGCGCGCCCTCGTGCGTGACCGCGCCCGCGAGGGCGCCGGCCGCTCCGATCACGAGCCCGCGGACGCACGTCGCAACCAACCGCCGCCGGGTGAGGCGCGGCCGCACGTCCGGTTGGTACTCCCGGGACGGAGAGAACCCCAGGATGTACGTGAGTGCCAGCCCGACGATGCTGAGCAGCCCGAACGCCGTGCCGAACCTGGCATTGAACGTCAGGGCCGAAGCGAGGCCCTGCGCGGTCCCGCCGCGGAGGATTGCGAACCCAAGCAAGGCGGGAAGCGGCATCTGACGCCCCGGGGCCGTTCGCGCAACCCAGAACTCGAGCCCCAGCGCGAGCCCGAGCCCCGCGCCCGCAACGAGTCCGTAGACCGGCCCCAGCGGGAGTCCGTACCCGAGGCCGAACAGCAGGCTGTACGTGGCGGCACGGGTGAGCGCGCGGAGCGGACCGCGTTTCCCGCCGAGCAGGTCGTACGCGAGATACAGCCCGCCGATGAAGTCCAGCACGACCCCGCCGAGGCTGATCGCCGCGAGCACGTGATGATCGATCATGCCCCAGTGTTGGCGAGATCGTGCGTACAACCCTCGGGGTGGGCGGACCCCGGGCCGGCTTGGCGTCGTATCGACCGCGGGAGCGGTGGCGGCCGGGGGACCGTCAACCGCTCCCGCGAACCGTCACGGTGTCACGACGACTTTCGCCTGCATGAACGGGTGAACCTCGCAGTTGTACACGTAGGTCCCCGGCTTCGTCATCGTCACCGTGAAGCTGCTCCCTGGCGCGAGCTGGCCCGAGTCCCACTGCTTGCCTGCCGCCGTCGCGGTGTGCGGCACTGCGTCGTCGTTGACCCAGGTCACCTGCTGGCCGGTCCCGACGGTCACCGTCACCGGGCCGTAGGCGAAGTTCTTGATGTGGATCTGGGCCCCCGCTCCGGTCGCCTGGGGTGCCTGCGCCGCGATCGGGGCCACCGCGGCTGCGGAGGATGTGTATCCGCTCATCGCGCCGCTGCCGCGCTGGAGCGTGATCTTGCGGGGTGCGTTGCCGACCGGGATCGTCGCCACCACCTGCTGTTTGGCCATGTCCACGACCGATACGGTGTTGGCGCCCTCGTTCGTGACGTAGGCTAGCGCGCCGTCCGACGTGAGCCCCACCCAGTGGGGGAACTTCCCGACCGCCACGTCCTTGATGACCTGGCGCGACGCGACGTCGATGATCGCCAGCTGGTTGATGCCCTGCACGATGACCAGCGCGTACTTGCGGTCCGGCGTGAACGCGATCTGGTGCGGCACGGCGCCGACCGTGATCTGCGTCGCGATCCTGTTGGTCGCGGTGTCGAGCACCTGAATCGCGTCGCTGCCGGCGAGGCTGAAATACATGGACTTGCCGTCGGGGCTCACGGTCAGCCCGCGCGGCGTCTTGTCGAGCGCCAGGGTCGCGACCACGCGGCGCCCGGCGACGTCCAGTACGACGATCGCGTTGTTGTTGGGCGCGTCCTGCGCTCCAACGTACGCGGTGCGACCGTCTGGCGAGAGCGCGACGCCGTGGGGCTTCGCGACGGTGAACTGGGCCGTGACCCGGAGCGTCGACGTATCGACGACGTCCACCTTATTCGTGCCGAAGACCGCCACCAGGAGCGTCCGCGCATCGCGCGACAGCGCCATGCCCTGCGGCGATTCCCCAAGGGGGAGTGTCTTTGCGACTTGGTCGGTGTCCGTGTCGATGACGCTGAGGTCGGTGGCGTCTTCGCTCGACACGTACACCGTCCGACCGTCCGGTGTCAGGACCACGGCTTCCGGCCCGGCCGGGACCTTGATCGTCTTGAGCATATGTCCCGTCGCGGTGTCGAGCACGCCGATCGCGTTGTCGCCGTACAGACCGATGTACGCTTTGGGCGCGGTGGTTGCGGCCGCCGTCGGCCGCGGTCCGAACGCGGTGCCCCACATGAGGCCCGTGGCCATGAGCAACGCGGCCGCGAGGACCCGCGCGCCGCGGGTGGCTGCGCGCCGAAGCGCGCTACGAACTCGAACGAACCTGTCTGTCATGAGCGGTCGTCCTCCCACGTGCATATTGAACCGGCGGACCAGATGCGGTCCCGGGCCGGCGTTCCGGCCGCCCGTTCGCACATGGATACACCGTGGCGGGGCACTCGGATTGGCCGGGCGCTAGAGAGGGGGCGGGGCAAGGTCCTGCTCGACCGTAACAGTGGGCATGGTATTGGGGGAAACCCGCTCGCGCTGAGAGGCTTGAGGCGTCACGACCGGGGGGGACGTCATGCAATCGATGATCGTTCGCGTACGTGTGCTCGCCGCGGTGGCATGCATCATGGCCGCCGGTACGGGGTTCGTCCGCGCGCAGTCGTCGCTGGCGCAGATTGTGACCGATCCGCAGGGCCGTTTCGCTATGACGTTCCCGCAGACTTGGGAGGTCGCCACTCGAGCCGACGGGCTAATCGTGCTCGTGGCCGCCGGGCCGGCGCAGGGCGGTTACCGTCCGACCGTGAACGTGGTCATCGAACCGCTACAGGAACCGATGCCGCCCGCCACCTACGCGGCGCGGGCAGAACCGCTGGCGGCGTCGGTGTTCCACGGCTATACGGTCTTGCAACAGGGCAGTGCGACGATCGCCGGACGCCCCGCCTACTATCGCTACTTCACCTGGGAACCCAACAACACCGCGCCGGTGTACCAGCTGCAGGCTTATTTTACCTCTGGGCGGTCGGGGTACGTGGTGACGGGCAGGACCCTCAATCAACCCGAGTCGATTCAGCGCGACATGCCGTTGATCGTGCAGATCCTCGACACGTTCCGCGTTCTGTGACGCGGGTCAGTGCCTCCGGGGCCGCCCCGCGCCCGAGCGCGAGGTGACGCGCGCGCTCGTCCGTACCGCAGCGGCGTGAGGCTCGGCTAGCGGCGCGCTCGTCCCCGCCTCGCCCTCGGTCGCCATCTCCCGAACAGGCGCGCGTCACAGCCTGATTCCGCGGTCGGGCGGACGGGCGACACGCCGAGCGCCGTCATCGCGGTGTCCAGCGAATCGTATGCTGGGAGGAACCCCCGGAGGAACTGCTGGCTGACGGTTGTCCGGAGCGTCGCTCCCGGCCTCGCGAGGAGCATGCGAGGCACGCGCTGTCGATACTCCAGCAGCACATCGAGGCCGGTCGCATCCACGTGGCTGAGGCTCGAACAGTCAAGGATGATGGGGAGCCCGTACGACGTCGCATCGTCCAGCGCGCGCGCAAACACGGATGCCGTCTCCACGTCCGCCGCTCCCGAAACGGCCAGGAGGACCGTATCGCCTGTCTTCTTGATGCGCCACGAGAGCCACGGGAACTCGCCCGCCGATTCCGAGCCGTTCCGAGGCCTGCGAAGGAAGCGTCGTGCGCTCATGTCGTCACCGCCCGCGTTGTTGGCGTTCCGATGTACAACGTACCCACGACGAAGGGTTCTTAGCGCGGGGCATTCGTCGCGTGCGGGCGGCCGGACGCAGACGCGCAGTGTGTTGTCACGCGATACGGGCCCGGCGTCTGCGGCGGGCGCCGGGCCCGTTGAGCGAAACGCGGATCAGACTGCGAAGGCTACTGCAGCGTGACATCCACTCGCGTGGCGATATTCTCCCCTTGAATCATCTGGTATTGGATGTGCACCGCATCGCCCGGCTGAATCTGGTTCAGGGTCAACGTCCTGCGGGTCCTCGTCCAAACCATCGGCGTTTCGGGCATGACGATCACCGTGACCGGCGACACCGTCGGCGTGACACGTCCATCCGGAAGCGTGGGCGCGGCCGTGGGCCCGGCCGTGACCACCAGCACGGTCTTGCACGAGGTTGGATCTGACGAGGCGCAGTTCACCGCCTGGATGGTGGCGATCACGCCTCGCACGGAATGCGTCGGGGCGTCGGCCGCCTGCGGTGGCTGCGCGGTGGCCGAGAGCGGTGCGACCGTAGCGATCGCCACGAGCGCCACCAGCGCCAAGGTGGATTTCATCATCACGCTCACCTCCCATCAATCGCCGCGTGTTCCTCGGGCCTTGTCACGTACATTCGTGTTGATTCCCACGCGGGATCGTAAAGAAACATCACACGGCCGAGCCTCGCAGGTCCTAGGGTCGCGGGACGTCACGTTCGCGATGGCGCGGTTTTCGGGGACGATCTGCGTGACGTCGCGGCTACGTCCTGGCTCATGGCGTCCGCGACGGCGGCCTCGTGCTGGAGCGCCCGCGCCGCAGTTTGGGCTCGATGACCTTGGCCGCCCCGCTGCCCCCGACCGCGTGAAACGCGATCGTGCCCCGTCGCGTGATCGCGTCGGTGGTCGCGGGTCCGACGACGTCGGCCGGGTCCACGTGCAGCTGGACGTTCTTGCGCGGAGCCGGAATCAGTTGCACTTGGCGTTTGTGTAGGACGCAGTGCGGAGACTGGTCGTCGGCCATGCGCGTGTTGTCGATGCGGAACGAGGCTGCATCGCGCCCGGGTTGACGCTCGGCAAACAACCGACCCTGCGGGCCGATGAGATTCTGGCTCGCCGCCATGGTAGTCCTCCTGAAACACGGTCGTGGTCGCACTGGCCACGCCGGAAACACAGCGCAGTCGACGGCCTTTCGACGCTGAGCAGGATCTGGCCCCTGTGGTCTCCAATAATATTGTCTTAAGAATCGTCAAAGATTTTCGAATCGTCCGTGTCTTTCTGCCGCCAACTTCGGCGGTTGTTTGTGCGCTGTGTTGTAAGCGATTACAACGATCAAATCGGTTGCGCCATGGGGGCGGGCCGGTCATTGACAACGGAGGTGGCGTGCATGCCGTTGTTCGTGCGTGGGGACGAAATGAAGACCGACGCCGTGAAAATAGAGCATTCGATCATGTCCACGAAAGTGGTGTACGGGAAAGAGTCGAGCCTCATGCTGGCCACCCGCCCGGGTGGATATCACTCGCGTCCCCACATCCACGACACGGAGCAGATGAACTACGTCGTCGACGGCGAGATTTGGGTGTTCGTCGACGACGAGTTCTTTCTGGTGAAGGCCGGAGACTTCTACCGGGTTCCGGCGATGGCCGTGCACTGGGGGTGGATCACGTCCGACAAACCGTGCACGATTCTTGAGGTCTTTTCCCCCGTCTATGTGTCGGAGAGCCGGCCTCACGCGGTAGCGCTCTTTGGAGACGACGAAGCCCGGCCTCCGATTCAGCCCATCCGACAATACCACGTCTCGGACGAGTACAAGAAGATCGAGGAGAAGCTGCCGCCGGGGACGGTCCGCTAGGTGCGTCGCTGAGGTGGTCGCCGCCGCGGCGGCGGCGACCGGTGTGGATGGTCCGCACAAAGGGGGACGGCGCCAATGGTTCAGTTCCCGATGTCATCGCTGGTCTCGAGCGAGGCGATGGGCCTATTTCGGGAAGAGTTTGTCCTGTGTCGCCTGCAACGCACTGAACAGTTGTTGATCATCACGGATCCGTCGACGAATCCGAACTACATCGCCGCATGCTTCGGCGCGGCGCTCTCGTTCGGCGCCGAAACGGTGCAAGTGGTCGTTCCCAGGATCGAGGGCACCCCTGAGCAGGTCTCCACGCGGATCGTCGAACGCCCCGTTCCGTACCAGCACATCATCGAGTTGATCAAGCAGGTGGACTTTGCGATTGATCTCAGTTCGCGCGGGTTTCTGCACTCCGAGCGGCAGGTGGAGATGCTCGCGCAGGGGACCGGAATGCTGCGCGTGCGCGAGCCGATCGAGTGTTTGCAACGCCTGTTTCCAACCCAGGAGAACCAGCGTCTGGTCGAAGCGAGCGCTCAGGTGCTGGGGAGCGGTACGCAGTTTCACGTGACGACGCGTGCCGGCACGGACTTCGTCGTCGATCGCGGGCGCACGCCGGTGTTCAAGCAGTACGGATACGCTGAGCAGCCCGGACGGTGGGATCATTGGCCGACCGCGTTGGCGGCCGTGGCTCCCGACGAGACGAGCGCGCACGGCCGCATCGTGCTGGCGCCCGGAGATTTCGCCGCCGGCCGCTACATCGAGAATACCGTGCGCGTGACGGTTGAGGCGGGCTGTATCACACAGGTCGAGGGCGGGTTGGACGCCGTGCTCATCCAGGAGCACTTGGCCCGCGGACGCGGGAGCGACGCGAGCCGTGTTTCCCACATCGGCTGGGGGTGCGACCGCCGCGCCAGATGGGACGCCCTCGATCGATACGCCGCCTACCACCAGGGCGGCGCGGAGATGCGAAGCGTGCGCGGCGGGGTCGTCATCGCCTTCGGATCGAACGCGGACATGGGCGGACGGAACCGCGCGGAGCTGCACCTCGATCTTGGGATCCGCGGGGCGCGGTTCGCGATTGACGGCCGCCCGGTGGTCGAGGATCAGCAATTCGTGACCAGCGAACTTCGCTGATCGATCGGCAGGCCGAGGAGAGGAGTGGAGGACGATCGTGCTGCGGCCGTTTCGGCTCCACGAGCCCACGACAGCAACTGAAGCGTCAGGTATTCTCGCGACCCTCGGCGAGGAGGCGCACGCCTATGCCGGCGGGACCGAGCTGTTGCTGGCGATGAAGCAGGGCGTCCTGCGGTTCGCGCACCTGGTCGATATCAAACCCCTGGGATTGAGCGGGATCCGCTTCGACGAGGCGGCGCGTTGCCTCCGGATCGGCGCCACCACAACCCATCGGGCGGTCGAGCGTTCGGAGATTGTCGCGAGGCGCTTCCCGCTGCTGGTGTCGATGGAACAATCCCTAGCCAACGTGCGTGTTCGCGCGGTCGGGACCGTGGGCGGGAACCTCGGGTTCGCGGAGCCGCATTCGGATCTTGCCACGGTGCTGCTCTTGTACAATGCTTCGGTGCGGATCGGCGGAACGTCCGGCCAGCGGACCGTCGGCATCGCCGACCTGTTCGTGGATGCGTACACCACCTGTCTCCGTCAGGACGAACTGCTCCTTGAGATTGAGGTGCCGGAGCTTCCCGCAGGCGGCGCGGCCGACTATCGAAAGTTCGCCTTCTTTGAGCGGCCGTCGGTCGGCGTCGGGGCCGTCGTCGTCGCCGCGCCGGATCGCACCACGGTGGCCGAGGCGCGAATCGCGGTGGGGTGCGTCGGTCCCAAGCCGGAGCGCGTCGCGGAAGCCGAAGCGGCGCTCGCCGGCGTCCCCATGACCGGCCAACGGTTCTCCGAGGCCGTTCGCGCGGCGGCACACGCGGTGATGCACGCGTGCGCGCCGGCGGACGATCTCTACGGCTCCGCGACGTACAAGCGGCATCTTGCGGGGGTGTTCGTCGAGCGGACCCTGGCGGCCGCGTGTGCCCGGATCGGGGCGGGAGGGAACGGATGAGGCGGCCGAGCGAGCCCACGCAACCCCGCGAGACCGTCGAGATTGCGTGCCAGGTCAACGGACGACCCGTGCGCGCGGCGGTCCCGACGCACCAAACGCTGCTCGATCTTCTTCGTGACGATCTCAACCTGACCGGCGCCAAGCGCGGGTGCGACGTCCAGGTCTGCGGCGCGTGCACGGTGCTCGTGGACGGGCTCCCCGTGAGCGCGTGTACGTACCTCGCGTTTGAGATCGACGGTAAGTCCGTGGAAACGTGTGAAGGCCTCGCGCACGACCGAACGTTGCACCCCATCCAGCGGGCATTCGTGGACGCCGGCGCGCTGCAGTGCGGATTCTGTACCCCGGGAATGATCATGATCACGAAGGCGCTGCTCGCGGACTATCCGCAGCCCTCCGTCGACCAGATCAAAGAGTATCTGCACGGCAATATCTGTCGCTGCACGGGCTACAAGAAGATCATTGAGGCCATCCAGCGCGCGGCGACCGGCACGATGGACGCGACGGAGCCCTCACGCGGTGCACGCTGACGCCGCGCGCCGGTCTGCGGTGTTGCCGGCGCCGCGGGGGAAGGTGTCACGCGCACTTTGGATCACTGGCAGAGCGGTCAGGTACGGGATACGCACTAGCGTGACGGGGACTTGATTGCGTGTCTCTGGATCGAGGAGGAGAGGACCATGATGCGACACCTGTTCTTGCGTGGCGGGTTGGCACTTGTCCTTTTGGTCGCGCTCGTTGCGGGGGTCATGGGGACGGCAAGCCCCCAGCAGAAGCGGTATTCGATCAAGTTTGGCGTCGTCGCGCCGCCGTCGGGGATGTACTACGCGCCGCTCGTCGTCGCGCAGCAGAAAGGCTTCTTCGACCGGGAGGGCGTGCAGGTCAGCCTGGTCACCATCGGCCCTGACGACAACCTCGTGCGCGCGGTGGCGGCCGGTGCGTTGAATCTCGGGATCCCCGAGCTCAGCATCGCGATCAACGGCAACGCGCACGGGGCGCCCGTGAAGATCGTCGCGTCGCTCACCGACCGCTATCCGTACACGCTGTACGCGCAGCCGCAGATCAAGACGTACGCCGACCTACGCGGGAAGTCCATCGCTCACTGGACGGTGGCCCCCGAGGTCAGCGTTGCCCTGATTCGGCGTCTGCTGGCGTCCGGGGGGCTGAAGGAGGGCGAGTACAACCTCATCGCGGGCGGGAATATGCCCTCCCGGTATGCCGCCCTCACCCAGGGCGCGGTCGCCGCCTCGGTGCTGACCGCGCCGTTCGACCTGGTGGCCAAGAAGGCCGGGTTCACCGCGTTGGGTGGGCTGTACGACATCCCCGCCACGTTCGCGGGTGTCGTGACGAACACCGGATGGGCCGCGGCCAACCAGGACGCGGTGGTGGCCAGCCTGAAGGCGCTGGTGTTGGGGTTCCGGTACGCCGCAACGCCGGCGAACAAGAACGAGGTCGTGAAGATGCTCGCGGATGTCGGCAAGGTGGATCCCGCGGTGGTCGCGCCGACGTGGGACGAATTCTACCGGGACCAGACGTTCCTGACCAGCTGGGATCTCGTCCCGAGCCAGCGGTCGATGCAAGGGGTGGTCGACATCCTGGGCTCGCTCGGCCAGATTCCCAAGTCGGCGAACCCGCTCACCTATTTTGACCTGCAGTATCTGAATACCGCGCTGCGTGAACTCGGCCGGTGATCCACCGCCTCGACGTCCGGGCCGCGGCGTGCCCCGCCGGGAGGCCGAGATGACGGACGGCAAGGGGTCGCCGCCCGAACATGCGGCCGTAGGGAGCCGGATCCCGCGGATCGATGCCGCCGGGTTCGTCACCGGGCAGGCGCGATACGCGACGGACATGGGCATGCCCGGGATGCTACACTGCCGGCTGCTCTACGCGCAGCAGGCGCCCGCGCGCATCGTGGACGTTGATGTCACCGAGGCGCGGCGTCTGCCCGGTGTGGCGGCGGTGGTGACCGCGGCAGAGGCACCGGCGATGCCCCCCACGGGAATGGGGATCGCGGCGCGGAGTCTGTTTGCCGCCGAGACGGTCCGCTCCGTCGCGGACGTGATCGCCGCGGTGGCGGCCGTCGATGACGAGACGGCGCAACGGGCCGTCGAGTTGATCAAGGTCACGTACGAGCATCGTCCCGGGGTGTTCTCGCTCGAGGCGGCGATGACAACGGACGCGCCGCTCGTGCATGCCGACAAGCGCGCGTACCGGATCGCCCCGTGGCTGCGGCGGTGGGCGGTGCTGGATGCCGGCAACGTGTCTACTCATTTCCGGCTGCGGAAAGGGGACGTTGCCGGCGCGCGGGCCCGGGCGCATCGCATCGTGAACGGGCACTTCCGGACGCAGCGCATCGAGCACTTCTCCATGGAGCCGCACGCCGCCGTGGTCGATGTCGACGTTGCCACGGACCGCGTGACCCTCTGGAGTTCGACGGGGAAGCCGTTTCGCACGATCACGCAGTTGTCGGAGCTCCTGAACCTCTCGGTGAGTCGCGTGAACGCGGTGTACGTACCGACCGGCGGCGACTTCGGCGGCAAAGGTGAGGTCACGGTCGAGCCGTACTGCGCGGTGCTGTCGATGCAGACCGGCCGTCCGGTCAAATGCGTGTACAGCCGGGAGGAAGAGTTCTTCGCGGCGACCTGCAAGACCCCGTTCGACATCGACCTGGCCGTCGGGGCCGATCGCGACGGGATGTTGCTCTTTATGGAGGGCGACCTGCGGTTGGACACCGGGGCCTACAACTCCATGTCGGGTTTGGTCGCCACCTACGGCGCGATCCTCATGGAAGGCCCGTACAACGTCCCCAACGTGGCCGTCGACGCCCGCTGCGTCTTCACCAACAATCTCATGAGCGGGTCGTTTCGGGGATTCGGGAGCCCGCAAGTCGCCTTTGCGCGGGAGGGCCTGCTGGACGAGCTTGCCGGTGCGCTCGGTCTCGATCCCGTGGATCTACGCCTCCGGAACGCCTGGCGGCCGGGCGCGGTCACCTGCATGGGGCAAACGCTGTCCCCCGATACCCACGGCGTGCACGTGCGCGAGACGATCGAGGCGGCGGCCGGCGCGAGCGGGTGGGCGGCGGCCCGCGTCGCGCCTCGCACGCCGGCCGGCGGCGGCCAACGACGCCGCGGGATCGGCGTCGCGACGGCCCATCACGCGCTCGGCGGACCCGCCGTGATCGGAACGGATACGGCGACCGCGTTCGTGAAGGCGAACCCCGACGGGAGTGTTACCGTTCTTTCAGGCGCGGCCGATGTGGGACAGGGGATCGATACCGCGTTGCTGCAAATTGTGGCGGAAACGTTGCATCTGCCGCGGCGGGCCATCACGGTGGCGTTCAAGAGCACCGACGGAGTGCCGGAGGATCAAGGTGCGTCCGCCAGCCGGACCATGTATTCCGTCGGCAACGCCATGCACGCGGCCGCGGTCAACCTGCGCGAGAAGCTCGTGGCGGTGGCGGCCAAGATGCTCGAGGCCGACGAGCGGGATGTCGAGTGCGCGGACGGCCGGCTGTTCGTCCGCGGTGCGCCCGGCCGAGTGGTGGGGATCGCGGACGTCGTGCATCGCGCCATGCGCACCTACGGCGAGCAGCCGATCGGGATGGGGATGCATCACGGCCGCGGCGTGCCGATGGACGAACGCGCGCAGGGCGAGGTGCAGGCGTTCGAATACTCCACCCAGATTGCCGAGGTGGAGGTCGATCTGGGGACCGGTGAAGTCCAGGTGGTGCGCCTCGTGAACTCCCAGGACGTCGGACGGGCCGTGAATCCCTTGATCGTGGAGGGCCAGGTCGAGGGCGGGATGATGATGGGGCTCGGCTTCGCCCTGTACGAGGAGATCGTGTGCCAGGACGGGCAAGTGATGAATCCGTACGCCTTCGACTATCGCACGCCGCGTGCGAAGGACACGCCCGAACTGGTGCATGTGTTGCTCGAGCTTCGCGATCCAACCGGTCCATACGGTGCCAAGGGGGTGGGCGAGATTTGCATGAATCCCACCGCCGCGGCGATTGCGAACGCCGTCGCCGACGCGATCGGGGCGCGGGTGACGTCGCTTCCGATCACGCCGGAGAAAGTGCTCGCGGCGATCCGCGGGCGCGCGCGCGACGCGTAGCCGATGTCCGCATTCCGGCGCCTGTTCGGTGTGGGCACGCCGAGACGGGGCCGCGGCCCGCTACCTCGCGCAAGAGCGGTCGTGACGTGTCGGGAGCGCGGGCGTTGGGCCGGGTAGGTTCATGCTGATCCGGTCGATGCGCGTGGTGGCGAGCGGCGCGGTCGGGGTGGTCGTCTGGGAGGTGTTCGCGCGATTCATCGTGCGGAATCCGCTCTTTCTTCCCACCCCGTATGCGGTGTGGACCGCGGCGGTCGCCGTGATCCAGAGCGGGGAACTGCTCAGCAACCTGCTCGTCAGCCTGACGTATTTTGCCGTGGGGTCCGCGATTGGCTTTGTCGGGGGCGTGATCCTGGGCGTGTTGTTGGGTACCAGTCAGAAGATCTCGGACTACGTGGACCCATGGGTGTCGGCGGCCTACACGGCGCCGCTCGTCGCCCTGACGCCGTTGCTGATCATCTGGTTCGGCATCGGACTGTGGTCGAAGACGGTCATCATCGCGTTAGTGGTGATCTTCCCCGTCACCATCGGCACCGTGGCCGGGATTCGGTCGACGGATCGTTCGCTGTTGGAGGTCGCGACCAGCCTGGGAGCGCATCGCGCCGACATGCTCCGCAAGGTCATGGTGCCGTGGGCGCTGTCGTTCATCTTGTCCGGCGCGCGGATCGGGGTGGGCCGCGGCGTGATCGGGATTTTCGTCGCGGAACTGTTCGGCGGAGCCAGCAAGGGCGTGGGCTTGATGATCTCGAACGCGTCGCAGGTGTTCAACACCCCGCTGCTGTTCGTCGGGATCATCGTGTTGGCATGCATGGGGATCGGGGTCACAACGTTGTTGCGTTTCCTCGAGCGCAGAATGGCGCCATGGCGCAGCCAGTCCGTGGTCTGAGTCCGGCTTTATGAAGCTCGAGATCGCGGATCTCCGCGTGGACTTCGACCGGCCCGGCGCCCCACCGCTGCCCGTGCTCGACCGTGTGGGATTTGCGGTGCAGCCCGGAGAGTTTGTCGCGCTCCTCGGCCCGAGTGGCTGCGGGAAGACGACGGTGCTGCGCTGCCTGGGCGGGCTGCAGACGTGGAACAGCGGTAGCATCACGATCGCCGACCAGCGGCTCGTGGGTGTTGATCGGCGCGTGGCGATGGTCTTCCAGAGCGATTCGTTGTTCCCGTGGCGGACGGTGCACGACAACGTGGCCTTCGGGTTGGAAGTGCGCCGGTGTCCGAAAGCCCGAGCGAAGGGCATCGTGCAGGCGCTGATTCAGCTCGTGGGGCTTGCGGGGTTCGAGCGTGCCTATCCCTATCAGCTCTCGGGAGGGATGCGGCAGCGGGTGAACCTGGCCCGGGCGCTCGCCGTCGACCCTGAACTGCTCTTGATGGACGAACCGTTCAGCGCACTCGACATGCAGACCCGGGAATACATGCAGCTCGAACTGTTGCGGATCTGGTCGCATCGGAAGACCACGGTGTTGTTCGTGACGCACCAGATCGAGGAGGCGGTGTTCCTCGCGGATCGCGTGTTGTTGATGTCTCGGCGCCCGGGGCGGATCAAGGACGATGTGTCCGTTCGTCTCGCGCGGCCCCGCGACAGTCGGGTTCGGCGCACGGGCGAGTTCCACGCGCTCGTCGATGGGCTGGCGGAGTCGCTGGCGGTCGAGACGTCGGGCGTCGGCATCGATCGTTGAGGCCTGCAGGCGCGACCGGTGGCGCAGGTGCGGGCAGCGTTGCGCCGTCTTGCCGACGCGTTCGTCCTCGTGCGTGTCGGCCGGTCGATCGTCTTCGGCATCGCGGTCGCGGCGGTCGGGCTCGTGTCGCCCGGGGTCAGCGGAGTCCGCTGGCATCAGCGGACCGCAGGAGCGGGATCAGCACGCCCAGCGCAAAGTAGATCAGCGCCGCGCTGCACAGGACGTTGACCCACCGGTAGAAGGTCCCGCTCAGAAACCGCCTGCCCCATGCGACCATCGCGGCGAAGAAAAAGCACCAGAGGAACGCGGCCAGCATGAAGGCGCCGAAGAAGAGTGCCGGAGCGGTAGGATCGTGATGGGCGCGGGTTAGGACGGCTGCCGTGCCGCCGAGCCCCAGCCAGAACGCGATCTGAAACGGGTTGGACAGTGAGAGCACGGCGCCCGTGATGAAATCGCCGCCGGCCGGCGCGGCGCCGCGCTGCGGCATCGCTCCCGTCCACGCGTCCTTGAGCGCTCCTGCCGCGAATCGCAGGAGAAGCAGCACCCCCACCGCGCCGAGGCCGATCGACGCCCAGCGTGACGCGGCCAGATAGGCCGTTCCCGACAGCGCAAGCCCGGCCCACGCGGCGTCGCCGACGAGCGACCCGAGCTCCAGAAGCAACGCGCCCGCGAATCCGCGTTGGATCCCTCGGCGGACGGCCTCGACGGTCACCACGCCCGGGGGCGCGCACGCCGCGATTCCCAGTGCAAACGCGATCCAGAACACGGGGTCACGCTCCTGCCGGTCCAAGAAAGCGGCGACGCCCCCGGAGATCCCGGAGGCGTCTCGGCCCGCTGATCTGGGACCCAGCGTACCATGTACCGCGCGATCCCGTCAATCAGCGTCGCGCTCCAATGTAGTAGTTCAGCAATAATGTCACCCCCTAACAGTTCCGTGACTATGTCACCCTGGGACTATGACCAGGGAGACGATCATGTTGAGTCAGAAGGATCAACAGCGCGTGCAGGTCCTGACACAGGTC
>Ga0209168_10000690_pt1 | contig 30497 bp, 22 predicted proteins | sample Coa_R1_FD_187156 | JGI IMG/M metagenome (GOLD analysis project Ga0209168, IMG submission 187156) | Surface soil microbial communities from Centralia Pennsylvania, which are recovering from an underground coalmine fire - Coalmine... | ecosystem: Environmental > Terrestrial > Soil > Unclassified ...
GCCGCTTTGTTCTTGTTCTGAACACAGGCTCTGCCACTTCAACAATCCTTGCTCTTTAGGTTGGACCATTCCAGAAGGTTGCCGCATCCGACGTGCGCAAGCAAGATGGGGTTCAGATATCGCTCACCTACTCTTTGGAATCCGAGCAATAGAGGTGTCATCGAATTGGCCATCGTGGATGTCCTGCGGCATGATGACCGGAACGCCTTCAGGGGTATATTCATGCGCGTGGAGCTGAGAGCCGAACGGGCCGGTTTGGATTGTTCCGAGGTTTTGTTCGAGTCTTTTTCCGAGGGTTTCAAATACCCAATCGTGAGGGAGCACCCCCTGTGAGGAAATTGTAAAGTCACCCGGCTCCATAAGCGGATTGCGAATTTCCCCGTTCTCGTTGAAACCATAGATTAAGAGGTCATCGATAAGGCCAGATCGGAGCTGTCGGAGTTTCGCCAGAACTGCTTCGGAATTTACTAGTACATTCTCTAATGCGTCCAAGACTGTTGCGATGCTGGACTGCTCGGAAGGTGAGGTGGGCTTAAAGACTTGAACATTTCTTAATTCACGCCACGAAGTGCGGGGCATTTTAGTGCCGACCGCGCTTGCAGTTGCCGCAGCGAATACACGATCCCACTGGAACACATAACCGGCAAATGACGGAATGATTCCATCCAAACACCTGAGGACAAGGATGTCAGTCGAGCAGTAGCCGTCAAAAGAGGCAAGTAGACTCTTCCTGAGATTGGGCCGCAGTTTTCCAAAGAGTATGTCATTCTTCGAAAAAATTGTGTTGGTGCTTACCGATGACCCACTTGCAGCCGTGCCAATCAATCTCGGCGATCCTTGCGCGAGATGTTCCAGGCCAATATACGGCAGTGCAGGGTCCTTGTCTGCAGGCGTGACCTTTTCGCTCCTGAGTGCCACGAGCTTATCGAGCGGCGCAAATGGCACTTCATTCTTCATGCGTAGTTTAGCGTCCTCAATAGATGCTCAAGCCTGATCTCAGAATCACAACGATTCTGTTTCAAAGTGCCGAGTGTCGTTCGGTACTTATCCCAAAGCCCTTCCAGGAACTGGAGAAGCTCTCGGCGGTTCTCAGTTAATGCGGCCTCAAGGCTGCTATTAAGATCTCCAGCAAACAGGTCGAGAACGAGAGTGCGCTTGTCTTCATCGGCCATGTTGGCGACCCGAGATTTCAACTCCTGTACAAAGGTGCCTGTTAATTGACGATATCGACTTCGAGCGGCCGCGAGCTGAGTCGTGATTTCCACATACGGCGCCAAGGCAGATTCTATTGCAGTAAGCCTCGAAAAGACTGGCTGCAGTGCCTGTCGTGAAGCAAGCGCAGCGCTCTTTTGATCGGACGTAGCCTTGGGCTTTGCAGCTACTTTCTCCAAAGTGGCCAATTTCTTAAGGGCCTCCTTATGACTCGCCCTCACGTCCTTTTCCTGTCGCTCTAGGTCTTTGGCATAATTCCAATTCTCTGTATCTTCCTCATCTTCAAGGTCCGTAGTGGCGTTGGTTTGCTCGAAAGCGTCTTTTTCAACTCTAAGCTGCGCCATTTCTGTTTTGGCTTCTGACAATTGACTTAGGTAGTCGGCCATGATGTGGCGAGTAAGCTTGTGGCTGAACGGGTCAAACACAGGCCGCACCGCTTCCTCATCCTCTAAGGCATCCACGATCGCGTCTACCCATCCGTCGATCACTCCTGGAAATCCATGTTCCAGAAGGGTCTTGAAATCGGGTAGCGTATCTGTCCACCACGTGGCCACTACGCCAGAAAGTGTGAAGTGGTCCAGAATAGTTAGCGGCAATATTGAGGCAGCAAACGACTGAAGGAACTCAGAACGCACAGCATTCAGGTTGCGACGGGTTGGGAGATTCCCCAACTGATCGGCATGTGTTGTCCACCAAGCGTGGAATGATTGCGACAACTTATGGAAGGTGTCGCAAATGCCCGGATCGTTTTCGACTCGCGCACGAATCTTCGGTCGTTCTGTTAGAAAAGGTGCGAAATCGAGGAAAGCCGAATCATGCATGCGCGTCACAAACATCTGCGCAGAATCGAACCCTAGCGCGTGATAAAGAGAGCGTTTGGATTCCACCTCAGCAACAGGAACAACTCCAACGATGTGCGAACGGACATCTTGAGGTTCAGGTGGAGGCGAATTGTCGACATAACGCCGAATGTTTAGGCTCCAATCATTTGTTTCATCGCCAATCTCTTCGAGGTCAACGCAACGTGCATACCCTGGTACGTCTTCAAATCGATGATAGGTAGACACGATCTTCTCTACGTGCTCTGGACGCAAATAGTTTTGCGCGCGACCAGCGTGAAATTCCGCATCAGCATTGATGAATAAGATCCGGCCACATCGATTCGCGGGTTTATTGGGATTGCGTTTCTGGCCTGCGAGGTTTGGACGCATCACTACAATGCAGGCGGGGATACTTGCGCCATAAAACAGATTTGTTGGTAAACCAACAATTGCTTCGATGAGGTCCTGCTCAAGGAATTTCTTACGGATGTCTTTTTCCGCACCGCGAAATAGAACGCCGTTGGGCATGACTGTTGTAACGAGACCATTTGGTTTGCAGACGGCCAGCATATGCTGGGCAAACATGAGGTCTGCCTTTTTGCCGGTGGTCGGAGCCCAGCCCCAGCGGAAGCGTTCTTGAAACTCCATGTTGGTTCTTGTGTAGTTCTGACTGAAAGGCGGGTTCGCTATAACGCGGTCGAAACGCTCCAGTTCGCCGGCTTCTCTGTGCATCGGGTGAAGCAAGGTGTCCTGAAGCTGAATGTCTGCCCCCGGAACGCCGTGCAGCAGCATGTTCAGCTTGCAAATGGACCAGGCTGATGCATCATTCACTTGTCCGCACAGACGCACATTCGTTACGTCACCACCAGATTGCTCAATAAACTCACGGCTGATGATAAGCATGCCCCCAGAGCCACATGTCGGATCATAGACACTCATTCCGGGCTGGGGCTTGAGTATGCGAACCATGAGGCGGATTACGTCACGCGGCGTGTAGAAATCACCGCCCTTCTTGCCGGCGGATTCGGCGAACATGTTGATCAGGAATTCATATGCAGAGCCAAGCAGGTCAGCGAACTGGAAGTCTTCGTTGCGAAGACGGTATCGACTGAAATGCCGAACCAGGTCTTTACATGCGTCATCAGAAACGATGCGCTTGTTGCTCTGGATTCGCATGAATTGGATGTGATCGAGCACATGTTCCAGTGAATCATTCGCTTCGGCTAGAGCTCCCAAAGCCTTATCGAGGACGTTGCCGTATTGCTCAGTGGCATCCGCAAGCTTGCTTTGCAGAAATGCCCATCGAGCTCGTTCCGGGACAAAAAAGGTATCGTAGTAATCGGGGTCCTCTTGCCGCTCGACGGGGATCTTTTCTCGTTCCGCATCAAAAACGTCTGAGAATCGTTTCAAAAACAAGAGACCAAAAATGTAGTCCTTGTATGTAGCTGCATCCAAGCCCTCTTGACGCAGCCGGTCCGCAGCCGCATAGAGGTGACGTTCTAGTTTTGCAAGAGACAGTTTAGGCATTGCGACAAAATTGTACTTGGTTTTGACCTCAACTCAATTTTTTCGCGAGATCCACACGTACCGCCCGCGGGCCTTTGGGCGTAATTTCCGACTCGAATGTTACCTTTGCGCCCTGGCACGGCTTCTGACGACCGGCTACTGAAGAGACGTGAAAGAAAATACGTGGCTGCGATTTGCTGCTAATAAAACCGAATCCACGTGAGTCGTTGTACGACTCGATGACGCCTTCGTTGTCTTTCGATGTGTCACCCACTTCGGGTGGGGGTGCGGTCGCTAAAGTTTCAGTTGCTCGTCGAAGAGCCTCTTCTGCTTCCTTAAAGTCGAGGTTGTATTTTGTTTTTCGACACTTGACTGCCCGTGTGTATGACGCATGTGCCGCCCTGAGTTGTCCCGTTGCTTCTTGCGCCGATCCGAGAGCGTAGTGAATATTGTGATTGTCAGGCTGCTTCCTCGCAGCGGCTTCCAGGTAAGGCAAGGCCTTCTGATGTTGGCCTTGCTCCAAATACATCGTTCCTAGGTGCTGCAGCACAAATGGGCGTCGGCGATGTTCTGGGATACGCTGGTAGATACGTTCTGCAACTGCGTATTCGCCTTTTTGAGCATGAGCTTGAGCAAGCCGATCAAGAACGTAATCGGTTCCCGGCTTGATCTGGTCAGCCGATTGCAGCGTGCGAATCGCATCGTCAAGAAGGCTGAGCTTCAGATAGCACTGGCCCAGTTCGTACAGAACGTCGTGATCCTTCGAATCGATTTGAGCCACAATTTGTAAGTGGCCACGAGCCTTAAAGGCACGCCCCTTCTTCAGATAGATTTTGCCAAGTTGAAAGTGCGCCTTTCCGTAGCTGGAGCGTTCGCCCTCTTGCGCTGCTGGTGTCATCTTTGCCCAAGAGTCAATGCAGGAGCCCAGGGCACGAGTGGCTTCTCCTTCTTGCCCCAAGGCTATGTGAGCATATCCCTTGCGGTAGAGCACTTTCACATATCCCGGACGAAGCTTCAGTGATTTCTCAAACCACTCAATGGCGCGGGTCCAGGCTTTTTGTTGGTAGTGCTGGTAGCCCACCATGTAGGGCCACTTGGCGTCGGCTGGCTGCTTAGCCGACAATTCCTCGAACACTTTGACCGCCTCGGCATATTGCTCGTTTCGCGAAAGGGCAAAGCCGAGCCGGCCCCAAACGTCGAAGTCGTTAGGGGCTCGTTCGTGACCCGTCCTCAAATCGGTAATGGCATCGGCCCAGCGCTTCTCCTTCATGGCAAGGGTCGCGCGCTCAAGTTCGTTTGTACCTAATTGTTGTGTGTTCATAGTCATTACTTTGCCAGCACTGAAGCTGTTGTTTTGAAATGGAGTTTTGCAAATTTACGGAGGGCGTCAGGCCCTCGCTTCTGGATGATTTGTTTAGCCGTCGCGATTACCTCCGGAGATGCCCCCTTCGGTAAATTCAGGCCTGCTTCCTTTCCTAATTGGCCGAGACGGGTTAGGAAATGGTCGCGAGCGAGGATTGATGCCGCTGCAACAGCAATAAACCGTTCCGCTTTTGGAGTCTGGAGCAGATTGATTGTTCTGCCCTTTTCCATAAGCTTCGAGGTTATGTATTTTTCATCTCCGAATTGATCGGCGATGGCCTGCTTGCATTCTTGTCGGGTGAGCAGGCTCTCGATGGCTCTAGCATGACCCCATGCAAGCAGGTGATTCAGATTTCTCTTCTCTCGCAAGAGCTGCTCGTGCAGTTGGTTGTATTTCTCAGGTGAGATCTCCACGACCATCTGGTATTTTCCGGGACAAATCTCGCGAATTTTAGAGGCAAGCTCTTGACATCGGCGGTCAGAGAGCTCTTTAGAATCCCGGACGCCGAGTTGAGCGAGTGAAGCCTGAAGCGGTTCATCAACCCATACGCCAGCTATGACCAGTGGTCCAAAATAATCTCCTTTTCCAGATTCATCGGTACCAATATGCGGCAGCGCGACTGCGGCTTCAGGCGCGGGTATTGTCGGCTTAGTATTGGCTTCCGGCTTGTCGGATACCAGATAGTCCGCAATATTTAGGGTTGCCGTCGGGAAATGCAGGTTGTATTGCGGAATTATGATGTCAAGCGCTTGCCGATAAAGCGGCCCAGCATACCCCTGCAACTGAAGCTTGCCTGAAGTATATTGTTTTACGATTAGTTTTTCCTTCCCGTTTTCGTACACGAAAGAATAGTCACAATATTGCTCCGTTCTGATCTGCGATGGCCGTAATGCTTCGAACTGGTGTTTGATTTGCTCTCGCAATTCTGCGTTCTTGATATTGAAAGTCTTCTGGACACTTTGTAGGGGCGTATCTGGTGCATCGCAGCCATTTAATAGGGCCAGCAACTTGCCAAATTCCTGCTTCTGGTGCTGCTTGGGCGTGTGAGCACCCGTATTGTAGATACTGATCGTCAGGTCGTCATCGACAGCCGGCGTAATCGCGAACTGTAATCCATTTTGAATTGATCGTGCTGCCGAAACCTGCCATCCTTGGGCGGAACAATGGGCGTGCATTAAGGCTATTTTTCGCTGTTGGACGGTGTCCGCAGGCGCGGCGTCCTGGGAGAGGGTTAGGTTGCCTAGTAATTCCTTGATGTCGTCAACAAAGACAAGCTGTAATCCATTACATTCGGCTGGCACATCGGTCTGGTTCTGACGTGGTAAGACAACCCGCCGTATGCCAGCGTATTGAGCCGCAAAAAGCTTCTCAGGAATGCCTTCGACACGAAGGATGCGCCACTGGTTATCCCTGATATCAATGTCACCTGTGAATGCTGTATATGGGTCAAATTGCCATTTCCTTCCGCTGCTGTACATCGCCATTGCAGCACCTAACGTGATGGAGCTTCCCGAATACGTAGCATCAGTATGGTCAGCACTAAAGATGATGTCCTGATCCGTACCGAGCCAGCCGCGGCTTTGAAGGGCTCCCCGCGCCCTCACAACTGCTGACAAAAAGGTTTCTTGCGTTGTCACCACTGCCTTGACTTCTCCCGAACCGGGCTGCAACATTGTGCGCACTAGGAGTACGACCCCAAGCTGATGGGGTTGCGTGACCAAGAGGCAATTTACAGTGCCCAATTCTTGACGCGCACTGAAAGCCTCGAAACAACGGATCAGGGTCTCCGATATCGAGGGTACCTGCTTCCCCAGTTCATCAACGAAAGCAGCGAGTCTCTCGCGCGGCTGAGAGCTTGATCCTCTGATTTTGTCCAAGCTACCGTTTGCCTGCAGAAAAGCAAGCGATTGAGAGGCTTTCGGCTGCTCGGGAATACGACTCACGACTGCGGTCAGGGCGTCTCTAGTGAGGAAGAGGAACGCCGCAAAGAGATCATTGATGGCGACGACCTGAGCGGTGCGATCCTTTATGAACGCCAGTTCTGCACCGTAGACCTCTTGGTTCGGCGGATCCCGATCAATGAATTCTTGAAGAGCAAGCAAGACGGGCTCGTCCCAAATGGTTTTGTAAAAGTCCGCCTGAAAGAGCGCCTTGTATATTTCCTTAATTATTTGTGTCGCTTTTTGGGATGATGCCGCAGAAAGACGGTAGGCATTGAGCTTAGCGGCCATCGCGGTGAGTTGAGTATTCATTTGTTTTCCGACGTAGACAAAAGTCCCTGGGGCAAGAATCGAATCTGAGCGACATCTTCTTCTGTATGAGTTGTCTTCGTGAGTAATGTCGCTTCCTGATCTTTAATAGTTGCGTGTTTGCCAGTAGCCTGCTTTCCGTCTTTGAACTGTATCTCTGCGTCGAACTCTACGAACGGAACAGCGTACAAGAACAGCAGGTTCAATGTCGCATCCTGGTAGTCGTAGGAAAGCGTTGCGATCGGCTTATTGTCCTCCGTCACCAGGGTGACTGCTTCCTGTTGACCTTCCGTGTCGGCAGCGAGTGACAAAGGATGGTGGACTTGAGTCGATAGCTGGCTCACAGGAATCTTACGAGCAAATGCAACAATCGGCGCAATTGGCTTAACCTTCTGTGAAATGGAGAAATGGAACCCGACCTTTTCTGCTTCGGTCTTCAGAAAGCTAAGAACATCAATTTTGCCTGCGAGATTGGACTCGCAAATTAGACGCATAAATAGATCAGCCATACGCGATTGGGGTGTCGTACGATCGGATCGTTCCCAGTTGTACAGCGACTGGCGGGTGCACCCAAGCAGAATGGCGAATTGTTCCATGGACAGACCCAGGCTTTTGTGCAGCTCTCGTATTGCAGTCGGTTGCATGTAAGACTCGGATTGTCTCTGTTCGAGCAAACTCCTCCAACGCAGCGTCTCCTTCGGATCGAAGTGCTCAGCTCCACAGTGATCACACACGCCAATCCGGGCATTCTCCACCAGGAATGGATAGCCCTTCACTTTGGTTTTGTATTCTGGAAATATCTTTTCCAGAACCGTGCCCTGGCCACACTCCTCACATTTGTAGCCAAATGCAACGCTCGGCATAGCAGTTCTCCCTTTAACGAAATTCTTATTGTTGTTCATGCGCAGTTATGAAGAAGTAGAGCGTTTGGGATTCAGCGTTTCGAATGAGTTTGCCGCAGGTATAAAAAGCCACTCCCTGCGTATCAACTCCAAGAATTGTGTATTTACAACCGTCAACCGCAGTGCACAACTCATCGGGCTCTACTTTCTGGATCACATCGGCACTCAGGACGCAATGTTCCATGTCCTCTGGCTGGAAGTCACCCTCTTCGATGAAGAGCTGCACCTTCTTTGAGTAGTTGTATTGCCGCGATGAAATCAACGCTTTGATGACCCGGAGCCTTTTGCCCGGTCGATGCTCCGGTCCCTTCTTCTTCATTCCTCTACTCCTGAACGACGTCCCACAAGCTCAATGTAAAATATTTTACATTCAAATGTCAACATATATGTAAAATATTTTACATATTGAATTAAATGATTGAAAATAATAACCTTATTGTGGATACGAGATCGCAATCGGCCTTCTTGAATCGTCCCCCGGCCACCCCTAAGAAACCGTCCTTGGGTCGCATGACGTAAAAGTTCAGTGGGAGAAATTACATTTGCCAGTCCCCATCACAATCGTTCTTGCCCCCTTGCCTGATACCCAATTTCAAGTGTCTGTGCAGGAATGCGCTTCAAGAGCACCGGCTCGACGTTGTCCGGTGCAACCCGCTTGGGTAGCGGAGATAGTGAAAAATGGCCTGACAATGTCCCTCTCCTCCCTCATTGTCCAAGCGGGAAGACACTTTTCAGACAAACTAAATAGGGATATTTCCGTCGGATCTGCAACCATGCGACAACAGGCGACCTGCTTTGGCCCTGGACGCTTATATCGATGGTGAGGCCCGTCGAAATAAATAACCGACTCGTGGTCGCTGACCCCAGAAACACTGATGTCAAACGACTCTGCTCGGAAATCTTTGGCGGTGGCGCCCGCTCTCGAATTCGTGGGTTTCCAGCGACTCGTGGATGGACGTATGATCAAGAAGATTGGCGGCAGGTTTAATTTTGAAGCCAGCGCACCCAAGGGAGCAGGCACGGATTCTGATTGAGGCAAAAGGGACATTCAATGGTGTCTCAGCCCCCAGTCAACGCAATTCGTTCTTCCGGAAATTACCATCCGGCCTACAACGATGACCCTAAACAAGACGCTGCCGATTTCTTCGAGGGAACCGTGCGAGAAGTGAATCCGCTTTTACGCGCGACGCTTTGACGAAGTTATTATCAAAACTGAGGCAGCGCATCTTTTGTTTTCAATTGCTAATTCGGCACAACTCTTCAAGGGTAACGATCCATTGCTCTCGAGATTGGATGACACTCACAAGCGTATCTTCTCCCGCAGTGCCCTCATTCTGCCAAATCGGATAGTATAATTTCCTGATTTAGTTTTTCCGTCGAGCGTCAGGAGGCTCTCTTTGTGCCGTTATTTCGCGGGCGGTCATCTTCCAATGCTCATTGGTCTAAAGACTACGTTGAACACCTGCGCAGCATTCATTTTGCACTCTTGGCCGTTGCAATTAGCGGAATCATAATCAGCACAGCGCCGGACTATTCGCGACTCCGCCCCGCATATAGTCAGCTGCGAACCATACAAGAGGTTATAAGCAGAAAGGACGAGCGGCTGGACCGTTTATATCCCGTTAAAGACGACATATGGAAGTCACGTTGGTATTCGTTTACCTTTAACGACAGGCGATACATATTTAAACTCCAGCCAATCATTTCTATTATTTACGGCGAATGCGGCCACGCCGAATCACGAAGAACGTGGGCTGGGCGATGGAATGGAGGCAATGCATTCGCAGGAGTAGTAACCCTGCAGGACTTTGCGTTCGGGTGGAATTTATTCGTTTGTAATGGCATGTCTAGAGCGTATGACATCACTGAACTAGCCGCAGGGGTCGATGTTCTTGGTCAGGATCAGGACCACAGGTTTTTCCAAACGGTCTCAGTTCATCCGGTGTATTTGTCGGGCAAATCTGTTTTGAATGGTATCAACAATCGCACATGGACATATTTAGCATTTCTTGAGACACCAGATCCATCGCAGAGCTTCAAAGAAGGTGCTCAAGACGTATATCTTGTGCCACCTGACCCGACTTCCCAAAACATGAAATTCATCGCTGTTGGAGACCCAAGGCATTATTCTTCCGCTAACCGCTACAGGATGATGAATATGACGGCCTCGACTGGCATGTTGGCGTTCATGCTAAAAGTCCATTTCACCGAGGGGCGATTCACACCACAGAAATATACTCCCCAAATCGCCTGGCCTTCTTGGACGTGCACAAGTTCGTTCGATCAGTGCTTTGTTGAACTTAGTAGAGTAACAAGGAGCAGGACAACCTATAAGATTGACGAGCTCGCAGCGTGGCTGAATGTTGAATCAACCTCCAATCCCCCACGAGAAATTGAGACGTTTGGAATCAAGTTTCCCGTCGAGGATCAGGCGTTCTGGGGCATCGTCGTCATAATCGGATTGGTATTATATGCATGGCTGCATTTGCGAGAACTCGCACCGCGAATAAGACAAGATTATTCCGGCCTTGATGTTGCTTGGGTCGGACTCTACGCGTCTTTGCCGGCATACTGTGTTGTATGGGCGTCGATATTGTTGATACCAGGCTATGCTGTGTTTGTGTTCGGGCTCCGCGGCAGTTATTATGAGCCGCCGATATGGTCCTTTGTTCGCAGCAATATGATGTCGTTCTCGACATGGATCATCATTCCGACTAGCTTCTGCGCTTTCATATCTTGGAAGAGCTGCTTGATGATGAGACGCCTGGCCCTACTCTCAACTGCGACGAGGAACCGCGAGGACAGTAAAACAAGGGCTGAGAGTCTCCCGTATGGTTCCGCTGTAGAGTCCGATTCTAACCCTAAAAACGACCATTGACTGGATGTATTTATTGTATCGAAGCCGGTACAGGTACTGTACTCGCTCGTCTGTTTTACACCGCTAAATCCAAATTACTGATTCACAGACCGCACCCTGCACGGATCTGGCGATCACGGAAGTCTTCGGCAGCCTGGAGAATTGCTTGCGAAACATCAGGATCCTCTAAGAGTTTCATTTAGCGCTGCTCCTTCGCCTGCCAAGCGATGGCATTTGGGAGTGCTGTGAGCATCCCAAAATCGAACCGGGATAGCGGATTCAACGAAGCCCGTAAGCGATGCAATGCTTTCTCATTCTTGCCGAGACGCTCAGCCAATGCGCCAAGCATGGCTCGGACGCGTGGCGGTTCGGAGTTCGCGATGCTCAGAAGACGACTGAGACGCCGCTGCTCAGACAGCAAGGACAACATTCTCTGGATCGTCTCTTCGTTGGTCAACTCGCTGAACTTGGCTCCATGTCTCAGAAAATCGAGCAGCGCAGCGTCTCTTTCCGAGAGATCAGCCCACGCTTCTGGCCGTCGCGTATGAACCAGGGTCTCGTCTCCAATAAGTTTCCTGCGCAGGCTTAACGCGCTGGTGGCAACCTCGCTCTGCCTGGCTGTTTGGGTAGTGAATCCCAGAAGATTGGCAGCGGCGATGCCTGAGGGGAAAACAGTCTTGTGTTGCGCGGCCAACTGCCGAATCGTTGTAGGGTTTGGCCGGCTCTTTCCAAATGCCGTTTCACGATTGCGGTAGTAGATGCCCTTACTGAGACGTTCGATTTTGCCCTGTCGTGTCAGCCGTGAGAGAGCCTTTGCGACCGCTGATAAGGGGAGATCCCTGAAGTCATCAAACCGCCAAAGCCGTTCGCCGCCGCGTTCGATTCGCTGACGTACTAGCCTCGTGACGCAGTGTGATTGAACACGGGTTTTAGTCGTCGGTCCCATACTCTGACTATGAGGTTTCGACGTTCTAAATGTCAAGTTTTATAGCACAAAAACTGGACACAATTCTGACTTGCGATACCGCCGCTTGGAGATGGTTGCGGCTTTTACGCTGATATCGGACAAAAAGAATAAAGGCCGCCTGCTAAAGCGACCCTGAAACCGATACCCCGAGCCCATGTTCCCGGCAGCCGTGACATCCGGGCTTACGTTACTGAAACTAAAATATCAAATTCCACCTAGTGGAGGAAGACAGGTCTTGCTTTTGTCGTAGCTATATGTAACACTGCTTCAGATGGATCATTTTTCCACACGCGAAGCAGCAAAGAAACTCGGGCTGTCGCACGTCACACTGACCCGCTACATCGCGAACGGAAAGGTGAAATCTCCTAAAACAGTCATTACCAGCAATACGGTCGTACATCTTTGGACAGCGGAGGAGATCGAACAAGTTCGCAAGCTCCTGCCGAAGATCGCCAACGGCAGAAAGATTCGATACCAAAAAGAAAGACAAAAGAAAAAAACGCACAAGAAGTCAAAACGTTAATCAGCGGGCAGCGCCCGGTGCTCTTAACACCGAAATCGAGTAGCAGGACGGGATTGCTCCCGTCCCGCCCTCTAAGAACTGTGCATGAGAGTTTCCCCTCACACAGCTCAAGCCTTACCAACGTCTCGTGAAAGACGCGGCTTTGACACAGCAAGATGCTGGCGATGAACCAGCGTGTGGCAGGCAGGGTGAAGCAGAACGCGGTTATCGACTCCATGCGATCCACCTTGGACACGGGGAATGAGGTAGTGACTACGCCATCCTGTGCGCAAGGTGATTTTCTGATCGCAATGTAAGCAGAGCCCTCGTTGTTCCTGCCAGAGATAGCGAAGAAAGCTCTGGCCCTGTAGGTTGTCCAGCATTCGAACTTCTTCACGTCGTTCGAAATAGACCTCCCATGCAGGGTCATAAGGATTCGCTGCACTCTTGACCTTAACGTAAAGTCGGAAGGGCGTTTGGAAGGCCGAGTACAACCACAACTTTCGGGGCTGTCCCTCGTCCTCATGCATCCCGCAGAAACACCAGTTTCGGCTTCCGCGTCGAGCAAAGTATTTATCTTTGATCCAGCGTTTGCCTTTGTTCGGGTGTCTCTGCATCGCCCATCGCCACAAGCTTTGGAAGATGGCATAGTCCACATATCGAAACGTGCTTTTACTGGCAGCATGCCGATGATAATTGGCCCATCCCCGTATTTTGGGGTTGAGGGCAATGATCAAGTCCGCAGCCGTCATCGAGCGCGCCTCGCGGATCACTCCTCGGATGCCATCCAGGAAGGCTTTCAAGTTCTTCTTGGACGGACGTATGAGCAACTTCCCGTTGGGGTATTTGCGCACATTCTGTCCGAGGAAATCAAAACCGTCTGTCACATGCGTAATGACTGTCTTCTCTGGAGAAAGCTCCAGTCCACGGTTTCGCAGAAACTGCTCCACCAGCGGTTTCACTTCCTCCGTCAGTAGTTCTTTCGTTCTACCGGTGATGATGAAGTCATCCGCATAACGAACAAAGTTGACGCAGGGATAGCTCCACTTGCCTTTCCGGCATACGGGCGCATGTTTCTCCCGTAGTTGCCGTTCCATGCCATCCAGAGCCAAATTAGCCAGCACTGGAGAAATGATGCCACCCTGCGGCGTTCCGTCGATCGTTTCGTGAAAGGCGTTCTTTTCCATGTACCCCGCAGTCAGCCATTGACGAAGGACTCTGCGATCCATGGGGACATGGGTCAAGAGCCATTCATGGCTGATCTTGTCAAAGCAGCTTTTGATATCACCTTCCAGAATCCACTGCGGATTTGCTTTGCTCAGCACAATGAAGCACTGTTTCATCGCATCGGCACACCCACGCTGCTGTCGAAACCCGTAGGAGTTATGATCAGCAGTTGTTTCCGCGATGGGATCAAGAGCTAGCAGGTAGAGTGCCTGCATCGCCCTATCTCTCATCGTGGGGATTCCCAGAGGGCGCTTCTTGCCGTTCGCCTTAGGGATGTAGACTCGTCGAAGCGGCTGCGGTCGATATCCGTGTCGCTTCAACTGATGAATTGCTCGGGCCTTCTTCCCCGGTGTGTCCCAGATTTCTCCGTCCACTCCGGGTGTTTTCTTGCCAGTATTTTCTGTCACCCGTTGAACCGCGAGTATTTTGCCGCTCCACGAGTGGGTTAACAGCCGTTGCAAGGCTTTGACCTTGCCCCATCTGTTTTCCTTCATTGCCTTCACGATACGCACTTGCAGCCGACGCACGTTTTGGTGAGCGGTTCGCCAATCCAGGGCGGGTCGCTCTTCGTGTGAGGCCGCACCAACAGGTTTCGCTGTCGTCATCTGCTTTGCCTCATCAATCGGTTTTCCAAGCTTTCTCGTGAGCTAAGACCAGAGAGAAGTCAGCTTGCTTGCGCATCCGGTGATCTGATCCCTCGCGGGACGCAATCGGTATCCGCTTCGTTACCAAGCGGCTTTCGCTTTTTCTCTCCTCTTTTACCCGCACCGTTATAGGTCGCCTTGCGGCTTCCTGCCCCAATGGGGAACGGTACGGGCTTACCCTGTTCCGCTTCGATGACACGATAGTTTAGGTCCTCTCTTGCACGCCGACGGTGTACTCAGCCCATGGTGGAGAAGGCACGCAATCTCCACGCCTCACCGCAATGAGAGCCTAAAAGCATCTTCGGCTCCCCTGGTTTCACGACGCTTTCGAGAGTTTGCATATGCTGACCTTGCTATCAACCCTAGCTCCATCGCCGCCTGATGCTGGCAGGTGCATCGTCGCCTCGCGGTCTCGACGCCAATCTTTTCGATTGTGGTTGCATTGTTGGAAGGCTTTCGACGGTTCGTTGCCTCACCGCCGTACTTCCTAGAGTACTGCTAATGGGATAGCAGGTCTGATCGGATTCCTCCTCCAGACAATCATCGAAGTAGCTTTCAGGTCGCACCGCGCCCTAACCGCATTCACCTGCCGGAGCAGGCAAATATGGCTGATATTGACCTTACCCGGTCTATCCCCGGGGCGCAACCCGTGCCCTCGGACTGGCTCGTTTCAGCAGTCCGGCATGTCCGCATGCTCAACGGCGGAACCCAAGCCCATCTCATGCAGGCGTCCGATGGCCGCTTGTACGCCGTCAAATTCCAGAACAACCCCTTCAGTGCCCGCGCTCTGGCCAGTGAATTTCTCGCCACCCGCCTTGGCCTGTGGATTGGCTTACCGATGCCTCAGGTCGAAATAATCGAGGTCTCAGATTGGCTGGTGAACCATGAGCTGCTGCGGATTGAAACGGATAACCGGCTCACCAGGTGCGCCAGTGGCAGACAGCTTGCATTCCGATACATACCCGATACCCAGGACTCCTTACCCAAAAGATCGCTTCACAAGTTGCTCAATTCACAAGATTTGGTTCGCGTTCTTGCCTTAGACAAATGGACTGCCAATTGTGACAACAGACAAGCAGTCTTCGTGAAGCAAAGTCAGCGTGGCTACCGCGTCGTTTTCATTGACCAACACAACTGCTTCAATGCTGGCCGATGGACATTTCCCAATCTGCCGTACTACGGAACTTATGACCAAACTCAGGTCTATGCCGAGGTAACCGACTGGAGGTGGTTTGAACCCACCCTCGCCCGCATTGAGGAAATCAACCCTTTTGATCTTTGGAAGCTGGCCACCGAAATTCCCCTGGAATGGTACCAGCACGACACCGCAGCTTTGTCGCGTCTGATCGAGCGACTTTACAAACGCCGTTCCTCAGTCCGCCAGCTTATCAACAAATTTCGCCTGTCCACCGCCAACCCGTTTCCCCGCTGGAAACAAACTGATTCACAGACCCTTCTGTAACCAATGGAGAGAACTTATGAAACTTGATCAATGCTAGCAGTGCTCTGTGGCGGCTGTGGGCGAAGCGATATTTTCAACTATGTGCCGGATCGATGCGACAGTTGCCATAGTGGACAGATTGAATGTATGGTTTGGAGGAACCCATTAGAGGCCCACCGTTTCCTCTGTAACAGCAACAACCTAAAGCCTCTAACTTATAGTTTCGACAGCGTATTTCCCAAGAGGGCATCCTTCTGGGTCCCTATCCAAAACACCCTTTCTTCTCTCTCACAATTGCATGCGCGAGCCGGCCAATAAAAACCGGCTCGCTCACAACTTTATTGCCAATTCTCTGTAAACAGCGAAGCTGATCTTCTGGCTTTCCACATCCGTTTCATGGCGAAGTCTGGACCAACGCTCGCGCAACGCCAGACGACAAATCTTGCTGGCACTTTCAGCGGTTGATACGGCAGGTTGCAAACCTGGGAACGAATAATGGAAGAGCCAAGCAAACATTCCAATGACAATCAAACAAGCCTAACTAATTCCAAACGCTTCACTTTGTGCATCTATCAATCTGTCTTTGAATGGCTCTGACCAACCAAACTTAGAATAAATCTCTAATACCGTCGCCAAAGACAGTTCGCGTCTTTTTGCCGTGAATTCAGCGTTGGCGATTTGGTTTACCACTCTGACTGTTTTTTCCTGGCACCAGCAGTTTTGTCCCACGAGATCATTCTCGGGATATAGGTCTTGGGGCCAACTGAGTGCGCGTCCATCTACGCCCCACAATTCAACCCTAACAACCGCTTCAGGCACTAATATCCCTCGGCTCGCCATACGCGCACCAAACTCAAAAGCTCCTGTCACAGTGAAAAGAATCTCAAGTACATGGATACGATCTCCAAGTTCCGGTCTCTCTCCCAGAGTCCGATGATGAACGAATTGTCCACTCCGATAAAGAAGCCAGCGTTCCAACAAATCGAAGCCGTTCTGCCTGCCCTCAGCCTCACCAGAAATCCACTCGCTAGTCATTTCAATCTTGTCGGGTAAAAACGAAGGGTACCAACCACGCCCTTGAACCCTTAGCCTCGACGATTGCATAAATGATCGGCAGTCCTCGACATTTCGAAACCGCGCAGTCCTAAATTCTGTTGGATAAATCCAGATCTCCCATCGAGCTTTAGGCCAGATCCTCGACATAAGCTCTGTTTCTGCTACTTTGCCCCGTTGCTCCCAATATTGTTGCGGACCCGCCTTAACATCCTTGCTGCTATCGATGAACCCAAAGGCTTTTGATTTTCCTCGTACCCATTCGGGAGGTTGGCCTATTGGAGAAATCCGTGAGATGTGGTGCAGGCTTTCAACGAGTTTCCGAAATTCGTCCTCAGAATCATTTCGCAGATCAACACCGTTTGTCCCTAACAGGGCAGTCGGTATGGCACTATTCCATTTCCCGCTCCTCAATATTGGAATGAACTTATTCTCTCCAACTTCATTCACGATTTCGCCGGTAATGATGTTACTCTCGTAGCCTGCTCCGCCCTCTCGATTGTCGAAGCGCTGCCTGTAAACCTCCGTGCAAATCACGAGTACGCGACCACTCTCTCTGACCGAACGTTCCATAAACTCAGGTATTCTCGCGCCAAGAGCGAGTTCCGTCTGGTCATTGAACGCATCGATCCCATGTTGACGCAACCTGTAGACGAACTTCAGCACCCAATCCCGGTGTTCTTCACTGTCCCAGGAGTAAGAGACAAACACACGCCCCGTTTCTTTTTGGAGTAGTACTTCCCTCATCATTTCAGCCACCCAAACAGAATATCAAAGTAGGCAGAATTTCCATCATTTCGACAGCGTGTCGCTTGACACATTCTTCGGGGTCTCTACCCAAAAACCACAAGTTCTCCCTCCCCGAGTATGTCCGCGAGCCGGCCAGTGAAAACAGACTCGCTCAAAGCCTGAAACCCAATTCTTAGGTAACAGCGAAGCTGATCTTCTTCGCATTCCACTATTTCATGGCAAAGTCTGGCGAACTACTAACGTTCGCTTAGCAGCAAGCTGGTAAAGATTAGAGATTTCTAATCTGTGGCTACGCTGGGCAGCACAACTACAACCGGAGTTCCCATCCTGTCCGGGAATCGACGCTGGTTCGACAAGAATCTTCAAACGGGTTTCACGATAGAAACAGCCTTTTCCTTTCCAAACTCATTCCCTTTGAAACCAACATTTCAATGTAAAATGCTTTTGCTGCAATCCCAAAGCACAACAAACACAACGGAGCCGATCTCTCCGAGAGAAGTCGATTTTGGGTCGGCTGTTGGAGGTTGGTAAATGTCGCGGAAAATTGTCGTTATCCTCACCGTCGCGATTCTTGTTGCCATTGCTCTTGTTTGGTTTGTTTCCCGCGGGGGGCGTGCGATAAATGAGACTCCTTCCGATTCTGCGCCTCAGCAAGGTTGGAATTTGCCAAACGCCGCTCGTCCTTACAAAGGGGCGACCATTCGTCTCATTGGCGAAGATTATCCACCCTTGCAAGCAATTGACAAAATGAAGCCAGATTTTGAACGCGCCACTGGCATAAAAGTAGAGATCGAACGCTATGAGGCTGAAGCCGTGCTTCAGAAAGTCGGATTCGATTTGAACTCGAAGACTGGCCGCTACGATCTCATCATTCAGATTTATTTCGATATGGGCAGAATGGTCACCCAAAACCAGTTGCATCCTTTGGCAGATTATTTGGAAAACCCTAAACTTCACGACCCATCTTTTGATCCTGACCGCGACCTGTTCCCAGTGTGGAGGAGCATGGGCTGGTATGGTGGAAAACAGTATGGCTATCCAATGATGGTCTTAACTATGTACACATGGTATCGCAGAGACCTTTTCGACGATCCACAAGAAAAGGCCACTTTTAAGAATAAGTATGGTTATGACTTGGGCCCGCCAGAGACTTGGAAACAGTACCGAGACATTGCGGAATTCTTCACCCGTCCCAACCAGGGTTTGTATGGAACACTTGTGCAGGGAAAGAAACACATTGCGCTTTGGCAAGAATACCTGAATTTTCTTTACTCATTCGGCGGCTCAGTGATGGATACCAAAGACCCATCGACCTATGGTCCAATTGGGATTAATTCTCCTGAAGCAGTAAAAGCAACTGAATATTACAAGTCGCTCCTCAAGTACTCACCGCCCGATTCTCTGAATTTCACCTGGGATGATGCCCTTGCCCTCATGCAGCAAGGCAAGGTCGCCGAATGCCTCATGTGGACAGATTCAACTTATGCGCTCGAGGATCCCAAACAGTCGAAAGTTGCTGGCAAGATGGGTTATGCCATGATGCCTAAAGGAGATGCCGGAATCGTGCACCAAATTGGAGGTCAATCCTACTATATTCCTACTACCTCGAAGAATCCTGAAGCCGCCTACTTGTTTATTGAATGGATGCTCCGGCCAGAGAATCAAATACGACAGCAGAAACTTGGAGGAGCCTCGCCGAGAAAAGCCACTTACCAAGATCCGGACGTCGTGCGTCTGCCCTGGACATCGGTAAGCATAAACGCACTAGAGCACACACACCCGGCAATGCTGTACACAGTGCCCGAGTCGATGCAGATTGGCGAGACGATTGAGTTAGCCATTTCCGATGTGCTAGCCGACCGTAAACCAGTCAAAGAAGGTTTGGACTGGGCGGCCGTTCAGATCAATAAGCTCACAAATGGCAAGGCTGCACTCCGTTACCCGACTTCTGCTCACTAGAAGAAGAGGACTCTGCTATGCTAAGGCACAATTACTGGAAACCGACAATGCTTACTCCGGTATTAGCTTTCTTAGCTCTGATTTTCCTTGGTCCCTTCTTGTACATGGTTTGGTTATCACTTACAGATTTGAGTTTTGCTTCCGCTGAGCACAACGGAAATTTCATCGGCCTTTCTAATTACGTGCGTGCCCTTTGGGGCGACGGAATATTTCTCGCCAGCATCGGCCGTTCAGCCCTGTTTACTGTTTTATGCGTCCTTCCCCAAGCTGTAGTTGGCATCGCTTTAGCTGAGTTTCTTCATAGTTCCCCATTTAGTCACAAAATACTTTCACCCTTATTGGCCGTTCCCGCTCTTTTGCCCAGTGTCATCGTGGGCTTGTACTGGCGAATTCTTTTACAAGGTGAGTTCGGTCTGTTAAGTCATTATGCTTCTAAAATAGGTCTTCCGTTCGCGACCGGCATTCTCAGCAATCCAAGATTGGTTCTCTTAAGTGTTGCGATGGTCGATTTCTGGCAATGGGCACCTTTTGTCACTTTAGTCTTGCTGGCGGCCCGTTCATCCCAAAAAAGAGCGCCTTTGGAGGCGGCATGGCTCGATGGAGCCTCCCAACTTCGTTCTTTTTTCGATATAACACTTCCCGGGCTCTTACCGGCAATCTTAGCGATCAGCGTTATTCGCGCCATCGACAGTTTCAAGGAATTCGATAAGGTTTTCATTCTGACCGGTGGCGGCCCCGGAACCGCTTCTGAGTTCTCGAGCGTGTATATTTGGCGCCAGGCCTTTAGAAACTGGGAATTTGGCTATGGAGCGGCCCTTTGTGTTCTAGTGTATCTATTTATTTACTTAGTGACTCAGATCGGATTGAAATGGAGTCATTTGGCAGAAAGTCAATGAAAAGAGCGGCAATTTCGTCTCGTTTGGCCCAACTGCTATTGGTAATAGTCCTTTCAGTTATTATCTTGTTGCCGATCATTTGGGGCTTCATTGTTTCCCTCAAAACTAGGGCAGATGCGTTGTCAATGCCGCCAAATTGGATCTTTGCTCCAACAATCGACAATTACAAAACTGCTCTTGTCGATGGCCCTTATGGGAGAACGCTTTTTAATTCCGCTCTCATCGCCAGCAGCAGTTCCTTACTTGGCATGGTTCTCGGTATCCCCGCTGCTTACGTCTTCTCGAGAGCACGATTCAGGGGTTGGAAAGCAGCTTTTCTTGGAATTCTCACAATCAGAATGGCCCCGGCGACAGTTATTGCGTTGCCGTTATTTTTGATTTTTACGAAGCTGCGTATGATCGACACATACCTAGCAATCATTTTGGTGCACGCAGCCGTCAATATTCCTCTTGTGGTCTGGATCATGAAGGGATTTTTCGATGAAGTTCCGACCGAAATTGATGAGGCATCTATACTGGACGGTGACAATCGAGCTGGTGCCTTGTTGAAACAAATCGCCCCCCTTGCACTTCCTGGGTTACTAACAACCGCTCTATTCTGCTTTATAAATTCATGGAACGAATTTTTCTTGGCACTCATGCTGACCGGATATACTACACGTCCATTTACTGTGGCCGTTCCGGCTCTCATGACGCCTCACGGGACATACTGGGGACAGATAACGGCAGTGGCGACCCTGGGCATGTTACCTGGAATCGCTTTCGGCCTCTTCGCCCGCCGCCATATTGTAAAGGAGCTGACTGCCGGCTCAATTTGGAGATAATATATGGTTACATCAGCGGAAGGACCAGCCGTCGCACTCGGCGAACATTTTGATATCCGCGAAGCTCCTTTGGATTCACTTCCACCTTCACTCCACATTCCAGAATCGCTAGCGTCAAAATTATCCTGGGTGTCAGGGAGTAAGACTCTCCGCTGGGTAGGTGAATTGTCCACGAAGGACGTGCATCTCCTAAAAAACCTTTCACGCAATCGGCAATATCAGGCCGCAGTAAGACTTCTATGCGATCCTCCGCGTCCCGGCGGTTACAATAAGGGAGCCGCTTTTGTTTCTGTTTTTCGATGGGCCTTATTATTGCTAGTCGCCGAAATCGTCAAAAGGATTGTCGAAGGTATGTATGAACCCCTCGCTATTCATCCAAAGCAATGGTACTTCTTTCCTGACGAGATCAAGACAGAATACGCAGTTGGGTTTCTCCAATTTATTACTACACTTTTAATAGTTTTCAGATACTTCACCTGCCTCGTAGATTGGATTTGGCGAAATGCAGGCATCTCTAAAGACACTGATTTAACAAACGATGCATGGGTCGCGCGTCTTTGGGCCGTACAGGCTCGCGTTCTTTTCAATGTAGCCGCGTTATCATCACTGGAATTTATCTTGATTTATCACGCAAGCAAAGCAGTGCATGGAGGCGACGTTGTTCATTGGCTGCATTTTCTTATATTGCTAGTAATCGTAGATAGTGTGGCATTTTTTTTACCCAATGTTATACGCTTCTTGGTCACTCTTGTCCGCGAAAAGATGCATACCTTCCTTATGCTTTGTGTCATTGGAATCATGAAAGTTGCTCACACAATCCGTTTACCTATAGACGCCAGTGCCGACAATGGCAATTTAACTGACTCAGTTCATGCCGAAATCCAAATGGTACGAATGGCGGCTAAAGAGCAATTGCATGAAACTAATGAAGATTATGGAATTTGGAACCTAATTGATTTTACTGTTCTCGCAATAAGTCTGGGATTTTTATATGTTGCTCTCGAACTGCCGTGGTTGAGTGCCAGACATCCAGAACTATGGGTCTCTTGCTTCTTAGCTATCGCGACATTATTAGTTTCTTGGCTCAATCTCAAGAGAAAATATTCCACCTATCTGGTACATTTCACAATTCTGGGATTAAGACCGCATTCCATCTAAGTAAATGTCACTCATATTAACCAATCTGACCAAGCGATTCAGTCATATTATTGCTGTTAATCAGTTACAGATTGATGTAGCTACAGCTGAATTCGTCGTTCTCTTAGGCCCCTCAGGCTGTGGTAAGACTACGGTACTTCGACTTATCGCAGGACTCGAAGCTCCAGATGAAGGCACTATCTTTCATGACAATCGTGACTGGACCGATGTCCCTCCACAAAAACGTGACGTAGCAATGGTCTTTCAGCACTATGCATTGTATCCGCACAGAACTGTTAGAGAGAATATCGAGTATCCCCTGCGGTTGCGTCGAGTCTCTCCTGCAGAACTCCTGAGTCGGGTACACCGTATCTCGGATCTATTGGGGATGGAAGCGCTTTGGGATCGTAAACCACGGCAGCTCAGTGGGGGAGAGGCACAACGAGTGGCGCTGGCTCGAGCTTTGGTGCGGGAGCCTGCCTGTTTTCTACTCGATGAGCCCCTCAGCAACCTCGACGCGCAGCTACGTGCCAAAGCACGAAGTGAAATCAGGAAAATACAACGCACTCTGAAAGTGACCACATTGTACGTAACCCATGATCAAGAAGAAGCCGTTGCACTTGGCGATCGAATCGCGATCATGAACAAGGGAAGCCTGGTGCAAATGGGGACCCCCGAGGAACTTTTTCACAATCCGCAGACTTCTTTCGTTGCTGGATTCCTTGGTAGGCCGCCTATGAATCTCTTTGCTGCCGAAGTCGTGGGTAAAGATGAACTTGGTTGGGTGATCGGACTCTGCGCGCCTGGGAGCAATGACCCGAAGTTCCTAGTTCATTCCAAACAGCAATTGCTTCCCAAGCAAAGCCTGAAGATCGGAATACGAGCTGAACACGTCTCCTTGGAGCCAGACGTTCGGGCAACTGAGAACTGGGCGATCCCAGCAGTCGTGAGCCTTATCGAAGGAGTGGAACCGGATTGTATCGTTCACTGTGATACACAGATCGGCTCCATACTGCTGCGTTCCCATCTCAAATTGCCGATTGGTGCTTTCGTCACGTTACATTTAAGGAGCTCCAAAACATATTATTTTGATGCACAAACTGAGGCGAAAATTGAATAGCATGAATTACAATTCGCAGTTTGTCAGGCCCGAACATTTGAGTCTTATTGATGTGTGCACCGGATGTCGGGGAAAATGCTGCATAGGCCGTACGTTGGCGACGGATGTAGAAAGAACACGGATCATGCAACTTGCCGGCGCTGATCACTTTGTTCCTTGGAAAGATAATATTTATTACTTGCCCGATGGACCGTGTCCTTATCTGCGCGGCCAACGTTGTTCCGTTCAGGATGTCAAACCGTTTGTATGTCAGATTTTTCCGTTTGTTCCTCGTGTAATCGACGGTGAGTTCTGGCTGTTGTGCGTCGGCGAGTGCGACGCTGCACGAACGCTTCCTTCCGAGTTCGTACCACGTGTCCAAGCTTTAGCACGTGATTTCCTGCTGAATTGGACACCGGCCCAATACGAAGAGTACTGGTTACAGAACAAGCAAGGCGATTTTGACGATACTCGAGTGACTCTAAAAATCAAAGTTTTTAGCGATGGAGGTTCATAAGTGATTGTCCACCATCAAGCCATAATCATAGCCACTGTCCGTCGGAAAGCGACTGCAATTAAGTCCGATGAGTTACGAACATTTCTCTTGGGACTGGTCGATGAAATCAAAATGCAAAAGCTCTTTGATCCAATCGCAATTCACGGAAGATTCGGGTTTACAGGCATTGTTGGCATTGTCACATCACATATTGCTTTTCATTATTTCGAGAGCGATCAGTCCCTGCACTTCGATATTTATAGCTGCAAGGAATTTAACCTTGACGCCGCTCTAAAATACATTGACAACTATTGGAATATCGAAAGCGCCACGATTATTTTTATTCAAAGAGATAAAGGACCAGCGATTCAACATTTCAGCTATACCAATGGGAAACTGGCTCTTACTCAAAATCCGTTCACTCAGCCACGATTATAGGCAATGTCATGGATTGTTTTATAAGTTACGCTACTCCCGATGTAGAAATTGCGCACGCCTTGAAGAATCGGCTTATCCGTTGTGGACTCACGGTTTTTCTTGCGCAGGACTCCATTCCCCCGGGATCCCATTGGCGTACGATGATTCCATCTATCGTGAAACGCAGTGAGGTCTTGCTCCTGCTCGACAGTATCCACTCACGTGAATCTGTATGGGTCCAACAAGAAGCTGGAATGGCTCACGCCTCAGGTAGCTTGCTTATACCGATTTCAATTGATGGCCAGCTCAATAAACTTCCGGGATGGCTAGCTGACATTGAGGCTATCAAACTGGATGCGAGCGCTCCACTTGATGCGTCGGTCGACCATGTCGTAACTGAAGTGTGCACTCGACTAGGGGCATCTCTCGACAGACTTCCGATCGAACTCAAGCGACCAAAAACCGTAGCCGACGCGGTCCTAAACACTATATTAATGGATCAGTTCCTCGGGCCTCCAGAGCGAGCAGGCGCATGGTCACGCCACTATGACCGTTATTTGCACCTTTATTATGGCGATGCCCCAATACACCACGCGGTATCCCAGTCAGCCACTCTGACCTTTACAGGAATGACTATCGAACGACTCGCCAAATTTAAATCAGCCCGGTCCAGCCATGTACTGCCTCTTGTGAACGAGGCAATCCGACAATCGGAGGCGTTCATTCTTGCGTCCCAGGATTCTCTACAAGGCGGCTTCGGACGCCTGTCATCTGATCACAGAGCTCGAGGCGGACGTGCGTTACAGCTCGATCTTCGACACACATGTTGGGCAATTCGGGCTCTATCGGCAATTGATAACCAGCGGTTCGCTCAACAGATCAACGATGGATTACACTGGCTTGCATCCCGTGCGAAAGTTCGCAATGAGGAAGATCGATGGTGTTGGAGCGCTGCACCTTTACTTGCGATGCTGATGAATTCTCAATTGCTCGACAATATCGAATGGCACGATACCAGCAATCAAATAAGACTCTCTGTTCAAGCTGATTTGGAGAATGGTTTTGACCGATCATTACGATCATGGGTAAAAGGAGAGAACGCAGAGATGCGCCGTTCCGCTTGTATTGATAACGCCCTTTACGTCTTGTATTGCTTGAAGGATGTCCACGGCCTTTCAACTCGGCTGCTCGCTCAGGCTACGACAGCAATTGACGGAATCATCGCACAAAGTCTGGGTTCACTGGAAAGTCGTGGCATCCCTCTTTTTGGAAACGAACCAGAGGTAGGCCCGACAGCACAATTACTCGAAATTCTCCACAATCGTCCACTATTTGAGTGCTCACAACTTGAAAATTTTGTTGTACATAAACTAGCTGCTCGTCATATGATGCCGCAAACGTTCTCTTGGCACCTCAGCGCTGCCCTAGCACTTCCGGATCTTAGAGACCGTCCAATTCCACATTCGCCTCACAGCGAATCGTGAACCTCTTTTATTTAAAGAAAGCAACAATGAACAGCGCCTATAGTACTGAGAAAACGGATCTTCTCGATCCGTCACAACGAGCAAATTTCTTTGCCGATGGTCTTCCGAAATCTGATGCTGCGTTATGCGCTCAGATGTCTTGGCTTGCGTATTGCCGAAGCGGGTATGACTTCAGTTTCGACAAAGAGAAGATCAAAAGAAATCTAAACGCTATAGGGTTTGCTGTCGATGACCGATTGTGGGAGAGCCAAGGTCAGCCTAAAGGAACGGGTACGCACTGTTTCTTAGCATTGGGCAAGCATTAGACGACGCAACAAGACATTGCGATACTCGCATTTCGTGGGAACTGATCCCGCGCACTTTGAACTACTTCTTGATAAAGACACCGCCATACTGGAGCCTTGGGACTTTGGAGGACGCGTGGGAAGACTATTTAATTTATAGCTGCTTGAGATTTGGGAAAATCTGCTCTCGACCCTGCTGTCGATTCATCACACGATGTTTATGACTGGCCACGGGCTCGGCGCTGCTCTGGCAACCTTGATGGCAAGTGTCAGAACTCCGGCTGCACTATATACGTTTCGGTCGCCTAAAGTAGGCGATGCCGATTTTGTCGCCACTCTAGCTCCTATAAAGAGTTATCGATATGTGAATTGCTGTGACCTCGTGCCTCAAATCCCACAGCAGAATTTCTGACTTCATGCACCTCGGAAAGCCTTGGTACATAGATTCAAACCGAAAAGTAATCGTCGACCCTCAAAATATGGGTAACGATCAGTTTCAAGCGGCTATTGGATATAAGCGGACGAATCATGGAAAGCCGGTAACCTGCCGGATCGCGAAGCCGCTGACCATTGTCCGATCAATTACGTCACAGCTATAATCTAGGCTTCATTAAGGGTGCAACAAGCTAAATGTCAAGTATTTGTTTAGCGTATTGATACCCCTTTTGAAAAAATGATTGCAGGCGAGCGCGGTACGGGTAATCTAACCCGTGCTGCCAGGGACTGACGCCGAAAAGATTGCACGGCTGGAGCAAGAGAACGCCGCTTTCAGGACCAGAATTGTCGAACTGGAATCAGAAATTCAACGGCTGAAACAGCTGCTCGAAGAAGCTGTGCGGGCAGGCAAACGACAGGCAGCCCCTTTCTCGCGACAAAAGCCCAAAGCCAATCCTCAGCCTCCTGGCCGTAAGGCTGGAAGAGCCTATGGGCGGCGGTGTCGGCGAGCGATTCCGACACCCATAGAGGAAACGGTGGAGGTGCCGTTGCCGCAGCACTGTTCCCACTGCCAGGGACAGATAGAAGAAATTGGAGTGGTGTCGCAGTACCAAGAGGAGATTCCTGCACCCAGGGTAGAACGGACGGAGTTTCGCCTTCATGTAGGACGGTGCGCGCAGTGCGGAAAGCGGGTGCAAGGGCGGCATGAGCGACAGAGTTCGGATGCGGTGGGGAGTGCGGGAGTGGGAATCGGGCCCCGTGCTCTGGCTTTGGCGACGGAGTTGAATAAAGATTTGGGACTGCCGTACGGCAAGACCGCGCGCGTGTTGCAGCAAGCCTTTGGGCTGCGGATGAGTCGTGGTGGATTGTGCCAAGCCATTGCCCGGGTGGCCGGCAAAGCGCAGCCGAGTTATGAGGTATTGATGAGGAGGATACGCTCCGAACCCAGCGTGACGGCAGACGAGACGGGCTGGAAAGTAGCTGGGCATCTACACTGGGCTTGGGTATTTGTCAGTCGTCGTATGACCGTTTACAGCATTCAACCAGGACGCGGCTACGAGCAAGCCAAGGTAGTTCTGGGAGATGACTTTGCCGGATTTCTGGTGCGCGATGGCTGGAATGGGTATCGCGGTTTCACGGGAGCGGTGCATCAAAGCTGCTGTGCTCATTTGCTACGGCGCTGCCGGGAGATGATTGTAGGAGCAGGGGAGGCTCACCCTGCAGCGCGGTTTCCTAGTCAAGTCCACGGTCTTCTGCAACAGGCTTTGCAACTGCGGGACCGTCGCGACCAAGGCCAAATCAGCACCCACGGACTGGCTGTGGTTCGGGGCCGAATCGAAGCCCAGAGGGATCGGGCTTTGGCCAGAAATCAGCGTTCCCTAGAGAATCAACGCCTGGCCAACCATCTGCGGCGGGAGCGGGAGTGGCTGTTTCCGTTCCTGCATTGTGAAGGGTTGGAGGCTACCAACTGGAGGGCGGAACAAGCCATTCGCCCCTTGGTTGTAACGCGTAAGGTGTGGGGAGGGAATCGTACCCACAACGGAGCCCGCACACAGGGCATCTTATCGAGTATCCTGCAAACTTGCCGTCAGCAAATGCGTTCCTTTGCTGGCTTCGTGCATGACTTGGTATGTTCCCCTCAGCCCCCAGTCATCGATTTAACAGTCCCATCAACAAATAAGTTCTCTGCACGCTAAACAAATACAATGTCAAATCTTCCTACTCATTTCGACGTCGTGTTTCAACCCGACATCTTTCTGGCTCCCTACGCGAAAAACCCACCCTGTCTTTAGCTGAGTGCATTCGCAAGCCGACCAGTAAGAAACCGGCTCGCTCAAAAACTTAACTGCCAATTCTCGGTTACAGCGAAGCTAATCTTCGCCCCATTCCACATCCGTTTCATGGCGAAGCCTGGAGCTCCGCTCGGCTTCTTCATGGAATCCCGCTTGTGCAGCTCCGTGCGGCGCATAACACCAAAACCGCGCCGTACTCGTTTCCGCGCCCTCCGGCTCCGTTCGCTCGGCGGACTCCGAGGATTGAACCGCCTTCCTCCGCTCTACCACTCCGCCGCACCAACATCGAATGCTTTGATCGTCTCAACATCTCACGAGTTCCTCTGCGACTCTATGCCACACTCCTCCCCGGCGAGTGACCAATCGCACAATCCCAATAACGATGCGCGTCGCGCAATTCTGAGTTCTTCTCACCCATGTTTTTCTTGGCTAAACCTATGGCTTCGGCTGGCTCCCACTGTCAAGCACCTTGTGTAGCTCCGCGCGGCCAAGTACGCCGTGCTCGCTTCCGCGCCTGCCGGCTCCGCTTCGCTCCGGTGCCTGACAGCCGCCACCCGAAGCCACTGCGCGCCACTAGAAAAACATGTTGTTTTTTATGCCCAACTCCGGGCCTAAGAGGCAACAAGTTCAAATTCAAAAACAAAAAATGGAGAATAAAACAAAATGATGAACACCATGACCAACAACGACAATAGCCAGAACAGCCAGATTACGACCAGTTGGGGATTAGCTCGCGCCAGCGTGGACAGCTTAGCTCAGGCCATCGAATCCGGCCACACAGACACTCTTTTTACCTATCTGCAAACAATGGCGAAGTTTCCCACATATTCTGCCCGGAATGTTTTGTTAATCGCGGCAGAACGGCCAACGGCGACCCACCTTGAGGGAATCCGCTCATGGAATGAACTGGGAAGAAGTGTCCGCCCCGGTGAAAAGGGAATCCGCATCTTTGCCCCTACCGTTGGAATCAAGCCCAGCAACCAGAACCAGGCCCAGGACGCCAGCAAGAACGGCCGCAAGCGTAAGAAGCAGCAGCCGGAAACGCTGTTACTAGGCGTCAGGCAAGTATGGGTGTGGGACGTTTCTCAGACCGGAGGGGAACCGCTCGCAGATTCTCGCCAACCCGTGGATGTGGCCGAGAAACTGGAAAAACTCACCGCCTTTGCTCAGGCCCAGGGCATGACCATTGAGTATGCGGATTGGATTGGGGAAAGCAAAGGCACTTCTTACCGTGGCCGGATTCGCCTCCTGCCTGACATGCCACCTTCTGAAGGATTCCCGGTGTTGCTCCGCGAGGTAGCCAGCCAGTTGCTTTACACCATCCGCCGCCGCACGTTTGTAACTCGCGATCTACACCAGCAGGAAACCAAAGCCGCCGCTTTCGTGGTCTGTGAGGCGCTGGAACTCGACAGCAAGACCGCATTTTCCGACTGCCAGCTTTATTACGGAGATTCCCGCATGTTGGCCGAGAGTCTTCAAGTCGTCCACCGCACCGCCGCTTTCATTCTTGGGGCTATCAGCCCTGAGAATGCGGCGCCGTCCAAGACTGCTAAGGAGGTGAACTAATGAGCAGCCTCATTCCATTCCTGCCGCCCATACTGGCAACGTTGAACGAGATTCTAACCAGTAAGACCATTCCCGCCCTTGACGGCGACCAGATGGAAGCTTTGTGCAGTCACCTATACGCACTTCGGGACCGTGATCAGCGGATTGCCATTGCCGAAATTGCCTACAGCAACCATGATGACCGGCAGGCATTGAACATCTTTCTCGCCTGTACCATCCCAATGGCGCAAAGAATGGCGAAGCGCAAGGCAGAGCGGGTATTTACAGACCCCACGGATTGGCAACTTGAAGCCATGTACGGCGGAGCGGTTTCCAATCTCATAAACATGTTTGAGGTTCACCGCCCGCTTCAACCGTTTGTTTCGAATCCGTTCCAACGCTATCTCATGATGACAATCATTCATGGGGCAATGAATCCGTTTCGAGTGCGGGACGAGCATTGGAATATCCAAGGTGTGGAAGATGTCACCAAGTTTGACCGCATTGGAGGCCGATACGAAAATCCGGCTGAACGGGAACTCATTGCCCGCGATCTGCTGGAGCAGATAACCACCTTCCCGCACCTGATGGAGGAACAGGCCCGGGTGCTCAAAACCATTGCCGCTCTGGGTCC
>Ga0209168_10000691_pt1 | contig 30446 bp, 34 predicted proteins | sample Coa_R1_FD_187156 | JGI IMG/M metagenome (GOLD analysis project Ga0209168, IMG submission 187156) | Surface soil microbial communities from Centralia Pennsylvania, which are recovering from an underground coalmine fire - Coalmine... | ecosystem: Environmental > Terrestrial > Soil > Unclassified ...
CGGTCAGCGGGGTCGCCGTGGCCGCGGCGGCGGGCACGGCGCTGGCCGTCGGCGGACCGGGTCCGCGCACCGCCGCTCACTCGGTGGCCGCGGTGCAGCAGATCTCACTCCAGCCGTCCACGCCGTCGGCGTCGCCCGCATCGTCTTCACCGAAACCCTCCGCCAAGCCGTCGCCCAAGGTGTCGGCGTCCTCCTCGTCGCCGGGCGCGCTGCCGGCCATCACGCCGCCGCCCCTGGTCCCGGCGCCGGCGGTGTCCGCGACTCCGGCCTCGTCCAAACCGTCACCCAAGCCCAAGCCGTCGCCCAAGCCCTCCCCGTCACCATCGCCGTCGGTGTCCGCATCGCCCTCGGCGTCCCCGTCGCCGTCCATCACGCTGCATCCGCCCTCGCCGCGGCCGCCTTCGCCCTCCTCGCCGCCGCCAACGGAGTCCTCGCCCCCGCCGGCTGCCTAGCCGCGCGTCTGGGCGCTGTCCAGCGGCTCGTCTGGGCGCTGTCCAGCGGCTCGTCTGGGCGCTGTCCAGCGGCTCGTCTGGGCGCTGTCCAGCGTAGTGAAACTGGACTTTCAGCACGTTCTAGTGTGGTGAAAGCGGGGTTTCACTCCGTTCGGCGGGTCTGGAGCATGCGGGCTGCGGTGCTGGTGGTACCAGTGCGGCTGAAGTCCCGTTCTAGTTTCCTGTAGCGCTGGCCGCGACCATCAAGATCGTGGCCGATCATCTTCCAGACGCAGGTCACGGGCGTGGTTCAGGCAGTAGTATTTCCTCACTTTAAGCTCCATTGACCTGCAAATACACATGATGTGACACTGATCGACAACGTCCAGGTCTGGGCGGGTATCACGACCGAGGCTTCCGGGACCGTATCGACATAGGGCGCGTCACCATCTGACCGGAAGAAGGGCCACATGGGGGAAGAAACACCGGAGCCTGACGAGGCGACATCGGAGCTCCCAGGGCGGGAACCCGCTACCCAGCCCACCCCGGTCCAGCCTGGATACCAGCCGACCTACATCCCGACGCGCCGGCCGGAAGGCGAGACGGCGCCGCCCGCGCCCGATGCCGGGCGAGAGGCGCCCACCGTCGTGCGGCGCACGCCGACCGAAGTGGTCGGGCCGGGCGACCCGGCGACGTACCGGTCCGCGCCGGACATCGCGCCGCCAGGGGGCGGGCCGCCGCCGGCGGGCGGGCCGCCGCCGCAGTACGGGGCCGGGCCGCCGCCGCAGTACGGGGCCGGGCCGCCGCCGCAGTACGGGGCCGGGCCGCCGCCGGGTGCGCCGGGCAGGCCTCCGGGTGGGTACGGGCCGGGGGGGACGGGGCCGGGCGGACCGCCGGCGGGCGGGCCGGGGGCCGCGGGGGATGTGCTGCGGTACGGACCCGGAGTGCCCGAGAGCGGGGCCGGGGTGGCGGCGGAGAGCGTGTGGCGCACCGGGCAGCGGCCCGGGCCGCCGCCGCGCCAGGGCCGGCTGCGCCAGATGCGCCGGGTGCTGGGCACGGCCCTGACCGTGATCTTGCTGGCCGCGGCGGGCGTCGTGGTGTGGTTGCGCTTCTTCCATCACTCGCCGTTCCACGTGACCGGGGTGAGCATCATCCAGGAGACCAAGACCTCCTGCGGGATGAACGTGACCGGCCGGATCGCTACCAATGGCTCGGCCGGGACGGTCTCCTACCAGTGGGTGTTCAAGCCGCAGATCCAGGCCCCGCAGCCGCTGAGCCAGTCGGTCACCGCCGGGCAGCACGACGTGTTCGTAACCGTCGCCGTGCAGGGCCAGGGCCACGGAAGCGCGACCCAGGAGGTCACGCTCGACGTCCTCGGCCCCGACCCGAGGACCAAGACAATCGACCTCACGATCAGCTGCTGACCCAGACCAGCAGACGACCCGAAGGGGGCCATATCGCATGGCCGCATGGAACGTTCAGGGGTTCACCGAGCTCCGGACACTGGGTTCAGGCGCGTTCGGCGAGGTGGTGCTGGCCCGGCACGACGGTTCTGGTACCCCGGTGGCGATCAAGTACCTGAAGCAGGACCTGCTCGAGGACGCCGAGTTCACCGAGGCGTTCCGGAGCGAGGCGGCCATCCTGGCCTCGGTGAACGACGCGCACGTGGTGCGGCTGTACGAGTACGTCGAAACGCCGCAGGGCGCCGCGATCGTCATGGAGCTCGTCGACGGGGTCTGCCTGCGCGAGATCTTGAAGAGCCAGGGCGCGACCACCGCCGAGGCGGCGCTAGTGATCCTCATGGGCTCGCTGCTCGGCCTGGCCGCGGCGCACCGCCAGGGCGTGGTGCACCGGGACTACAAGCCAGGCAACGTGCTGGTCAACGGGGATGGCGACAGCAAGCTGACCGACTTCGGCATCGCGGCCCGGGCCGGGGACAGCCCGATCCCGGCCGGCACGCTTGTCTATGCCCCGCCGGAGCAGATCGAGGGATCCGCGGCCAGCCCGGCCGGCGACGTCTACGCGGCCACCGCCACGTTCTACGAGTGCCTGGTCGGCAAGCCGCCGTTCACCGCGAGCACCGCCCAGGAACTGATGTACCTGCACCTGGCCGAGCCGGTCCCGCTGGACCCGGTCCCCGAGCCGCTCCGGCGGCTGGTCACCGCGGGCATGGCCAAGGATCCCCGCGACCGTCCCTACGACGCCAGCGCCTTCGTCGCCGAGCTCACGGCGGTTGCCGACGGCGCCTACGGCCGTAACTGGGCCGAACGCGGACGGTCGCACCTGGCCGAGGCGGCGCTGCTGCTCGCGCTGTTGTGGCCGTCCGGCACGGCACCCGCGGTCCAGGGCTCGACGGTCGAGCGGGTCGAGCTACACCAGGGCGCCCGCGGATCCGCCGCGTCCCGGGAATCCGGGCAGCTCCGGCACGTCCGGCACGTCCGGCACGTAGAGCACCTCAGGCACCTCAGGCACCTGCGCGCGATCGCCGCCGGCGTGGTCGTGCTCGTGGCGGCCGCGACCGGCACGGCCCTGGCCCTCACGGGCGCGCACCAGCCCGGATCCCCGGGCGGCCATCCGGATGCGGCGCTGCACCTGGCTACGGTGCAGCCACCGCCGTCCTCGGCGGCATCGTCGCTGTCCCCGTCGCCGCAGCAGAAGAAGGACAAGAAGCAGGGCGGGTCGGGCGCGTCGACGACGCCGGTGCCCGCGGGCCCGCCGGTCTCGGTTTCGACCTCGGCCTCGCCCAAGCCAAAGCCCAAGAAGTCCAAGAAGCCGTCCCCGTCTCCGTCGCCCACACCGTCGCCGTCCCCGTCACCATCACCGTCGCCGTCTGCGTCGCCCTCGCCCTCGATCACGCTGCATCCGCCTTCGCACCCGCCGTCCTCGTCGCCGCCGCCGGGCCGGGGTGCCCGGGGCTAATCGGGCGCCGCGGGCCGGGCGCCGAAGCGGGTGACGACCGAGGCGGCGACGCGCACGGCGAACTCCGCCGCGCTGGTCAGCTCCGCGACCCGGGCGTCCGCGTGCGGGGAGGCCGCGGCGCTGTGCAGCCATCGCCTCATGAAGGCGGCGCAGAAGGCGTCGCCGGCGCCGGTGGTGTCCGTGGCCTGCGCCGGGTGGGCCGCGACCAGTACCGGCGCCCGGCCGGGTACCGCTAGCAGGCAGCCGGCACCGCCCAGCTTCAGCGCCACGACGTCGTAGTGCCTGGTGAGGCGGGCGGCCATGACGGCCGGGTCCGCCTCGCCGACCAGGACGGCGGCCTCGTCCCGGTTGGGAAAGCAGACCGCGGCACCGTCGGTCCAGCGCAGGAACGCCCCGGGTTCGAGCCGGGCCAGGAAGGCGGCCGAGCCGGGATCGATGGTGATGGCCAGGCCGCGGGACCGGGCCTCGCCGAGCAGCCAGCGGGCCACCTCGAGCAGCGGCGGCTCGAAGAACGTATAGCCGGTCAGGTGCAGCACGTCCGCGTCGTCAAGCAGGCTGAGCGGCACGTCCCGCGGTTGCAGGTTGTGGTTGGCGGCCCGGTCGGTGAACATGGTCCGCTCCCCGTCGGGGGCCACCATGATCACGATCGAGCCGGTGTCCGCGTCCGGGTCGACGGTCAGGTGCGCGCGGACGCCGACCCGGGTCAGCTCGCGCCGGTGATAGGCCTCATCGCCCGCGCCGACCCGGCCGGCGAAGGTGACGGCAGCGCCGAGATAGGCCATCCAGGCGGCCTGGTTGGCCGCGGCGCCGCCGGGGCGGGCCCGGATCGCGGCCGGGGTGTCGCTGCCTGGCGTGACCCCGTCCAGCGGCTTGACCAGGACGTCGTTGATCACGTCCCCGCAGACCAGGATCCGCCGGGTGGCGATCAGCGGGGCTCACCAGTCCGCGCGGCCCACGCGGTCGCGATCTGGCCCGCGAGCTCGATGTTGCCGCGCGCGATGTTCAGGTTCACATCGACGCTGACCCCGCCGGTCACCTGCTGGATGCGGTCGAGCAGGAACGGGCTGACCGCCTTGCCGCGGATGCCCTGCTCGGCGGCCAGGGCCAGCGCCTCCCCCAGCGCGTCGTCGAGCACGCCGGGGTCCAGTTGCAGCGCGACCGGCAGCGGGTTCGCCACGAGCAGCGCGGACGGCTCGCCGAACGCGTCCCTGATCGCCATGATGTCGGCGATCTCGGCCGCGGAATCGACGCGCCAGTCCAGGTCGTAACCGGAATCCGACAGCCAGAAGGCGGGGAACCTCGAGGTCTGGTAGCCGACGACCGCGACGCTCAGCGTCTCGAGCCGCTCCAGGGTGGCCGGGATGTCCAGGATCGACTTCACCCCGGCCGAGACGACCGTGATCGGCGTCCGGGACAGGACGGTCAGGTCCGCGGACTCGTCGAACGTCTCGGCCGCGCCGCGGTGCACGCCGCCCAGGCCGCCGGTGGCGAACACGCGCAACCCGGCCCGCGCGGCGAGCATGGAGGTGGCCGCGACCGTGGTGCCGCCGGTCACCTTGCGGGCCATGGCGATCGCGATGTCCCGGCTGCTGACCTTGACCACCGACTCGTCGGACGCGATGCGCTCCAGGTCTTTGTCTTGCAGGCCGACCTTCGGCACTCCGTCGATGAGCGCGATGGTCGCCGGGGTCACGTTCTGGCTTTCCAGGATCGCCTCGAACTTCCGGGCGGCGGCATGGTTGCCCGGGCGCGGCAGGCCGTGCGAGATGATGGTGGACTCCAGCGCGACCACCGGCTCGCCGGCCGCGAGCGCGGCGCCGACCTTCGGGGACACCTCGACCAGGGAAGACGGCACGGCACGATTGTCTCATCGCCGCGCCGCGCGCGGTCAGTAGCCCCGCTCGCCGACCACGTTGCGCAGCGGCTGGCCCGCCGCGTACCGGGCCAGCTGGTCCCAGACGATCGCCCTGGCCCGCGGGATCGTCTGGGTGCTCACCCCGGCCACGTGCGGGGTGAGCAGCAGGCCCGGCGCGGACCAGAGCGGATGCCCGGGCGGCAGCGGCTCGGGATCGGTGACGTCCAGCGCGGCCCGCAGGCGGCCGGCGGTCAGTTCGGCCAGCAGCGCGCCGGTGTCCACGATCGCGCCACGAGCCGCGTTGACCAGCAGCGCGTGGTCGCGCATGGCGCCGAGGAACCGCGCACCGGCCAGCCCGGTGGTGTCCGGGGTGACCGGGACGAGCAGGATCACGATGTCCGCTCGCGGCAGCAGGTCCGGCAGGTCGCCCGGGCCGGACACGCCGGGACGCGGGTGCCGGGCGACGCGCTCGACCCGGACCCCGAACGGGACCAGCAGGCGCTCGGCCGCCTCGCCGATCGAGCCGTACCCGACGATCAGCGCCGTCTGGCCGGCCAGCGGCTCGGCCGGCGCGGGGGCCCAGGTGCCCGCGTGCTGCGCCGCGGTGTAGCCGGGCAGCGAACGCAGCTGGGCCAGGATCACGGCCATGATCCATTCGGCCACCGCGGGATCGTGCGCGCCGCGGGCGTTGCACAGCGTGACTCCGGGCGGGACGTGCGGGATCACCCGTTCGGCGCCCGCCGACATGAGCTGGACCAGGCGCAGCTTGGGCAGCTTGCCCAGCACCGCCAGCCGGGATCCGGGAACCCCGAACGGGATCACCACGATCTCGGCCTCGCCGGCCGAATCCGGTAGTTCCTCGTCCCCGGTCCAGACGTCGGCGGTCATCGGTTCGGGCAGGCCGCCCATGGCCTGCACCCAGCCCAGGTCGGGCAGCCATACCGTAATGGTCGTCGCGGTGGTCATGACCGCGACGGTACTCCGAGCCTTGGCTGGGGCCCTTACCTGGCCGCTGCTGAGCCCTCCAGCGTCCGTTGCCACGACTCGAGGATGTGGTCGCCCGGCTCGGGCTCGGCCGTGGCGGCCGGGCCGATGATGACGACCGGGCACGGAGCGGTCCGCAGGCACACCCGGATGACGGGACCGGCCCCGCGGGACGGGTCCGGACCGTGCGCGGTGCGGCCGAGGACCAGCATGTCGGCCTCTTGCGCGTGGTCGAGCAGGACGCGCGCGGCGAGTCCCTCGGTGATCTCGGTGCGCACGCTGACACCCGGATGCAGGCCCGCCGCTTCGCTGACCGAGCGGCGCAGCACCTCACGGGCGGCACCCCAGCTCCCGCCGGGCGGCCGCGGGGCTGGCACCGCATAACTGGCGATTTGATGACATGCGGATTCCAGGGCGAGGACCGCGTGAACTTCGGCGTCGCGCAGGCTGGCTTCCCTGCAGGCCCATCGCAGGGCGGCCACGGACTCGGCCGAGCCGTCGACACCGACCACGATGCGCCGTACACCGGGATCTATTGTCATGACGAATTCCTATTCCTACCCGCTCGTCACCTCTGACACTTCCGTCCGTCCCACCGCAGCCGTACCGTCAGAGTTTCCCAAATCTTGACTGACAGTTTCCGATCGTAAACCGGCGCGAGGGCCCATGACGAGGGGGTGCCGCCCCTTTTCATGGCCGTATGCAGGGAACTTGCAACGCCTGGGTCATCGTATCGTTCTTAGCGATATCCCTGGCTTGTGGGTCAGCTGTGCATCGCGCTGACGTAGAACGGCGTCGTTAGTGGACGAGACTGGCGCTTAGGCTGCTGCCGGAGCGGCCCTTGTGCACCCGGATCTGAGCCGGGATGCGCTGCTTCAGCTCGGGTACGTGGCTGACGATGCCGACCATGCGGCCGCCCTCGCGCAGCCCGTCGAGCACGGTCATGACCTCATCCAGGGTGTCCTCGTCCAGGCTGCCGAAGCCCTCGTCGACGAACAGCGCCTCGATCCTGGTCCCGCCCGCCTCGGCGGTGACGACGTCGGCCAGGCCGAGAGCCAGGGCGAGGCTGGCCAGGAAGGTCTCGCCGCCGGACAGCGTGCTGGTGTCGCGGTCCACGCCGGTCCAGGCGTCGCAGGCGAGCAGGCCGAGCCCGGAGCGGCCCGCGCCGCGGCGCGCGTCGGTATGGATCAGCGAGTAGCGACCCGAGGTCATCGCGAGCAGCCGCTCGCTGGCCGCGGCCGCGACCTCTTCCAGGCGGGCGGCGAGCACGAACGCGGACAGGGTCATCCGCAGCGTATTGGCCCCCTGCCCGGCGGCCAGGTCGGCCAGGCGCCGGGCCTCGGCGGCACGGTCGGCCAGCGGCTGCAGTTCGGCCTGGCTGGCTGCCAGCCGCGGCGCCAGATCGGCGAGTTGCTGGGCCCGGTACTCGGCGCGGTCACGGGCGGCCACGGCCTCGTCGTGGGCCTGGCGAGCCGCGTCCACGGCAGCGGTCGCGCCTTCGGTATCGGCGGGCGGATCGAGCGGGATGTCGAGCTCGGGGTCGGCCAGCAGGTCGGCGACGGCCTTCTCGCTCGTCTGGTGCTCGCGGATGTCACGGTCGGCGGCGGTCCGCCAGCCGGACTCGCGGCGGGCATCGCGGGCGGTCTCGGGATCCGCGAAGCCGGCTTCGGTGGCGGCCTTGGCGGCCAGGTCGGCGGCCCGGTCGGCGTCGGACCGCGCGCGAGCCGCCGCGTCGGTGGCATCGGCGGCGAGGGTCAGCGCGTCGGCCGCCGCGCGCTCCCGGGACAGGGCGGTTTCCAGGTCCGGCGCCCCGCCGAGGTGTGCGGCCAGCGACGCGCGGTGCTGGGCGGCCCGCTGCTCGGCCGCCTCGGCCTGGCGGAGTTCGTTCCGGTGCTGATCGGTCAGCTCGACCAGCCGCAGGTCCCCGGCGACAATGTCCCGGTCCAGGTCGTCCAGGGCCGTCTGCAGATCGGGCAGCCTGATCGCGGCCAGTCGTTCGGCCTCGGCCCGGAGCTCATCACCGGCACCGGCCAGCCGTGCGGCTTCGGCAGCCAGCGTGGACAGGTCCACGGCGACGGCGAAGTCGGCTCCCTCCAGCCGGGCGGTCAGGTCGGCGACGCGGACGTCGGCGGCGCCGAGCCGCGCGCCGATGGTCTCCGCCCGTTCCCCCGCGGTCGCCGCTTCGGCAACGGCGGTCTCCTCCTGCTCGCGCGTCACGCGCTCGCCGGTGAGCTCGCACAGCTCCGGATGGTCGAGCGAGCCGCAGACCGGACACGGGGCGCCGTCGACCAGGGCGGCCGCGAGCTCGGCGCGCATCCCGTCGATGCGGGCCATCCGCAGCCGGGCCGCGTCGTTGATCAGCTCGGCGTGCTCGATCTTGGCGGCGATGTAGGCCTGCGAATGCTGGGCTGCATCGGCCCGGGCCTGGACCAGGGCGGCCATGTCGGCGGCGGCCCGCTGGTGGCGGTCGGCCTCGGCTTGGACGGCGGGCAGCCGTTGGGTGGCCTCGCGGGCCTGGTCGCGCTGGCTGCTGAGGGTGGGACGCCGCTCGCGCTGCGCGGTCGCCCGCTGTCCGGACGTTTCGAGCTCGGCAGTCAGTGCCGCCGCGGCGGCGCGGGCCGCCGCGGCGCTCTGATCCTCCTCGGCTGCCTGCTGCTCATGGGCGCGGAGCCCGTCCAGCCGGCCATAGGCGGCCATGTGCTGCGCCGTGGCGGCGCGCAGGTCCGCGACGGTGGCCTGCGGCCCGGCCTGGCCGGCCTCGAGCACCGCGGCGCGGGCCCGGCTCTCGGCGTGGCAGGCCTCGGCCAGGGCGGCGGCGGTCCGGTCGGCTTCCACGAGCGCGGGGGTCACCTCATGGGCCCGTTGGGCGGCGGCGAGCTCCTGCCTGAGGTCGGCGATGGCGGGAGCGTCCCGGGCGAGCTGGTCGCGGGCACGCAGCGCGTCGGCGCGGCGGCGCTGGCGGTCGGCCAGGCGTTCGGCGGCACGCTGGCGGTCCTGAGCCTGGTCGAGCTCGGCGCGGCGGGCGCGGACCTCGGCCTGGCTGACCGCGGCGGCCAGGGCGGCGGTCTCGGCCAGGCCTGGCGCCCAGGCGGGATCGGGCAGCGCGTCCGGATCGCCGTCGTCCGCGGTGACGTCTGGGGCGTCGGCGGCCTGGGCCACACGGGCGGCTAGCTCCTTGACGGCCTGCTTGGCCTGGTCGACAGTTTGGGCCGTGGTCCGGCGGCGGTCGGCCAGCCAGTCTTCGACGGCACGGAAGCGGTCGGTGCCGAACAGCTTCTGCAGCAGGCGCTGGCGGTCGCCGGCGTCGGCGTGCAGGAACTGGGCGAACTGGCCCTGGGGCAGCAGGACGACCTGGTAGAACTGCTCGGCGGACATGCCCATGAGGTCTTTGATCTCGTCATCGGCCTCGCCGGCCCGGGTGGAGACGACGCGCCAGGCGGCGCCGTCGGCCTCCTCGAGCAGGATCTTGGCCTGCTCGGTGGTCGTGCCGCCGCCGCGCCGCTTGGGGCGCTGCTGCTCGGGCCTGCGGGTGATGCGCATCCGGCGGCCGCCCATCGTCGCCTCGAGCTCGACCTCGGTCGCCGTGCCGGACGCCGCGTGATCCGAGCGCAGCCGGCGGGCCTTGCCCCGCTCGCCGGGGACCCGGCCGTACAGGGCGAACCCGATCGCGTCCAGCAGCGTGGTCTTGCCCGCGCCGGTCTCGCCGTGCAGCAAGAACAGGCCCGCCGTGGCCAGGTCGTCGAAACACACCTCGACGGTGCCGCCGAACGCACCGAACGCCGTCACCCGCAGCCGGTGCGGGCGCATCAGCCCGCCTCCTCCGTGCGGACGGCTTCGAACGCGTCGGTGAGCAGCCGCCGTTCGCCGTCGGTGGCGGGGGCGTTCCTGACGTGCTGGACGAACTCCTCGGCGATGGCCTGGTCGTCGCGGCCGGCGACCCGGGCCTGGTAGCTACGGGCGTCGGGGACGACACCCTCGGGCTCGAAGGCGAGCACCAGGATGTGCGGGAACCGGGTCCGCAGCGCGTCCATCGGGCCCTCGGGACGGCTCGGGTCGGTAAGGGTGACGGACACGAAGTCGTCCTCGAATCCGGCGTACTCCGCAGCGCTGAGCAGGTCGGCGAGGCGGCCGCGGAGCAGGCTCAGCCTGCGGTAGGTGGGGGCCGGCACGCGCTCGGCGCGCGCGGTGCCCTGAGCGTCCAGTTCGACGAGCCAGCTGCCCTTGCGGTGGTTCGCCTCGGAGAAGGAGTACGGCAGCGGCGAGCCGCTGTAGCGCAGGTGCGGGGCCAGGGTCTGCTGGCCGTGCAGGTGACCGAGCGCGGCGTAGCTGAAACCGGCGAAGGTGGCCGCGGGCACCTGGCCGACCCCGCCGACGGTGATGTCACGCTCGGAGGCGCTGGCCGCTCCCCCGGTCACCCAGCCGTGAGCCATGACGACCCGGCGGCGTACGCCGCGGGCGTCCGCGTCGGCCTGGATCCCGTGGACCTCGTGAGCGAGAAGCTGGGGTTCGATGTAGGGCACGCCGTAGATGGCCACCGGTCCGTGCGCGTCCTCCAGCAGGACCGGCCGGGCCGGCGAGCTGGCTTGGGTGCGCAGGTGTACCCCGGCCTTGTCGAGCAGGCCGCTGCCGAACCCGAGCCGGCGGGCGGAGTCGTGATTGCCGCTGATCAGGACGATCCTGGCCCCGGCGTCGTGCAGCCGCAGTAGCGCGTCCTCACACATCCCGACCGCGTCGACGGGCGGCACGGCCCGGTCGTAGACATCCCCGGCGACCAGCACCACGTCCACCTTCTCCGCGCGGACGGTGTCCACCAGATGGTCGAGGAACGCGGCTTGCGCGGCGCGCAGATCGGCCCGGTGCAGCGACCGGCCCAGGTGCCAGTCGGACGTGTGCAACATGAGCATGGCCCGGAACATAGCGGAGGGGACCGACATTACGGCCCGGTACGCCACGACCGCGCGTAACCTTTCTCGACATGAGCCTGGGCAACAAAGTCCGTCCCGTGGCCGTAGTGCTGGCGGCGATGCTGGTCACCGGGCTGGCGACCGCGTGCAGCTCGGCACCCAAGCCGGAGACGACGGCGAGCGCCTATTTCGCCGCCTGGGCCAGGCAGGACTGGGCCGCGATGCAGCAGCTGGTCTCCCAGCCGCCCGCCGACTTCACCGCGGTGAACAAGGCGGCGTTCACCAGCTTGGGCGTGCACCAGGCCACCTTCACCCCCGGCACCGCGGTCACGAATGGCTCGAAGGCCACCGAGCCGTTCACCGAGGGGCTCGCGCTGACCGGGGTGGGCACGGTCACGATCAAGTCCACCCTGAACCTGGTGCAGGTCCAGGGCCACTGGCTGGTCACCTGGTCGCCCGCCACCATCGCGCCGCAGCTGAAGACCGGCGACCAGCTGTCGGTGAAGAAGACCTGGCCGGTCCGCGCGCCGGTCCTGGGCGCGGGCGGAACGCCGCTGACCAGTCAGGGTGACGTGGTGACGATCGGCGTGGAGGGCTCGCGGATCAAGGACGCCAAGGCCGTCCAGGCCGCCCTGGTCGCGGCGGGCGCTACCGCTGCCCAGGCCGGCGACGCGATCGCCGCGGCCAGGCAGCACCCGACGTACTTCGAGCCGGTCTTCACCGTGTCCCGCGACCGCTACAACCAGCTGGAGCCGACCATCTACCCGATCCCGGGCACGGTGTTCGAGCACGGCAGCGCGCGCAGCGCCCTCACCCCGGGCCTGGCCGCGGGCGTGGTCGGCACGGTCGGACCGATCACCGCCCAGGAACTCGGCCAGCTCGGCACGCCGTACGACGCGAACAGCGCCGTGGGCCAGACCGGGCTGGAGCAGGCGGACGAGAAGCAGCTGGCCGGCCAGCCGGGCGCCACGGTCACGGTGGTGAACGCGAACGGGACCAAGGTGGCCACCGTGACCACGCTGGCACCGCATCCGGGCACCCCGGTCACCACCACGATCGACCCGGCCGTGCAGCACGCGGCGGAGGCGGCACTGGCCGGCGAGAAGAAGAGCGCGGCGCTGGTCGCGGTGAACGCCACCAGCGGAGCCGTCCTGGCCACCGTCTCGGTCAACTCCGCCGGCTTCGACCAGGCCCTCGACGGCCACTTCCCGCCCGGCTCGACGTTCAAGGTGATCACCTCGACCGCGCTGATCACCCACGGGCTGTCCCCGAGCTCGGCGGCCAGCTGCCCGGGCACCGCCACCGTGGACGGCGAAGTGTTCCACAACGCCGAGGGCGAGGCGCCGGTCAAGACGCTGCTGCAGGCGTTCACCGAGTCGTGCAACACCGCGTTCATCCAGCTCGCCACCGGCCACCTGAGCACGCCTGACCTCCCGGCCGCCGCGGCCATGTTCGGCGTGGGCCGCAGCACGGACATCGGGCTGCTCTCCTTCGCCGGCTCGGTCCCCAAGCCGACCGACAAGGCCGACCTGGGAGCCACCTCGATCGGGCAGGGCCGGGTGGTGATGTCGCCGCTGTCCATGGCCATGGTGGCCGCGGCCGCCGACACCGGGACGGTGCACTCGCCGCAGCTGGTCGTCGGCGCGTCCGGCACCGGTGCCACGGCGGCGCCCGCCACCCAGCTGCCCGCTGATGTGGTCAGCGACCTGCACGAGATGATGGCGTCGGTGGTGGCCAGCGGCACCGCGGCCGGCCAGGGCCTGCCGGCCGGCACCTTCGCCAAGACCGGCACCGCGCAGTACGGGACGAGCACGCCGTTCAAGCTCGACGCCTGGCTAATGGGCTTCAAGGGCAACACGGCGTTCGCCTGCCTGGTGGTCAACTCCAACGGCAACGGCGGCCCCACCTGCGGCCCGATCGTGGCGCGGTTCCTGGCCGATCTGTCCTAGGGTGCGGGAAAGGTAGCGCCGTGCGGACCCGCTGGCTGGCGTGCGGGTACGCGCTGTCGGCGACCGGGTGCGCGCTGGCCACGCTGAGCAGCCACGCGGCGTTCGGTGACCTGTCCATCTACACGGCCGGCGGCGCCGCGGTGCTGCACGGCACGCCGCTGTATGAGCTGCGGTTCGCCTTCGGCCTGCGGTTCACCTACCCGCCGTTCGCCGCGCTGCTATTCGCCCCGCTCAGCTGGCTGCCGGTCACCGCCGGGCGGGTCCTGGTCAGCGCGGCCACCGTGGTCGCGCTGCCGGTCGCCTCGTACCTGGTCCTGCGGCTGCCGCCATGGCCGGACCGGATAGCCCGGGACCGGGCGGCCCAGCTGGCGCTGGCCTTTTCCGCGGCCGCCATCTGGCTGGAACCGGAGCGGACGAACCTGAAGTACGGCCAGGTCAACGCGCTCTTGACGGTCATGGTGCTGATTGACCTGATGTGGATTGAACGGGACCGGCAGCCCAGGATCGGTGGGGTGGGCATCGGGCTCGCGGCCGCGATCAAGCTCACCCCGGCCCTGTTCGCCGTCTACCTGCTGGCCACGCGGCGGTACCGGGCGGCCGCGACGGCCGCCGGGACGTTCGCGGCGACGGTGGCGGCCGCCTTCGCGCTGGTGCCCGGCGACGCCGCCCGGTACTGGGATCTGAGCTTCCTCGATCCGGCGCACGTGGGCCGGATCCAGAACGTGGCCAACCAGAGCCTGCTCGGCGCGCTGGCCCGGGTGCTCGGCACGCTCTCGGTCGGACCGGTGTGGCTGCCCGTGGCCGCGGCCGTCGCAGTGATCGGGGTCGCGCTCGCCGCCCGGGCCGGACGGGCGGGCCAGGCGGCGCAGGCGTTCGGGCTGTGCGCGGTGACCAGCCTGCTCATCTCGCCGATCTCCTGGTCGCATCACTGGGTGCTGGCCGTCCCGGCGCTGCTGGCGGGCGCTGTCGCGGCGGCCTGGCGGTGGCCGGGCCGGTCCGCAGTGGCCGGGCTGGCCGCGGCGACGGTCGTGGCGATCGCGGGATGGGCCGCGATCATCTGGCGGGTGCCGCTCGGCAGCGGGCACTACGCCGAGCTGAACCTGACCCCGTGGCAGCTCGTCGCGGCGGACGGCTACGTGCTGGCCGGGTTGGCCGCCGTCGGATTGGGCCTGGTGCTGGCGGCCAGCCAGGCGTCCACCTCGGCCTTCCACTGGCGCTTGTCGTCGTCAGCGGCGAAGCAGGCGTCGAACGAGTTCCGGGCCAGCCCGGCCAGCGCCGCGTCATCGAGGGAGAACGCGGCCCGGACCGCGGCCAGGTTGTCGTCCACGTACCCGCCGAAGTAGGCCGGGTCGTCGCTGTTCACGCAGGCCAGCAGGTTGTTATCGAGCATGGCGGGCAGCACGTGCTGGTCCATTGCGTCCACCACGCGCAACGCCACGTTGGACAGCGGGCACACGGTCAGCGCGGTCTGCCGGTCGCGTAGTTCGGCGACCAGCGCGGGATCCTCCATGGAGCGCACGCCGTGGTCGACGCGCTCGACGTGCAGCAGGTCGAGCGCCTCGCGCACGCTTTCCGGGCCGCCCTCCTCCCCCGCGTGCGCGACCAGCCGCAGGCCCTCCGCGGCGGCCTGCAGGTACACCTGCGTGAACAGCACGGGCGGGTAGCCGATCTCGGCCGAATCCAGGCCCACGCCGATGAACTGGTCCCGGAACGGCAGCGCCGCGCGGAGCATCTCGGCGGCCGCCTCGGCCCCCAGGTCCCGCAGGAAGCACAGGATCAGGTCCGCGGACAGCCCGTCGTCACGCCGGGCGTCGGCCAGCGCGGCGGTGAACCCGCCGAACACGGCGGCCAGCGGCACCCCGTGGCCCAGGTGCGTCTGCGGGTCGAAGAAGATCTCGGCGCGGCGGACCCCGGCCGCGGCGGCCCGGGTCAGGTACGCGCGGGCCAGGTCATAGAAGTCTTGTTCCCGTTTCAGGACGCCGAGGTTCGCGTAATACAGGTCCAGGAAGTCCTGCAGGCTGCCGAACCGGTACCTCGCGCGCAGCACCGCCGGATCGGTGCTGGGCAGCGCGACGTCGTTGCGGGCGGCCAGGCGGACCAGGAGTTCGGGCTCGAGGGTGCCCTCGATGTGCAGGTGCAGCTCAGCAACGGGCAGCATGGACAGATTCTGCCGCACGCGCCACGGCCCGTTCGGCATAAAAGATCTTTTGCACGGGCTGTCAGTGGGGCACAGTAGGTTCGTTGTACGGGGAAGTTGATGGGCGTTCGGGAGGATTCATGTCAGATGGCCAGCCCGCGATTCTGGTGGAGGGCCTGACCAAGTCGTTCGGGGACGTGCACGCGCTGCGGGGGATCGACCTGTCGGTCCCGCGCGGCACGGTACTCGGGATGCTGGGGCCGAACGGCGCGGGCAAGACGACCGCCGTGCGGATCTTGACCACGCTGCTGCGCCCGGACGGCGGGCGCGCGGTGGTCGACGGGTACGACGTGGTGCGGGAGGCGGCCGCGGTCCGGCGGTCGATCGGGCTGTCCGGGCAGTCGGCCGCCATCCAGGAGGAGCTGACCGGCCGGGAGAACCTGGAGATCGTCGGGCGGCTGTACCACCTGCCGCGGACGCAGGCGCGGAGCCGGGCCAGCGAGCTGCTCGAGCAGTTCGGCCTGACCGACGCGGCCGACCGGGCGGCCAAGACGTACTCCGGCGGCATGCAGCGGCGCCTGGACCTGGCCGCGAGCCTGGTCGGGAAGCCGCGGGTGCTGTTCCTCGACGAGCCGACCACGGGCCTGGACCCGCGGTCGCGGCTGGGCATGTGGGACGTCATCCGGTCCCTGGTGGCGGACGGGACGACGATCCTGCTCACCACCCAGTACCTGGACGAGGCCGACGAGCTGGCCGACGAGATCGTGGTCATCGACCACGGTCAGGTCATCGCGGTGGGCGCGGCCGAGGATTTGAAGGGCCGGGCCGGCGGGGACGTGGTCGAGTTCACCGTGCCGGACCGGAGCCGGATCGAGGACGCGGTCAAGGCCGTCGCCCCGCTCGGCGAGCCGCACGCGGACGCCGAGACCGGCGTGGTCAGCGTGCCGGTCGGGGGACGTGGGTCGGACGCGCTGATCGACGCGGTCCGCGCGCTGGACGGCGCGGGGGTGGTGACCCGCGGGCTGGCGCTGCGCCGCCCGTCCCTGGACGACGTGTTCCTGACCCTGACCGGGCACGCCGCCGAGGAGGAAGAGCAGTCGAACGGACGGAAACGCGCCGGCCGGGGCCGGCGCAAGGAGCGGGCGGGGGTAGCGTCATGACGGCGATCGCGGAACGAACGGCCGGCCCGGTCGGCGCGCCCGACTGGCGCGTGCGGTTCGGCTGGGCGGTGACCGACACGCTCACCATCACCCGGCGCAACCTGCTGGTCTGGATGCGGGTGCCCGCGTACATCGTGTTCACCCTGGTCCAGCCGGTGATCTTCGTGCTGATGTTCCGGTACGTGTTCGGCGGCGCGATCCAGGTGAGCTCGGCGGGCGGCTACGTCGAATTTCTGATGCCGGGCATCATCGGGCAGACCGCGGCGTTCGCCACCTTCGGGACGGCCATCGCGCTGGCCATCGAGCTGAAGAAGGGCGTGATCGACCGGCTGCGGTCGATGCCGATGGCGCGTTCGGCGGTGCTGGCCGGGCGGCTGGTGGCCGACACGCTGCGGATGTTCGTGACGATCGTGGTCCTCATCGGGGTGGGGTACGCGGTCGGCTTCCGGTTCCACAACGGCGTCCCCGCGGCCATCGCGATGATCGTGCTCGCGGTGGTGTTCGGCGTGGCCATCTCGTGTGTCTCGGCGTTCGTCGGGCTGGCCATCGGCGACGAGGAATCGGTGCAGGCGTTCGGGCTGATCTGGATCTTCCCGATCACGTTCTTGTCCTCGGCGTTCGTGCAGATCTCGAGCATGCCGGGCTGGCTGCAGGCGTTCGCGAACAACCAGCCGGTGACCTACACCATCGACGCCATGCGCGCGCTGGCCCTGGGGGGCCCGATCGAGGCCAGCCTGTGGAAGAGCCTGGTATGGCTGGCGGCCATCTTCATCGTGTTCGTGCCGCTGGCCGTCAGGGCGTATCGACGGGCGAGCTGACGCTGCCGTAGGGACGGGTGAGGATCTCGAGCAGGTGGCCGTCGGGGTCGTCGAAGTACAGGCCGCGGCCGCCGTCGCGGTGGTTGATGGCCTGGCGTTGCGTCCGGCCGGGATCGGCCCAGTAGGGCAGACCCCGGCCGCGGATGCGGTCGAAGGCGGCGTCAAACTCGACCTCGCTGACCAGGAACGCGTAGTGCTGCGGGGTAACCGGGCCGGCGGTCTCGGCGAAATCGAGCGAGACCTCGTTGTCCGCTTCGACGACCAGGAACGGGCCGAAGCGGGTGGCGGGCCGCAGGCCCAGGATCTCGGCCAGGAACGCGGCCGACTGCTGCTGGTCCCGGCAGTTGACGATGGTGTGGTTCAGCTGGATGCTCATGCCTGGGTACCTGCTTCGATGCCTAGTTCGTTGCCTGCTTCGTTGCCTGCTTCGTTGCCTGCTTCGTTGCCTGGGAGCTGGCGCTGCATTAGTTCGACGAGCTTGGTCAGGCCGCGCATGGGCCGGACCATCACGGTGAAGCTGACCAGGCGGTCGTTCTCGTTCCAGGCCAGCATGTCGACGCCGTGGACGTACATGCCGTCGAGTTCGGCCTCGAACTCGAGCACTGCGCTATACGGGCTGTACCACTCGCCGACGTAGCGCAGGGTCGGGCCCAGGACCGCCATCGCGCCTTGCAGATACAGCGTGGTCACGGCCTTCCCCTTCTGCGGGGCGAAGACCGCTGGGGAGCGGAAGACGACGTCATCGGCCAGCAGGTCGTCCAGCAGGGCCGGATCCCCGGACTCGACGACGGCATGCCAGGCCTTGACGGCGGGTGGTTGCTCAGTCATGGCTGCCTCGGTTGACGGTGGACTGGCCGACCTCGATCAGGTGACCGTCGGGGTCGCGGATGTACGCGCGGATCTCGGAGGCATGGACCTTGGGCTCGGTCAGGAACTCGGCGCCCTTGGCCGACCACTCCTGATAGACCGCAGCGATGTCCGCCACCCTGAGGTTAAGGAAAGCGCTGGTCCGGTTCGGGTCGGTGGGTGTCTCCAGCGTCACCGTGGGCTTGTCGTCGGTCGGGCCGCCGCCCGCGTTGAGGATGAGCCAGGTGTTGGCTAGCTTCATGATGACCGGGTCGCGTTCAGTGACCACCGTGGCCCCGAATACCGACTGGTAGAAGTCGCGGGACCGGTCCTGGTCGGAGACGACCAGGAAATGGGTGACCACGAACCCGCTGCGCGGCGCCGGGAACTCGCTCTCGCTCATGCGGACCTCCGGAGTTTGGCGATGTCCTCATTCTTCCAGCAGGCCATGACGGCGTTCGCGCTGCGGTGCCTGGATCCCGGCCCACGGTGCGCCTCCGCCACAGAATCGTGGTGGATCGGGGTCCTGCGGTGGATAAGGGGGTTTATATGCCACCGGATCCACCGCGAAGCCCGGATCCACCGCGATATTTTCCGCATGATGGAAATCGTGAGTGAGCGAGCGATGCCGGTGGGTCACGGGATCTTGGGGAAGGTGACCTCGACGGTTAGGCCGCCTTCGGGGCGGGCGGTGGCGGTGAGGGTGGCCTTGTGCGCGGTGGCGATGGCGCGGACGATGGCCAGGCCCAGGCCGTGACCGTGACCTTTGCTGAGCCGCTCGCGGCCCAGTTGCTGGAACGGCTGGAACAGACGGTCCACTTCATCGGGCGGGATCACCGGCCCGGTGTTCGCGATCCAGATGCTGGCCCGGCCGTCCTCCAGGGTGGTCCGGACCTGGGCCCGGCCGCCCGGGACGTTGTGCCGCAGGGCGTTGTCGACCAGGTTGGCGACCAGGCTCTCGACCAGGTTCGGGTCGCCGGTGGCCCGCGCGGCGGACAGCTCCGTCTCGACCCGGACGTCTTGCTCGGCGGCCTGGTGACGGCGGCCGTCGACGGCCCGTCCGGTCAGGTCGGCCAGGTCAAAAGGTTCCCACTGCTCGACGCCCCGCTCGCTGCTGGCCAGCGTGAGCAGGGCCTCGATGAGACGTTCCTGCTGATCGCCCAGGACCAGGACCTGCTGGCAGGTGTGGCGGAGGGTCTGGGTCGTGGCCCCGGGATCGGCGAGCGCCACCTGGAGCAGGGTCCGTTCGGCGGCGAGCGGGGTGCGCAGCTCGTGGGAGGCGTTGGCCACGAAGTGCCGCTGCGACTCAAACGACGCCTCGAGCCGCTCGAACAGGCTGTCCAGGGTCTCGCCCAGGTCCTTGAACTCGTCGCCGCGGCCGGTCATGGCCAGTCTCTGGTTCAGGTTGCTGGCGGAGATGCGCCGGGCGGTCGCGGTGATCGTGCGCAGCGGGCGCAGGAACCGGCCGGCGATCAGCCAGCCGACCGCGAGCGACAGCAGGACCAGGCCCGCGAGGATGGCCACCGAGCGGATGACCTGCGCATTGGTACTGGCCTGGATCCCGGCGATGACGCTGCCGTCCGCGCCCTGCGGTATCGACTGGTGGATCGTGAGGATCGGGACCAGGAGCAGCGCCGCGCCGAAGGTGAGAAACCCGGCGTAGAGCAGGGCGAGCTGCATCCGCAGCGTGATCCTGGGCAGGCGCTGGAACATCACGCGTCTCCGATCCGGTAGCCGCCCTCGCGGACGGTGTGGATGAGCGGCGGCTCGCCCAGCTTGGCCCGGAGCCGGCGGATGGTGGTCTTCACCGTGGTGGTGAACGGGTCGGCGGCCTCGTCCCAGACCCGTTCGAGTAGCTCTTCGGCGGAGACCAGCCGGCCGTCCGAGGCCAGCAGGCACTCCAGGACGGCGAATTCCTTGGGGCTGAGGTCGAGCCGGCGTCCGGCGCGGAACGCGACCCGGCGGCTCGGATCCAGGCTCACGCCGGCGGTTTCGAGGACCGGCGGCAGGGACGCGGCGGAGCGCCGGCCCAGCGCGCGGACCCGCGCCACGAGTTCGGCGAAGTCGAACGGCTTGGGCAGGTAGTCGTCGGCCCCCAGGCCGAGGCCGTCGACCCGGTCCCGGACCGTGCTGGCCGCGGTCAGCATCAGGACCCGGCTCCCGGACGGCCCGGCCGCGAGCCTGCGGCAGACCTCGTCCCCGTGGGTCCCGGGCAGGTCCCGGTCCAGCACCACGACGTCGTAGCGGGTAACGGCCAGGTGCTCGAGCGCGTCGTCGCCGTCCAGGACGACGTCGACCGCCATGCCCTCGCGGCGGAGCCCGGTCCCGATCGCGGTGGCCAGGACCTCGAAATCTTCGACGACCAGCACCCTCATGGATCTCATGGTGCCAGCTAACGGGTGTCAGTCCAGTGTCAGCGGCTGGCACCGTGCTGACACCGTCCGGGGCGTAGAACCGCCTTAGTTTCCGTATTTCCGCGTTGAGAGGGACGGTCGGATGAGTGACGCGACGGTGGTGGTGAGCGGGCTGCGGAAGCGGTTCGGCTCGACGGTGGCGCTGGATCAGATGTCGTTCACGGTGCCGCCGGGTCAGGTGACGGGGTTCGTGGGGCCGAACGGGGCCGGGAAGTCGACCACGATGCGGGTCATCGTGGGGCTCGACGCGCCCGATGCGGGGTCGGCGCTGATTGGCGGCCTTGCGTACCGTTCACTGCGGCGGCCGCTATGCGTTGCGGGTTCTCTGCTCGACGCGGGTGCCGTGCAGCCGTCGCGGACCGGGCGGAACCACCTGCTGTGGCTGGCCCGGTCGCAGGGCCTGCCGCCGCGGCGGGTGGACCAGGTCGCGGCCGCGGTGGGTCTGGAGTCGGCCGCGCGGCGGCGGGCGGGCGGCTATTCGCTGGGGATGCGGCAGCGGCTGGGGATCGCGGCGGCGCTGCTCGGGGATCCGCCGGTGCTGATCTTGGACGAGCCGTTCAACGGGATGGACCCGGAGGGGATCGTGTGGATGCGCGGGTTCCTGCGGTCGCTGGCGGCCGAGGGCCGTTCGGTGCTGGTCTCCAGTCACCTGATGGGTGAGCTGGAGGGAACGGCCGACCATCTGGTGGTGGTCGGGCGGGGACGGGTGATCGCGGACACCACGGTGAGCGAGCTTATCGCGGCCGCGTCGGGGGACCGGGTGCTGGTGCGGACGACGGCCGTGCCGTCGGCGGTCGCGGCGCTGGAGGAGGCGGGCGGTGCGGTTGTTTTGGGGGGCTCCGGAGTCATGGTCTCGGGGCTGGCCGCCGAGCGGGTGGTGGCTGTGCTGGGCGCGAGCGGGGTGCCGTTCTCCGAGGTGTCCGCGCACCGGGTGTCGCTGGAGGAGGCGTACCTGGAACTGACCCGCGACGCCGTCGAGTACCGCGCCCCGGCGGCCTCGCGATGACCCCCACGCCCGCGGCGCAGCCGCCAAAGTGCATGGCGCCGCACCGGTCAACCGCGCCGGCCGGGAACGACGGGTTCTGGCAGCTGCTGCGGGCGGAGTGGACCAAGTTCCGCACCGTCCGCGGCTGGGTCGTGGGGCTGATCCTCGCGGGGCTGCTGACCACCGGGGTCGCGCTGCTCAGCCACAGCGAGTGCGGCTCGCAGGACGGCTCATCCGCGCCCGTGACGGGCGGGCCGGCCTGTACCCGCCCGCTGGGACCCGGCGGCGAGGCGGTGACCGACAGCTTCTACTTCGCGCACCAGCGGTTGGGCTCTCTCGCGAGCGTCACCGTCCGGGTCACGTCGCTGACCGGGTCGAGCCTGCAGCCGTGGTCCAAGGCCGGGATCATCATCAAGGCTTCTGATACGCCGGGATCGGCGTACGCGGCGATGATGATCACCGGAAGCCACGGGGTTCGGATGCAATGGGACTTCACCGGTGACGCGGCCGGCCTGGCCGGGCCGGTTTCCGCGGCCGCGCCACGCTGGCTGCGGCTGACCAGGTCCGGGGACACCGTCACCGGCTACGACTCGGCGGACGGCACGCACTGGTCGCAGGTGGGGACGGTCAGGCTGCCCGGGCTGCCTTCGGTCACCTTGGGCGGGCTGTTCGCCGCCTCGCCGGACTACTCGGCGCCTGCCAGCCAGTCGCTGGGTTCCGGGAGCGGGACCGGCGGTCCGACTCAGGCCACCGCCGCCTTCGATCACGTCGGCCTGACGGGCGCGTCCGGCGCCGGGGCTTGGACGGGTACCGCCGTGGGCGGCGGCTCGGGCGGCCCGCTTGGTTATCACCGCTCCGAGGGCGGGCTGGAGGTCAGCGGGTCCGGTGATATCGCTCCGGTGGCGCCTTCGGGAGCGAACTCGGTGGCGCAAACCCAGATCGGCACGTTCGCCGGGCTGATCGCGATGATCGTCGTGGCGGCCATGTTCATCACGGCCGAATACCGCCGCGGCCTGATCCGGGTCACGCTGACCGCGAGCCCGAAGCGGCACTGGATCCTGGCCGCGAAGGCCGTCGTGATCGCGGTGGCCGCCTTCGTGGTCGGGCTGCCCGCGGCGGTTCTGGCGCTTTTGATCAGCGAGCCGAGGGCCCGCTCACGCGGCATCTTCATCGACCCGGTGAGCGCGCTCACCGAGGTGCGTGTGCTGGCTGGCACCGCGTTGCTGCTGGCCGTCGCCGCCGTGCTGGCCCTGGCCCTGGGTGCCGTCCTGCGGCGCGGCGCGGCCACGGTCACCGCCGTCATCGCGGTCATCGTCCTGCCGTACTTCTTCGCCAGCCCGCTGGCCGTGCTGCCGGCCGGTGCGGCGGACTGGCTGCTGCGGCTCACGCCGGCCGCGGGGTTCGCGATCCAGCAGCCCTATCCGGCTTACCCGCAGGTCACCGCCAGTTACACGCCGCAGCAAGGCTACTATCCGCTGGCCCCGTGGGCGGGTTTCGCGGTGCTGTGCGCGTGGGCGGCGCTGGCGCTGGGGCTGGCCATGTACCTGCTACGGCGGAGGGACGCATGAGCGTGCTCCGTGATTCGCTCCGTGATTCGCTCCGTGATTCGCTTCGGGCGGAGTGGGTCAAGGCGCGCACGCTGGCCGGCACCGGGTGGCTGCTGCTGGCGGCGGTCGTGCTGACCGTGGCGGTGGGCGCCGCGGTGTCCGCGGCGGTCAGCTGCCCGGCCGGGAACTGCGCCGAGGACCCGGCCAAGATCAGCCTGACCGGGATCTACCTCGGCCAGGCGGTGGTAGCCGTCCTGGCCGTGCTCATGATCAGCAGCGAGTACAGCAGCGGGATGATCCGGGTCACCCTGGCGGCGATGCCGCGCCGGACCGCGGTCCTGGCGGCGAAGGCGGTCGTCGTGACCGGTCTGGCGCTGGCCGGCGGGACGGTCGCGGTGCTGGGCTCGGTGCTGGCCGGGCGGTCGCTGCTGGCGGGGCACGGCATCGACCCGGCGCACGGCTATCCGTCGCTGTCGATGGCTGACGGGCCGGTGCTGCGCGCGGCGTTCGGCTCGGTGCTCTACCTGGCCCTGGTGGCGCTGCTGAGCCTGGGCATCGCGTGTGCCGTCCGGGACTCCGCCGCCGCGATCGGGATCGTGCTCGGGCTGCTGTACCTGTTCCCGATCATGGGTGCGCTCCTGGGCGGTTCGCTGGGGCGCCATCTCCAGCAGATCGGGCCGATGACGGCCGGGCTGGCCATCCAGGCCACCGCCGGCCTGCGCGGCCTGCCAATCGGCCCGTGGGCCGGGCTGGGCGTCCTGGCCGCCTGGGCCGCGGCAGCCGTGCTGGCCGGGGCGCTCGTGCTGGCGCTTCGCGACGCGTAATGCGTCACGTCATGCGTGGCGTTCGGCGCGGACGGTGCGCACCACCTGCGCGTGCTCCCGCATGGTCTGGGTACCGTCCGCGCCGGGCTGGCGGCCGAACCCGCAGTACATCGCGACGCCGAAGTCGGAAAGGTAGCGGGCCGCGGTGGCCTGCCTGCGCCGCAGGCCGGCCGCCCCGTCGATGGGCAGCACGATGCCCAGGAACACCCGGGCGTCGCCGGGTTCCAGGTCGGCCAGCGGGCGGAAGAAGCCGCGGTCCTCACTGCGCAGGTATCGCGGCCCGGCCAGGTGCAGCCAGTCCACCGGGCGCCCGGAGTGCGTCACCGCGAAGTTCGCCATCCGGACCAGCAGGCCCATGTCGCGTGCCTCGTACATCGGCCATTCGGGGAACGTCCCGTAGCACAGGTGGTACCCGACCAGGACGTCCCGCGGGATCAGCCGGGTCAGCCGGGTGACCGGCCCGGCGAACCGCTCCCACCCGCCCTCCGGCGTCCACGCGAGCACACCCTCGATGTCCTGCGTCTCGTACGCCAGATCCCACTGGATGGCCAGGTCCCGGGGCGGGATCTCCGTGGTCAGCCTGCGCAGTTCGCGAGCCACCAGGTCCTCGAACGCCCGCTCCGCGACCGGGTAGTCGGCGGCGAAGTCGGCCTTGAACCCGTTCAGCGCGCTGGCCGGGAACGGCAGCCCGACCTGGAACCGGAGATGGCCGGGAATGACCCCTTCGGCGCGCAGGGCGCTGAACACCTGGTAGCCCGCGATCGCGTCGTCGATGCGGGGCCAGGAGTCCCAGTGCAGTTCGGCCACGCCGGGGGCGATGCCGAACACCGGCGTCTCGTAGGCGTGCCGCGGGATCCCGGTCGGCGATTCGGTCTCCTGGACCACGATCACGCCGGGGTTCGGGCGGACGAGCCGCTCGCGTTCATAGCCGACCCAGGCGACCCGCGGGCCGGTCTCACCGTCGGGCAGCGCGAACACCAGGTCGCCGAAGAACCCGGCCGCGGCGCGCAGGGCCGAATCGGCCGAGTCCGCTGGCAGGCTTCCGACCAGGAGCAGGTCACTGTTTACTCGGCGCGCCATCGGCGTCCTTCCTCGGCTCACGCTTCCTTGGCTCACGGTCACCGTTGACCACGCTAGACCCGCGCTGCGGAATACTGGCGGTCATGCCCGAACTGATCCGTGAGCCGACCCGCGTCGCCGCGGCCGGCGAGCCGCCCAAGCTGATCGACGAGTACGTGGGACAGGTCAACACCGGCCAGGCCGCCCTGAGCATTGCGCACATGCGCAGCCCGTCAGGCTGGGCCGAGCCCGGTCAGCGCCCGGAATTCGACGAGTTCACGATCGTGCTGCGGGGAGCGCTGGTGGTGGAGTCCGACGACGGCGAGCTGACGGTCCAGGCCGGGCAGGCCGTGCACGCCCGGCCCGGTGAATGGGTTCGCTACAGCAGTCCGGGGGCGGACGGCGCGGAGTACGTCGCCGTCTGCGTACCCGCCTTCACGCCGGGCACGGTCCACCGGGACGACTGACCCGCCCTCCGGCGAATGCCAAACTACGTCGTTGCCACAACCACGTAGTCCCGACGACGACGTTGCCACAACGACGTAGTTGCCGGCTTGCCGGCTTGGTGGCGCCGGTGGCCGAGTGGCTGTCGGTGGCGGCCAGTACTGTGCGGCCATGGCACATTTCGCGGTCAGGCTGGTACACGGCCCCGGCTGGGATCCGGCGCGGCCCATCCGGGAGCAGGACGGCTGGGGCGAGCACGCGGCCTTCATGGACGGGCTGGTCGACGACGGCTTCCTGATCCTGGGCGGCCCGGTCGGCAACGGCGAGCAGACCCTGCACGTGATCGAGGCCGCCGGTGAGCAGGACGTCACGACGCGGCTTGCGCAGGATCCGTGGGCCCGCGCCGGGCTGCTGAAGGTCGGTGTGATCGAGCCGTGGGCGCTCTGGCTTGACAGCCGTCCGGCTCACGATGGCTGAGGACGCTGCCCGGGCCCTGCTTCCAGGAGGGGCAGGAGGAGTTCGGGCGGCCGGGCGACGACCGCCCGGTCCGGCCAGATGACGACCGGGCGCTGGATGAGTTCGGGATAGCGCGTCATAGCGTCGATAAGCGCGTCCGCGTCGGCCGTGCCGAGGCCGAGTTCACGGTAGCGGGGCTCGGCGGTCCGCATGAGCGCGCGGGGATCATCCGCTCCCAGCAGGGCCAGCACGCGGACGATCTCGGCCCGGGCCGGCGGGTGGTCCAGGTAGAACACCCGCTGCGCGGCGACCCCGTGCGCGGCTAGCAATTCCTCCGCGCCACGGCACTTCGAGCAGCGCGGGTTGTACCAGACGACCACATCAGCCTCGGCCACGACATCACGGTACCGGCGCGTACCCGGCGGTGCGATGATGGGTTCATGGCGTCCAGCGAGCTTCGCTCCGGACATGCCGACACCGCGCCCGGCTGGGTCGCCCGGGTGACCGTTCCCCGGGTGCTGATCGTGGCCGCGGGGGCCCTCGTGCTGACCGACATCCCCCTGAGCGGCTACCGAAACGACGGTCACATCGACTTCGTCTGGGTGCCCGTGGGCGTACTGCTCGCCGTATGGCAGCTCTGGGATCACAGCCGGATCGCCTGGGCGTTGCTGACCGTGACGACGGCCGCCGCGCTCGGGTTTTACGGATTGTCCATCGCCGGCGTGATCACTATCGGCCTGCCGGGATGGTGGTTCCCGCTCGCCGGCGCAGCCGACATCGCGGCGCTGCTTATCTTGCTCAGCCGGCCCATCCGGCGCTGGGTCGGGGGGGGACGGTAGCTTTCCCTGCGTGACCCGCGCTCCCATCTCGCTAACTGGCCGGACCGTCATCTTCGACTACGGCGAGGTCATCTCGCTGGCGCCGTCGGCGGCCGACCGGGACGTGATCACCCGGCTCGCCGGGGTGGCCGCTGACAGCGAGCCGTTCTGGCGTTCTTACTCCGCCCACCGCGACGGCCTGGACCAGGGCAGCGCCGGCGCCGAGGCGTACTGGCAGGCGATCGCCGCCGACATCGGCGCGAGCTGGGACGCCGCCCGGGTACATGAGCTGTGGGTCGCGGACTTCCGCGGCTGGCTGTCGATCAACCCGGGCATCATCGAGGTGCTGGCCGACCTCAAGGCCGGCGGCACCAGGCTGGCGTTGCTCTCCAACGCGGGCCCGGACTACGGCAGCTATTTCCGGGCCGGGCCGCTCGGCGATTTCTTCGCGGCCTGCTACGTCAGCGGCGAACTCGGCCTGCTCAAGCCGCAGCCCGAGATCTACCGGCACGCACTGGACGACCTGGGTATCAGCGCCGCCGAGGCCGTGTTCATCGACAACCGCGAGGCCAACGTCCGCGGCGCGGAGGCGCTCGGCATCACCGGCCATCTGTTCACCGACGTGACCGGGCTGCGCGCCTTCCTCACCGCACTGTCGTAAGGGGCACCGCTAGCGCGGATCGAGGGCCTCGGTCAGGACCTGCGCCTCGCGGCGGAGGCGCTTGGCTTGGCCGGGGCGGCCTGCCTGGTCGTAGTCGTGCGCCGCGGCCTGGCGTTCGGCGACCTCGGCTCGGACGATCTGCTCGGCTTCGCGCTCGGTGAGGGCGCGTCGCGTCGCCTCGGCCGCGCCGAGACCGGGCACGGCGCCGGCGAAGTGCGGTCCGCCGGTACCGGCGGCGGGTGCGGGACCGGCCGGGATGGCGCTGGCGTTGTCGATCGCGGACAGGGCCGTGCGCAGGGCCGACACTGCGATCGTGTCCCGCGCCCGCAGGGCCGACCGGAGGGCTAGCTGGAGGCGCTGGCGGAGCGGGGCTTCTGGCACACCGCAACCATAGGGTCGGCGGGACCCGCGGGCACGTGAATATGCCGCGCCGAAAACCAGTTGGCGGACTGCCGGTCTGGTGGTGAAGGTATGGGGTGACCAGTTTCGTGATCCGGGACGCGGCGGCCGACGACATGGCGGCGCTGAGCAGGGTGTATCGCAGGTCGTCGCTGTCCAACGAGGGAGACCGGCCGAACCTGCTGGCCCACCCCGAGACCCTGGAGTTCTCCGATCTCGCGGTGCGCGAGGGGCGGACCCGGGCGGCGGTCGCGGCAGATGGGGTGATCGGCTTCGCGAGCTGGATCGGCTCCGGGGACGACTTCGAGATCGAGGACATGTTCGTCGAGCCGGAGTGGATGAGGCGCGGGATCGGGCGGGCCCTGGTGCTGGACATGATCGCGATCGCGCGCGGACGCGGGATCGGGCGGGTCGAGGTGACCGCGAACCCGCATGCACTGGCGTTCTACGAGAAGGCCGGCTTCGTGGTCTACCGGGAGGTGGCCACCACGTTCGGGACGGCGCCGCGGATGCGGCTCGACGTCATGGCACCACGCTAGGTGCCGCCGGGTTCGGCGGGCCAGGCGCCCGGGACCTCGTAGGCCTCGTCCGTGCCGGGCCAGGGCGGCATGGTCACGCCGACCACGGCCAGCGGACCGGCGGTGTCGGCCCGGAACTGGAAATGCGTGCCCGCGGGAATGGACACGCAGGTCCCCGGGTGCAGCGGCACCGTCTGCTCCCGGCCGGCCTGCCGCCGCCACATCCGGCCGCTGCCGAGCAGGACGTACCAGATCTCCTCGACCGAACGATGGGCCACGGCCAGCGAGACCCGGCCCGGGCCGAGCTCGAAATGCGCCATCGAACCCCGGGCCAGCCGGAGCAGCACCCGCACGTCCGAGCCGTCGGGAGCGATGGCATCCCGGACGCCCGGCAGTTGCATGGTGTCAAATCGCTCGTCCATGGGCCGGCAGAATACCGGCTGGACGTAGGCTCCGAGGATGTCCCGGGTGCGGCGGCTGACCGTGGTCCTCGCCCTCAACCTGGCCCTGGTCGCGGGCCTGGTCGCGGCCGGGATCGACGCGCATTCCCTGGGGGTGCTCGCCGAGGGCGGAGATTACCTGCTCGACGCGGCCGGCGCCGGCCTGGCGCTGCTGGCCATCCGCTTGTCGGCCTGGCGGGCCGACGGCGGTCGTACCGGCCTGACCAGCGCCGCCGCACTGGTCAACGCCGGATGGCTGCTGGCGCTGGAGCTGATCGTGGCCGGCGCCTCGATCGTCCGGCTGGCCACCCGCACGCCGCAGGTGCACGGCCTGCCCGTGCTGGTGGCCAGCGGTATCGCCGCGGTGGTGATGGCGGCCGCGGCGCTCGTCCTGCGCGGCGACGACGGGGACGGCGACGAGGACGGCGGCGAGCAAGACCTGTCGGTGGCGGCCGTGCTGCTGGACACCGTCGCCGACGCCGCCGCGGCGGCCGGGGTGGCGGCGGCGGGCGCGGTCATCCTGGCGGTCAGGGGCTGGTACTGGCTGGACCCGGCCGTGGCCCTGATCATCGCCGTGCTGGTCGCCTACCAGGCCGTCCGGCTGATCCGCACGATCACGCGCCAGCGAAACCCGCGATAAGGCGACCAGGGTGGCGATGATCTCGCCGATCTGAGCGGGCGAGAGCTCGCGGGTCGCGTCGCCGACCGAGAGCTCGACCCGCTGCACGGCCGGGTCGAGCGTCGGCGCGGCGGTCGGCCAGGTCCAGATCCGCCGCTCGACGGCCAGCCTGCGGGCCGCCGCGGCGAACCGTTCCTGGGTCGTGCTCAGCAGCAGATGCATCATCGGGACCTGCGGCGGGTCCGGCACCACCCGCACCCCGGCCAGGTCGCGCACCGCGGCGGCGATCTCGCGGGCGTGGCTGAGGTACTCGGGCATCAGCGGCAGCCGGCGGCGCAGGCAGCTCAGCGCGGAGGCGGCGTTGGGCCACAGGCCGAACAACGTGCCGCCCATCCGGTGCCGCCACTCCCGCACCTCGGCCAGGATGTCCGCCGACCCGGCCACGCAGCAGCCGGCCAGCGCGCCGATGCCCTTGTAGAAGGACACATAGACGCTGTCGAACAGGGCCGCGATCTCGCGGAGCGGCTTGCCGTACCCGGCGGCCGACTCCCACAGCCGGGCGCCGTCAAGGTGCACGGCGGCGCCCCGGTCGCGAGCCCACCCGGCCTGAGCCAGCAGGTCGGGCCAGCCCGGCTGCTGGCCGCCGAGGTCGCGCTGGGGTAGTTCGATGAGCAGCGCCGCGGGCGGCTCGGCGATCGCGCTCAGATCGTCGATGCTCATCAGCCGGTCCGCGTCACCGGCCGGGCGCCCGGTCAGGCCGTGCAGACGCTCGAACGCCTGTCCCTCGAGCCGGTGCAGGTGGCACATGGGATGGAACACGACGGTCCGGCGCTGCCGCCGGTCGGCGTGAACCCGGAGCACCGACTGCTGGGCCATGGTGCCGCTGGGCAGGAAGGCGGCAGCGGGTTTGCCGAGCAACCCGGCGATCTCGGCCTCGAGCTCGGCGACGACGCCGCCGTCGCCGTACCGGTCGACGGAGGTCTCGGGAGGAATGCTGGCCAGCAGGCCGGCGGCACTCACCGGTCCGTGACCGGTCAGGAACATGGTGCACTGGGCACGCAGTTCGGCCTGCTCAGCAGCGGAGGACACAGTAGTCGCGTACATCTCAGGCCTGCACGGTCCCCCGGCGGTCGAAGGCCATGGCCCGCTGCAAGGCGGCGGCCCGCAGGTCCGGCGGTATCTCCACCGGTCCGCCCAGACCAGCCGCGTTGAGGCCGGCCTGGGCCGCCTCCTCCACGACGCTGCCGGCCAGGATGGCC
>Ga0209168_10000692_pt1 | contig 30412 bp, 25 predicted proteins | sample Coa_R1_FD_187156 | JGI IMG/M metagenome (GOLD analysis project Ga0209168, IMG submission 187156) | Surface soil microbial communities from Centralia Pennsylvania, which are recovering from an underground coalmine fire - Coalmine... | ecosystem: Environmental > Terrestrial > Soil > Unclassified ...
TCAGTTTGAGCGGCCTGGTCTGGTCGAATTCCGCCGCAAACCCATGATGCGCCCACGCCGGCGCGGCCGCTGCGAGAAGCAGCCCGCCTATTAAGATTAGCTTCATCATTACGTGTCGCTCCTCTCGGTCGGGTTCTTTCATGCTACTTCGCTGAATTCTTCGCTGCTTCCGCTTCGGCGACGCGTGCGCCGCGAAGCGTGTCCGCCAATCCATAATTCGCTTCATGACACGCGTACTCGTAGATTTGTCCGTCGATCTTGGTGATTGGCAATTCCCCGGACCACGCTTTGGTCCACATTCCTGGATCTTCCACCGTGAACTGGTAAAGAATCGTATCCTGGTCGACTCGCGTGAACCGCTCGATCACATGCAGGTTCTGCGCGCCACGGAATGGACTTAACTCGGTGAAATTCGTGGTGTCAACCACCAACGTTTTTCCCTCCCAATGGCCGACCGGGTCGCCATACCACTGGCGGATATTTCCAGGAATATGAGGGCGGCCATCGGTGGGTATAACACGAACATCATGAATCTCTTCGGTTTCAATCGCCACGTATCCGTCACCCTGCACAATCTGCAGATTGCTGTTGTAGGCCGCGGGTAGCACTGGCACCACGTTCACCCGGGCAATACACCGAGCGCCCAGAGGCAGCATTTCCGGGCCGTCGAACTCATGTCCTTTAGTTTTGGCGCGAATTTCGGCGAGTCGTTGGCGAGCGTCAGGCGTCAATGGAGGAATCGTCCCCTCGGGACCAACGATGATCGAGGTGCGCCGGCTCCACGCGAGCTTCGCCTGGGCCCGGTCTAACCCGAACTGCGAGAAATCGTAATGCACGTCGTCCGCGCCGGCGCCTTCCACACCGGAATGGTTCGCCGGCGGCTGACCCTCTGTTTCCGTGACGTAAAGGCGTTGGCGTTCCTGCTTCTGAAGGTCCTTCAACTCCGCTTCCGTATAGAACTCTTTCCCGGCGAGTGCCTTCGGTCGTTCCAGATCCGTCACGGTATTATTGGTCCAAACTCCCTGTAAGTCGGGCGTGCCGTTAGGAAGGAGCGGCGCAGTCCAGGCCTTTGCTGCAGGTACTGTCTTCGCGGGTGTCGCTTTCGCCGCGGGCGCCTGCGCTGCGGCGGGTGTTTGCATAAGCATCGACGCTGCGACCACTGCCGTAAAAGCGACTACCGACGCAAGAGAGCGATACTTCATGAGAGCCCCCCTTTTTGGCGAATCGAGTTGCTAATCTTTCTTGCGGAGAGGTCCATACAACAATTCCTCTGTGAATTCCGGGCACTTGAATTCGAGCAGCCGCACATTCTTCTCCACGCGGCGATACAGCGGCATGCTGATCTTCCAGGGCCGCGAAAAAACGTTCGGATCTTCGATGGTGGCTTCGTAATCCATCGTGTCCGCGGTGCGGGGTGTGTAGCGCTCCACTACATGTAAGGCGCTACTGTGAAAGTTTCCGGAACGGTCGAACCAGGTATCTTCCATTTGACTGGTCACATCAACCACCAGAGTCTCGCCTTCCCAGTGCCCGTTGGACCATCCCATCCAGCTGTCAGCCGGCGCCTTGGTTGGTGCGCCCATGTTGATGATGCGAACGGCCCCTGCATACTCGTAGGAAATCAAAACGTTGTTCTGAGACTGGACAATTTGAAAAGGGTACGGCAGATACGTGGCCCGCGGTACACCCGGCAAGTAACACTTGACCTCCGGATCAAGGTTCGTCCAATTCGCCTGATTGTTCTTTCTTTTTGCGGCCATCGCAGGCAAGTAGGGAATCTGATCGCCCTCCACGACGCCAAGCCCGGGCGGCTTGGCAAATACCGCTCCGAGCGAGGCTACTGGCCCCGCCGCTGCTGCATGGCCTTCCAGATCCCAATCGGCTGTGTTGAGGGCTTGCCAGATCCCGCTCAGGTTGGGTTTGCCATCGGCCGTCCGGGGTGCCCGGTAAGGGGATACCTGAGCAACGGAGGACGCGGCGGCTAGCGAAAGGACACAACATAGAACCGCGATCCAACCCATCATCGAGTCTCTGAGTGAATTTCTCATTTCATGCCCGCCGTTAGAAGTTCTACTGTCTTCGTCAAAATCTCAAGCCAGACTGACTGAGATCAAGAACCATAAGCGACAAAAGCCGAAACTCCGGGCGCTCGCGGTCTGGTGGGCCTTGAACTGTAATTTCCGAATCGAGTATGGCTTGCATCCTACGCTCAGCCTGAGCAGGACTCAATAAATTTGTCATATGAGCAGCACTCGGTGGGAGCCCGGTGATCTTTCGGCCAAGGTCTGGTAAGTGTCTATCGTGATGTTGGAATCAAGGTTTCCCACGCGACCAGGACACTCCGCGACTCCATCGACCCATCATCGTTAATGGTTAAATGGTCCCGTGCACGGCGGTAATATAGACCCAAAAGTGTGACTAGGGTGTATGCTCCCATCTTCCGACGGCCAAAACGGGATTTCCAGGGATACCAGGGTGCTTACAACGATTTAAGGAGCAATTTATGCGGCTGAAATTCTCTGTCTCGATCCTGGTCGCCGTACTCGTAGGGAGTTCGTGGCTCTTTGCGCAGGTACGGGACTTCCGCCCGGTCACTGAACCCATGCTGCGCGATCCCGCCCCGGGCGATTGGGTTAACTGGCGGCGCACCGACAACGCGTGGGGGTACAGCCCGCTCGGTCAGATCAACGCGCGGAACGTTGGGCAACTTCAACTCGCGTGGTCGTGGGCGATGGATAACACGGGCGCTCAAGAGGCAACGCCACTCGTCTACGACGGGGTCATGTACCTGCCGAACCCGCACGGCGTCATTCAGGCATTGGACGCCGCGACGGGAAACTTGCTTTGGGAATATCGCCCTGAGCGGGCAAAGGCGTCCGGGGGAGCCGGCGGCGAGGGCGGTGGCGTCCAAAGAAACATCGCGATCTTCGGGGACAAGATATTCGGAACGACGGGAGACGCTCATCTGATCGCGGTGAACGCCCGGACCGGGAAGTTAGCCTGGGACACGCAGGTCGCCGATCACAATTTAGGATATGAATACACTTCGGGCCCGATCGTCGTCCGCGGCAAGGTGATCGCGGGTATGACCGGGTGCACTCACTACAAACAGGACGTCTGCTTTATCACTGCCCATGATGCGGAAACCGGAAAGGAAGTCTGGCGAACATCGACTGTTGCCCGTCCCGGTGATCCCGGCGGTGACACTTGGGGCGACCTGCCTCTGGAGTTCCGCGCCGGCGGCGACGCGTGGATCCCTGGCAGCTATGATTCGGAAACGAACACCCTCTATTGGGGCACGGCGCAGGCCAAGCCGTGGGCGAGGGCGGCGCGTGGAACCGACGGCGACGCGCTCTATACCAACTCTACGTTGGCGCTCGATCCGGACACTGGAAAAATAAAGTGGTTCTACCAACACCTTCCGGGCGAAACGCAGGATATGGATGAGGTGTTCGAGCGCATTCTGATTAACTCCGGCGGGCGCAAGTCCGTGTTCGAGATGGGCAAGCTGGGCATTTTATGGCAACTCGACCGGACCAGCGGCAAGTTCATTCGGGCCACCGATCTTGGCTACCAGAACATTGTGACTGTGGATCCGGAGAACGGCAAAGTCACCTACCTGAAGGTCCCGCAACTCGGTGTGGAGCTCGAAATGTGTCCGAGCACGGCCGGATTCAAGGACTGGCGTGCGATGGCCTACAGCCCGCAAACCAATGCGTTGTACATCCCAATGGCTCTGAATTGTGAACGGGCCACCTTCGGCCCCGTAGAGAAGGTTGTCGGTGAGGGAGGCGTTGGCCCGGTCCAACGCCACGATTCCAACTATCCAAAGTCGGACGGCAACCTCGGTCAGTTCCTGGCCATGGATATCCGAACCGGCAAAGTCTTGTGGAGTCATCGCACAGCTTCACCGTCGAATACGGCCGCACTCGCCACCGCCGGCGGACTCGTGATCGGCGGCGACTGGGATCGCCACATATACGCGTACGACGCCTCTAATGGCAAGATTCTTTGGCAGTCGCGCTTGATCACCTCTGCGCAGGGGTTCCCGATCACGTATCTGGCGAAGGGTAAGCAATACATCGCCATGCCTGCTGGGACTGGAGGCGGGAGCTGGTCCACGCTTATTCCAGCGGAATTGGCCCCGGAGATTCGACAGCCAAAATCCGGCAACGCGATATTCGTTTTCGCTTTGCCCTAGGTTGCAAGAGGATTCACACCGAGACGGACGGCGTTACCTTCCGCAACCCAAGAAGAAACGCAACTGCATTTGTGCATTTCTTCCCCGTGTTTATTTCGACTACGTTCAAAGGGGTTGGAAAAGAGACAGGTCGATCTCCAGACCGCACAAAGTAACGCAGAACTTACGGAGAGAAAGAGACTCGTCCTCCTAGATGAGGAACGTTCGATTACAATGACGATCGCCGACCACAAGAGCTTCGGGCATGGAGGCAGGCCTTGCCCATGTAAATAGCCGTCGAATAGCGCCGCCTCTAAGAGCATTTCGTATACGCCATCTGATGGCCATCGGCATGACCCTGGACCAGGCGGTGGAACGCGTAACGATCAGGCCCACCAAAGTATTCAATTTCGGCACGGAACTGGGCACCCTGAAAGTCGGCCGCGAAGCCGATATCACTATTTGCGAAGTCCAAGATGGAAGATTTGAATTTACAGCCGGCGGCACCAAGCGCGTTGGCAAGCAGAATATAGTGAACAAGGCGGTAGTTCGCCGCGGCAAGTTGTACGTCAATCAGCTCTAGAAGACATTGCTACCACTCTATCGCGCAATGCGAGTAGGATAATCGCCAATCGAGGTGCCTATGGTCGATAATCCAGCCAAGACTCAGGAACTTTCGCGAAGATCGGTGCTGCTTGGGGCCGCGTCGGGTCTGAGTGCGGCATGGCTCGCGACACACTTGCCTGCCATTCTGGCCGCAAAAGTCCACGCGGACGCCGCCGTCGCCGCGGGCGGCTCGGGAAATTTCGCGTTCTTCTCTCCCGATCAGGCCATCGAAATCGAAGCGGTCGCCGCGCAAATCATTCCCAAGGACGACACGCCCGGAGCCCGCGAAGCCGGGATCATCTATTTCATCGATCGCGTTCTCACCACCTTTGAGCGGGACAAGCAGGCGGTCTACACCCGCGGGCTGAAAGATCTGCGCGCCAAAACGCAGGAGCTCTTTTCCTCCATCGATAAATTCTCCGACTTGAATTCCGCGCAGCAGATTCAAGTCCTGACCGCCATCGACAAGACTCCTTTCTTTTTACAGGTGCGCCAGCACACCATCGTGGGATTTTTCGCCAATCCGGAATATGAAGGCAATCGGGACAAGATCGGCTGGAACCTGATCGGCTTTGAAGACAAGTTCGACTGGCAGCCGCCGTTCGGCAGCTACGACCGCGACGCGCACAAGCAGGGCTGAAACGCGCGAGGAACTCGACGATCGCGAAGAGCCCTGGGAGGTCAGCACGCCATGAAAATGTTCACTCCGTCTACGCAGGTCGATTTTGTCGTCATCGGGTCCGGCGCCGCGGGCGGCGTCATGGCCAAGGAACTTTCCTCCGCCGGCTTCGAGGTGGTGGTGCTCGAGCAGGGACCGCGCCTGGAGAACAAGGATTTCAAGCACGACGAGCTGCAAATCCGCGACACTCCCGCGCTGGTCAACGATCACTCGCTGCAGCCGAACACGTTTCGCAAAACAGAAGCCGACAAAGCGCAGCTCGCGGAGACCATCAGTTACGGGCGATGTGTGGGCGGCGGCACGGTGCACTACACCGGCACGCAATGGCGGTTTCACGAGATAGATTTCGTCGAGCGCAGCCGCTGGGGAGCGATTGCCGGAACCGGATTCGCCGACTGGCCGGTCACCTACGCGGAACTAGAACCCTATTACGTGAAAGTAGAATATGAACTCGGCGTTTCGGGTGTGAGCGGCATGAGCCCGTTCGACTCGCCGCGCTCCAAGCCCTATCCTCTGCCGGCGATGCCGGTGAAATCCGCGGGCGTCCTGTTTGAGCGCGGCGCCCGGAAACTGGGCCTGCATCCAGTGCCCAGTCCCACCGCGATTCTCTCGCAGCCCTACAAAGGGCGCGAAGCCTGCAACCATTGCGGCTTCTGTGAGTGGTTCGGCTGCCAGCGAGGCGCCAAGTCCAGCAGCCTCGCGACAGTAATTCCCGTGGCCGAGTCGACCGGGCGGTGCGAGATCCGCAGCAGTTCCTACGTCCGGGAGATTTCCGTCGATAAAAGCGGCCGGGTCACAGGCGTGGTGTATTTCGACAGCCGCAAGCGCGAGATTTTTCAAAAAGCGAAAGCCGTGGTCTTGTGCGCCAATGGCAGCGAATCCCCCCGCTTGCTCTTGCTTTCAAAATCCACCAGATTTCCCGATGGCCTCGCCAACTCCAGCGGCATGGTCGGGAAATATCTGATGCTGGGCGGCACGGCCAGCGCGTCGGGAATTTTCGATGAGCCGCTGAACGAATTCAAGAGCGTCATGTCCACCCGCGCGATCGAGGACTACTACGATTCCGATCCCAAGCGCGGCTTCTATGGAGGCGGCAGAATCGACGGGCGCTGGGGTTTCATGGGACCGATCGGTTATGCGCTAACCGGAGTCCCGCCGGATGTGCCGCAATGGGGTGAAGGATACAAGAATTTCGTAAAGCAGAATTTCACCCGCACCATGTCCTGCATGTCCTACATGGCGTCGTTGCCCGTCGAGAGCAACAGCATCACGCTCGATCCCGACGTGAAAGATGCCTGGGGCCTGCCGGCCATGCGCGTCACTTACAAGGACCATCCCGACGGCATGAAGTCCAAGCAGTATTTCCTGGAGCGCTCGTTGGAAATTCTGGAAGCCGCCGGAGCGAAAAAGAAGTGGGGCAATCCAATTCGCGAAACCACTTCCGGCGCCCACCTGATGGGCACCTGCCGAATGGGCAATGATCCGAAAACGTCGGTCGTCAATAAGTTCAACCGCGCCCATGACGTTCCCAACCTGTTCATCGTGGACGGCAGCAGCTTCGTCACCAGCGGCCGCAATCATCCCACCTGCACGATCGAAGCGCTGGCCTTCCGGACCGCGGACAATATTGTGAAGGCTGCGAGGAGTGGCGGCATGAAGGAACTTGCGTAGCCAACTTGTAGAAGCATCGGATCGGCGGCTGCTACAGAGAAATGTGCCGCCCAGCCAAACGAACTCGCGCCCTACAAGATGCTCCCCGTTGCCATGGATTCGGTGGAGCAAGTAGGCGTCTCGCGCTTGAGCCTATTCAGCAATAGCCAGTTGACTCACAGTGCCTAGCAGGAGACCAAACGTGGGGAGCGAGTCCGTTTCAGTCTGTAATAGAAGCCAAGAAGCGGCAGCCGGAACGGTTTCAAACTCCTAGGCTGCCGCCCTTGAGACGAACGGCTCATGGACGAGCTTCGTACACGATGTTAAACGGAGTCTCCGCGGCTCTGCGGAAACGGCTGAAGCCGGCCGCGGTGACTACTTCGCGAATGCGTTTTTCGCCTGACTGCGCACCCAAGCACAGCGCTACTTCCTGCGAACGCGAACAGGGAGTGCACAACAGAGTTGAAAAAGAGTAGTACACGCGACCGACCGGATTCAGATTGTCTTTTAGTTCGTCGTGAGCAAATGGTTCGACAATCATCCACGTGCCGTCCTTGCTGAGCGAATTGCGCACATGGGTCGCGGCCCCGACCGGATCACCCATATCGTGCAAACAGTCGAATACGGTGACCAAGTCGTAGTCTTTCCCTGGAAATGCTTTGGCCTTCGCGACGCCAAAGTTGAGGCGAACCTCGAGGCCCTCTTTCGCGGCGGTTGCGCGGGCGCCGTCGATGGATGTGTCGTGATAGTCGAAGCCAAAGAATTGCGATTTTGGAAATGCTTTCGCCATCAGCATGGTGGACGCACCCTTGCCACACCCAACATCGGCGACGCGCGCGCCGGCCTCGAGCTTAGCCTGGACGCCGTGCAGGGAAGGAATCCAAGAACTGACAAGATTTGCCGCATAGCTTGGCCGGAAGAATTTCTCGCAGCCATGAAACACATCTTCATCGTGTTCATTCCAACCCATGCCCGCGCCGGATCGGAACGCCTCGGTAATCCGGGGAACTGCGGCCAGAGAGCCAAGGGCCAGCTGGAAGGCGCCGGGAAGATAAGCGGGACTGTCCTCGTTCGCCAGTGTGAATGCCTGCTCTTCGCTCAGACTGAACTTGCGAGTCTGCTCGTTATAGGTGATGTAGCCGCCTGCAGCTTGTGAACTCAACCATTCGCGCACATAACGTTCGTCTGTTCCTGTTTTGGCGGCGAGTTCGGCTGAAGTCAGCGCGCCTTCGGCGAGAGCCTTGTACAATCCCAGCTTTTCGCCAATCACCACCATGCCAGAGTGTACTGCCGCGCCTAGATCCCCAACGAATTGCCCTACGAACACATTCAGTTTGTCCATATCGAGCGCCATGTTAGTTCTCCTTTGTAAACGCGATTTGTTTGACTCTTCATTCAGCAATGCCTCACTGCGACTTCTCACGGGGCCGATCGCTTGGGTTCGCTCTGGAAGCGATCGGTGCCTTTTCCTGACCTGGTTAGCGTGCGAACCCGAGGCGCGCGAGCACGGACTACTTACTCTTGCTGGGGTCGTCGCCAGGATTGACGTAGTTGAATTGAAGCGGAGATTGTCCGTGGACCTGGACAATGGTTTCTCCACTGGCCATGGCGTAGTGATGCATGTTGGGATCGAGGAAAGCAAAGCTCCCGGCAACGAAAGCTTTCATCTTGCTGGAGTCAAATTCATCGCCCATTCCCACTTTGAACGTCCCGGAAATGATGGTGACGTTTTCCCGGTTCGGGTGCCAATGGGGCGCGATACGGAAACCATCAGGCATCTTCAAGCGAATCGTGAAGTCACCGGTAGTAGCGGTTGGATCGCCTTCGAGCACTGCAAACTGCGCACCAGGACTCACAAGGGGCGGTGCGGCCACCCAGGAAATGGTATTCGGGGTGAATGCGTTTTTTTCGTGCGAGCTATCGTGCGCGGCGCTGGTGAGTGCCAGCCCCGCCGAAAAGAACATTCCACCCACTACAACAGTTAGGAGCAAGTGTCGTTTCATTGTCGAGCCTCCGTCGTTTGGTATCGAACTGCGGGGAATCATGCCTTGAGGGGATGACCAATCCAATGGAGCGCCTATACAGATTGCCTATCTTTTCTATATCGTCGCAAATTACTGATTCTTAGGGGATAATACCGTTCGAGACCCTTATGCGAACGGCACGATCAGCGACAGGCGAGATCGAACTGGACTTGGGACGCTACGAGCTTCGCCGGCAGGGCCGGCGAGTCAAACTTGAAAAGAAGCCGATGGAACTGCTGATTTTCCTGGTAGGCCGTCGAGAACAATTGGTATCGCGCCAAGAGATTGTCAGCAAATTGTGGGGCTCGGATCTGTTCCTCGATACCGAGCCCAACATCAACAACATTGTGCGAAAAATCCGCTCCGCTCTGGGTGACAATTCCGCTAAGCCTCGTTTTCTCGAAACCGTAGTCGGCAAAGGCTACAGATTTGTCGGACCCGTGCGAGTGGTGGACGCGCGTTATCCACAATCCGATTTTGGATCGGGGGTCGTACGCGCGGCTGTCCCGGAGAAGACCCACGGGTGGAGCGAGCGCACTTCTCTGGCCGTGTTGCCCCTGATGCTTGTTGGCAGGGCAACGGATGACTCCGGCGTGTCCCTGGGATTTGCCGATGCACTGGTCGTCCGCCTCGGGAATTTGCCCGGCGTGGACGTTCTTCCGACTTCCGCAGTGCTTGGTGTGCCATCTGGGACGATGCCGGTGGAGGCCGCTTCGCGGCTTGGCGTGCGTTTTGTTGTTCACGGTGGCATTCAGATCTCCAAGGGACTCTGGCGGCTCTCACTGGAAATGTTTGACACGCATCTGCAAAGTGTCTGCTTTACAAGGAGACGCGATCTGGACCTTAACCGCCTCTCCGACCTTGAGGACGAGATCGCCAAGCAAATCGCCATGGCACTGAACCGGCCGCTGAGTGCAGCGATGGTTCAACGCTCCCCGCGCTATAGCAAGGACCCTATGGCTTATGCGGAGTTCATGCGGGGTTACAAGCTCAGCTCCTCTGGCAACCCGGCGAAGCTGGAAGAAGCTGCTCGGCACCTGGGTAATGCGGTCGCCAGAGACCCGGCATTTTCCCTGGCGCACGCCGCACTTTCGGTGGTCTGCGCGAGTCGTCACTTCGAATTTGATCCATCGAGCGCGTGGTGGGAGCAGGCCGAGTTTCATTGCAGCCGCGCACTGGATCTCGATCCGGATTTGCCCGAAGGACACGTGGCCCGTGCGTTTCTCTATTGGGGGCCTTCCAGGAACTTCCAGCACCTGGAAGCGATTGATGAACTCAAGCGAGCCTTGGCTCTGCAAAACAATCAGCCCCAAGCCTACAACCGCCTGGGTACGATTCTGGCTCACATCGGCCTACTCGACCACGCGCGTGAAATGTTTGAGCGGGCACGGCCATTTCATCCCAGAAAAGCCGTTAGTCACAGCATCGTACAAGTGTACGTTTGGAACCACGAATACGACTTGGCACGCGAGGAGATCGAAACTTGGCGGGTCGAAAATCCAGACAATAAGTATCCTGTCTATTTTGCTATTCAACTGGCCTTACTGGCAGGAGATTTGAACGGAGCAAGAGCCCTGCTGGACGAAGCGTTTCAGTTGTTGCCAGAGGAACCTCTCGTTGTCAGTTTGGAGGGCGTCTACTGCGCATTGACCGGATCAGCCGGAAAGGCGCTCGACTGTGTGACAACGGCTTGTGCGAGCCCAAAATCTTTTGGGCATGCGCACCACACCTATTATCAAATTGCCTGCATACTTGCATTGTTGGAAAGGCGTCAAGCTGGTTTTGAGTGGCTGGAGCGCAGCGTCACGAGTGGATTCGCGTGCTGGCCATTCTTCATTAAGGACCCATACCTAAAGAATTTGCGAGAACTACCGGAGTTCGAGGTTCTGATTAGCTCGTTGCAAGCCAAGTATCCCGATCATCTTGGACTACTATAGCGGTGCGTTCCCTCGCGTACCGCATCGACAAAATTGCCGGGAAGCACACGCCCTTCCCGATTCATTCCAGGTCCGAGTTCTTGTTCCGCTTGCTTTGGGCCATCGCCAAGACGAAACGGTCACAAGCACTACCAACACTAACATCTGAATCTCATTCATGAAGAGCCTTCTCGTGAACGGTTAAGCAGGAATTGGCCCGTTTCACACCGAACGGTCTCAAGCCAATTATTCTTCGTGAGAACGATTTATTTTGGAAACGGCCCGCTGATAATTTCGTCGGCGACTGCAACCTGGAAAGGATGGTCGCAGTTTATGCATCGAACCCGCCCTTGTACCAACGGTGCATAGCCAGACCGGGAAGCAACATGAATCTTTTGCTGAACCTTACAGCGTGAGCACTCGACGTTCACGACGACGTAACTCTTGTCTTTCATCATTCAGTGCTATGCCTTCTTGGCAGGTGCGCTCAGTTCATTCTCAGAGGCCTGCAACTGATCTACGAGAACAGGTTCTTCAATTGCTTTGATGATCTCATCTCGACTGAGGCCTGTGTTTCTTGCGGTGTCAACTGTGAATCGCACATTTTCGAGGGCTGTTTTTTGCGCCGGCGTCATGCCGGTCACTTTTGCCTGACAATCCATTGCATTAATTATGGAGGGAGCTAAATATATCGTCAAGGTTTAGTGCCTAATAAGTTATCTAATACTGGCACTAAAACGGACAATCCACGCCGCGAGTGGGGCAATCAACTGTCCTTCCAAAATGCTCAAGCTTAATGTTTACGAGCACGCTGTACCCGCGCTACAACTTCGCAGAAGTGAGAAAGATCGAAGAGTCGCGCACAACGCTTCAGCCAAGGATCATTCAGAGTAATGTTGAACCTCCCATCGTGATCCATGTTTGGAGCGACGTACATATCTAGTATAGATTGGTTGGTAGGCTCTAGTCGCACAAGCAGCGTGATGGATTTGCGTTCGCGCCGAACCGGATCAACGATCCAACGCAGTGCGTCCTTCCAGACTCGGACGGGGCGGACAACGAGCACTGAGACAATAAGACCGCTTGCGAAGCGCAAGTGCGTACGCCACCGTCCGCCACGCCGAATCATTGACACGCGTTCGGAAAACATTTGTGCGATCTGAACGGTTAGCGTTTCCCGGATAGACATTGACCGAATTCGCTTGTCAACTCGATCGAATTGGCCCGGAAAGGTATACCCAATCAGTTTGTAGGAATTTCGCAAGCTGCCAAACCGACTCCGATATGTAGACGGAGACCCGACAGCAGGAGAATGCTTAATGAGGTTCAGTGACAATCTACCCTCCGAGGCAAGTAAAGCTCGCAAATCGTCTAATAGCTCCGCGTCTGTCGTACTGAAGTTCCGCCTTGCATAGGCTTTCTGAGTCTGTGCAAACGTGTCCGCGTCAATAAGAGCTTCGAACGCTCCGGCCTTCAGAATCCACTCTGATCTGGGGACCTTCACTCTTGGCGTATACAGTTTGCCTGACGATCGACCGATAACTGCGCATCCGGCGTACTTTGGGTTTGTTAGGATGGACCGAACTGCATAGTGGTCCCATTTTGAATGCCCTGGTCGTGGCACGCCCGTCTCGTTAAGCTTGCGTGCGATGGAGCAAACAGATCGTTTCTCAGTCAGGAGCATTCGGTAGATTTCTTTGATAGTCTGAACCTCGTGGGCCGGACCCGGTACTAAAATCACCCGGTCGGTTGCAATACTCTTTCGTTCGCCGGAAGCCAACTCCTGCTTCGGAACACCTGAACTTGAAACTAGCATCCGTCGTAGCCCGTACCCAGGCACACCGCCTTGCTTGAATCCGAGAAGAGTTAATCGCTTTTGCCCTTCATACACTCTGAATCCTAAGTCCCGGCTGTATTCGCCCGCCATTGTTCTTTTAAGTGTTTTCATGATGAGATTCGCAAACGTATTGTCATTCGTAAAAGGTTCGGCGCAGTAATGGACGGGAACACCTGCGGACTTACAAAGAAATTCGTAATGTGCGGATTCGTCAGTATCCTGAAATCGGCCCCAGCGACTGACATCATAGACTAGAATGGCTCGATAACCGGACGCACCACTAACAACGTCTTTCAGGAGTTGCTGGAGTCCGACTCTACGTCTCAGAACTAGACCACTCTTTGCCGCGTCCAAGTACGTGCGAACGATCTCAAACCCGCGGGCAGCCGCGTAGTTCTGTATCGCCAGAGATTGATTTTCAGCTGAGTACTGCTGGTGCTCAGTGGACATCCGAAGGTACTGTGCGACGGGAATACGTTGAGTAGTGGTCATGACGCCTCCTATTACGGAGGCATATCGGCAAGAATTGAAAAGACTTTAGGAAAAATAAATAGACGGCTCTACTGCTCAACAAAAGGGGGTGGCAGCGGCTATTTCTTCACCTTTGGTCCGCGCGATGCTGATGTCAAGAGTTTTGATATCTCGCGGTTCAAGTAGGCTTCGATTTTCGGAGACTTTCGTTCACCACGCGCCACCCGGCTTACATAAGAAGGGTCCACCCTGAGCGTACGGGCTGCGCGCCGGTAGAGACCTCTCATTTTGGAGGCGAGTCCTAGGCGTGATTTGCTCATTCGCGGAGTCTATCACAAAATGTCGTGCATGCGTCCTAGCATTGTCATTTTATATGACACGATGTTAATCTGTCGGCGGATACTACCCGTCTAACTAACACAGCTCTGGGGAAGGAGGAGCACGTCGTGTTCATCGGCTTAGTAGGGATCGGTCGGGTACTCCAATTCAGAGTCGGGTAAGGGACTTGTAATTCACAAGCATTGACTTAGAAGATGAGCGTACCCATCCACGGATGGATTGCGGACCTGGTGTCCAGAACCGAACTGCAGGGAATAACTGCGAGGAGTAAGAGAACATGAGTGAGCCAATGGAAGATAATAAGGATAAAATGCAGAAGGAAGCTTCCAGTGATATTTCCCGCCGCCAGTTCATCACTATGGCGGCGGTGGCTGGGGTTGTGGCCAAGACCGACCCCGCATCAGCATCAATGTCCGTCACGGAAACTGACGTGGCGATCAAAACCTCGGATGGCGTCTGCGATGCCGCGTTCATTCATCCCACCTCCGGCTCGCATGCCGCCGTGATCGTCTGGAGCGATGCCTTCGGGTTGCGCCCCGCGATGCGCGATATCGGCAAGCGCATTGCCGCCGAGGGCTACAGCGTATTGGTCCCCAATCCATTTTATCGCGTAAAACCGGGCCCAGCGGTCGATAACATAAGCTCGTTCAATTTCCAGACGGACATGTCGAAGATTCAGCCGCTAATGGCGTCGATCAACGCGCCGGGCAATTGCGAGAAAGACGCCGCCGTGTTCGTCGGCTGGCTGGGTCAGCAGAAACAAGTCAATACGTCAAAGAAGATCGGCACGCAGGGGTACTGCATGGGCGGCCCGCTAGTGTTGAAGACCTGCGCCACGAGCCCAGATCGCATGGGCGCGGGCGGCTCCTTCCACGGCGGCGGACTAGTTACCGACAAAGCCGACAGTCCGCATCTACTGGCTACGAAAATCAAGGCGCGCATGTATTTCGGAATTGCATCCAACGACGACATGCGCCAACCCGACGCCAAAGACAAACTTCGCGCAGCTTTCGCGGCGGCGCGTGTTACGGCGGAGATCGAGGTTTATTCGGACGCGCTGCACGGCTGGTGTGTGCCAGACATGCCGCTACAGAACGGCCAGCCGATTTACAATAAGTCGGATGCCGAGCGCGCCTGGGGCAAGCTTGTGGCCCTGTACAAAGTCGGCCTAGCCTGAGCATTGCAATCAGAACGCCCAGGGGGTTCGTCAGTCCAATCTATTAGCGGATCTTTCTCTACCCTCTGGGCTACCGCGCATTTCGGTGTGAGATTCGCGATGCTGGCTTCCGTCACAAACCAAAACAGAAATAGTTCAGTCGGCTTTCGTCCTTGCCATTTTCTGAACCATAGAAATCAACAGCTTTCTATCAACTTCATTGATTTGACTTAGCAGGCGTCGAAACCTTGCAATCCACCGGGCGTCGTTTCCTGTGACGCCCCATGTGAGATCGTCGGCAATCTTGCGCTGTGGGAGGTTAGGTAGCTCTGGTGGATTTTCTCCGTCGTAAAAAAGTTGGTACAGAGGAACTTCCAACGCATGAGCCATCTTCTCCAAAGTGTCAATTGTGGGCCTCGTATGACCGTTTTCCCTGCGAGAGACAAAGCACCGATGCAGGCCTATTCGCTTCTCAATCTCGGCTTGCGACAATTTCCTCTCCTCGCGTAATTCACGTAGACGATCACCGATGACCATAAAACCTCCGTAAGTTGATGAAACTGAACAATGTTGGCTGGGGAACTCCGGGAATCACTGAGCATATCCGGTACGGCACAATTTGCAAGAAACTTAAAGCATCCGACCGGCGAGAAACTGAAGGGCATGCACTCTGTTCGTCACTTCTGGCATCCTTGTTTGGCTTGCACGAGACTGGGATGATGTGTGGCGGATTATTGAGACAGCTAAACGGAAACTGCTAACGAGGGGTTAAGGACCACGTTCCAAACTCATCGTGGGGCTCGCAGATCTAATCGCGGCGGAGCAATCTCCAGTCTTCCGGGCCGACTTTCCCCGTCTCTCAGTCACACAACTCTTCAATCAAGAATACGCCCTCGATTCTGAGCCCGCATTCGGTTTTTCCATAGGCCGAGCAACTTAACTTCGTATCGTCCAGGGCGGCCTTCATTTGCTTCTAGAGGTGTTCCTAAGTGTTCAGTAACTCCACGTTTGATTCGTCAGAGTCTTTTATTCTTGAATCATTTACGCCGACAGATTTTCTGAAGCTTTCCATTCGGATGTCTAAGTTCCGGCGTGCACGAAGTTTTCGAGCGGCTTCTGATGCCACAAGTTTAAGGTATGGTACGGCTACGTTCGTCGAATCCAAGTTGATCCAATATTCTAATGACCCATGGGACTGGTCAAAAGGGGCGACAGAATCGAGTGGTTTCTTGACTACTGCGTTTCGGCTTAATTCCACTGCGGCCCAATCTGTACAATAATCCCCCGATATGCGCGAAGCCGTGTACCTCGACTCGAGTCCTCGCCGGCACGGTCGAGGTGTGTCGATAGCAGCGGAAGTCCTGATGGGTGGAACCTTGTGCCGGTTCATGACTCATGTTGAGCGCAATCAATATGCGTTCTTCTTCCTGCCGTCTTTCGTACCTCAGGATGTTGGGGGTGCCGCGCAACGTGAGCAGCAACATCGTCGCTACTCGAGCCTGCACGGCGCCGAGGGCTGCTGACGTACCCTATTCGACAATTAGACCGGTAATTAATGATGTAAATATCGTAACAAGTGGAAGATAGTAGAAACGGCCCTCCAAGATCGCAAATTTAGGATGATGCTCGAACTATCTCTGGTCTATGTCACGTGGCTTGACGGCTGGCACGTTCAATTTCGGGTGCTGAATCTCTAATCCTTTCTAAGGATCGAATTTGCACAAGGGAGCCTTTGATTCTTGTACGGGGAGTGACTGCGATGAAGAAGTGGACCGTGCGACAGCGCATTGTCATGGGATTTTCGGCCGTAGTTCTAATAATGGTCATCTTGAGTGTCTTTGCTTTTGTGCTGCTCTCCGAAATTAAGAGCAAAGCATCGGATGTGGCAACCGACGCATGGCCCGGCGTCTATTGGAGCGCTCAAATCGAGTCTCGATCGATGAGCGTCCTGGAAAGTGTCTATCGGCACATGCTGAGCACAGACGATACTGAGAAACGACAGTTGGAAGCAGAGGTCAATTCAAACAGATTGGCCCTGGATGAGGCGATGCGTAACTATGAACAAACCATATTTCGTGCGGAGGATCGGCGGTTGTTTACCCAGATAGTCAGTGCTCGAACCTCCTGCGAAACGGCCTACAAACCCATGATCGATCTGAGCCGTACCGTGAGAGTCAGCGAAATTCCGGCCTCCCTACGCCAACAAGTGGATACGGCGTGCAAGGAACTCCGAAACACGGCTGCCGCCGAAGTTGAAGATAATAACCGCCTAGGATTAGAATCCAATAAGCGCATTTTGAACGCGGTAAGTCAGGCCGAATTCGCAGTCGCTGTAAGTCTCGTATTTGGCATAATTCTGTCCGTTATCAGCGGATATCTCCTCGTTCGTGCGATCGACAAACCCATAGGGCAATTGGTATCTACAGTAGAAGTAATACGGACCGGGAATCTCTCTCAAAGACTCAATCTGGAACGACAAGATGAATTTGGAATATTGGCGGATGGACTGAATCTGATGACAGCCGATCTTACAGGGCTGATCCGTCGCGTTCAGCAGTCCGGCCTTCAAGTTAATACTTCATCGACAGAAATTGCGGCGACCTCCCAGGAACAATTGAGCACTGCGAACGAAATTGCCGCCACGACTTCAGAAATCGGAGCAACCTCCAAGGAAATCTCGGCTACGTCGAAAGAACTTGTTCAAACGATGAAGGACGTTGCGGATGTGGCTGAAAAAACAGCGGCGCTCGCGACTAATGGGCAAGCCGGACTGAGGCGGATGAAAGGCACAATGCAACAAATTGTGGAAGCTTCGACAACGATCACCGACCGGCTAGCTGTTCTAAGCGAAAAGGCGGGAAACATCGGTACGGTAGTGACCACGATTACTAAAGTTGCTGATCAGACTAATCTACTCTCGCTGAACGCGGCCATTGAAGCAGAGAAAGCTGGAGAATATGGGAGAGGTTTTGCCGTTGTCGCAACGGAAATTCGCCGCTTAGCAGATCAGACAGCCATATCCACCAGTGATATTGACCAGACCGTTAAGGAAATGCAATCGGCTGTAGCAGCAGGTGTAATGGGTATGGACAAGTTTTCCGAAGAAATTCGGAAGGGAGTCGACGTCGTTCAGCAGGTCCATGAGGAGCTTTCCCAGATCCTCCAGCAGGTTCAAGCTCTTACTCCGAGCATCGAGTCCGTCAGCGAAGGCATGCAATCGCAATCGCAGGGTGCACAACAGATTAGTGACGCGTTATCGCAATTGAGCGAGGCTTCCAGACAAACCGTGGAATCGTTGCGCCAGTCTCATGTGGCGATTGATCAGCTGAATGAATCAGCGCGAGGATTACAGGAAGGCGTATCGCGGTTCACTTTGCAGTTGTCGTGAGGCGCCCGTGCTGAATCTATTGTTCCAAGTCCGAGAAGAATGGTACGCACTGGATGTCAAGCACGTCGTTGAAGTCCTACCTTTGGTCAAATTCAAGCGAGTTGTTCATGCACCGGCCGGATTGTTGGGTGTGTTCAACTACCACGGTTCAGCTGTTCCTTTGATCGACGTCGGAGAATTGATTGCGGGAACGCGGACAGTAGAGAAAATGAGTACGAGAATAATCTTGGCATATTGCTCGAAGGATTTCGGAGGAGCGTTTCATTTGGGCCTGATGGTTGAAGAGTTGATGGATACGCTACGACGGACGGAAGCCGATTTTATCGATTCCGGAACGGCGGTCGCTACTTCACCACGTTTCGGTTCCATTACCCTCGATCGGGAACGGATCATTCATCGAGTTGAAGTAAGAGGCTTGATTTCGGGAGCCCTATACGAACATCTCTTTCCAAAGTCGGCGGTTTCACTGTGACGACACTAATTGATTTCGAGGTCTTGCTAAAAGAAGCGATGGGCCTCGACCCCGCATCGGTAGGAAGCGCGGCGATTGAGCGCGCTGTGCGATCGCGAATGACAACGCTGGGAGTCACCGAGTCGGGCGAATACTGGGACAATGTTAGGCAATCGAGAGACGAACTGCAGGAACTGATCGAGGCAGTCGTGGTGCCAGAGACGTGGTTTTTCCGAGACCAGGAAGCGTTTACCGTGTTGATTCGCCTAGTTCTGCATGAATGGTTGCCTAATCATCCGATCGACCCATTGCGTCTCCTTAGCGGTCCGTGCTGTACGGGGGAAGAGCCATATTCCATGGCAATGGCGCTACTCGACGCCGGCCTGCCGAGAGAAAGGTTGCAAGTGGATGCCGTGGATATCAGCACGCGAGCTTTGTCCCGTGCTAGGCAGGGAGTATATGGGCAGAATTCTTTTCGGGGTGAGCAGCTTTCATTTCGGGATCGGCACTTCGAGACAATAGAAAGTGGTTACCGTCTCCAGGAATGGGTTCGACAGATCGTTCGTTTCTCTTCCACGAATCTAATGTCTTCGGAATTCGGCACGGACATATGTTCTTACGACGTTATCTTCTGTAGGAATGTCCTGATCTATTTCGATCACAACACCCAACAACAGGTTTTGAAAAAGATGAACGGACTTTTGAAACCGGAAGGATTTTTGTTCGTGGGACCTGCGGAAACGTTTCTGGCGGCATCTAGCGGTTTCAGTTCCGTGAACCAGTCGATGTCCTTTGCCTTCCGAAAAAGCTCCGCTTCACTCAAGGCTCCGATAACGTCGCTCCAACAAAGACCCGTGCAAGGTTCCCGGAATTTATCGAAGAAAAGGATCGCCAAAATAGAACCGCCGCTGCAACCATCTTTTATTTCCACGATTGCCCTCTCTACCACCAGCCGCCTGGATCAGGCCAAAATGCTAGCGGATGCGGGGCAGCTTATCGAAGCCGCAGAATTGTGCGAGTCCCACCTGAAGCACAGTGGATCTTCGTTCGAGGTCTATTATTTGCTTGGCGTCTTGCGAGATTCGATGGGAGATGTTGAAGCGGCAGCCCAATGCTACCGAAAGGCCCTCTATTTGAAGCCTGCACATTGCGAGACACTGACCCACTTGGCTCTGCTTTCGGAGCGCATGGGCGACAGGATTAGTGCAAAGAAATTGCACGAACGCGCTCGCCGCGCCTCTAAGGAACATACCTAATGAGGAGTTCTAAAGCAGTTCCGTTAGGTCGCGTATCGATTTTAGTTGGCTATATGAGGAGAGACAGGGCGTGACGATACTTCAAAAATCCGCAGCGAGTCGCTTGCTCGACTGCGAAATGCCCGAGGACTACCGCGCCGAGTGGACCGCGATCGTATCCGCACGGCAGCACAAGGTCGATGCGGGGAAGAAATCGGTGCTCGTTTTCCGAATCGGCGCTGAATGGTTGTCCATTTCCACGAGCGTGTTGCAGGAAATCGCAGAGTTGCCCCAGGTTCACAGGCTTCCTCATCGACGCGGAGGACTTCTGAACGGATTGGTATGCGTCCGTGGTGAGTTACTGCTTTCGATCGCGCTCGACGTGCTTTTGCAGATTACGAAGCTGCCGGACGATCGGCAAGCGGAAGCGCAAAACAGCCATGCCAGGCTATTGATTTGTGACAAAAAAGGGAGCCGTTTCGCTTTTCCCGTCAACGATATTCTGGGCGTGCGCACGTATATTCCTCGGGACCTGAAAGAAATACCGGCAACTCTGGCGAAAGCTGTTTCCAGGCATGCGATGGGGGTGCTGAAGATGGAAAACCGCGTCGTCGGCTATTTGGACGATGAAAGATTATTTCAATATTTGGATAAGAATATTGGATGACGAATAAAGACTCAAGCGACCTGAGCAAGTGCTCCATGGCTGAATTATTCCGCATGGAGGTCGAAGTCCAGTCGGCGATCATAACCGAAGGACTGCTGGCGCTCGAACACGGCTCGTCAGAAACAGCAAAACTCCAGGACCTGATGCGCGCAACCCATTCTCTAAAAGGAGCCGCGCGAATCGTGGGGCGTAATGCGGCGGTTCAGGTTGCGCACGCGATGGAGGACTGCATCGTGGCGGCACAGAACAGCGGCCTTATCCTCTCCGCGAAACACATCGACACCATGCTGCGAGGAGTTGATCTTCTGGTCCGAATTGCCCAGGTATCCGATGAACAATTTGCGGCGTGGGAGGCTCGGACTAAATCTGAAATCGACGGGTTTCTGTTATCGCTCAGTTCGCCCGCAAGCCCCGATCTCGATGCGTTGCTGGGGCAAGTTGAAGCTAGGCTTCCTATTACCGGAGATACGACACGCCCATCGGGGTCCAAAATCATACCGGAATCCTCTTCTACGGCCGAGCCATCGGAAACGGCGGCGAGGCGATCCGCAGGTACATCACGTATGCTGCGCGTTAACTCTGATAACCTCAATCGCCTTTTGGGACTGGCTGGAGAAGTACTGGTGGATTCACGCTGGCTCAGCACTTTCTGCAATGAGATGGTCAGGATTAAGAAACAGCATCAGAAACTCTTGAACACCTTGGAGCTTCTCAGCGACTCCCTGGCTCATGTCGAATTGGACAAACGGTCCGTTGGATATTTGACCGAGCTTCGTAGCCGAGCCACCGGGATTCAACGTGCGGTCGGCGAAGACTTAGATGCAATCGAGAGGTTCGACCGCCGACTAGGAAGTCTGTCCACGCGAATCTATCAGGGCGTTCTGGATTGCCGCATGCGTCCGTTTTTGGATTGCGCCCATGTGTTTCCTCGAATGGTAAGAGATCTAGGAAACTCACTCGGAAAGAGCGTGAAACTTGAAATCACGGGTGAGTCCACGCCGGTTGATCGCGACATTCTCGACAAACTTAAAGCTCCGCTTGACCACATACTGCGTAACGCGGTTGATCATGCGATTGAAGCCCCAGCCGAACGTGTGCGGCTTGGCAAGCATGAGCAGGGAAACATTCAGTTGGTCGCGCGACACAGCGCTGGAATGCTTCTTGTCACAGTTTCCGACGACGGCTATGGGATCAATGGGGACGAGCTGCGCCAGGCGGTACTCGAAAAGAAATTGGCGGCGTCCGAAATGATCAGCAGCATGAGTGAGGCTGAGTTATTCGAATTTCTGTTCTTGCCGGGGTTTACTTTGAAAAAGGCGGTTTCTGAAATTTCCGGTCGAGGTGTCGGACTAGATGTCGTAAAAAATATGGTGAAAGAAATCGGCGGCAGCGTTCGAATAACTTCGCAGGCCGGGCAAGGAACGCGATTGCAGTTGGAACTCCCGCTTACGCTGTCCGTAATGCGAGCCATCCTCGTAGAGGTCAGCGGTGAGCCTTTCGCGCTGCCGTTGGCCCGGTTAGACAAAGCAGTGGCGCTGGCAAAGGAACAAATCCAATCGGTTGAAGGGAGGCAGTGTTTTGCCTTAGGGGAACAATACATTGGGCTGATTTCCGCTTCCCAAGTTCTGGAACTGGAGGAATCGCGTCATGGCGATGAAGTCGCCATAATCGTAATTGGCGACAAGACGGCACGGTACGGTTTGGTTGTCGACCGTTTTCTTGGTGAGCAGCAGCTTGTGGTTCGTCCCTTGGACCCACGCCTCGGCAAAGTTCCGAATATAAGCGCAGCGGCCTTAATGCCCAACGGATCCCCGATACTGATCATCGATGTAGACGATCTACTACGCAACATTGAAAACCTCACCGCAGGCCACCGTGTATCGCAGATTAATCGAAGCGACAGTGCGGAAATCGCCCAAACACGAAAACGCATTCTCGTGATAGATGACTCCCTCACTGTGCGTGAGCTGGAAAGAAAACTGCTCGGCAATCGTGGGTACATAGTAGATGTCGCGGTGGACGGTCTTGACGGCTGGAATGCTGTCCGTAGCGGTAACTACGATTTGGTTCTCACCGATGTAGATATGCCGCGTCTTGACGGCGTGGAACTTCTCAAACTGATCCGCAAAGATAGTCGACTTAAATCGCTGCCGGTTATGATTGTTTCCTACAAGGACCGAGAAGAGGACCGGCAAAGGGGGCTGGAAGCTGGTGCTGACTATTACTTGACGAAGGGAAGTTTTCACGATGAGACCTTGGTTCGCGCTGTGTCTGACATGATCGGTGGCATAAATTGATGAGAGTCGCAATCGTTAACGACATGGCCTTGGCCGTCGAAGCCTTACGGCGCGTTATTGCTGGTTTGCCCGGTTACAGCATTGCCTGGACGGCACGCGATGGTGCCGAGGCGGTCGATTTGTGTGCCCGAGACACGCCTGATCTGATTCTGATGGATCTGGTCATGCCGGTTATGAGTGGAGTGGCGGCAACCCGGCTCATCATGTCGCGAACTCCGTGCGCGATTCTTGTCGTTGCCGCAGCAGTTGGCAGCGAATCTAGGGATGTTCTCGAGGCATTGAGCGCAGGTGCACTCGACGCAGTTCAAACCCCGACAATCACCGCCAGCGGTATGCCATCCGACACCGAACGCCTAACGACAAAGATGAAGATAATCGCTCGCCTTATTGTCGAACGCACTGGCCGCAGTTCATCTGGCAAGTTAAAGAAGACTTCTCCGTTAAGCGTGAGCCCAAGTGTCCCTTTGGTTGTTATCGGTGCGTCCGCCGGAGGCCCTGCAGCGCTGTCAACAATTTTTAGCGGGCTACCGAGCGATTTTCCGGCGGCCATAGTTGTTGTTCAACACATTGATGCACAATTCGCTCCGTCAATGGCAAGCTGGCTCGATAAAAAGTCTGCTTTGGAAGTTCGGATCGCTCTTGAGAGAGATACGGTAAAAACGGGGGTGGCTCTCCTCGCTTCAACGAACGATCATCTCGTGTTTCTGGATTCTCATTTCCTCGGATATAAAGCGGAGCCTCGCGACTGTCACTACCGTCCCTCAATCGATGTCTTTTTCCAAAGCGTCGTGACACACTGGAAAGGGGATGTCGTCGCGGTGCTGTTGACAGGAATGGGCCGGGACGGCGCGAAAGGCTTAAAGGCTCTGCGCGATGTAGGCGTTTTGACCCTCTCTCAAGATGCGGAGAGTTGTGTAGTCTACGGAATGCCGAGAGCAGCGGCGGAGTTGAACGCAGCCGTTGAAATTCTTCCTATAGACAGGATGGCGTCACGCTTGATCAATGTTCTGAAATCCGAAAGACAAAGGGCATGAACGTGAAAACAATCGACAAACCGACGACTCAACCCGCCGAACCAGCCAGATTTGCTTCCCAAACTACTACGATGGTCCTTCTGGTCGATGATCAGGCCATCGTAGCACAGGCAGTTCGATCTCTTTTAGCGGACCGGTCTAACATCGCGTTTCACTACTGCCCCAACCCTTCTGACGCTGTTAGGGAGGCCAATGAAGTGAGGCCGACGGTGATTCTCCAGGACTGGGTTATGCCCTTGGTAGACGGCCTTGACCTGCTCGAACTGTTTCGCGCCAATCCTGGGACCGCCGAAATCCCCATCATCGTGCTCTCCAGCGAGGATAATCCCGACGTCAAGCGCCGGGCGTTTGCGGCGGGTGCGAACGACTACCTCGTAAAACTCCCGGATAAGGCCGAACTGATCGCCCGGATCGAGTACCATTCAAAGGCTTACCTGAACAGAGTTCAGCGCGATGAGGCTTTCCAAAGTTTGTGGGAAAGCCAGCAAAGATTATCAGAAAGCAATGTCGCACTAATTTCGCTCAATCAGCGACTTGAGGAAGCGTACGAAAAACTGAACATCGCTCTTCGGGAGACCGAACAGCGCGCGCGCGAAGCGAGCAAACTGACAGAACTGGTCGATGTTCTCCAATCTTGCCAGACTACGGCGGAGGCTTACGATATCGCCAGGACATCACTACCCAAGATTTTGTCCTTTTCATCTGGCGCTCTCTGTATCACAAGTAATTCCAGAAATGTTGTTGAAGCCGTGTCTGTCTGGGGAGAGGCGGTGGGAACTGAGAAAGCGTTTCTCCCTGTCAATTGCTGGGCTTTGCGACGAGGGAAGACTCACGCGGTCAAAGAGTTCACCTCACCCATGCGCTGTGCCCACACGGTTGGAAGTGCGATCGGAGGACATATTTGCGTCCCGCTGGCTGCCCAAGGCGAAACGATTGGAGTGCTATATCTGGAGTTTCAACCCGAATCGGGAACGTCGCAAGATCAGTCCGACGATCAATTCGAAGGCGTAGGTCGTCGCGCAACGGCGGTAGGCGAGCGCATATCACTGGCGCTCGCAAACCTCAGCCTGCGTGAGGTACTTCGTGTTCAATCGATTCGTGATCCGCTGACGGGACTCTTCAATCGCCGCTACATGGAGGAATCTTTAGAAAGAGAGTTGCGCCGGGCCGCTCGGAACAATCAATGTGTTTCCGTGCTCATGCTGGACATCGATCATTTCAAGCGATTCAACGATACGTTCGGGCATCAGGCCGGAGATACACTCCTCCGCGCGCTGGGCGATTTCATCAATAAACGAACGCGCGGACAAGACATCGCCTGCAGATTGGGAGGGGAGGAATTTGCTCTAATCTTGTCGGCGGCCAGTACAGAGGCGGCTCAGAATCGCGCCGAACGCTTGCGCGAAGAAGTCACCCATTTAGTCGTGAAGCACGATTCCGAAATTCTCGGGACGATCTCCGTTTCCATTGGGATTGCGACGTTTCCTCAGCATGCCACGACTACGGAGCAATTACTTCAGGTTGCTGACAGGGCGCTTTACCGCGCCAAGCACGAAGGAAGGGACCGAGTGGTCGTCGCATTCTTGACATCTTCCGTAGAAAGTTCCACTGAATCCAACCGGTAATGTGTTTCGGATTACACGCTAAGTAGTTCGTTCGCGTGCAATCAATTCAGTTCCAAAACGGAACGGCGTGCGGTTTGAGATGCCTGCAGATCAAATTCGAGAACGCTCGGTTTCGGAAGAATCAATATGAGCGTGTGGCCTTCAGCGGGCTTAGAAGTCGATCGAAAGTGTTGCCGTGAGCCTCCATGATGGCTTCCGACTTCAGGACGGTCATACGGCGGTGACCATCCGCCGTGCTACCGGTGTTTTCTTTGGGCCGTTGGGCTTGTATCACGCCGTCTAGCGAAATATGTTCTATGATTTTCAGCCTTTGCATGGTGGGTCCCGTTTACAGGTTTGACTCGAGATTTTCGTCTTCCCGCGTCGGGTTCTGCAAATGATACCAGTAGCGCTCATCCGGTTCTAATCGTGAGCATAGACGATGGCAATGCTTTCAACGTTGCCAGCACTCGTCGACTGGCAGCGGCCGGCGCATGGGACGCGGACTGGCATGGCGCACTCAACTCCGCTTCATCAGCGCGTCAGCGTGCTTGCCGACTTTCTTGAGCGCCACTTCAAGATCACGAAGCTCCTCGCGGCTAAGTTAGGAGAATGCTCTTTTCATCTGCCCGGAATGCGTACGAAACGCGGCGGCAAAAAGGCCCTTGCCGCGTGCTGTAAGGGAAACGATCCGAACGCGTCGGTCCTCGCCGCTTTCGATCCGGCTAACCAGGCCCTTCGCGACGAGGCGATCGATAGCGATGCTTGAGCAGACTGCAATCAACCAGGCGGACTACGGCTTGCGTGATTCCAGCTTAAGGTACGCAAATATCTCTTCCTTGCGATTCAGGTATTCCTCAAAGGCCAGGACTTCAGCTAAGCATTGTTTCACTAGTTTGTCGTAGCCTTCATGCGAAAAGGACTCTCCTGAACTCTTTAGGAGGACGCCCAGCTTTACGGCCTCCATTGAAAAGAGACTGAACGCCTCGGACAAATTGGAGACTAAGTCAGCTAGGCTTTCTTCCGTGTCAACTGGACTCATGACGATCCTCCACCCTGTTTCTCAAGGGCGTCGCGGGCTCGAATTTGAGAAGCGCTGCTCTAGCTGGGGGCTATGGAGAGTAATGGCAGCCAGCGCGCCAGATTGGAAAGCTATCGGAAGTCTGTAGACAAAGTGCTTACGTCCACGACTTGCAGCCATGTCAAGCAAACGCTGGGTAAATTATTCAATCTGGTGGAAAAAGTGGCGGTTCTGATACTTCTTCCGGAGGTGCTAGCGCGGATTGCTTAAAGTCAAACGAGCGAAATGGCTCATCGCTCGCACTGGCTAAATGCATACAAGATCAGCTCGACGCGGCTGGAGGTGCTCGAGGTCTTCGTCGCAGCTTCGAATTTGTCCCTTGTGTACTATACGAATGCGTTTGGAGAGCGTTTTCAACGAGCTCTCCGATCGCGAGCTTTGCGGCAGCATAATTGCAGGCGTACGGTGAGCGGTTGAGCTTCTCCACTACTTTGACGTCCGCCTGCTGAAGTTCTTCGCTGATCCGTGCTCGTTATGTCGTCTACGGTGACGATGAGCACAGATATGCGATTTTTAGTCCTCAGGAACGGCTGAGCCATTCAACTGCTCCGATGATCGAAACTTCGCATTCACAGTCGATACCGGAAAGATTACACTTGCATTCGAGGGCCAACAATTGATGATGTCAGTTGGGCGCAGAAGCTGAACGCCAAATCCATCACGACGCTACGGACGACGCGCAAAGCACAATCTCCGGCATGTTAAAGGGTTTTGGCTTCCGCGAAGTGGACATTCGGTAGGCTCGTAGCGACATCTTTACGAACAGAGTCCGTGCTCAGAATAACGGCAGATGGAGGGAGAACTCATGCCCGCGGGAGCGAAAATCGGCATCTTGACAGGCGGCGGTGACGTTCCAGGTTTAAATCCCGTTATTAAATCCGTCGTGTATCGAGCGAGCGAAATGGGGCGGGACGTGATTGGCGTTCGCAAGGGTTGGGAAGGCCTGACACACATGGACGTCGACAACGAAACTGACTCGCCGTATGTTTATCGACTGACGCGCGAGAACACGCGAACGATAGATCGCACTGGGGGCACGGTCCTACATACGTCACGCGCCAATCCAAGGCACGTTCCCGAATCCAAACTACCCGATCATATCTCGAAAACTCATTTGAGAACCCTTCCGTTTGATGGAAACTACTACGACTTAACATCCGTTGTCGTCGAAAACTTGACACGTTTAGGGATAGGCTGCCTGATCGTCATCGGTGGGGACGATACACTTAGTTTCGCATCTGTGCTCTCGGCTATGGGAGTGCCGTTGATTGCTGTGCCCAAAACGATGGACAACGACGTCCAGGGCACGGAATACTGTATTGGCTTTTCTACGGCCATCACTCGTGCGAAGGAGTTGATAACAAGGCAACGGACAACGTTAGGCTCCCACGAGCGAATCGGCATCTTCCGAATCTTTGGTCGCGACTCCGGGTTCACAGCTCTCTATACCGCCTATGTAACGTCAGCCCGGTGCCTGATCCCCGAACACCCCTTTGAGTTGGATCGGATCGCCAGTCTATTGTCCGACGATAAAAGAAAGAATCCGAGCAATTACTCCCTCGTGGTCGTATCGGAAGGAGCGGTGTGGGAGCAGCAAGAGGTCGGTGAGTTCGGTGAGGTGGATGCGTACGGTCATCGGAAGAAAGTTGACATCGGTCACGCTTTAGCGGAAGAGGTTCGACGACGGACGAGTGAGGAAACAATGGTCAGCGACTTGACGTATGATTTGCGCAGCGGTGAGCCGGACTCAATCGATCAACTGGTGGCGATAACATTTGCAAATATTGCTTTGGATTTGATTCACGATGGAGTCACAGGCCGAATGGTCGCGGTACAAAACGGATGCTATGCACACACGGCTCTGCCAGTTGCTTCTCTTGGCCCGCGCAAAGTCGATGTCGCAATGCTCTACAATACGACTCGCTACCGACCCAATTACACTTCCAAACTTGGTGCGCCGTTTCTGTTCAGTCGCTGCTGAATAACGATGGTCTGTCCTCACCACTGAAATAGTTTCGTACTTTGCGAATGCCTGACGTTCCTGCTGAAAAAGGTTTCTGGCCAAATTGCTCTGGCGTATGCAAGTCATGATAGCTCGCCGAGGAACTGGAGCATTATGTGGATAGCCTCCAGACCACTTCTTGCGTTGCACAGCAAGTTGGTTGGATTGGTCGCGAGTCGTGGGCGCTTTTCGCTCTCCTCAGCGTCGAGCCGGCCTGTGACTTTGACCCTCACCCTTTCGTAACCACTTGCCGATCAATGATTTCTGATGCCGACACAGAGGCGTAATCCAACGAACTGACTTCTAGTCGCTCAGAGCACTTCCGGTTGCGGATATCCGAATTAACGTTTGGTCCTTTTTCTAGCGCGGTTTGAAAGGCGTTATGTCCACCGCAGCGGCCATCGCCAGATAGCCGGCATGGTTGGGGTGCAGATAATCCCAAGGGAGTTGGGTCATCTGGCTGTTGGGGACATATTCCGCCTTCATGTTGCCCGTCGCGGGATCGAGGGTAGCGACGTCAAAATCTTCCACGCCATCAAAAAGCCCTGAGGTGCGGATGAAACGGTTGAGGATAATGCGACCTGCATCATTCGCCGCGCCGTTGTCGGCTGTCAACGGCGTCTCAGTATTCCAGCCCTCCACCGGGTTCACCATACCCAACGCGGACGTCAGCGTTCCCGCGAAGACTTTAATCCCCTTGGCGTGAAGACGGCCAACCACATCCTTGTATCCGGCGATCACCGCGTCGGTCGGGTGGCTGCCTCCCAAGTCATTGATGCCTTCTAGCCAGATGACATGGGTTAGTCCCGAGAGACCCAAGACGTCCCGATCCAGTCGATCCACGGCTGCAGGACCGGCTGCGGCGTTGGCGACAACAGGGTTCATCACCCGGTTGCCGCCGATGGCCTCATTCACGATGCTGATCCGGGTGCCGTATGCGTTGTGCAGGCGGCGGGAGAGCGCGTTCATCCACCGGTCATTGTCATTGAGGGTTGTGTGCGTACCGTCGGTAATAGAATCGCCAAAGGCGCAAATGACCACTGTTCCAGGCGCGGCCATCACATCCACGGCATCTAGGAAAAATGTTGAAGTGGTGGTGAACTCGTAGGCAAAAACGTCAGGATCAGCCGTGTGATCTCCGCTGCCAGGTGCAGTGATATAAGAGGTCTGATTGGAGGCGGCGTGATAGGTCATGGGCCCGCTGCTGCCCTGAATGGAATAGCTGATGGCAAGATTGCGGCCCTGCACCGCGGGATCGTCAGCGCTGCGAATCCAGGTCAGCGCAACACCGTCACTCCAGACTTCCAGGCCTGGAGCGAGCGTCATCGATTTCTTGCCGCCGAAGGTCACTTGGGTCAACGTGCCCTTTACTACATTGCCGGAATATTCTTGCAGCGCCACCGTGACGCCATCGAAACTGAGGGTCTGAGTGCCGAACGCGTTGGAAAACCGAAACCGCATCCGGTTGCCCCAAAGGTCGGGCTTTACGATGGAGCGAATGGTCTGGTTGGTCGCCTGATTCTTATTTCCGACGGGGAAGGGAAAACTTAGATCGGGCTGAATCACGGCGGGTGCGTAGGCTTTCGGAAATCCCGGCGGATAGGCGGGCGGAACCGCAGGCACATAGACATAATAGGCAGCGGGAGCCGTGGCCCAGGTGGCAACCCATTGATCCTGCGCTACAGCTGTACCGACCGACAGGATCGATCCCAGTAGTAACACCGTCGCGGCGCAAAGCAATAGACGGAAGTTATGGTACATGACCCTCCTCTTACTATTGTCGAGGGACTTTAGC
>Ga0209168_10000694_pt1 | contig 30288 bp, 24 predicted proteins | sample Coa_R1_FD_187156 | JGI IMG/M metagenome (GOLD analysis project Ga0209168, IMG submission 187156) | Surface soil microbial communities from Centralia Pennsylvania, which are recovering from an underground coalmine fire - Coalmine... | ecosystem: Environmental > Terrestrial > Soil > Unclassified ...
CACATACCCGCGTTGCTCGTGGTCCTTGCGCCACCGGCGCGGACGCGCTAACCGACGGACGCGCGCTGCGAACTGATTGCGGTTCCGGAGGCATGGTCATGCTCGCACCTGATTTTTCCGTAGCCTGCTAGAGGGCGATTAACGGGATACTCGCGAAGGAGGCGCTGGGGAACGGATCGCTCGCTCGTAAGGATGCCTCAGCGTCTTCTTCCCCTTGCGGCCTCCCCGAGCGACTCGTCAGAAACTCTCAGCCAAGGCAGAGCATACATCCGCGGCAAAAACACTGTCAAGCCGACGACACCCGTGCCACGCAAACCCCTGCCGTACCGTCGACGCCTGCGGCCGCCGCCGACCGATACGTGATTGTAGAATGCGGGCCGCGACGCGCGCATCGTTTCCTCCTGAGGATGTCCGGGACGGTCGAAGGCCTTTGCGAGTCCGATTCGGCCGGGATGGCGGCTCAGGAGGATGAACCGCGGTGAGTGTGCAATCAACAAACACGATGCTCGAGCCGATCCAACGCCTTGACCTCTTCAAGTCGAGGACCAGATGGCGATCATCGAGCCCCGCCCGTGCTCCACAAGGGCGCCTCGTGAAGCCTCCTGCGCTGTCGCAGGCGGCGAGGACCGTTGCGCCCATTTCAAATGGAGTCGTGTGAAATGACCGACGACCTTCGCGTCGCCCATATTTCTTGTCCGCCCGGCCAATCGGCCCGCGGTCGAATCGTGGTTGGGTACCAGCAGGATGGCACGGAACTCGCGTTGCCAGTGCTTATCATGAACGGTGCGCGTCAAGGTCCTACCGTCTACATGGGGGCGCTCATTCACGGCGGCGAGCCATCTGGCGCGGAGGTCATCCGCCAGATCATGCGCGAGCGAGTGGACGCGTCGGCCCTTGCCGGACGGCTCATCGCCATCCCGATCCAGAATCCCTTGGCCTTCCGCACGAGTACATACCACAGCATCGAGGATGGGCTGAATGGCAACAGGATCTTCCCGGGCGATCCGACCGAGACGTTGACCAACCGGCTCGTTGCAGCGATATCACGGTACGCGGTCGAGAAATCCGACTACGTTCTCGATCTGCATTGCAACTCTCGCGATTCGATCCTCTTCAACTTCGTTCGCTGGAACGAGTCGGAGGCCGCACGTGAAAGCGTCGCAATCTCGCGTGCCTTCGGGTTCACGACCGTGCTGTCGGAGGCGAAACGGCAGGGCTTCGGATTCGAGGAGCGGCTGGTCGGATTGCTCGCCGACATGGCGCTCGCTCAGGGCAAGCCGACGCTGACCGTCGAGCTCACGCCGAACTATGACCTGGTCCCGCCTATCATCGCGGGAGGCGTTAAGGGAGTCCTCAACGTGCTCCGCCATCTCAAGATGATCGAGGGCGAGCCCGAGCCACAGCGCGACCTGCCAATCATCAACGAGCTGCTCGGGCCGCAGCTGCGGGTCACCCCTGACCATGGCGGCTTCGTGCACCCGCAGGCGCCGATTGGGAGCTGGGTGACGAAAGGCCAGATCGTCGCGCTGATCCGGGATCCGTGGGGGGATACAGTGGAAGAAATCGCGAGTCCGACCGACGGGTACGTCCTCGCGTACCCGCGCCGCGGCAACCATGCCGCAGCCAGCGGCGACGTCGTCGTGTTCGTGGCGCCAATTCATCCGCCGGTCGATTGAACAAGCCGAGCGAGGTGCTCGCAGGAGAGATCATGACACAAGAGGACAGCAGAGTCGCGATCGTGACTGGCGGGGGATCGGGAATCGGTCGAGCCATCGCGATCGCGCTCGCAGCCGACCGTTGCGCCATTGCGGTCTTCGATCGTAACGCTCGGAACGGTGCCGCCGTCGCGTCGGAGATCGAGCGCTCAGGACAGCGGGCACGTGCCTACGAGATCGATGTGACCGTGAGCGGGCAGGTCCGTCAGGCGGTCGAGGACGTGGTGAAGACGTTCGGCCGGATCGACGTACTGGTGAACAACGCCGGGATCGGCTTCCTGGGCTCTGTCGAGGAACTCGCAGAGGAGGAGTGGGACCATGTGATGTCGGTCAACGTCAAGAGCGTCTTCCTATGCTCGCGAGCCGTCATCCCCCATATGGCGGCGCGCGGGGGCGGTCGCATCATCAACGTCGCATCGGTCGCCGGGCTGGTGGCCTCTCCAGGCCGCGCCGCCTACTGCGCGTCGAAGGGCGCCGTCGTGATGCTTACGCGCGCAATGGCGCTTGACTGTGCCACCCGGAACATTAACGTGAACTCAATCTGTCCGGGGGTGGTCATCACGCCGATGACCGAGAAGTCGCTGCGCGATCCTGCGGACCGCCAGCGAAGGCTCGACGGCACGCCGCTCAAACGGCTCGCGCAGCCCGAGGAGATCGCCCCAGCCGCCGTCTATCTGGCTGGCCCCGGAGGCAGCTTTGTGACTGGTTCCACGCTGGTTGTCGATGGCGGGTGGAGCATCGATTGAGCGTGCCTTCGACCGGTCGTTGTGGCGCGGTGCACGCCGCCTTGGCGATCACTCTTTCGGCACAGGGTCTAATTGGCGGACTTTGGTAAACAGGAGGAGGCGTCCGATGTCCACAAGTTCCCAGCTTCGACCCCGGCAACTGGCCGGACTGGCGGCCGTTCTCGCGTTCGTTGTCGCGGCCGGCGGCGCCGCATCGCCCAGCGCTGCGGACTCCCCACGGTCGGGAGGCTCGATCAACATCGCCATTGTCGGCGACCCGGGTACGATCAACCCGCTGAAGGACGGCGGTATCGCCGACAACTACGTGTCCGAGCTCATTCGCGACCGGCTCGTGTGCAGCGGTCGGGACGGGGACATCGTGCCCTGTCTCGCGACAAGCTGGAATACGCCGAACCCGACGACGTTCATCTTCCATCTTCGCCGGGGGGTGAAGTTCAGTAACGGAGCGCCATTCACGGCGGCCGATGCGAAGTACACGTACGACCAAATCGCGTTCGGCAAGAATTCCGACTTCAACGGCGCGGAGGGACCGATCAAGGGCACGAGGGTCATCGACGACCACACGTTCGAAATCGACCTCTCGCACCCCGACCCCTACTTCCTCGAGTACATGTCGCTGAACTCCGACATGGGGATCATCCCCCAGGGCTGGCTCTCACAGTGCGGGCAGAACTGCGACACGACCGTCGTCGGGACGGGCCCGTTCACAGTGACGGAGTGGGTCAAGGGCGATCACCTCACGCTCCAGCGGAATCCGAACTACTGGGACAGCCCGCGTCCATACCTTCACCAGATCATATTCAAGGTGACGCCGGACCCTGAAGCTCAGGTGCTCCAGCTCAAGGCGGGCGCCGCGGACATCCTCTTTCAGGTTCCGTTCAAGGACCTCCAGAGTCTTTCGCAAGCACCCGGTATCACAGTCGCAAAGCACGGTTCTGGCAGCATGACCGAGATCATCTGGAATAATCGCGTCGCACCCTTCAACAATCTCAAGGTGCGCCAGGCCCTTTCCTACGCAATCGACCGGAACCAGATCGGCCGAGTCGCAATGTACGGCTACGCTGATCCGATGACGGATCTCCTGCCGCCGTTCCACTGGGGCCACGATGCCTCGTACCCAGCCCCCACGTACGATCCCAACAAGGCCAAGGAGCTGCTCGCCCAGGCAGGGTACGACGCCAACCGCCCGCTTTCGTTCGAGTTGCGGATCATCAACAATCAAGACTTCATCGATCAGGCGACGCTCATCCAGCAACAGCTCCAGCAGATCGGTGTCCAAGTGAAGGTGACCCCCCTCGACAAGGCGACGTTCCTCGCGCCGATGTTCTTCACGAAGGACGCCCACAACCTCACGTGGCAGGCGGGGCTGGAGCGGTACACGTTCGGGGCCGACACCCCATCGATCGTGTGGCAAACGTACGACACGGGCAGCTACATCAACTTCGGCGGTGTCAATCTTCCAGACGGTGTCAAGGATTCGACCCTGCAGAACCTCATCGATCGGGCGAAAGTAGAGACCGACAAGACGAAGGCGAAGGCGCTCTTCGCGCAGATCTCTGCCCAGGTCGACAAGGACGCCCTGACTGTGCGTCTGCCATGGCAGAACAACGTTATGGCATATCGGAACCGTGTACAGGACTTCCATGTACTCGCGGCGTTCGAGTACCCGCTCCAGTACGTATGGGTGAACGACGGGAAGTAGGCGGTTGGGCAACCCGGGCGACGGGAGGCACCGGGGACGCTGACCGATGTGGACCTATGCCGCGAGGCGGATGCTCCTTGTGGTCCCTGTGCTGTTGGGGCTGTCGATCCTAGTCTTCCTTCTAATCCATCTCGCGCCCGGCGACCCGGTCACGGTTCAGCTCGGGATACATGCGACGGCCGAGACTGCCGCGCGGTTGCGAAGCAGTCTCGGTCTCAACGCCCCGCTCCCCGTCCAGTACGCTCTGTGGCTCAACCGCGTCGTGCGCCTGGATCTCGGGACCTCACTGTACGCTCACGCGCCGGTCGCCGAACTCATCGCGCAGCGATTCCCCACCACGCTCGCGCTAACCGTCGCGAGCATCCTCTTGTCGCTCGTCATTGGCGTGCCGCTCGGAGTCGTGTCGGCGACTCGGCGCGACGGGATCATCGACAATGTGGGTCGCCTGTTTTCGATCATCGACGTATCGATCCCGGTGTTCTGGCTCGGGTTCCTGCTCATTCTCGCCTTTGCGATTGGTATCCCGGTCTTCCCGCCAGGTGGATCGGTGAGCGAGTACGGCCCAATCGCGCTCGTCCTCCCATCGGTCACACTCGGCGCCTCGTTCGCGGGGATCGTCGTCCGATTTACCCGCGCCGCGATGCTGGAGGTGCTCGGTGAGGACTACATCCGAACGGCGCAAGCGAAGGGGCTCTCCACGTTCGCGGTGAACTACAGCCATGCGCTCGGGAACTCACTCATCCCGCTCGTGACGGTCGTTGGGCTCCAGGTCGGGGTCCTCCTCTCCGGAGCGGTCCTTACCGAGACGGTCTTCTCGCTACCGGGCCTCGGCCTGCTCATGGTAGGCGCCGTCGCGGCACGTGACTACCCGATGGTCCTCGGTACCGTTCTCTTCGTGGCAGTGCTGGTCGTCCTCGTGAATCTCGCCGTCGATCTTCTGTACGGAGTGCTCGATCCTCGCGTTCGCTATGAGTGACCATTCCACAAACGTCAACCAGACGCTCTCTGTGGCGGTCGCTGGGAACGCCGTGCTCGAATGGACCGACGACGGATGGCTCGGCCGCCTCCGCCGCAATCGCCTCGCCCTCGTTGGAACTGCCGGCATCGCACTGTTCCTGAGCGTCGGCCTGTTCGCACCGCTCATCGAGCCATATCCGTGGAGCCAGTTTGACCTTGCGCATCGCCTGAGCGGTCCGACGCTCCGCCACGTGTTCGGCACCGATCAGTTCGGGCGAGACATCCTTTCTCGCACGATCTACGGGGCTCGGGTATCGATGCTAGTCGCCCTGGCCGCAACGGCGATCGGGACCGTCGGAGGCGTCCTAATCGGTGCGGCGGCAGGCTTCTTCGGTGGCTGGATCGATGAGTTGTCGATGCGGACTATGGACATCATCCTCGCGTTCCCCCAGATCGTGCTCGCGATCGCCGTCGCGGCGTTGCTCGGTCCGAGCCTCATCAATGTCATCTGGATCGTCGGCCTGCTCATGGTTCCCCAGTTCGCTCGCGTCACACGAGGCTCCGTAATCGGTGTGATGAACCTCGAATACATCACGGCCACCCGGACCATCGGGCAAAGCGAGGTCATGATCGTCGTACGGCACATCCTCCCGAACATCGCCGGCCCGCTCATCGTGCTCGCCTCCCTCGCCATCCCCGGCGCGATTATTACCGAGGCCGCCCTCAGCTTCCTTGGCGCCGGCGTGCAGCTCCCCGAACCGAGTTGGGGTAATCTCCTGTCTGGGGGCAACGCCTACCTGCTCCAGGCGCCGTGGCTCTCAATATTTCCCGGGCTCGCCATCACTCTCGCCGTTCTCTCATTCAACCTCCTCGGCGACGGGCTTCGCGATGCCCTCGATGTAGCGGGCGGACCGGCATGACGCGGGTCGTGATTCTCGCTGGCTTGACGCGGCCGCCCGTCATGCGATCTCGAAAGGCTCACGGCGCCGGTGCCTTGGACCGGGGCCGATGGTGAGCCTTCAAGGCGGTGAGCCACTCCTGACCGTGCGTGATCTCGCCGTCGACATGCGTCAGCGTCATGGCGTTGTCCACGCCGTCCGCGGCCTCTCGTACTCGCTCGACAAGGGTGAGGCGATGGGCATAGCTGGCGAGTCAGGATCTGGCAAGACAATCAGCTCGCTCGCATTGCTCGGACTCCTCCCGGCTGGGATAAGCCGCGTGGTTCGCGGGAGCATACTCTTCGCCGGTCGTGACATCGTGGGGATGCAAGATACAGAACTCCGGGCATTGCGGGGCGGGCGGATCTCGATGGTGTTCCAGAACCCGCTCTCGAGCCTCAACCCGGTCATGACGATCGGTCGCCAGCTCACTGAGGCGATTCGTCTCCACCTCGAGCTGTCAGCCGATGAAGCATGCGGGCGAGCGATCGAGATGCTCGAGCTCGTCGGGATCCCTGACCCGGAACGACGCCTCAGCGACTACCCACACCACTTCAGCGGTGGCATGCGACAGCGAGTCATGATCGCGATGGCCCTGTCGTGCCGACCGGATCTGATCGTCGCCGACGAGCCGACCACCGCGCTTGACGTGACGATCCAAGCGCAGGTCCTCGATTTGCTGAACAGGCTCCGACACGAGTTGGGTATGGCGGTCATCCTGATCAGCCACGACCTCGGAGTCGTCGCGGATACGACCGACCGAATCGCGATCATGTACGCGGGTCGGATCGTGGAAACGGGGCCGACGAGACAGGTGCTCGGCGCTCCGCGACACCCGTACACAATTGGGTTGTTGCGCTCTATACCGTCCCTTGACGGCCTGCGTCGTCGGGAACTGGCGGCAATCGAGGGTGCGCCACCCGATCTGTCGGTCGATATCACCGGTTGCCCGTTCCGCGACAGGTGCGCCTGGGCGATCCAAGAGTGCGCGGAGATCGATCCGCCCCTCGAGCCCGTGGCGCCTCGGCACACGGTTGCATGTTGGGTGAAACCGGCGGAAACGGTGGAGGCGACGTGAGCGACGAGCGGTCGGCGGCAACGCCGATGCCAGCAGGTACCACGCCGCCGCTTCTCGAGGTGGAGCGCCTCCGCGTGTGGTTCCCCGTGCGGCGTGGCATCCTCCGCCGTCGGGTCGGGTCGGCGAAGGCGGTCGACGACGTGTCGTTCACGGTCGGGCACGGCAGCACGATGGCACTCGTCGGCGAGTCGGGCGCCGGCAAGACGACGATAGGACGGGCGGTCGTCCGCGTCCAGCCGGTGACATCTGGAACGATCCGCTTCAAGGGGGAGGTCCTGAGTGAGTTGGTGGGATCGGATCTTCGCCGAAGGCGTCGTGAGTTCCAGATGATCTTCCAGGATCCCTTTGGCAGTCTGGACCCGCGTCAGACCGTGGGGGACATTCTCGCTGAGCCCTTGGCCATCCACGGGCTCGCCTCGCCCGGCGAGCGGCCCACGAGAGTTCGCGAGCTTCTATCACTCGTCGGCCTCGACCCGGCTTTCGCGAGCCGATACCCGCGCGAGTTCAGCGGTGGGCAGCGCCAGCGGATCGGGGTCGCCCGGGCGATCGCTGTCCACCCGGATTTGATTGTTTGCGATGAGCCAGTGAGCTCGCTCGACGTCTCGATCCAGGCGCAGGTGATCAACCTCCTGATTCGTTTGCAGGGTGAGCTCGGCGTTGCCTATTTGTTCATCGCGCACGATCTGGCCGTCGTCCGGCACATCGCGGACCGGGTCGCGGTCATGTACCTCGGCCGGATCGTCGAAATGGGCAGCGTGGAGGAGGTGTATGCTAACCCGGCGCACCCGTACACGGTCGCACTCCTTTCCGCCGTCCTCAACCCCCGCGCCGGCCGACGCCGCCGGATCGTCCTGTCAGGCGAAATCCCGGGCGTCGATCGTCCGCCCGCCGGCTGCAGCTTCCATACCCGGTGCTGGCTCCGGACCCGCCTTGGCAACCCGGAGATCTGCGGCCAGGTCGAGCCGGTCCTGCGGGGCGCGACTGGCGGGTGGACGGTCGCCTGCCATTTCGCGGAGGAGACGCCTCGTCATCAGCCGACCAGAGCGCCCGAGGCGGCTGGTGGGGCGGTGTGAGGGAAAGCTCGCAGGTTCGGCGGTCCTGTCGCTCATTCGCGTGATCCGCGAAGCAAGCTATCCGCTAGGGACTCGCCCGGCGGCACGACGCAAATCCAGGAGACGAACGTGACCAAGCCGTCGATGACCCGTTTTTCGCTCTCGTTCCCGTCCTCGATCTCATCGACCCCGATCACGGGTCGCGCGTTCGTGGTCATCACGAAGAGCGTGGACCGACCATACGTCGTCGCCCCTGGACCAGGCGCACTGGGCGGCGCGGAGCAGGGCATCGAACCGCGTCGGCAGGCAGGCACGTGGAAGAACCGCGTGCCTTTTTTCGGTACGTACAAGAAGAGCGTTCCCTACTTCAGTCCCTGGGTGGCAAGCGCGCCGTTCTTCGGTGTCGACATCGACCGGGTCGAGCCTGACCAGGTATTCGTCCTCGATGAATCGGCGCCGGGTTACCCGCCGCTCAGCATTCGCGATATTCCCGCCGGGGATTACTACGTGCAGGCGGTCCTCAACGTGTACACGCGGTTTGTGCGATCGGACGGCCATACCATCTGGGCGCACCTAGATCAGTGGGAGGGCCAGCACTGGAACTCGTCGCCAGGCAACCTCGTGAGCTCGGTCGAACGCGTGCACCTCGATCCCGATTCCGGGTACGACGTCGAACTCAAGCTCTCGACGCGGTTTCCGGCAGTTACAGTTCCTCCCGATACGGAATATGTCCGCCGGATCGGGTTCGAGAGCCGTCTGCTCAGCGAGTTCTGGGGCCAGCCGATCCGTCTCGGAGCAGTCGTGCTGCTGCCGAAAGGCTACGACGAGCACCCCAACGAGCGGTATCCGGTCATCTATAACAACGAGCACTTTAACCTCGGCGCACCGTTCGGGTTCTCGCCAACTCCGGTTGAAGAGGCGGAGGAGCAGCGGTACATGCGCGAGCTCCGAGGCCTTGAGAACGGACATGAGTTTTACAAGGCTTGGACGTCGGATGACTTTCCCCGGGCCGTCATCGTCACGATGCTCCACCCGACCCCGTACTTCGACAGCTCGTACTGCGTGAACTCGGCGAACGTCGGTCCGTACGGCGATGCGATCATGACCGAGCTCATCCCCACGCTCGAGGAGACGTTCCGAATCGCGCGGGAGCCCCGGCTTCGCCTTCTCACCGGCGGCTCGACCGGCGGCTGGGTCTCGCTCGCCCTGCAGGTCTATCACCCGGACTTCTTCGGCGGCGCGTGGGCGTTCGCGCCCGATTCCGTTGACTTCCGGCGATACGGCCTCGTCAACATCTACGATGATCCGAACGCCTACCAGGCGCCCAACCGGGAATGGCTTATTCCGGAGCGGGTGTTCTACCGCTCACCCGATGGCCAGCCCGAACTCACGCTCCGACAAATGAGCCAGCTCGAGGCGGCGTCGGGCACGCATTGCCGATCGGGCGAGCAACTCGACGTGTGGCACGCCACATTCGGGCCGGTGGGCGCCGACGGGTATCCCCGCCCCCTGTGGGACCAGCGCACTGGCGAGATTGACCACGTTGTCGCCGAGTATTGGCGCGACAACGGATACGACCTGCGCGGCTACATCGAGGAACACTGGCCGGAGATCGGACCGGATCTCGTCGGGAAGATCCACGTGTTTTGCGCCGATATGGACGATTACTTCCTCAATCTCGGGGTCTATGCGCTTGAGGAGTGTCTCGAGAACACAGAGGCGCCTTACTACGCCGGCTCGTTCACATACGGTCGCCCGCTCGACGGCCACGTGTGGCATCCGTTGAACCACGCCGAGCTGGTGCGCGGGATGCTAACGTCGATCCGCGCGCGGCCGCGGGGGCGGCGGCATTTCGCCTCCCGGCCGGGTGCGGTCGCGTACGAGATGGGCCAGAAGCCCCGCAAGCCAGGAGCCTGAAGAGCCAATCCAGTTTGCCATGACAAACACGGGCCGAACGTCAGATCGGGCATGGAGCGGGTGGTGGACTACGGGAATGAGTCATCTTTTTCTCAAGAGCCTACCGCTTGGCATCGATCACCACCATTCGATCCAGATTGAGGGTCAGAATGCCGAACCCGAGCCACAGATCGGCGCCAATCCCGTCCCCGGCAATCGACTGTGGCGCCACGCGTAACTTGCGCCTGCCCAAACTGATCGTCGCCTCCTGGCCACTCCGCCATCGTTGCTGGCGTCGGAACCACCGCTGTCGCTTATACGCGGCTCGGTCCGGACTATATTTCCTTTATAGGGCAGGCTGATCCACTTGACGCCAAAGAGTGGACGATGATGCGCCAGCACCCCGTGCTCGGAGAAGAGATCTTGGCGTCGGCGGAACGAATGCGCGGGGTGGCAACTCTCGTCCGCCATCACCAGGAGCGTTGGGACGGCAGCGGCTACCCCGATGGGCTCCACGGCGAGGCGATTCCCCTGGGCGCGCGTATTCTGGCGGTCGTCGACGCTTACGGGGCGATTACCGAGGCCCGTCCGTACAAACCGGCACGCACCCACGCGGACGCGGTCGAGGAGATCCGCCGGTGCGCTGGCAGCCAGTTCGATCCCAAAGTGGTTGCGGTGTTTTGCGCGGTGGTCGGGACCTTGTAACCGCATCTGCTACGGTGGTGCGTTGGATGGCCCCCCGAGAGTGTGTTCGTTCGGCAGGAATCCATCACCGAACAGCGGGAACCCGTGACGCATGAACGCTGGTGCTGAATCAGAAAAACGTCCGCCCGTTGAGTTCCCCGGCTTCTTTGCGGTCCGCTGAAGGTGGCTACCTGAAAGTGGACGATTTCTTGACGTTCATCGCGGGCGCGTCATCCGCGAAAGGCGACACGAAAACACGGGTGATGGCCTGGTTGAGCCGGCAGGGTGTCACCGGCCCGGTGGAGGCGCTCTCACCCGCAGAGGTGAGCCGATTCAGCGAGACCGCGAGGAAGATCATCGTCGCCAAGGAGGGACGAGAGCGGTGCCGTGCTCGGCATCAACACGCGTCTGGTCAGGCTCGCCCCGGGTCTCCGCGGTGGCGCGCGGCGCGGGCCGTGGCCCAAGGCAGGTTCGAGACTCGCCCGCCCGAATCGCACAAGGATGAAACACGTCGCACCGACCGCAGTTGCAGCCCTCTTCCTCTGGGCCGTCGTGTTCTTCGCAGGACTCGGTCTCCCGGCCACAGCCGTTCCGGCGGAGGGTCCGGCGATCCTCATGTTCCACGGTGACCCAGGGCGAACGGGCTGGATGCAGGATGAGCACAGGCTGACTCCGGCCGCGCTGCGCACCGGTCGATTCGGAACGTTGTGGGTGTCCCCGGTGGATGGCGAGATCTACGCGGAGCCACTCGTCGTGTCCGGGGTGGCCGTCCTGGGGCGCGTCCGCACCGTCGTGTACGTGGTGACCGAGCGCGACCTCATCTATGCGTTCGACGCCGCGGACGGCGGACGCCTGTGGGGCCCGGTCTCGCTTGGATCTCCGGTGCCGGGCGCGCTGCTGCCGTGCGGCGACATCGACCCGGTCGGGATCACGAGCACGCCGGTGTTGGATCGGGGCGCCGGCACGCTCTACGTCGTCGGCCTGACGACGCCGGACGGCGGACGTGCGAAGACGTACCTTGCCGCCGCACTCGATCTGAAGAGCGGCGTGGCGCGGCCGGGCTGGCCGGTGCCGATCGCGCCCCCGCCATCGTCCGGGTTCACGTTTCACGGTGGAGTCGAACAGCAACGGGGCGCCTTGCTGTTGACACGAGGCGTCGTCTACGTGCCGTTTGGCGGGTATCGGGGCGGATGCGGTGACTATCATGGGTGGATCGTCGCCGTCCCCGTGCCATCGCCTCGCAGACAACAGTCATTCGCAACGCCTGCGGGTCGACAGGGCGGTATCTGGGCCGCCGGTGGGATCGCGGCCGATCTCAGCGGGAACCTGTACGCCGCGACCGGCGCGGCCACCGCGGGGCCGGCGGATCTGAGCGACAGCGTGATCCGTCTCGCCACGTCGCCGACGTTGCGGTTCTCCGGGGCATCCCGGGACTTCTTCACGCCCAGCAATGTCACAGCGCTGAACGGGACCGGCGTCGGCCTGGGGGCATCGGCTCCGCTCGTGGTGCCCGACCAGCCGGATCTGCCGACGCCGCACCTCGTCTTCATCGCGGGCAAACAAGGTATCGCCTATCTCGTCAACCGAGACAACATGGGCGGGGTGAGTAGGGGCACCGCGATCGGGCGAGAAGGCGTGTTCAGTCGGTGCGCCTTCGGCACCTGTGAACGCAATGTTCCCGAGGTGTTCTCTGCCGCAGCCTACTGGGACGGGGGAAGCGCGGGACGGGTGATCCTCGTGCCGGGCCGTGGCCGGCAGCCCGCGCCCTGCGTGGGGACCGGCGGCATCGCGGCCTTGAGGCTTGGAACGGCGGCGGGATCTCGTGCCCCAAGGCTGGACGTGGCATGGTGCAGCGCGTCGATGCGTGATCCGGGCGCACCGTCGGTCTCGGGGATCGGTCCCGATGGCGGCGTTGTGTGGGTGCTGGATACCGGGGAGGACGCGGTCCTCTACGGGCTCGACGCGCGCACCGGGGACACGCTCTTCAAGTCCGCCGCCCAGAACGCGGTCGGGCGCACTGAGCGCTTTGTCACCCCCGCGGTTGTGGGTGGGCGCGTGTACATTGGCGCAGGCGACAGGGTCGTGGCCTACGGACTTCGGTAGGGTGGGCTCGGAGACATCGCAATTGCCGCGTTCATGGCCCCTCGCCACTCTCCGTCACAAACTCGAGGGCATCCAGTCCTCGCGCTTAGGTGCATCCTCCCATGACCCGCCCGCGATAACCTCGTATCTCGCTACCCAGGCTACGAGTTTGAGTCAAAGGCTTGTCCGTACGATTACGGCGCTCGTTCTTGACGGAGCAAGTTGAGCGTGTGACTAGCACCGCGTCACGGTGGGCAAAGAAATGATCGCGAGGCTACCGGGATCCGCAAACAAGAATGAAGGGTGGGGGTTGATGGTGGCAGGCATTCGGTGGTGGATGTGGGCGATCGGCGCCGTAGTTCTTGGCGGCCTCGTACTGATGATTGGCTATCACGTCGGCCGTTTGCAACCGGCAACATCCGTTCCGCAGTCGTCGTCCGTAACGGTACCAGTGATGCAGACGCCGCCCGCGACGACACCTGGCCCGACCGCGAGGCCAATACCCGCTAACTAATCGAACCATGGGTTCCCGAGAAACGCCACTGGCCGAGGGCGAATCAAGCTCGTAGACGTGACGAATGCTTTTTCGCGTTCCGCGACTAGATCAAGAGAGAACACCGAGGGCCGTCGTCTTGGAGGGGCTAACGTAATAAACATTCGCGAGTTGCCTGAACACGCCCGCCACGCTCGGCTAAACAGATCACGGTGTGCAGCCATCCGGGGCTCATACTACGCAACGTTAATCCTATTCCCTCCGCTCCGCTTTGCCTCGTACATCGCTTGATCGGCGGCCTGTACCAGCGCGCTCGCTGTCCCACCATCGTCTGGTGCCGCCGCTAGCCCGACGCTTGCGGTCACCCGCAACGGTCGCGACCCCGCCACAGGGATCTCCTCAATACGTTGTCTCACCCGCTCAGCGATCTGGACGGCTGCTGTTTTCGTAGTGTTTGGAAGGAGCAACACGAACTCGTCCCCTCCGAACCGTGAGGCAAGATCCATCTCGCGGCTGTTCGCCCGCAGGATGTCCGCAACCGATTGCACGATCGCATCGCCGGCCAGGTGGCCAAGTCGGTCATTGATCTGCTTGAACTTATCAACCTCAATCAGGATTAGCGTGAGGGGGTCGCCAGTCCGGCGGGTCCGGGCGATTTCGCGCTCCAACGCCTGGAATAGAGCGCGATGGTTCGCGAGCCCGGTAAGCCCGTCAGTCAAGGCAAGTTGACTCAACGCCTCGTCCCGAACCGCCCGCTGAATTGCAAGCGCTGCGAGTGCCGCGAACGCCTCCAGCATCTCCCGCGTCTCCAGTGGGAACGCATTAACGATCGGACTCTCGACGTCCAGTACCCCGATGACGCGGTCGTCGGCCACAAGTGGATACGTAACCATAGACCGCACTCCGCTCGCATTCGCGATGTACAGTGGGTCACGCGTCACGTCAGGTGCGAAGTACGGACGTCCGTGCTTCGCGACAGACGCCAGGAGCCCGAACTCGCCTGCTCCCGCGCGTAATGCGGCTACCCTTTCAGCGTCGAACCCGCGGTGCGTCTTGAAGCAGAGTCTGCGAGACTTTTCATCGACAAGGAATACAGCGCAGATCGGATAGTCAAAGATCCGCTGGATCTGACCTAGGATCTCATCCAAGACCGTCGCGAGGTCCGGAGGACGCATCAAATGTTTCACCACATCCACCATCGCTGGGACAGTGCGGCTGGCCCTCCGGGCATGCGCCAGCGACCTTACGATGGCTTTTCCAGACGACGACATCGCTTGAATCCCCGGAGTCCGATCGACTCGGTTGTCTTCCGTGATGCTGATGGGCCCCTCTCTCAGGATGCGGCAAAAGACATCGACGACTCGAGGATCGAATTGCGTTCCGGCGCATCTGCGGAGCTCCGCGATGGCGTGCTCGGCGCTGCGCCCTTCAGAATACGCTCGATTGTCGGTGATCGCACTGTAGGCGTCGACGACCGCCAGGATACGGGCCCCCAACGGGATTACCTCTCCTCGCAGTCCGTCAGGATAGCCGGTGCCGTCCCAACGTTCCTGATGGTGGCGCACTAGCCGCGCAACTGTTCGCATTCGATCTACCGGACGAAGGATCTCTTCACCAATCTCCGGATGCTTGCGCATGATTGCCCACTCTTCGTCGGTAAGAGGCCCCGGTTTTTGCAGGATGTAGTCCGGGACGCCGATCTTTCCAATATCGTGGAGGCGAGCTCCCCAGCGGAGTTCCTCGATCTCGTCATCGCGGCAACCCAGGTCGTGTGCCGTCGCCGTGGCGAGCGTGGCGAGACGGGCGCTGTGGGCGCCAGTTGTAGAGTCGCGAGACTCGATCGCCTGGGCCATCGCCAAAACCATCTGTGTGAAGGCTTGCTGAAGGTCCTGGTACAATGACGCGCGGCGGATAGCCGTGCCAGTCATCTCCGCAATCCCCTTCAACAGCCGTAAGTCAGCGTCTGTAAATGAAACTTGGTCGGATGTTTTCCTCCGAGCCAGTGTGAGCGCCCCTATCGCTTGTTGTTCGGATCGCACGGGAACGATCGCGAGAGGACCGAATCCGCGGTATAGTCCGATGGACATGTTGATGGGGATCGGCTCTCGAAAAACATCCTCTGTCAGATACATGACGCCCGTCCGAACTACCCATCCCGGTAAACTGTCGGCGAGCGAGAGCGACGCATCCGCAGCTTCTTCAAGATGGCCCGAAGCGGCGACGCGGGTGAGCGTTTCGCGCTTTGCGTCTGCCAAAGTCAGCGCACTGAAGTCGGCGTGCAGAAGATCCCTAGCGTACCTTGGCGCGATCGGGTATAGCTCTACCAAATTCGCAGACCGAAGCTCCTGGCTCAACGCGATTAGCGCCTCAAGGCGCACGACTTGCTGTCGGAGATCTTCGTCCGCCGCTTCGGGGATCTTCCCGAGAGCCACAAACTCGCCCCGCCCACTATTCCCCGATGCCGAACTCGGCACCAACTCGCCGGCCCCCTTCGCAACGATGTCAGCTCGAACAAGGTTGGAGACGCCCGCCCGCGGGGGCTGGTATGTTTGTCGTGCCCAGCCACGCCCTGGCTCAGACCCGAATACCGGCGCACGCCACGGGCATGTTCGTCTGTCGCGAGTACCGGCGTCTGGGATTTGAGGGTGTCGTCGCCAAGAAGCTCTCCAGCGAGTACCGGCCAGGGAAACACGCCCGATTGGGTAGAGATCCCGTTTCGTCGCCGTGAGGAGTTCGTGATCGGTGGTTATCTCTCGTCTGCCCCGAGCCGGCTGAGCACACTGATCCTGCGCCAGTACGATCGCAAGGGCAAGCTCGCCTGTGCCGCCTCGTGGGACGTGGGCTACCCACCGAGACACGACGCGTCATCCTCGAGGAGTTACGGGCCACCGGCAAGCGGGGCTGTCCGTTTGTTCCGACACCGACACTTCGCGATCACTGGGGACGCTTGCGCACCGATCTGCCACCACACCGGGTGACGCGCACGCCTGTCGTGGAGGTGGAGTATCGGCAGCGCCTCGAGAACGGGCTGCGCCATGCATCACTAAAGAGCCTGCGGCCCGACAAGAACCCCAATCGTCTGCGCGGGAAGTTCTCGCTTCTCCCATTCTTTCCTCGTGGCAATTATCCGCTATTGTAGTGCCAAAAAGGCGCCGGATGCTTCGCAAACAGGTTTGGGGGCCAAGAGTCACAATAATACTCCGGCCCCCGCCTGCCGACTTTCGCACAGATCGAATTTGACGTGCTCGTCTAGAAACCGCGGAGAATGTCGAGAATGCAGTCGCTCTCGTCGCCCCTGTCGTTACCACCGGAATAGCGGGAGAGGTGAACCACATCGGTCTTGACGAAATCGAGGAGCGATGCGGCCGAGCCCGACGAATGTGAGCCCGTCTAGTCCGATCGCAGCCCCCGAGACGCCATCCTCGCTGTCCGCTTCCAGCAAGTTGCTGCTGCCGTGGCTGGTCGCGGTGGCGTTTTTCATGGAGTCGCTCGACACGACGATTCTAGGCACGGCGGTGCCGACCATCGCGGCGTCGCTTCATGTTGCGCCGCTCAGCATGAAATCGGTGCTCGCAAGCTACACCCTGAGTTTGGCGGTTTTCATTCCTATCAGCGGCTGGATGGCGGACCGGTTTGGAACACGCCGGGTGTTCGCCTCCGCGATCGGCCTCTTCACGCTGGGATCCCTCCTCTGCGGCATATCGGGGAGCATCCAGGTCCTCGTAGCGAGCCGCATTCTGCAGGGTTGCGGCGGAGCCATGATGGTGCCCGTTGGCCGGCTGACGATTGTGCGGACGTTCGCCAAATCGGAGCTCGTCCGCGCCATGAGCTTCGTCGCCATCCCCAGTCTGATCGGTCCCATGCTGGGACCAACCGTCGGCGGTTTCATCGTAGGATACCTTCACTGGCGGCTGATTTTCTTCGTCAATATTCCGATCGGCCTGACCGGCCTGTATCTTGTCTACCGGCATCTGCCGGACTATCGCGCGGAGCGCAGCGACCCTCTCGATATCGTCGGGCTGATCTTGTTCGGATCGGGGGTGGCGCTGCTTTCATACGTGCTCGAAGTATTCGGCGAGCACACGCTCAACGCGGGTGCGATTCTGGGGCTGCTGGTCCTCTCCGCCGCGCTGCTGGCGGGCTACGGATTTCATTCCACGAGAAGGCCGTATCCGTTGCTGCGGCTCGCGCTGTTTCGAATCCGCACGTTTCGCGCGGCAACAGTCGGCGGCTTCGTGACCCGCCTCGGCATCGCCGGCATCCCGTTCCTCTTCCCGCTCTTGTATCAAGTGGGGCTGGGGTTCACACCGGTTCAATCCGGCTTGATGATGCTGCCGCAGACGATCGCCGCCATGAGCCTGAAGGTCACGATGCCGACGATCTTGGCCCGCCTAGGGTACCGCGCCGTGCTGGTCGTGAACACTCTGCTCATCGGCTTGCAGATCATGCTGTTTGCGCACTACGGACCGGCCACGCCGGTGTGGTCGATTGCGGCGGAGATGTTCTGCTATGGATTTTTCACGTCGCTGCAGTATACGAGCATGAACACGCTTGTGTACGCCGACGTCACCGAGGAGCAGGCAAGCGCCGCGAACTCCATCGCCAGCACGATGCAGCAGATGGCCATCAGTTTCGGCGTGGCGTCGGCGTCGTTGGTCACCGCGTTTTTCATTCCCGATCGCCACAGTTCGAGCGTCCCGGGATTCATTCACGGCATCCACCGGGCCTTCTTTGTGCTGGGCGGCATGACCATCGTCTCGACGCTCGTGTTCCGCGAATTGAAACGAGGCGACGGGGACGCCGTGAGGCAGAGAACCGAGGACGTCCACAGTCGGGGGACCGCGCGGGAAACCACTCGCGCATGAGGCAGGTAGAGTAGTCGAGCGGCTGCCGGAGCGGACTCGGCCCTGATCCCCGAGGGCGCGCGCTCCGCCGGCGTCATGGCCGCGAGTTTCTCGGACAACGACACGCGGCCCGGCGTGACCATCGCGACGTCACCGCCCACACGAGGGCGTCCAGGCGGTCGGGCGACTCCCCCCTCGCCCGGCACCCACGAGCACAGTTGCTCCTCGAGTTCGGCGTGGAGCCCGACGTGCCGGACCTGCCACAGCTCGAACAACACGGCCGCAAGTTCGGCTCCACCCCTCAAATATCGACGGAGAGCGCGACAACTCGGTATCACCACCTCCACCGTGAGCCGGGCCCTGTCGAGAAAGGGGAGTACGTCCCACAAACCGGCGAGGGCTCCTCCCTCGTCCTAGGGTAGCGTGGTGCCTCTAGCAGGGTGCTACGGAACACGCAAACTACCTCGGCTGTCTCAGAAGGAGATCCTTTCGCATCGTTTTCTCGACGAGAAACAACAAGAAGGTAAGGCTCTGGACCGTGGGTGGCGCGTACAGAACCTGTGTTCGCAATACATCAAGCACGCATTTCTCACTCAGCCCTATCCTGGTCCAGGAGGGTCCAGCCGACCTGCCGAACGTCCCCCTATGGAGCCCGGGGCGATGACGCTGGAGCAGGCCATCGAGTATGCGCTAAACCAGAAAACCGACTGATGCGCTACACGAATCCTTCACTACAATACGGGCAGGTAGGAGAGCGGTGAGCAACAACGAGAACGAGGCTTCGGAGCCGCTAGGCGGGGAACCCGCGTGCCTCAGTCCCTGGGTCTGCATTAGATGCGGGCGGGTTATCGAGCAACCATCCCGGCGCTATGTCGTCACGGGCCAGGGGGAGCGCTCGCGCCAAACCAGCGAACCCGGTGGACCAAATGAAACGATTGGCCCCTTCCACGAAACGTGCGTCAGTCTGTGGCTGGATGAACAACGCTCGGGAAGGTTTCCGAAGGTTGCTGAGTAGGCGTTGCGTATGGGAAACGTTTCCTCCGAGAGGTAACGGAATGCACAGGCGGTCGGGGTCCGGCTAAGTGACGTGGTTCCACACGTTGGAGTACCGCACTTTCGCGCCAGGGACGCTGGGCTCCGGATTGGCAAACGCCCGGTCGTCTTGCGCGGCCGATTGAAAATGTCGTGGTAGCGTGTCTCGCCAAAGACGTACAGGAACAACTTGTTATTCGTGATGTTTTGCACGTCGTCAGGGGACAGGCAGTACCGCTTGCCCCGGACACTCAGGTCCCATCCATAGGTGACGTCGGCGCCCGGTCCGAGCGCGGTCATCTGCTGGGCAGCGACGTGGATGCCGGTTCCAACGCGGGCGTCGCGGAGGAATCGCGAGACCACCCCGCCAACAAGCCCACCACGATGACGCACCGCACACGCCGTGATTGATCCGTGAGCAGGGGACGGCTCGAAGCCTTCAGCGACGGTGTCATTGCCATTCTCATTACGATCATGGTGCTGGAACTCAAAGTGCCCGCCGGCACGGATCTCCACGCGCTCCGGGCGGCAATGCCGACGTTGGGATTCTACGTTCTCAGCTTCGTCATGCTCGGTATCTATTGGAATAACCACCACCACATGCTGCACGCCACTGAGCGTATCAACGGCACGGTGTTGTGGGCAAACCTACATTTGTTGTTCTGGCTCTCCCTGATCCCGTTCATGACGAGCTGGATGGGTGTGTATTGGGCCGACGCGCTGCCGACAGCAGCCTACGGGACGGTATTGTTGCTCGCTGGGTTTGCCTATTGGATTTTGCAGATGACGATCATTCGCGTGCAGGGACAGGTGTCGCGGCTGCAGCACGCGGTCGGGTCCGACGTCAAAGGCAAGCTTTCCCTCGTCCTATACGCATGCGCAATTCCGTTTGCGTTCGTCGCGTCGTGGATTGCGGATGCGGTGTACGTGGCGGTTGCCCTGATCTGGCTTGTCCCGGATCGGCGGATCGAGGCTGAATTCCGCGAGGAGCAGTAGTTCGCAACATCGTCATCGTCGACTGAATTGCGCGGGCGACGGGCGCTTGCGAGACTCGGCATTGATAAGCCCGGGGCGTCGCCTTGTTCATCGTAGGGCCAGCAGGCATGCGTGGTCCGACGACTCCAAGAGGTCAGGATCGTTGTTCGCGGGCTTGTTCACCCTTCGGCTGACAAGCCACATTCGGAGAACACCCTCCCGTGCGGGATGTAGGAGGTCTCTCGCGTCGCCGTCCTCTTCACCCAGCCACACCGGCCAGTCCGCCTCTTCGAGGGCTACCGGCATGCGATTGTGAATCCGGGACATCGCTCCATTGGCTTCCGTCGTCACGATCGCGAAGGTGCGGAGGTCGATGTCCCTGTCAGGATCGTGCCACGCCTCCCACAGCCCGGCGAGGGCCAGCGGGTTCCCGTCTGCCCGGGCAATGGCATAGGGCTGTGTTTGCTTCTGGCCGGGGGCGGTTTGCCACTCGTAGAAGTTGTCGGCAGGGACAAGACAGCGACGCTTGGCGAAGGCGTCTCGGAACATCCCCGAGGCGGCTACGGCCTCACCGCGGGCATTGATTGGCCGCCGGGTGTGCATTGGATCCTTGGCCCACCGCGGGAGGAAGCCCCATTGGAGCAACTCCAAGCGTCGCACCCCTGTCTCGGGTTCACGGAGGACGACCATCGTGCTCTGGCTGGGCGCGAGGTTCCACGCCGGTTCGATCCCCGGATCCGGCTCATAACCGGCACGGAAGAACTGTGCAACGAGCCCAGGGATCAAGTGGATACCGAGGCGGCCGCACACTTACGAGATCCGCGTCGGCACGCGATCCTGGAACCGGATCGACGGATGCATCTGCGCGTCTTCGATGGGCCGGAACCACTCGCCGGATTCCAGCCGCGGCGCGACGGCGTGCGACTCGTCGAACAGCGCAGAGGCGCCGAGATCGTCGAACGCCCGCTCCCACGTCGGCCCGAAGTCAGGCTTGATACCGCGCTCTTCGAGCGTTGCTTGCGCGAAATCGAGCAGCGCCCGAAACGCGAGCTGCTCGGCCACACACGCTGGCCGGTAGGGCTCGTCGCCCCACACGCGGACGCCGACCGTGAGCAGGCAAGTGAGGAACTGGCGTCCGAACGTCTCGTCATAGCATGTGCGGTATCGCGAGGGGAGATACGCTGTTAGCCAGGTGTCCTCGAAGGGCACGCCTTGCTTCAGGTCGGTGATGGCATCGAAGAAGAACTGGGAGAACACGACCGCGGAGTCCTGAAGCGCGGTCGCGTGAGACGCAGATAGGGTCGAGACGTGCGAGGTCTTCTCGTGGACGGCCACGGCGTGCCGCCCGATTCGGGCTTTACAGGCAGTATGTTATTCCGAACAGGTGTTCGCAAGTGTTTGCGCCTCGAACCAGGCGGGTACATCAGGCGTAGTCTCTTGTGACTAGCCTTGACCAGTCAAACCTGACCAGAGCGACCAGAGGAGGGTATCTATGACGCCCGTGCAGGCGGGGGGATGGGTTCCCGACGATCTGGCTACGAAGGTCCACAAGCTCCGTGAGATGAGCGTCGTTGTCGCCTATGGTGAGGTCGATCTTACCAACGTCCACCTCTTGAAAGACCTACTCGACCACCTCTCTGCTCGTGAGGTCCCGCTACTCCTGGACCTGGCCAAGGTTCGCTACATTGATAGCGCCGGGCTCGAACTTCTGATGCAGACGTACCAACACTGCCGGGCTCAAGGGATGCCATTTGCCGTGGTCGCCGAGCCACTGGTCCGACGCACATTTAGCGTCTTGTCGCTTGAGACGGTACTCTCAGTATTCGATAACGCTGCGTCGGCGCGAGAGCACCTCGTTGCTGAATGGTGGGGGCGGCGAGACTCCACGTCGACCCTGACCGAAGCGCACGTCTCGCCTTCCTAGTCGGGTTCTCCAGGCAACTCAGGGTTTGGCGGAGCCACTTGTTCGAGACGCGGCAGCACCGGTGTTTCTCGCGTTCCTTCTTGGCCAGGATGACCTTCTGAGCCGGGGCCGTGATCAGCGAGTGCATCGGAATCCCGTCACACTTGTCGCTCCCACCGTTCGACACCGGCGCTAGAATCTATCTCGACCACCCGGGATCGAGAGCGGGACGAACGACGAAGGACACCCGAAGGAGCGAGGCAAGAGCGATGCCAAAGCACACCACCCGGACCACGTGAAGAGTGGCTGGCAGCGCGCCTAGGACGGCATCGCTCAACTTGCCCTAGTCAGCCAACGAAGAGTGGCGCGGCGCGTGTTCAAGCCGAAGACCAGGCCCACAGCGCTGCCACGGACCGTAAGGTGGTGAAGACCGCGTGTCACCCAATGCGAAGGTATGGCAAGTGGCGGGCTAACCAGCAGCCGACCTCGACACTGGTTACCCGTCCCGCCCCGTTGCGCCGGAAGGCCAGCGTCCAGTCACCGGGCGGTCTGTGATCCAGCGCACGCGGACAAGGGAGTGCCCAGATATCCGGGCCGACCAGGTCAAGCATCTCCATGCGCCCCTGGCCCAGGAAGCCGGAGAATCCACCATAGAGCACGCTCCCAGCATCCGCCACGATCAGCTCGGCATCTAGCTCCTCACAGCGGTAGCGGCCGGCGACATCCGTGGTCGGTGCACCGTAGCGCGGGCACAGGCGCGAGCTCTGGTTCTCTTGCGGGCGGTCCATCCAGAGCCTACTGTTATCGGGCCGCAACCGCGCCGTCGCGCACGTGGCGGTGCCGTCAGCCTGCAGGTCGAGCCGTTCCGGAGACTGCCCGTAACGCAGGCGCACCCGCCCGTTTGCCTCCGCGTCGATGCGCACTGCGAGCCCAGTCTCAGGCTCGGTGTAGGCGCCGAGCCAGTCCGGCATCGGAACAGTGACGGCAGGAGGCCGCCGGTCTTCGCCCAGCACCGCGGCGAGCAGGTCTACCGCGGCTTCATACGCGTCCGCGAGGTGATTGAACATGACTACGACCGAGACGCGCTCCGAAGGTACGTACAAGCGATGGCTCCGCCAGCCGCGCAACGCGCCGCCGTGGCCCGTGACCGGGCGACCCAGCTCGATTGCTCGATTCAGGCCAAACCCGTAGGCGGCGGAAGTGCCGTCGGCGAAGCTGACCGGGACGGAGAGCCGATTGTACAGCGCCTGTGCGTCGTCGCGGGTGGCGTCTACGTGGCGCTCCCAGGCGATCATGTCGTCGAGGCAAGCGCCAAGACCGGCATCGCCGCTCCAGAAGATACGGTTCTCCGCAGCACGGAAACCAGTCGCCGGCGTGCCCTCGTAGCCCTCCGTCCCATCCGGTGTGGCGCGGGTGTCGGCAAGAAGCAACGCACTGTTCATGCCGGCGCGCTCGAAGATGCGGCTACGCAGCAGCTCTGCAAAGCTGCGGCCGGTGTGTTCTTCGAGGATGTCAGACAGGATGCGGAAGTTCTGGTTGGCGTAGGAGTAACGGGTGCCCGGGGCAAAGTGCAGCGTCCGCGCGCCGACGATCACGCGGGTGGCTTCGGTGTCGCCGAACGGCGCCTCTGGGGGCGCACCGTGTAGCATGGCTAGCGCCCAGTAGTCACGCAGGCCTGACTGATTGTGGCATAGGTGCAGTGCGCTCGGTGCCGGCTCCTCCAGCAGCGGCAGGCGGGCGCGTACGTCACCATCCAGCACGGACGGATCGGGGAACACATCAAGCAGCAGCGCACAGGTGAACTGCTTGGTAATGGAACACATGCGGAATAGTGTGCGGGGCGTGAAGGAGATGCGCCGTTCGGCATTCGCCCAGCCCCACGTGTGGCGGGCCAGCACCTCACCCGCGCACAGAACGGCACACGCACCGCCCGGCCCTGAGTACGTGCGCGGCAGGGCTTTGAGACAGGAATCAAGGCGAGTCGAGAGAGATATCGTCATGAGTACTATTTCGCGCTCCTAAATGGGAGTTGTGATGCGCAAAGATGACCTCCACTCGGACGCGACGCCGCGCCAAGGTGAACGTCGATCAAGAACCGCCACATTCGTTGTGAGCAACCCGGCGCCATTCTTCTGCGATGGATATCCTGCGTCCTGGTAGGCTGCGGCAAGCACGCGATAGTGCTCCAGTACCAGTGCGGCCGGATCCGCGGGGCACCGGGACACGCCGTGCGGTGGCGCGTGCCCGGCCGTTCTTGAGGGGCAGGGGAATGTGGCGGATGCAGGATCGGCCGCGAGGGGTTCGCCAAGTGGCGCTGGAGTAGTGAGAAGTATCGTCCGAGGAGAGTCGTAAGTGGGATGCAACTGCCGCGCTGGCGAAGAGAGGCGCTGGGCACTATATCATGTGTCACCTAGGAACTTCGCAGCGGACTTGCACTCACCACTTCATTCTAGTGGATTTGGTGCCTCTCGCCCAACGAGCTCGAATCGAGGCGCTATGGGCCGGGAAGATGTCGTCGCGTTGACCGCGCAGAACCTGATGATGGAGGTATGGCTCATAACCAGGTTTCTTGCGTCGCTTCTCGCGTTTACGCTTCTGCTCTCCGGCGCTGCGATGGCCGCGTCACCGAGCAAACCGGCTGCTGTAACCGTGCAACATACGCTGACGTCCTACGGCCCGGCACCGAACGGACTCGTTGCAGTCATAAAGGACGTGCCAGATGCTTCGCTAGATCTACGGGCTTTAAGTAATCCCTACATTAGCGGCGTCGCCTTGCAGATCCACTGGAGCGACGTCGAGCCGGTCGCAGGAAAGCCGGATTGGTCGAAGCTGGATGCACTGTTCGCTGCTGCTGACTCATCGCACAAATGGGTACAACTCTTCGTCTTCCCCGGCTTCTTTTCGCCCGCCTGGGCCCTGGACGGCGTACGGACCGACCGGTTTCCCATTCAATATGGGCCCGGCGCAGGCACCGTGATGACCCTTCCGATGCCCTGGGATCGCGTCTACCTTAACCGCTGGTTCGCATTCCTGAAACTATTGAACGACAGATACGGAGCATCGCCTGCTTTTCGAGTGATGGCAGCTGACGGGCCAACATCGGTCTTTGACGAAACCACGTTGCCAAGGTCACCGCAGGATCTCAGGAAATTTCAGACTCAGGGGTATACGCCGTCCAAGTACGTAGCGGCGTGGCGGCAGACCTTTCGGGTTTTCGCCGCCGATTTTCCCAATCAGTACGTTTCCCTATCGGTAGGACGTGAGGTCGATATTCTTGATATCAACGACCAGGGTAAGATCGATCGCATCGGAGCTTCGCGTGCCAGGCAAGAGATTGTGAACGAGGCAATTACTCTCCTGGGACCGCGATTTGCGCTCGAGATGAACGCTGTCCACGCGGGTCCGGATCCCTATCCTCACGGCTCCAACTCGCAAGCCTACGATGAATTCATCATTGGTTATAACGGACGCATCATCACCGGGTTTCAGATGGGTGGTGGTATGGAAGGCGCCATCGGAAGCCGCAAGATGGGTGCTCCGGGTAATCCCCCTCTGGCTTTGAGAAGGTCCATCGACTTAGCGATGGAGCGAAACAGTGCCGGTCGGCATGTGAACTATGTCGAGATCTACGAACCTGACGTGTTTCCAGCGGCAATGCAGTCAGTGCTGCGCTATGGAGCGTCGCTCTTCGCGCCTTGATCCGCCCTCCGGCTTCGGTGCCACGGTTGCTACTGCTGCCATGTGGAACCTTTTGTCAGTTGGTGGGAGGCGGTCAGGAAGCGATTCTTCTCGCCCACCCTAAAGGATCTCCGCACCATCTGGAGGAAAGCGCGCCCTAGCGTATATGGGAGGAAAGGAGTGCGGCTACGCGAACCCGGCCGTCACCGTCGGCAAACGCTAGCGAGACAAAGCTCTAGCGAGACGAGGGTGAGAACGGGGGATTTTAGCCTAGGCGCCGGGGGTTCGAGTCCCTCACGACCGACCACAGTAAGCCCTAGACTATCGCAACAGGCCAGACGTATCTGCGCAGGACGTGGAGAGGTTCCGTATGTTGGTGGAGGTCACGACACGCTGATTCCCTGAGTCGTACCCCCGTCCATGAGACGGCAGCGCTCTACCGCACCAAGAGAGACCATGCGCCGCTGAGGGCGGCGCGTTTCGAACAGCGCGTCTTCGCCCACGTGGCTCGCGCGCACCGCGATGAGGAGGAGCAGCATGCGAGTTGGAATTCTCGGCTCGGGGCTCATGGGGGGCAAGCTCGGGACGCTCTTCGCGCGTGCCGGGCATGACGTAGTCTTCAGCTACGCGCGTACTCGCAAGAAGCTGGAGGGACTCGTACGGGAAGCCGGGCGGAACGCGCGGGCGGGCACGCCGGGTGACGCCGTACAGGAAGCGGACGCCGTTTTGCTTGCCGTGCACTGGTCCCGAGTGCCCGACGTGTTAAGACAGGCAGGCGACTTGTCGGGCAAGGCCATCGTAAGCTGCTCGCTCCCAATGAATGCAGGAAATACAAAACTCGTCGTCGCGCACACGTCCTCAGGTGCGGAGGAGCTCGCAGAGAGAGTTCCAAAAGCTCGAGTCGTCGCCGCCTTCGGTACCGTGCCGAGTGAGGTGCTCTTCAGCGTGTTCGAGGCCCGAGGCAAGAGCACGCAACCGAGCCTAGTGTACTGCGGTGATGACGCGCGCGGCAAACGAACGGCCGCTGCGCTAATCCGCGACGTGGGTTTCGATCCGGTGGACGCTGGCCCCCTACGGATTGCCCGGTACACCGAGCCATTTGCGCTCCTCGTCGCACAACTCGCGTACGAGGGGAAAGGGGGCCCGGAGCTGGCGTACCGATTCGAGCGATTCGGAGGTTAGCGATGACAGGGCTTCCCGGTAGGCCGTCCGATTCCCAGGAACTCGGGCCCGCGGTTGGCCAGTGAGTCTACCATTTGACTCAGGGGACGCACTCGCTCGGTGCCGTCGCTGCTCACCCACAACCAGGAGTGCCAGGTGCCCACCCGGTATTGGTGGAGACCCTTTGTTCGTGCCATTGCGGACTGCCAACCTGTTGCCACCAATAGTCGACGTCACCGCACGCGTCGGTGGTGGTGATGACGACCGAGCCGCCGGCCAACGCGATCGAGCGCGGATCGGTCCACCCACTGTAGTTGCCGCTTCCTCCGTCCGGGTGCTGTAGATTCCACGAACCAGTGTTACTGCCCGACTGCCACCAGTAGTCCAAGTACGTTGGATCGTATGGATTGTTAAGGGTATTGTCCGCAGCAACGATGACCGGGTTGCCGTGGGCCCACGCGACCGATGGGGTACTGAATTCCCGGGCACCGTTGGCGTTCACCTGCTGTTTGTGCCACGCTGCGGTCCCCACGGCTTGCCACCAGTAGACGAGGTTGCCGGGGCCCTGAATTCCGGCGATGACGACCGCGCTGCCCGTCCAGGCGATCGAAGGTTCGGACGCGCCTTTGTCCACGACCTGGCGGTGCCAGGTCGCTGTCCCGGCCTGCTGCCAGTAGTAGCAGAGACCCACGTTGCATGCGTCGGCGATGATGACTGACGTTCCAGTCCAAGCGATCGATGGCTGGGTCGGGTGGGTGCTCCCATCTTGGGGCGAGACCAGCTGTTCGTACCAAGTCGTGCGGCCTTTCTCCTGAAACCAGTAGTGCAGCCCGTTCTTGTCGATCGCGGCGATGACGACGGATCTGCCGGTCCACGCGATACTCGGCACGGAGTAGCCTACGAGGTAAGTGAAGGGCGGCGTCCCGCCGCCGAAGGAACAGCAGCCAGAGGGACCCGTGGCCACCGTCTGTTGGTTCCAGGTGGTGCCGCCCTTCGGCTGCCACCAGTAGTAGATGCCGCCGTTCCTTTGGTCCCTGGCGGCAATGACGACTGAATCACCCGTCCATGCGATCGCGTTTGATTGATAACCGGTCGGCGTCACAGGTGTCCACCCGCTCGCACTGTTAGGACAATCGTTGCCTGATGCGACCAGCTCCTTGTGCCAGGTTCCAGTGCCGACTCTCTGCCACCAGTAGAAGAGGTCGCCGCCGTCGGAACGCATGGGCGAGGCGACGATCACCACCGACGCACCAGTGTATGCGATCCCGCTGTTATAGATGGCATCTTGGCAGGTAAACGCGCGAGCGGCAGGGCCGGCGTAGACACTCACGCTCAGCGCGAATGCGATCGAGAACGCTGCGCTCACTCCACGACGAGCCCAAGACGTGCTGCCCATGGCAGGTCTCCCAGTTTGGCCGACATACTCCAGCCGACGAGAATCACCCCGAATTTTCGGTCCGCCCAACTTGTGCCCCAGGGTTGATTTGGCCAGACGAGAAGGAGGGTTCCGCGATGAGGCGGCGCGTCATGCCCGCTCGAGCGTGCGGTCGAAGCGGGCTCGATCCGGGGAGTCAATACTTCGTGTCCTGGTCCAGCGGATAGATCGGCCGCCGGACACGTCTGTAGGGAAAACTCGAGAGGTTGGACGTGCTGAGCCCGGGCGGATCGGTGCTCACGATGTGCGTCGCGATGCCGTCGAACCCCGCGCGGAAGTGCGCACTCGACTTGAGCCCCACGACGCGGCATCCCGACACGTTGATGCCGTGCAACGCAAATGGCTGCGGATCGAGCACCTGTGTGCGACCACTCGCAACCACGATGTCGACGCCGCGGCAGACCAATCGCGCCATCTTGCCGAGGTCGACCGCCTGTCCCCGCCCCATAGGGGTGGACAATCGGAACTTCCCGTCCGTGAGACACTTCACGTAGACGTTGACGTCGAGAGGATCGCCGTGCAGCCGGTCGAAATGGCCGCCGAGGCGCACCCGGATCGTGGCGCCGACGCCGGCGGCGTGGGCCGCCTCAGCCGCCCCGGGATCGTAGAGCGTCCCGAACGCGCTGTCGGTCAATCCGGCGTCGAGCATCGCCCGAAGCAGGTGCGTGCCATCCCCCGGCGCGCCGCCCCCGGGGTTGTCGCTGATCTCGTTGATGACCACCGGCCCGCCCGACTCGGCCAGTCGGCGCGCCTCCACCACCGCCTCTGCGGGCGCCGGAAATTTCTTCTGAAAGGTCTCGCGCCGGACCCAGATCTCTTGCGCGACGGCCCGGGCGGCTCGCTGGGCAAGCGATCGGTCGCGCTCCGCGAGGGCGATGACCGTGGCGCCCATCTCCGGAATATCGGTTTGGGAGAACCCGTGCATGAACGCGCAGTCGATCATGCCGGGCTCGCGCTCCCACCGATGGCAGAAGGCATTGATGGTGCTCGCAGGTTCCAGGCGAGACGGGGAGGCGGGGATCAGGAGCGGCACGACCTCGACGGTCATCTCCGGTTGGATCTCGCCCCGCAACACCCTGAGGAGAAACGCCATCGCCTCCTGCCCTCGCTCATAGGCGTCCACGTGGGGGTACTCGTGCACACCAAACAACCCCGTTGCCAGCTCGGCCGTCCGAGGGGTGATGTTGCCGTGGAGATCGAGCGTGGCGGCGATCGGGAGCCGCGCACCGACGACGTCGCGCACGGCTTCGAGCACAGCGCTCTCAAGGTCGTCGATGCCTTCGGCCACGCCCGCGCCGTGCAAGCCCAGGCAGATGGCGTCGAGCGGCATCGCGGCCCGCAGCCCCCCGAGGAGTTCGCGCGCCATCGCGTCGTACGCCTCCCGAGTGATTGTGCCCCAGGGTTCGGTGCTGGCGGCGAAGGTCGGGACGAGCTCGATTCCGAGGCGCTCCCCGGCCTCGATCATTCCTCCCAGGTAAGTGCGCGTGCCCCGGAACTGCGTAAGAATCTCGTCGCCGCGGCACCAGACGCGCTGCCGGAACATCTCCAGCGTCGTCGGCGGACAGAACGTGTTCGTCTCGTGGCTGATCTCGCCGATCGCGATCCTGTACACGGTCGAACCTCCCGGACGGGCACGTGGCCAATTATTTGGTGCCGATCATACCGCGGGTTTCCTACGCATCGCCTCTCCGGCCATGAGGCGCCCCCACCCGTGGACCGGTCGTTGCGCTCCGACGAGCTCGAGCCCGTTCCACACGCCGAGGATGGTGCTGTCGAAGATCGGCAGATGCGTGCGCTCCTCGAGCCGCTCGACCAGCGGTGCCGCCGGGAAGTTGGTGCACACGATGCTGATGGCCTCCGCCTGCGGCACAGCCAGCGACTGCACGAGCGCCTCGATCTGCCGTGGGGGGACTTCGT